>Ga0307323_10000254_pt1 | contig 16304 bp, 16 predicted proteins | sample ER_DNA_381_FD_194496 | JGI IMG/M metagenome (GOLD analysis project Ga0307323, IMG submission 194496) | Bulk soil microbial communities from the East River watershed near Crested Butte, Colorado, United States - ER_DNA_381 | ecosystem: Environmental > Terrestrial > Soil > Floodplain | place...
TCCGGTCGACCCGCTCGGATACCTCTAAGAAGCTCGGCGGGCCAGGTGCAGGTCCGGCAGGTGGCGATAGCGCTCGTCCAGGTCGAACCCGTAGCCGACGAAGAACTCGTCCGGGACCGTGAAGCCGATGTACTTGACCGGCAGGTCGTCGACGAGGCGGCGGTACGGACGGTCGAGGAACGTGACAGCGGCCAGTGAAGCCGGCTCACGGAGCGAGAGCGTCCGGCACACGTAGTTCAGCGTGAGCCCGGTGTCGACGACATCCTCGACGAGCAAGACATCGCGGCCGGTGATCGAGACGTCGAGGTCCTTGATCAGCCGCACCCCCGACTGCTTCGTCCTGCCCACGTAGCCGGCGAGCGCAATGAAGTCGATCGCGTGGGCGATCGGGACTGCGCGCGAGAGGTCTGCGAGGAAGAAAACGCTCGTCTTCAGCGCGGCGACGAGGATCGGCTCGCGGCCCTCATAGTCGCGAGCGATCTCGGTTCCGAGCTCTGACACGCGCGCCCGGATCTCCTCGGCGCTGAGATAGACCTCACCGAGCTCGTCGGGCCTTATGAGCCGAGGCATCGCTTGCGATGCCGCCTCAGGATGCCGGGCTCCGCCCGGCATCCGTCTGAAATGACCGGTCGATGCATTCCGAAGCCCCACACTTACGACGCGAGGTCGAGGTTGTATCGGTCTACCAAGCGCTGGATGTCGCGCTTGTAGAAGAGCTTGACCTTGACGTCCGGGTAGCGCTCCCGGAGCTTCCGCAGCTTCCGGTTCTTCCTCGTCACGAGGGACTGCTTCATCACCGTCACCTCGAGGTAGAGGTCCTGGTCCGGAAGGTAGAAGTCCGGCCTGAAGGCCTCGATCACGGTGCCGTCCTCGGCTTGCTCGAGCACGAACGTCCGGGGCTCGTACTCCCAGGGCACCCGATAGTAGTCGAGCAGCTTCGCGCACTCGAGCTCCGCGTCGTTCGCGAAGCGCGGCGTTCCCGCACCGCAATATGCCTGGAAAACAGGCGTTTCTGAGGCCACGTCCAAAAATGGTAGCAACGGCTTCGGATACGCCCCTCGGAAGGAGGCCCGGCGTACACTTCGACCAATGCCGGCCGCCGAGCGCTCCTTCACGATCGCGCACATCTCCGACATCCACTGCGGGGGCCCGCATTTCATGCCGAGCCTCATGGACAGGGCGATCGGGGAGATCAACGACCTCCAGCCCGACATCATCATTTGCACCGGCGACCTGACGACGTTCGGGTTCAAACAGGAGTTCGCGCAGGCGAAGTCGTACCTCGACCGACTCGAGTGCGAGTCGCTCGTCGTCGTGCCGGGGAACCACGACTCGCGGAACGTCGGTTACATCCATTTCGAGCAGCTCTTCGGCTCGCGCAACTCGGTTTTGCACCGCGACGGCGTGTCAGTTGTCGCGGTCGACTCGACCGAGCCGGACCTCGACCACGGCCAGATCGGCCGCGGGCGCTACCGCTGGATCGAGGAGCAGTTCCGCGAGGATGCCGACCTCAAGATCTTCGTGCTGCACCACCACCTGCTGCCGGTTCCCGGCACCGGCCGCGAGCGAAACGTCGTCTACGACGCCGGCGACGCGATCGAGTGCCTGCAGCGCGCAGGCGTCAATCTCGTGCTCTCCGGGCACAAACACGTTCCGTATGCGTGGAGGCTCGAGGATCTCTTCATCGTCAACACGGGAACCGTGTCGTCACTGCGGCTGCGTGGGAACACGAGGCCCTGTTACAACGTCGTCGAGATCTCGGGCTCGCACGTCGACGTCTGGCGCAAGTACCCGTTCCACGGGCAGGAGCGGATCATCCAGTTCTCGACCGAGACGCTCTCCTTCGAGAAGTACACAGCGCGCATCGAGTCGGAAGTGACGACGCAGTCGTGAACGCGATCGCGCTCATCGACGGCGAGCACCACGGAGACGTCGTGCGCGACGCGCTCGTCGAGCTCCCGTACGAGTTCATCGGCGCGATCCTCGTCGGCGGCACGGAGAAGCTGCGCGGCGGCGAGGACTACGGCGTCCCCCTGGTGGAGTCGCTCCACGAGGCGGGGGCGGAGGTCGTCGTCGATCTCTCGGACGAGCCGGTGCTCGGGCCGCGCGAGCGGATGCTCTGGGCGAGCAGGGCGCTCGCGCAGGGGCTCGAGTACGTCGGCGCTGACTTCCGCTTTCGGCCGCCCGCGTACCTGCCCGCTCCAACCGTGCCCTCGCTCGCGGTCATCGGAACCGGCAAGCGGATCGGGAAGACGGCCGTCACAGGGCACGTTGCGCGCCTGCTTTCGCAGCGCGGCGACGTCGTCGTCGTGTCGATGGGCCGCGGCGGGCCTCCGGAGCCGGAGCTCGTCCAGATTGCGCCGACGCTGGATCAGCTCCTGGACATCTCTCGCACGGGCGGGCACGCGGCCTCCGACTACCTGGAGACCGCGGCCCTGACCGGTGTTCCGACGATCGGCTGCCGGCGGGCGGGTGGAGGGCTCGCCGGCGACGTGTTCACGTCGAACCTGCGGCTCGGGATCGAGCTCGCCGAAGAGCAGTGCCCGGATGTCGTCGTGTTCGACGGCAGCGGGGCTTCGATCCCGCCCGTTTCGGTCGACGGCCGCGTGCTGGTCGTCGGGCCTGGGCAGGACGCGACCGCGTATCTCAACCCGTACCGGGTGCTCGTCTCGGACCTCGTCCTGCTGATGGGCGGCGGCGAGACGACGCCGATCCGCGAGCTCAAGGAGGTTCCGGTGATCCCGGTCGAGCTCCGCCTCCGGCCCATGACGCCGTTGGCCGGACGGCGCGTCGCCATCTTCACGGCTGGGCCTGCGCCTGTCGACCACCTCGAGGCCGAAATCGTCCACGTGTCTCGGAGCCTCGGCGACCGCGCTGCGCTGCGCGAGGAGCTGAAGGGCATCGACGCGGACGCGTTCCTCGTCGAGATCAAGGCCGCTGCGATCGACGTCGTCGCCGAGGCGGCCGTCGAGCGCGGCATCGAATGCGTATTCGCCGCCAACGACGTCCGCCCGCTCGATCCAGGCGTCGACCTCGATGCGGAGCTGCTGTCCCTCGTCCGGCAACCGGTGGCCGGATGAGAGGTCCTATCCGGATTCCCTGCGCGTTCCTCGGGCGCCGCTGCGGGTGCGGGGCCGGAGGGCACAGTATGAGCAATACGGGCCTGGAGAGCACCGTGGCCGCAGCGGCGTCAGGCGGGGGCGGAGGCCGGCTTCGCCGGCCGGGAGCTGCCGCCGGCGAGGAGCGCGCATGAGCGAGCGTAGGCGAACCGATCCGATTCCACTCGGAGGCGGCGAGGAGCCGTTTTCGAAGGGGTTGATGGCCCGAGCGCTGATGCGCGTCGGAGTCTCGGCAGTTCGCGCGTACGAGGTTTCCCGCCGAATCGAGCAGGACCTGCTTTCGCGCAAACAGGATTCGATCGAGCTCGACCGGGTCGAGGAGCTCGCCGAGGACGTGCTCGGCGAGAGTGAGGGCCAGGAGGCGGTTCGCGACCTGCGCCGCTACAGCGACCTGGCCGACCTCGACCTGCCGATCATCGTTCTCATCGGCGGTGCGACCGGGACGGGCAAGTCCACGGTCGCCACCGAGGTCGCCTACCGGCTCGGCGTCACGCGCGTCACATCGACCGACTTCGTCCGCCAGACCCTACGCGCCTTCTTCAGCCCGGAGTTCATGCCGTCGATCCACTACTCGAGTTTCGAGGCGGGCCGTTCGCTGCGGAGCGCCGAGGCGGAAGAGGTCGACCCTCTCCTCCACGGCTTTCTCGACCAGACGCGGAACGTGCTCGTCGGCGTCAATGCCGCGATCGAGCGCTCGCTCGCGGAAGGCTGGTCGACCGTGCTCGAAGGCGTGCACCTGGTCCCCGGGCTGACCGCGCCGATCGCTGACGCGCTCGTCGTCCAGTGCGTGCTCGCGATCCAGAGCGAGGATGCGCATGCGAGCCATTTCTGGATCCGCGACATCGCGTCCGAGGGCGCCCGCGCGCTTGACAAGTACCTCGATCACCTGGGCGACATCCGGTACCTCCAGGACTACATCGTCGAGCGGGCGCAGCGAGAGGACGTGCCGGTGATCTGGAACAAGGACCGAGAGGGAGCGACGTCTGCCGTGCTCGAGCTCGTCCTCAGCGCGGCGGAACGGCTACAACGCGTCTGATGGCAAAGGCCGTCGAAGCCGTTCCGGAGCAGGAGCAGTCCACGCGCCCGCCGTGCATGTGCGAGAGCTACGCGCGGGTAACCGAGCGCTCAGCCCTGGCGAGCGCGCGCTGGCTCGGTCGCGCCGACGAGGAGGCTGCGCAGGAAGCCGCGTTCGCGGGGATGCTCGAGGCGCTCGAGCAGCTTCCGATCGACGGCCAGATCGTGATCGGCGCGGCCGAGGGTGCCGAGCGCCTCGGAGCCGGCCTGCGGATCGGAGCCGGCGGGGAGCCGACCGACCTCGCGCTCGATCCGCTCGAAGGCGTCGGCATCGTCGCGCGCGGCGGAGGCGGGGCGATGTCGATGATCGCGTCCGGCCCCTCGGGAGCGTTTCCGACTCTGCCGGACATGTACATGCGCAAGATGGCCGTCGGGCCGACCCCGCGCGGCAAGATCGACCTCAGGCGCCCCGTGGCCGAGAACATCGAGGCGATCGCGAAGGCGTTTGGGCGCCGAGTGGGGGACGTAACGACGATCGTCCTCGACCGCCCCAGGCACCACGACCTGATCGCCGAGATCCGCGACGCCGGCGCACGCATAAAGCTGATCCAGGACGGCGACGTGACCGCGTCCATCTCCGCGGCCATCCGCGGCACGAACGACCACCTCGCAATCGGGATCGGCGGCACGAGGCAGGCAGTTCTCACCGCGGCAGCGCTGCGCTGCCTCGGCGGCGAGATGCAGGCTCAGCTCTGGCCGACGACCCGGAGCGAGATCGAGCGCGCGCGCGAGGAGGGGATCGACGACATCGAGCAGGTCTTCTCGATCGACGACCTGGCACCGTCCGAAGTGATCGTCGCGGCGACCGGGGTCTCGAACGGTGACCTGCTGCGCGGGGTGCGGTACGGCGCGGACAGCGCGCGGACGCACTCCCTCGTCATGTGCACGCGCTGCAACTGGGTGCGCTTCGTGGACGGAATCCATTTCTTCGCACGCGAACGCCGAGAGGAGGTTCGGCTGCTCTAGCGAGCAGCCTTCGCCTCCAGCACGAGGGAACCCCTGGTTCCCTCGTGGGCTCCCTCCTTGCGAGCGGTAGCGCGGTGTAAAGGGTCCAGGAGCCGCCTCTTCGATCTCTGAGTCCGGCGTTCTCCTCATTGCACGTGAGCCTCCCGCCGGGCCGAGCCCGGCTCCGGCGGCCTTGGTCGGTGGTCTCCGTGCTGCGTCTTGCCCCCGGCTGCGAAGCAAGGCCATGCGGCTAGACTCGGGTCGTGCCGACGAAAGACGACGTCACCGAGGCTCTGCGCGGGGTCGAGGATCCAGAGCTCGGCATGGACATCGTCGAGCTGGGACTGCTCTACGACGTCGAGGTCGACGGGCCGAACGTCAAGGTCATTCACAGCCTGACGTCGATGGGCTGCCCCGCTGGGCCGATGATCCAGGAGGGCATCCACGACGCGACCGCGGCCATTCCGGGCGTCGAGGCCGTCGAGGTCGAGCTCACGTGGGATCCTCCGTGGACGCCGGAGCTCATGTCCGACGACGCGAAGTTCATCCTCGGATTCGGCTAGTCGAACCACCGAGCCACCTTGTAGAGACCCGTTACGTGGTCAGATGAGGCGGAAGACCAGGATCTCTTTGCGTGGGTCACGGGCGTACAGCGTGGCCGTCTCCGACCCGCGCACGTCCGCGTAGAGATCCGTGCCGCCGACGATCGCGAGCTTGTAGAACTCCCAGTAGCGGACAGAGCCCGACACGATGATCTTTCCGCGAGGCAGGGAGTAGGTGCCGTTGCACTGCCTCGATCGGTTGCCCGTGAAGGTGCAGACCATGTCGGAGTGCCCGATCGGCGCCCTGCGGATCCCCTTGTTGTAGAGCAGCTGGCGGATCACGACGACGTCCCCGGGCCCACGGCTCGCCGAGCCGCGGTTGATGACGTTGCGCTGGATCTCCTTGCTGGTCAGCCTGATCAAGCCCGGCGACACCTCACCGGAGCCGAACGACACGGATCCCGTGACGAGCGCGAACGTCGCCAAGGCCGCAAACACGATTAGTGGCTTTTTCATCGATCTCTTCTACGACTGATCTTCGTCATGTCCTTGTCGATCCTTGACCCCGTTCGCTCCGGGGAGCTCGACGAAGAACGTCGTTCCCTCGCCCTCGGCACTGGTGAAGCCGATACGACCCCCGTGGGACTCCACGATATCTCGCGACACTGCGAGGCCGAGACCCGTCCCCGTTATACCGCTAGCTGGGGCGTCTCCGCGGAAGAATTTCGTAAAGATTTGAGGTTGCTGACTGAGCGGGATGCCCATGCCCTCGTCCCGCACCTCGACCCGCACAGATCCGTTTTCCTGGACGGCGCTGACCTCCACGACGCCGCCCTGCGGCGAGTACTTGATCGCGTTCGAGATCAGGTTTCCGATCACCTGCCGGAGCCGGTCCGGGTTCCCAATCACTGCGAGCGGCGCATGGTCGATCTCGACGGCTACGTCGTGCTTCGGGCTCTGCTGCCTGTAGAGCTGGGCTTCCTCGCGTAGGAGGGTCGCCATGTCCACGAGCTCCTGCGCGCGCTCGAAGCGGCCCTCCTCGATCCGGCGGACGTCGAGGAAGTCGTCGAGCAGGTTCGAGAGCCGGCGGGCCTGCGCGTCGACGATGCCGAGGTAGTGGCGCCTGGTCTCGGGGTCGAACTCTCGCGTGAGCAGGAGCTTCGTGAAGCCCATGACGCCCGAAAGTGGCGTCCGGAGCTCGTGCGAGACGGTGTTCACGAGGTCCGACTTCAGGCGCTCACTCTCCCTGAGCTGGGCGTTCTGATCCTCCAGCTCGTTGCGGGTCGATTCGAGGCGCTCAGCCATCTCGTTGAAGCTCTTCGTGAACTCGCCGACCTCGCCGGGGCCTTTCTGGCTGAGCCGGATCGAGAGGTCTCCAGCCGCGACCTGGCCGGCGCCTGCGGCCGCCTCGGTCACCGGACGGGCGATGCCGCGCGCGAGGTAGATCGCGAACAGGAGGATCAAGATCGCCGAGCCGGTGAGCCCGGCGACCCCAAGCTCGATCGCATGCCTCGACTTCGAGTCGGCCGCGCGCTCGCGGTTCCTGGAGAGGTCGTTCTCCTCTTGGATGAAGCGCGCGAACTCACGATGAATGTGCGACCCCTGGTTCCGGCCCTCGTTGGTGTAGGCGAGCTCGGCTGCCCCGCGGTTCGAGAACTGAACAACGGGGTCGGCGAAGGTCTCAATGTAGGTCGCGATCAAGCCGTTGAGCGCTTTGGCCTTTCGTGCCTGACGCGGCTGGTCGCCGGCCAGAGCTATGAAGGAACCGCGCCGCGCGGCCATAGCCTTCTTCGCTTCGATGTACGGCTGCAGGAACCGCTTGTCACGCGTGAACGCATAGCCGCGAACTCCGTTCTCGATGTCGAGGACGAGCTTCTCGAGCCTGAGCGCCGCGACGGAGAGGTTCTTCGAGCGCGCTTCCTGCTTCGTGGCGGTGCGCGCGGCCGATACGGCCAAGATCGTCGCGACGAAGACGCCGACGACGATTGCAGCGAGGGCGATGCTTGCGAGGAGCATCCGGTCCCGCAGGGAGACCGTGCGCGCGTTCGACCGGCTCACGCGGCCACCAGCCTGTTCACGGCGGCCTTGAGGTCCTCCGGGTCGAACGGCTTCGCCACGAAATCGTCGGCGCCGGCTGCGAGCACGTCCTCGCGCGTCTCGTTCCACGCTGTGATCACGAGCACCGGAACGTCCTTGAACCGCTCGTCCTCGTTCAACCGCGCGAGCACCTCGAGCCCGCTCAGCCGCGGGAGCATCAGATCGAGAATCACGAGGTCCGGGGTCATTTCCCGGGCCAACTCCATGGCGACGATGCCGTCGCTCGCCTCCGCGAACTCGAACCCGTCGTCCATCGACGCACGTATCAGCTCCCGCAGTGCGGGCTCGTCGTCACAGATCAGGATCGTCTTGCGGCGTTCCATGGTGGGCCAGCCCTGCCCGTTGGCAGGAGAAGTACTTCGGCGCCGCAACAGAGGGCCATCCTTTTTACCCCGCATTCTCACGATAGCTCGGTTTTAGGACGCTCATCGGAACGGCTTGGTTAGAGGGTATCGTCGCGGAATGCGGCCGGTGATCGGGATCACGACGTATGCGGAGGAAGCGACCTGGGGCCGCTGGACCGAGCCCGCGGCCTTCATCCCGCTCGCGTACGTTCGTGCGGTGGAGCGCGCAGGCGGGCGGGCACTGCTCGTTCCGCCGGTCGCGGACGGGATCGACGACACGCTCGACGTGCTCGACGGGATCATCTTCTCGGGGGGTGGCGATCTCGATCCGGAGACCTACGGGGCCGAGGCGCACGCCGAGACGAACGAGGTCAGCCCCGAGCGCGACAACGCCGAGCTCGCGCTCCTGCAAGCCGCGCTCGGCCGGGACATGCCGGTGCTCGCCGTGTGCCGCGGGAGCCAGGTGCTGAACGTCGCGCGCGGAGGAGATCTCGTGCAGCATCTACCCGAGATCGTCGGCCACGACCGCCATCGGCATGAGGAGGGCCTGATGGCGGATCACGATGTGCGGGTCGAGACCGATTCGCGGCTCGGCTCGATCCTCGGCGACAGCGCGCCCGTGAAGTCGTCCCACCACCAGGGCTTCGGTCGGATCGGCGACGGGCTGCGCGAGAGCGCCTGGGCCGAGGACGGGACGATCGAGGCGGTCGAGGATCCGTCGCATCGCTTCGCGCTCGGAGTGCTCTGGCATCCTGAAGAGGGCGAGGACTACGCGCTCTTCGCAGCGCTCGTCGAGGAGGCAGCGGCGTACCGGCTCAGCGCGGATAGGGCTACCGGAAAACGTGTCGACCGGTCAGTTCCGACGGATGCAGGGCAGAGCCCGCCATCCTGAAACGGCGTCGCAGGCGACGCCTAAGCGGGAATCGTGAGCACGATCTTGCCGAGCTGGTCGCCGGCTTCCATGCGCTCATGGGCCGCTCGAGCCTCGCTCAGCGGGAAGACCTCGTCGACGACCGGCCTTGCTCGGCCGCTCGCGACGAGCTCGTAGACGCCGTCGAAGTCCTCCTTCGTTCCCATCGTCGACCCGAGGATCGAGAGCTGCTTCCACCAGATGCGGTGAAGCGCGGCCGGTGGGTTCGGCCCTGACGTCGCCCCGCAGACGACGATTCGGCCGCCGCTGCGTGCTGACTGGAGCGATCGCTGCCAGGTCGCCTCGCCCACGTGCTCGACGACGACATCCGCGCCGAGGCCGCCCGTCGCCGCCTTGACCGCTTCGACGACGTCGTCGTTGGCGTGATCGACCTTTACGTCGGCCTCGACGCGGGCCAGCTTGTCCACGCTCGAGGAGGTGACGATCGTCCTCGCTCCCAGCGCACGGGAGATCGTGTTCGCCGCCATCGCGACGCCGCCGCCGATGCCCCAGACGAGGACGGTCTCGCCCTCATGGAGCCGTGCGCGCGTCACGAGCATGCGGTACGCAGTCACGAACACGAGTGGGAAGGCCGCGGCTTCCTCGAAGCTCATCCCCTCCGGGATCGGATAGACGTTCTCCCGCGGCACGGCGACGAGCTCAGCGTCCGTCCCGTTCATGTGCTCGCCGTAGACCGCGACGTGATCGCCGTGGTCGATCCCCGGATTCATCAAGACGCGATCGCCCTGGGAGAAGCCCGGCCCGCTCTCGACGACGCCGGAACCGTCGGCGCCGAGGATCCGCGGCTTGGGCGCGGAGGGGCGGCCGCTTCGCACCCAGAGGTCGATGTGGTTGAGGGAGGTCGCGCGCAGCCTGATCAGCACGTCGTCGGGTCCGGGCTGCGGATCGGGTGCGTCCTCGTACCGGAGCACGTCGGGCCCGCCGTCCTCGTGGATCCGGATTGCCTTCACGAGCCCGATCTTTCCATGTAACAGACTGTTACTAAGTCTCGAAGTGGTTCGAGCTTCACGGCACAATGTCACTCGTGACAACGGGGGAGCTGGAGCGAATCGCGGCTGAGCTCGGCATCGACGTCGTCGGCGCGGCCCCGGCCGAGGCCTACGAGTCGACGGAGCGCCACATCGCGGCGCGCAAGGAACGCGGGCTCTTCGCCGATATGAGGTTCACGATGGCCCGCCCAGAGGTCTCCTGCCACCCGGAGACACTGCTCCCAAACGCGCGCACAGTGGTCTCCGCCGCGCTCTGCTACTACGCGCCCGAGCCCGACCTGGAGCCGGGCGAGGGCCGGCTGCCCCGCTACACGTGGTTCGACGCATACGCGGAGCTCCGCGAGCAGCTTCACGCGCTCGGCCGCAGGCTCGGCGGCGAGTACCGCGTGCTCGTCGACGAGAACGACCATGTGGACCGCGAAGGTGCCGCCCGCTCGGGAGTCGGCTTCTACGGCAAGAACACGATGCTGATCACGAGGCGCCACGGGTCCTGGGTCGTGCTCGGCACGCTCGTCACGGACGCGGAGATCGAGCGCTCCGCGCCGCTCGAGCTCGACTGCGGCTCGTGCACGCTCTGCATCGAGGCCTGCCCCACGGGAGCGCTCGACGAGCCGGGCACGCTCGACTCGACGCGCTGTCTCTCGTACTGGACGCAGGCGCCCGGCTCGATTCCCGACGAGTACCGCGGCGAGCTTGGAGCCCAGGTGTACGGCTGCGACATCTGCCAGGACGTCTGCCCTTGGAACCGCGGGATCGAGAAGCGCCGCGAGGACGCGGTTCCGCCCCCCGACGCCGAGCCGCACGTCTCGCTCGTCGAGTGGCTCGAGGCAGGCGACGAGGAGCTGCGCACGCAGTACGAGCGCCTGTACTTCCCGCGCAAGGATCCGCGCTACCTGCGCCGCAACGCGCTCGTCGCGGCCGGAAACGCACGCGATCCGAATCTGACAGAAGCCCTCGAAGCGTATGCAGAGAAGGGAGACTCGCTCCTGCGCGAGCACGCGGAGTGGGCTCTTGCCCAACTGGACGAGGAGGCGCAGTGAGCCCGGAGCTCGCGCGCCGTTGGGAGCTGGAGCGCTGGATCTCGCTCGTCCGGCTGATCGCGGTCTCGTGGGCCGTGATCGAGGTCGGCCTCGTCACGAGCTTCTCCTCGCAGCGGTACGAGGTCGCTGCCTGGATCGTCACGGGCGGCCTCGCCGTCGGAGCACTCGTCTTCTTCTGGCTAGGACGGAGGGGAGTGTCCGGCAGGTTCCAGCCCACCGTCTGCTTGACGGGCCTCGTCTTCGACACGGCCGTGATCTGGGCCTATGCGCTCGTCTTCACGTTCGAGTCCGGGGCGCCGTCGATCCGGGCGCTGCTCTTCTTCCCTGTCCTCGAAGCGGCGCTCCGCTACGGCCTGCGCGGCGGCCTGGTGCTGCCGGTCGCGCAGATCCCGATGCTCGTCGCCATCGAGTGGTGGCGAAGCGACCACTTCACGCCGTCCGACTTCAGGCTCCAGTCCGTCACGGTCCCGTTTGGGCTCCAGCTCGCCGTTGGCGCGGTTGTCGGGTGGCTCGTGAACAGGCTCGCGCAGGAGACGGCCGTCGCCCGCGAGCGCGCGGCGGAGGCGGAAGGGCTCCGCGACCAGCTCGGCCGGCGGGTCGATCTCCTCGACGCCACGAATCGCTGCGCACGAGCGCTCGGGTCGTCGCTCGAGATCGAAGAGGCGTTCGCCGCGTTCATCCGCGAGCTGCGTGGCGTGATCCCGTTCGACCGGACGGCGATCATCCTGGCCGACGACGGCTCGGCGCGCGTAATCGCGGCGGCAGGCGCCGCGGCCGAAACGGTCTTTCCTCAGGGCACGCGGCGGCCCGTGACCGGCTCGCTGCTCCAGGACGTGACGGCGCGTGGACAGGTCATCTACCGCGAGGACATGCGCGACGTGAGGTATCCCGAGGAGAACGACTTCGTCGAGCTCGGCCTCCGCTGCAGACTTGCGGCGCCGCTGTTCGCGGGGCCGCGCACCGTGGGGATGATCTCGCTCGTCCGCGAGCAACCGAGCTCGTTCACGCCGGACGAGATCGAGTTCGTCTCGCTGCTCGGCCGCTTCCTCGGCAGCACGGTCCAGAACATCCGCGCCTACGAGGCCGAGCGGGCGACCGTCGAGGAGCTCCGCCGGCTCTCGGCGCTCAGGGCCGACTTCGTCGCGCTCGTCTCGCACGAGCTGCGGAGCCCGATGGCCGCCGTGATCGGGTCGGCCAAGACGCTACAGCGGCGCTGGCGCGAGCTGACGCCTGAGCAGAGGGAGTCGTTCCTCGGGCTGATCGACCACGAAACGAACCGACTCGCCGACCTCGTCGCCGACGTCCTCGACACGTCACGGATCGAGTCGGGCCAGTTCAGCTACTCGTTCACGGACGTCGACGTGGGCGAGCTCGTCCAGGAGTCCGCGGCCGCTGCGGAGAGCGGGCAGGACGAGATCACGATCCGCTCGCACGTCCACAGGCCGCTGCCGCTCATCCGAGGCGACCGCGACCGGCTGCATCAGGTGCTGACGAATCTGCTCGAGAACGCAGTGAAGTACTCACCGGCCGGCGAAGCGGTCGAGGTCGAGGCGCTCGCGGAGAACGGCCGGATCAGCGTCGAGGTGCGCGACAGCGGCCCCGGGATCGCTCCCGAGCACCAGGCGCTCATCTTCGAGAAGTTCGGGCGCGTGACCGGGGAGCATGCGAAACCGGGAACGGGGCTCGGCCTCTTCATCGCGCGGTCGATCGCGCAGGCCCACGGAGGCTCGCTCGAGGTGCGCTCGAGGAACGGCCGGGGCACGATCTTCGCGCTCCGGCTTCCGGTCGAGTGATCAGGCCTTCGCGGCGACGCGGCTGACGCGCAGCTCTCGTGCCAGCGCCTTCGCGCGGCCGGCGACCCGCGTGCGGAGGTCGTCCGGCTCGAGCAGGACCCCCTCGCCACGGTCGGCGAGGATCTCGCCCACGAGCCACTCCTCGCTGCCGACGGCCTTGTCCGCGAGCGCCGCGCCGTCCGAGAGCAGCCGAGCGCCTTCCTCAGCCTTCCAGCGAGCGATCCGCTTCGAATACCAGATCCGCGCGACGACCCCGGCGCTGCCGAGATGGTCCGGCCGGAAGCCCTCGCGGGGCTCGAAGGTATCCCGCTGCAGGCGGGCGCTTCGCATGCGATCGAGCCGGAACGAGCGCTGCGCATCCCGCGTACGGTCCCACGTGTGGACGTACCAGTACGGCAGCTGCCGCTCGATCACGTGCGGCTCGACGAGCCTCGTCGAGAGCGTGTCCTCGCCTTCCTTCTGGTACTCGATCTCGACGGCGCGGTGCTGCCGGATGCCTTCGGTGAGTGTCGCCACGAGCTTCTCCTCGGCCCGCGCCGAACGAGGCTCGGCCGCCTGACCGAGGTCGAACTCGCCGAACGTGTCCTCGAGCTTCTGCCGGACGCGCTCGAGCGGGGTGTGAGCGTCGGCAGCGATCATCGGGCCCACGAACTCGAGTGCGAGCCGGATCGCGCGCGCCTCGAGCGGCGTCAAGCGGGGCGGTGAGCGGAACGTGTCGCCGAAGAGCTCCTTTTCGACGTGGACCTGGTCGCCGTGCAGCTCGGTGTAGACCGCGTAGCAGCCGCCGCCGAAGTTGACGAGGTTCAGGAGCTGGAGATGCTCCTCGATCGACTCGGGCGGGATGTTGAAGCGCGCGCTGATGTCCGAGGCGGGGATGACCGCGTGCGTGTCGTCGCCGCAGCGGTCGAGCAGGTACGCGAGCAGGGCCTGGAGGAGGCCGAAACGCTCCGGCGGCACAGGGCTGGCCGGGCGCTCCTCCTCGTCCGCAACCGCCGCGGCGGCCTCGGCCGCGATCTTCGGCGGCTTGTCCGCGTGGCGCTTGTGCACGAGGTCGAGATCGGCGCGCACCTGCCGCCGGAGCTCCGGCGGCGACAGCGGAACCGCCCGACCGTCCTGGCGCAGGATCCAGGACGAGAGCTGCCCGAGATCCGAGTAGTCCGTGATGAAGACCCCGTCCTCGATCCGGCCGTAACGCCCGAACAGCCGGTCGACCCACCAGGCCGTGTCGCCCGCGACCTCGATCTGGGCCTCGCCCTTCTTCGCGCCGACCTGCCACGGCGGGCCCTGGCGATAGTCCTCGGCGTCGAAGCCCTCAGCCAGGCGGAAGTCCCGCTCGCGCCGCGTGGCGAGCCGGATCTCGCCGCGGATCCGCGACACGCGGAACGTCTTGATCCGGTCGTCTTCGAGGTCGAGGCCGATGACGTACCACTGGCCGCGGTCGAAGAGGAGCGCGTATGGATTGACGGTGCGCTCGCGCTGCTCCTGGCGCATGATCGACCAGTACTCGAACTTCAGCGTCCTGCTCTTCGAGATCGCGCCCTCGAGCTTCGCCAGCCGGCCCGGAAGCTCCGGCGAGTAGCCCGGGTCGTGCAGCTCGACGGCTCGCCCGGTCTCCGTCGGCGCCGCGTCGAGCCCCGGACGGCCGAGCGCGAGGTTCTGGAGCGCCAGGCGAAGCGGTTCGGCGTAGGCGAACTGGCCCTCGAGCAGGTAGAGACAGGTCTGGAGCGCCGCGAGCTCCTCGTCGGTCAGCTCGAGCGGCGGCAGGAAGTAGCGCTCCGAGCTCAGGCGGTACAGCTCCTCGCCGGTGAACTCGTCGCGCTGCGAGTCGAGCGGGACGCCTAAGGCGATCAGTTCCGCCCGGTCGGAGTAGAAGCGCCGCGCGAACGCCTCGTCGGACATCTCCTGGTAGCCCTCGACGTTCTGTTTCACGTCCCTCGCGGTCAACGGACGGCGCTCGGCCATGAGAAACGCCACGAGCGAGAGTTGACGGATGAGCTTGTCGGTGTCGTGAGACATCGCCTGCCTATTCTTTCAGGGCGAGGCTAGTTGCCATACCGGGAAACACCGGCCTCGAGTTTGTAACAACGCCGGAGAGGCGTTAAAGTGGTCCCGACCTGCGGCGGCGAGAACGGTTAATCCGCGGTTAACAGAGCTTTGCGGGGGATTAACAAGGTACGAGGCAGACTGGAAATGGACGAACGAGCCCTCCACATCCAGCACTGTATGTATCAGTATTCGCGAGCCATTTATCTCTCCATCAAGGATCTGGTCGATCCGTACGTGACCACAAAGGAGCAGGCCGAGTACCGGAAAGAGGTGCTCGAGGCCTGTGAGCACACGATGGAGCGGCTCGCACGCGATCCGCAGTACTTCGCGAAGCCCGAGCGGTCGCTGTTCCAGGACATCCGGCGCTATTTCCCGATCACGGCTCAGGCGCAGGTCGCCTGGGCGGTGAACGAGGGCGTGACGGCCGCGTGCGCGTTCATCCAGGAGCAGATCGAGGCCGGCGCGTTCGACGGCGGCGTCCCACGCTGTCACGCGACGACGCGCAAGGGGAAGCCGTGCCAGCGCACGCCGCTCCCGGAGCGCGATTATTGCCCGTCGCACCAGCACCTCGAGCGCTCCAAAGTCGCGGCTTAAGAAGTGAGTGGACACTTGAGCTAGCCCCCTGCGCTGCGCGCGGGGGCCGGGCTTACGGTTGCTTATTGCGTTATTTGCCGCACGTATGACTGCGGGTAGCTTCCCTGCGCCGTGTCGAGTGCGGCTCGGGCCTCGTTCTCGCTGTCGTAGACGCCGGTGAAGACCACGAAGTAGCCCGTGTGCAGGCTCGAGAACTGGGACGAGTCAATGATTCCGACGTCCGTGAGCCCTGCGCTCATGGCCTTTTTCCCTGCGCTGACGGCGGCCTCGCGGCCCGCGTTCTGCGGGATCGACGAGAGCACGATCGTCCACCCGTTCTGTCCGGACGGCCACTGGATCAGCGTGTTCGACGGCGGCGGGGGAGGCGGTTGCTCCGGAGCGGTCGTGGTCGGCACTGTCGGTAGCGTCGACGTGTCGGTCGGCGTCGACGTGGTCGGCGCGGTGCCCGTGCTCAACGGGACGGAGGCCTGGGTCTCTGCGCGCGTCTTCGTCGGCGAGTCGTTGCCCTGGGTGGCGAGGATCCCGACGGCCGCCGCGAGCGCGGCGACGATCAGGAGCCCGAGGACGGGCCAGATCCAGTCGCCCGGATACCGCCTGAACCGACGACGCCACGCGGTCGCGAGCACCGGGATGACCCCTCGCTGGACGGGAAGCCGGAGGCCGCACTCGAGGCAGTACTCCTGGAGCGGCTCGTACGGCGTTCCGCAGCGTGGGCACTCGCCGCCCTCGGCGTCGGGGGCGGGAGGTGGCCCTGGCTGCTCGTCCGGCGGTTCGGGCGGGAGCGTCAACT
>Ga0307323_10000257_pt1 | contig 16189 bp, 17 predicted proteins | sample ER_DNA_381_FD_194496 | JGI IMG/M metagenome (GOLD analysis project Ga0307323, IMG submission 194496) | Bulk soil microbial communities from the East River watershed near Crested Butte, Colorado, United States - ER_DNA_381 | ecosystem: Environmental > Terrestrial > Soil > Floodplain | place...
TCGGAGTCTGTTGGTCGTCGGCGATAGCCGACCCCGCGCCCTTGCTGTTCAATCAGAGACACGATGACGGCGGCCCTACTCGAGCGGGAGGCCGAGCTTCGTCGGCTGCGGGAGACACTCCGGGGGGCCGGGCAGGGTCGAGGCTCGGTCGTGCTGGTCTCCGGCGAGGCCGGGATCGGGAAGACGAGCCTGGTCGGGGCGTTCGCCCGGGAGGCGTCGGGGACGGCCCGGGTGCTCGTGGGCGCCTGCGACGACCTGGTGACGCCGCGGACCCTGGGGCCGTTCCGGGACATGGCCCGCGGCGCCGGCGGGCCCTGGCCGCGGCCGTCGACCCGGTCGCCGGGCGGGACGCGGTGTTCGGCGCCGTCCACCAGGAGCTGGCCGGCCGGCCGACGGTGATGGTCGTCGAGGACGTGCACTGGGCCGACGACGCCACCCTGGACGTGCTCCGCTACCTGGCCTGGCGCATCCCGGCGCTGCCCAGCCTGCTGGTCCTCACCTACCGCGACGACGAGCTGCGCGACGACCACCCGCTGCGCCGGGTCCTGGGCGCGTTCGCCTCCCGGCGGGTGTGCCGGCTGGCGCTGCGGCCGCTGTCGCCGAGCGCGGTCGAGGAGCTGGCCGGCGGCCGCGGGGCCGACGCCGGGGCGGTCCTGGCGGCCACGGCCGGCAACCCCTTCTTCGTGACCGAGGTGCTGGCCAACCCCGGGGTCGAGGTGCCGGCCACGGTCCGGGACGCGGTCCTGGCCCGGCTGGGCGGGCTGGGCGAGCCCACCCAGCGGGCGCTGGAGCTGCTCTCCACCGTCCCCGGCCGGCCCGAGCGCTGGCTGGTCGAGCGGCTGCTCGGCGACCCCGCGGCCCTGGACGAGGCCGAGCGCCGCGGCGTGCTGGAGGCCGACCCCGGGCACGTCTGGTTCCGCCACGAGCTGGCCCGGCGGGCCATCGAGCGCCAGCTCACCTCGAGCGCCCGCGTCGCCTGCAACCGGCGGGTCCTGGCCGAGCTGGCCCGGCGCCCCGACGTCGAGCTGTCGCGCCTGGCCCACCACGCCCACCGGGCCGGCGACCCCGAGGCGGTCATCCGCCACGGCCTGGCCGCCGCCCGGGAGGCGGCCGGGGCCGGCGCCTTCTCCGAGGCCCTGGCCCACTACGAGCTCGTCCTGGGCTGGTCCGGCCAGCTGCCGGGCGAGCGGCTGGCGACCGTGCTGGAGGAGGGCATCTGGGTGCTCTACAACCTGTCCCGCTTCGACGAGGCGGTGACCCGGGCCGGCCAGGTCGTCGGCCTCCGGAAGCGGATGGGCGACCCGGCGGCGCTCGGGCAGGCCCTCACCACCCTGTCGCGGATGCGCTACATGGTCAACGACCCCGGCGGGTCCGAGGAGGCCGTGACCCGCGCCGTGGCCCTGCTGGAACCGCTCGGCGACCGGCCCCGGCTGGCCCTCGCCTACACCTACCTGGCGGCCATCATGAAGCTGACCGACCGCCTCGACGAGGCGATCGCCCGGGCCCGGCAGGCCCTGGAGCTGAGCGAGCGCACCGGCCAGCAGGACGTCGTCGCCCACTCGCTCAACTACCTCGGCTACGCCCTGCTCGACCTGGGCGACCCCGACGGCGCGGCCCACCTGCGGCGCTCGGCGGCCGTGGCCCGGGCCGCCGGCCACTACGAGTACGCCCAGCGGGCCTCCACCAACCTGGTCGAGGGGCTGTACCGCCTCGGCCGGTTCGCCGAGCTGGACGAGCCGCTGGCCGACGGGCTGGCCTACGCGCGCCAGTACGGCTTCGCCTCCCACGAGTACAACCTGGAGGCCCACCGCTGCATGCTGCTCACCCTGCGGGGGCGCTGGGACGAGGCCGAGGCGGGGCTGCGGCGCCTGCTGGCCGGCGAGGACCCGGGCGTGCTGGCCAGCTTCGGCCTGTCGGCCCTGGGACGGCTGCTGGCCCGCAAGGGCGACCCGGCCGCCGGGGCGCTGCTGGAGCGGGCCTGGCGCACGGCCACCCGGACCAACTCGGTCCAGGCGATCGCCCTGACCGGCATCGCCCGGGTGGAGTCGGCCTGGCTGGCCGGCGACCACCGGGCCGCGGGCGAGCTGGCCCGGGCGCCGCTGGAGCGCACCGCCGTCCGCGGCGCCGAGCGCTACCACGGCGAGCTGCTGCGCTACCTGGCCCGCTGCGGGCACCCGGTGACCGCCCCCGCCGGCTGCCCCCCGGAGTTCGCCCTCGGCATCCGCGGGGACTGGCGCGGCGCGGCCGAGCTGTGGCGGTCGCTCGGCGCCCCCTACGAGCACGCCCTGGAGCTGGCCGCCTCCGGCCGCCAGCCGGAGCTGCTGGCCGCCCTGGCCGAGCTCGACCGGCTCGGCGCCCAGGCCGCGGCCACCCTGGCCCGCCGGGAGCTGCGCCGCCTGGGCGTCACCCGCCTCCCCCGCCGGCCCCGCCCCCGCACCCGCGCCAACCCGGCCGGCCTCACCGACCGCCAGCTCGAGGTCCTCGGCCTGCTCGCCGAGGGCCTCACCAACGCCGAGATCGCCGACCGCCTGGTCGTCTCGGTCCGCACCGTCGACCACCACGTCGCCGCCATCCTGGCCAAGCTCAACGTCACCTCCCGCCGCGAGGCCGCCCGCGCCGCCGGCAACCTGGACGGATAAGTAGGCAACGGTTGCCGATGTGCCGGGGCCGGGGCGCCGGTACGGTCGGCCGGTGATGCCAACACTCAGCCGTACCGGCGTCGAGGTCCGTGACGCCGGGCGATCCGACCTGCCGGCCGTCCGGCGGGTGCTGCTGGGCGCCTACCAGGAGTACGCGGAGGCGCTGCCGCCGGCCGTGTTCGGGCGCTACCTGGCCGACATCCTGGACGTCGAGGGGCGGGCCGGGACCGGACGGGTGCTGGTGGCGGTGCAGGCCGGTCGGGTCGTGGGCACCGTCACCTTCTCTGCCGACGCGGGCGAGGAGGGGTTCGGGTGGCCGGCCGGGTGGGCCGGGTTGCGGGCCCTCGGGGTGGAGCCGTCGGCGCGTGGGACGGGGATCGGGCAGGCGCTGGTCCGGGCCTGCCTGGAGCGGGCGCGGGCGGCTGGCGCGCCCGTGCTCTGCCTGCACACCGCCGAGTTCATGACCGCCGCGCTCGCCCTGTACGGGCGGCTCGGCTTCCGGCGTGCCCCGGCCTACGACTTCGACGCCACCCGCCACCTGGGCCTCGACGGCGTCCGGCCCGTCCCCATCCTGTCCTACCGCCTCGACCTCATCGAGCACCACCACCATCGGCACCAGGAGCAGGCGCTGCCCACCCCGTCCATCAACGTTGGCGCGCTGTACGAGAACCCGGTCACCGGGGAACGCGGGGTCGTGCGCGTGGCGCCCCAGGAGGCCAACGGCCACCTGCTGGTCGTCGACCTGTACCTGCGCCCCGGCGGGGCGGTGGCCGGCGAGCACGTCCACCCGGTCACCACCGAGGCCTTCACGGTGGTCCGGGGCCGGCTGGCGGTGCGTCACGCCGGCCGCGAGCTGGAGGCCGACCCCGGGACCCGGGTCGAGGTCCGGCCCGGCGTGGCCCACGACTTCTGGAACGCCTCCGCCGAGGAGGTCCGGCTCCTGGTCGAGGTGCGGCCCGGGGAGCGCGTGGAGCAGATGATCCGCCAGCTCTTCCTCACCGCCCAGGACGGCCGCACCGACGCCAAGGGCCGGCCCAGGCCGCTGCACGCCGCCGTGCTGGCCGAGGAGTTCGGCGACACGATCCGGCTCACCAGCCCGCCCCGGCTCGTCCAGCGGCTGCTGGTCGGCCTGCTGGCCCCCGTGGCCCGGGCCGCCGGACGCCGAGCCCTCGACCCCGACTACCTCAACCGCGAGCTGCCCATCGTCGACCTCGAGCCCCTGCCGGACGAGCTCGCCCGGCGCATCCCCGGCCTCGCCGGCCAGCACATCAGGAGCGCATGATGATCTACGAGGAGGTCCGCGAGCTGCTGCTGCGGCAGTGGACGTACACGGGCGGGCCCAACGAGGCCAAGGCGTCCGAGTACTACCACGACGACGCCCTGCTGGAGTTCCCCCAGTCCGGGGAGCGATTCCGGGGCAGGGCCAACATCGAGGGCTGGCGCCAGCGGTACCCGGCCCGGCTCGACTTCGAGCCGCGCCGGATCCGGGGCGGCGGCGACCTCTGGGTCGCCGAGGCCGGGCTCCGCTACGACGGCGGCGAGCCGGTCAGCGTCGTCAAGATCCTCCAGTTCCGCGGGGACAAGATCGAGCGCGAGACGCTGTACTTCGCCGACCCGTTCCCGGCCCCCGACTGGCGCCGCCCCTGGGCCGAGGACGGCACCGCGGCAGATCGCCAGAGCGATCTGCCGGCGCACGTCGCCGCCGGCAACTGAGGACCAGAGGCGTGGGGTCGGCCTTCGGCCGACGACCAATCGACTCCGACCAGCGGAGCTGGTCGGGCTGGTCGGCTATTCCCGGTGGACGCGGACCCGGGCGCCGGAGGTGCGGACGCGGACCAGGTAGCGGCCGGTGCCGCTGCCCTCGGCCCGCCACAGGCCGGCGTCGCGGGTCAGGCCGGCGTCGCGGAAGTTGTCCATGCTCAGGCCCTCGACCCGGACCTCGACGGTGGCGCTCTTCGGCACGTACAGGTCGACCAGGCCGGTCGACAGCTGCAGGTCCACCGGGACCTCGGCCGCGGGGTCGCCGAGGCGGACGGCCAGGCGGGACACGCCGGACTGGACGGTCACGCCGCGCACGTTGAGCCGGCGCAAGTCCAGGTCGGCGGTCACCGCCCCGGCCGAGACGTCCACCTGCCAGGCCAGGGAGGTGTTGAGCTGGACCCGCCAGTCGTTGCCGCGGTTGCGGGCCAGCATCCCCCGCTGGGCCGGGGAGCGCAGGTCGAGCACGGCCAGGTCGTCGGCGGTGGTGACCTGGGCGCTGGGCCGGCCGGGCCCGCGCAGCTCGGCCTCGTACAGGCCGTCGGCCTCGGGCGCGACCCGGAGCTGGCCGCCGCCCATGGTGGCCCGCAGCTCGGCCCTGGCCGCGCCGGAGGGGACGGGCTGGCTGGAGCTGACGATCACCGCCGGGTCGGGTGAGGACAGCGACAGCACCAGCGGGCCGACCACGGCCACCACCAGCAGGATGGCGCCGACCGAGCGCAGCGACCCCCGGCCGGTGCCGCGGCCGACCCGCTCCAGGCCGACCCCGATGAGGGCCAGGGGGATGGCCAGCAGGATGGTCTGCACGATCGAGGTGACCCGGGTGGCCAGGGTGGCGACGGTCACGGCCAGGCCCACGCCCAGCACGACCAGGCCGGTCCAGTAGGCGCCCGGCCGGGCCCGCGGCGGCGCCCGGTCCTCCAGCAGCGGGGGGCCCAGGTCGCCGGGGCTTGGGGAGCCCGGCAGCTGGGACACGCCGGAGGTCTCCGGCCGCTGGATGTCGCTGGCCACCCTCACTCCTCCCGCTGGGTTGTCGGAGGGAGTATCCGTCGATCGCCGGCCGGCGGGGAAATCACGGCTGCTCCACCATCACGGCCAGCCGGTCGAGGAGGGCGGCGGCGGCCTGGCGGGCCTCCTCGAGGCGGCCGGCCCGGGCGGCCAGGTCGTCGCGGACTGGGCCCGGGGCCATCCGGCGCAGGTTGAAGGCGACGGTGGAGCGCCCGCCCTCCAGGCCGGCCCGGAGCAGGTGGGCGGCGACCAGCTGGTCGCTGGCCGTCCGGGCCAGGCCCATGCCGGCCAGCTCGGCGGCCAGGCTCAGGCCGTCGGCGGCCAGCTCGGCGGTGGCCAGCGGGACGTCGGTGGCGTCGGCCCGGGCGGCCTCGGCCGCCCGGGACGCCCCGGGGTCGCCGTCGGTGGCCCTGGCGGCGCGGACGGTGGCGACCATGCGCTCGTAGACCCCGGCGTCGGTCCGCTCCTGCTCGACCAGGACGACCCGGAGCCGGTCCGCCTCGCCGGCCAGCCGGTCGAAGCGCTCGGCCGCGTCCGGCTCGGCCTTGCGGGCGCCGATCCTGGCCGTCATGGCCAGCAGGGCGCAGCCGAGGGCGGCCGCGACCGCCGACGCGCTGCCCCCGCCCGGGGTGACGGTCGGGGCGGCGTAGGCGTCCAGCCAGGCGTGCTCGCCGAGCCGGTGCTGTGGGCTCATGTGACCTCCGCGTGGATGTCGAGCGCCCGGGCCAGGCGCTCCTCCAGCAACCGATCGGGGGTGGAGGCCGGGAGCAGGAGGTCGGCCGGGTCGACGCCGGCCATGGCGGCCGCCGGGACCAGGCCGACGATCTCCGAGGCGTGGACCCGGGCGCCGGCCCGCTCGGCCAGCTCGGCCACGGCGGCGAAGGCGACCGCCGGCGGGGTCACCTTGTAGTCGAGCAGGTTCATCGACACCTGGACCAGTCCCCGATCCCCCGGACCCCCCCGGTCCGCGAGCGCGACCCCCATGGCCCGGACCGCGGGGAGGCCGCCGTCGCGCTCGCGGACCGCGGCCGCGATCCGGCGGGCCAGGTCGAGGTCGGCCCCGGCCAGGTCGACGTTGTAGGCGATCAGGAGCTCCCTGGCCCCGACCGCGGTCGCCCCGGCGGTCGGGTGCAGCCCGGGCCCGCCGAGGTCCGGCGCCCGAGCGGCGTCCCCGGCGGCCAGGGCGGCCCGCAGGGCCTCGAACCCGCGGCCGCGGACGGCGGGCAGGGCGGCCCGCCCGGGGCGGCGGGCGGCGGCCCCGTACAGGTACACGGGGATCCCGGCCTCGGCGGCGATCCGCCGGCCGGCCCGCTCGGCCAGGGCGGCGCAGTCCAGGTCGGGGTCGGCGCCGCCGCGCAGGCTGGTGGCCTGGCCGAGGGGGACGAAGGGCAGCACGTCCAGCGCCCCCATGCGCGGGTGCACGCCCCGCTGGCGGTTCAGGTCGATCAGGCGGGCGCAGGCCCTGGCCCCGGCCACCGCCGCCTCGACCAGGGCCGGGCCCGGGCCGGCCAGGGTCAGGACGCTGCGGTCGTGGTCGGCGTCCGAGGACCGGTCGAGCACCAGCACCCCGGGGTCGGCCCCGGCGAAGGCGGCCACGACCTCGTCGACCACCTCGGGCCGGCGCCCCTCGGAGACGTTGGGCACGCACTCGACCAGCGCGTCGGTCACGGCCCGGCCCCGGCCGGCTCGCCCCGCCCGACCGGGACCCCGGCGCCGTCGCCCGCGCGCACGACCCCGCCCTTGACCACCAGCCGGGCCAGGTTCACCCCCAGGTGGTAGGCGAGGTCGAGGTAGCTCCGCCCGGCCAGCAGGACCAGGTCGCAGGCGGCGCCCGGGGCGAGCCGGCCCACCCGGCCGCCGCGCCCCAGCGCCCGGGCGGCCCCGTCGGTGGCCGCCAGCACCGCCTCCTCCGGGGTGAGGCCGCCATGCACGCAGGCCAGGGCGATCACCAGCTGCATCGACTCGCAGTAGCAGGTGCCCGGGTTGCAGTCGGTGCCGAGGGCCATCGTCACCCCGGCGTCGCGCAGCACCTGCACCGGGGCCGCCCGCCCGGTCCGCAGCAGGAAGCTGGTCCCGGGCAGCAGCACCGCCACCGTGCCGGCGGCGGCCAGCCCCCTGGCCTCCTCGTGGTCGCAGAACAGCAGGTGGTCGGCGGAGGTGCAGCCGAGCTCGGCGGCCAGGGCCGCCCCGCCGGTCGAGCCGAGCTCGTTGGCGTGCAGCTTGCCCTTGAGGCCGTGGCGGGCCCCGGCGGCGAGCACCCGCCGGGACTCCTCGACCGTGAGGGCCCCCCGGTCGCAGAAGGCGTCCACGAACTCGGCCAGGGGCGCGCAGGCCGGCAGCATCTCGTGCTCCAGCAGGTCCAGGTAGCCGGCCCGGTCGCCGGCGTACTCCTCGGGGATGAGGTGGGCGCCGAGGAAGGTCGGCACCACCTCGACCGGGGAGCCGGCGGCCACCCGGGCCAGCACCTCCAGGCTGCGGCGCTCGTCCTCCACGGTGAGGCCGTAGCCGGACTTGGCCTCCAGGGTGGTGGTGCCGTGGTCCAGGGCCCGGCCCAGGCGCGCCGCCGCGGCCGCGTCCAGCTCGGCGTCGGCGGCGGCCCGGGTCTCGCGGACCGTCCGGTTGATGCCGCCCCCGGCGGCCAGCGCCTCCTCGTAGCCGACCCCGCGCAGCCGGGCCGCGAACTCGTCGGCCCGCTCGCCGGCGAACACCAGGTGGGTGTGGGCGTCCACGAACCCGGGGACGACGGCCTGCCCGCCGGCCTCCACCCGGGCCGCGCCGGCGTCCACCTCCAGGTCGGGCAGCCCGGCCTCGGGGCCGGCGTACACCACCCGCCCCCCGGCGGCCGCGACCGCTCCCCGCTCGACCAGGCCGAGCGGTCCCTCCCCCAGCCCGGGGTCGCAGGTGACCAGCTGCCCGGCCCCGGTGAGCAGGAAGTCGACCCTCACCTGGTGACCCCGGGCAGGTCCATGCCGCGCTCGACCGCGACCTGGCGGGCCTGGTCGTAGCCGGCGTCGGCGTGGCGCATGACCCCGGTGCCGGGGTCGTTGGTGAGGACCAGCTCGACCCGCCGGGCCGCCTCCTCGGACCCGTCGGCCACCACCACCACGCCGGCGTGGATGGAGCGGCCGATGCCGACCCCGCCGCCGTGGTGGACGCTCACCCAGGAGGCCCCCGAAGCGGTGTTGAGCAGGGCGTTCAGGATCGGCCAGTCGGCGATGGCGTCGCTGCCGTCGGCCATGGCCTCGGTCTCCCGGTAGGGGCTGGCCACCGACCCCGAGTCCAGGTGGTCGCGGCCGATCACGATCGGGGCCTTGACCTCGCCGGAGGCGACCAGCTGGTTGAAGGCCAGCCCGGCCTGGTGGCGCTCGCCGTAGCCGAGCCAGCAGATCCGGGCCGGCAGCCCCTGGAACTGGACCCGCTCGGCGGCCATGGCCAGCCAGCGGCGCAGGTGGTCGTCGTCGCCGAACAGCTCCAGCACGGCCCGGTCGGTGCGGGCGATGTCGGCCGGGTCGCCGGACAGGGCGGCCCAGCGGAACGGCCCCTTGCCCTCGCAGAACAGCGGCCGGATGTAGGCGGGCACGAACCCCGGGTAGGCGAAGGCGTCCCCGAACCCGGCCACCCGGGCCTCGCCGCGCAGGTTGTTGCCGTAGTCGAACACCTCGGCCCCGGCCCGCTGGAACCCGACCATGGCCTCGCAGTGGCGGGCCATCGACTCCCGGGCCTGCTTGACGTAGCCGCTCGGGTCCTCGGCGCGGGCCGCCGGGGCGTCGCCGGGGTCGACCCCGCTGGGCACGTAGCCGCCGAGGGGGTCGTGGGCCGAGGTCTGGTCGGTGACCACGTCGGGCCGGAACCCGGCGGCCAGCAGCTCGGGGAAGACGTCGGCGGCGTTGCCGACCAGCCCGACCGAGACCGCCCGGCCCTCGGCCGCGGCCCGCTCGACCCGCGCGGTGGCGTCGGCCAGGTCGTCGGCCCACTCGTCCAGGTAGCCGGTGTCCAGGCGCCGGGCCAGCCGGTCGGGGTCGACCTCGACGCACAGGGCCACCCCCTCGTTCATGGTCACGGCCAGCGGCTGGGCCCCGCCCATGCCGCCGAGGCCGGCCGTGAGCACGACCTTGCCGCGGAGGCTGTCCCAGCCGTTGACCCGGGCCACGGCGGCGAAGGTCTCGTGGGTGCCCTGGAGGATGCCCTGGGTGCCGATGTAGATCCAGGAGCCGGCGGTCATCTGGCCGTACATGGTCAGCCCGGCCGCCTCCAGCTCCCGGAACCGCTCCCAGGTGGCCCACTCGGGCACCAGCAGCGAGTTGGCGAGCAGCACCCGGGGGGCGAAGCTGTGGGTCCGGAACACCCCGACCGGCTTGCCCGACTGGATCAGCAGGGTCTCGTCGTCGCCGAGCCGGCGAAGGGTGGCCACGATCCGGTCGAAGGCCGCCCAGTCGCGCGCCGCCCGGCCGGTGCCGCCGTAGACGACCAGGTCGTCGGGGCGCTCGGCGACCTCGGGGTCGAGGTTGTTGCAGAGCATCCGCAGGGCGGCCTCCTGCTGCCAGCCCCGGCATGACAGCCCGGGCCCGCGCGGGGCCCGCACCACCCTCGCACCTTCCATCGGATCGGCTCCTCTCCGGTCGGGTCACCCGAGGGGCCCGACCACCTCCTCGGCCGCGGCGACCAGGGTGCCGTCGGCCACCAGGCGTTCCAGGGCGGCCAGGTCGGGGGCCAGGTAGCGGTCGGAGTCCAGGACCGGGACCTGCTCGCGGACCCGGTCCAGGACGGCCGCCGCCGCCGCCCCGGGCCGCAGGGGGGCGCGCAGGTCGATCGCCTGGGCGGCGCACAGGGCCTCGATGGCCAGGGCGCGGCGGACGTTGGCGGTCACCCGGCGCAGCTTCAGCCCGGCCGTCCAGCCCATGGAGACGTGGTCCTCCTGGTTGCCGGAGGTCGGGATCGAGTCGACCGAGGCCGGATGGGCCAGCACCTTGCACTCGGCGACCAGGGCCGCGGCCGTGTACTGGGTCAGCATCAGCCCCGAGTTGAGCCCCGGGTCGCGGGCCAGGAACGGGGGCAGGTCGTGGTTGAGGGCCGGGTCGAGCAGCCGGTCGACCCGCCGCTCGGAGATGTCGGCCAGCTCGGCCAGGGCGATGGCCAGGAAGTCGAGCACGAAGGCCAGCGGCTCGCCGTGGAAGTTGCCGACCGAGATGACCTCGCCGGTCTCGGCGAACACCACCGGGTTGTCGGTGACCGAGCCCAGCTCGCGCTCGACCACCTGGCGGGCGAAGGCGACCACGTCCCGGCAGGCCCCGTGCACCTGGGGGGCGCAGCGCAGCGAGTAGGCGTCCTGGATGGCGTGGTCGGAGTGGCGGTGGCTGGCCAGGATGGGCGAGCCGGCCAGCATCGTCCTGAGGTTGGCCGCGCTGGCCACCTGGCCGGGGTGGGGGCGCAGCTCGTGCAGGCGGGCCTGGAAGGGCCGGTCGGTGCCGAGCAGGCCCTCGATCGACATGGCGCAGGCCACGTCGGCCATGGCGGCCAGGGCCTCGGCGTCGGCGATGGCCAGGCAGGCCAGGGCCAGCATCCCCTCGGTGCCGTTGACCAGCGACAGGCCCTCCTTGAAGGAGAGCCGCAGCGGCGCCAGCCCGGCCAGGCGCAGCCCCTCGGCCGCCGGGACCCGGCGGCCGTCCACCTGGACCTCGCCCTCGCCGAGCAGGGGCAGGGCCAGGTGGGCCAGCTGGGCCAGGTCGCCGGAGGCGCCGACCGAGCCGTGCTCGGGGATCACCGGGGTGATCCCGGCGGCCAGCAGGGCGACCAGGGCCTCCACGACCGCCGGCCGGACCCCCGAGAAGCCCTGGGTGAGGGTGCGGGCCCGCAGCAGCTGCATGCCCCTGACCACCTCGACCGCCATCGGGTCGCCGGTGGCGGTGGCGTGCGACAGCACGATCCGGCGCTGGAGCTCCTCCAGGTCGGCCGGGTCGACGGCGGTGTTGGCGAGCAGGCCGAACCCGGTGGAGACGCCGTACACCCGCCGGCCCTCGGCCACCGCCCGCTCGACCACGTCGCGGGCCGCGACCATGCGCTTGCGGCCCTCCTCGCCCAGCTCCACCGGGACCCGGCCCCGGGCCACCGCCACCACCTCGGCGATCCTGAGCGGCCCGCCGGTCAGCACCACCCGGTCGGGGGGCGCGCCCTCCTCGCCACGTCGCGTCATGCCCCGCATCGTAGGTCGGGCCCGGACGCCGCGTCACGCCCTCGTGGTAGTGATAGGGGGACGACCGCCGAGCCGACCGGGTGCCCGATGGACACGAGCGAGCTGCTGGGGTGGCCGTGATTGCCGTGGGACGGCCCTGGGTATCCAGAAAGCACACCGTCGGAGCTCGCCCAGGTAGCCGGCCTGGCCGGGCCGGCGGATACCAGATCGGTATGCGGAAGTTGCCGACGAAGGGATGCAAGTTCGGCTGAGTTAGGCCATCCTGGTGGTGCGTCCCGGCATCGACCGGGGGGAGCAAGGAGACGACGACCATGGGCACCGACGACAGCGACAGCGGCACCGCCACCCCGACCCTGCAGCGCGAGGTCTGTGACAAGTGCGGCTCGCGCATGGAGCTCGAGAGCTCGGCCTACGGGTTCGAGCGCTGGAAGTGCCCCAAGTGCCAGCAGATCGTCGGCATCGACCGCGACCCCGAGGTCGGCAGCCGCTTCCAGATCGCCCGCGGCCAGCCCTGGAACTACTCCCCCGACGCCTTCAAGAACTGACGAACGCCCAGTTCGTCAGAGGCCGGGGATGTAGAGGTACATCAGCAGCGACCACAGGGCGTGGGACACCAGGCTGGGCACGAGGCTCCCCGTGACCTGCCGCTGCCTCCCCCACACGGTCCCGCAGACCAGCGCGGCCAGCGGCAGCGCCAGGCTCCCGGACAGGCCCACGAAGAAGGCGTAGCAGGCGGTGGTGAGGACCACCGGCCGCCATCCGGCCCCGTAGCGCCTGGTCAGGCGGGCGAACACCGCCCCCCGCCACAGCACCTCCTCGCTCGGCGAGGTCCCGAAGACGATCACCAGGAGGGCCACCGTGGTCGGGGCGGTCGTCCGGGCCAGGTCGGCCACGCCCTGGATGCGGGGCCACAGCGGGGTCTGCTGCACCACCAGGGCGCCGCCGGCGAAGAGGGCGTAGAGGGCCAGGGCCGACAGCAGGCCCATCGCCACCAGCCGCCGGGTCGGCCGCAGCCGTGTCCTGAGGTACGGGTGCCAGGCCGCCCACCAGGTGAAGGCCGAGAGCGCCACCATGGCCGACCAGAACGGCACCACCTGGAACCAGAAGGCGGCCGGGTAGACGACGGCCATGGCGGCCAGGGCGGCCGGGAGCGCCCAGGGCGGCCGGGCCGGCCGCCGAGCCTCGGGGGCCGGGACCTCGGGGGCGTCGGCCGGGCCGGACCCGTCCCCGGAGCCGGGCCGGCGCGGCACCCACCCGGGCCGGTACGGCGCCTCGGGCGGCGGCTGGTCGCTCGGGTGGATCGGCGGCGGGCGGCGCACCCGGCTCACCGGTGCGCCCCCCGGTTCCGGGGAGCGGGCATAGCGGCAGCATAGGCGGGGTCCGGCGTCACCGCCGCTCCGGGCCGCTGCTACCATCGCACCCGCCATCCCGAGACCTCGAGGACCCGCGCGTGCCCGAGACCGTCGTCCACCTGGTCCGTCACGGGCAGGTGGAGAACCCTCGCCGGGTGCTGTACGGCCGGCTGCCCGGCTACCACCTGTCGCGCCGCGGCCGGGCCCAGGCCGACCTGCTGGCCGGCTACTTCGCCGGCGCGCGGCTGGCCGCGGTGGTGGCCAGCCCCCTGGAGCGGGCCCAGCAGACCGCCACCCCGATCGCCGCCGCCCACGGCCTGGAGGTCCGCACCGACCTGCGCCTGATCGAGACCAGCAACGTCTTCGAAGGGGCCGCCGGCAACGTCGTCTGGTACATCCTGCGCCACCCCAAGCTGTGGTGGCAGCTCCGCGACCTGCGCACCCCCTCCTGGGGCGAACGCAACGTCGACATGGTCGAGCGCGTCCACGCCGTGGTCGACGCCGCCAGGGAGGAGTTCGCCGGCGGCCAGGTCGTCCTCGTCTCCCACCAGGCCCCCATCTGGGTGGCCAGGCTGGCCTTCGAGCACCGCCGCCTCAGCCACTGGCCGGGCTGGCGCCGCTGCACCCTGGCCAGCGTCACCACCCTCACCTTCGACGGCGACCGGCTCACCGGGGTCGGCTACGCCGAGCCGGCCGCCGCCGCCCTCCTGGGCCCGGCCCCCACCCCCGGCCCCGGCGGGGACCCGCGGCCCGGGCCGGACGAGGGGCTACGGCCGGAGCGGGAAGCGCGGTAGGGCGCCCAGACCCTCGGCGGGGCCCGTCGGCCTGGAACACCCTGGCGATCTCGGCCTGGCGCACGGTTCGCTCCTCAGCTCGATCGGTTCAGGTCCGTTCCCCCACCGGCGCCGGGGTGGTGGCCGGGGGCGCCCGGGGCGGTGGCCCAGGCGGACCGGAGGAGGGCGCTGACCTCCTCGTCGGAGGTCTGGGGGAACGAGCGGTAGGAGTAGCCGACGGCCCGGAACGGCCGCGGGGTGGTGGCGCACACCACCTCGTCGGCCTCCTCCCGCAGGCTCTGGCAGGTCGACGCCGGTGCGGTCGGGACGGCGACCACCACCCGGGCCGGGCCCAGCCGGCGGGCCGCGGCCACCGCCGCCCGCATGGTCGAGCCGGTGGCCAGCCCGTCGTCGACCAGGATCACCACCCGGCCGGCCAGCTCCGGCGGGGCCCGGCCCTCCCGGTAGCTGCGCTCGCGCCTGGCCAGCTCGCGGCCCTCGGCCTCGGCCACCCGGCGCAGGTCGGCCTCGCCCAGCCCGAGCCGGCCGACGACCTGCTGGTTGACCACCCGGACCCCGCCGGAGGCGATCGCCCCCATGGCCAGCTCCTCGTGGCCGGGGACGCCGAGCTTGCGCACCACGAACACGTCCAGCGGTGCCCCCAGCGCCGAGGCCACCCGCGCCGCCACCGGGACCCCGCCCCGCGGCAGGGCGAGCACGACCACGTCGTCCCGCCCCGCGTAGTGGCCGAGCTGGCCGGCCAGGACGTCGCCGGCCTCGGCCCGGTCGCGGAACACCGTCCTCGGCACGGTGGCGGCCCGGGCGTCCGCGCGGCGCGTCAGCGCGGCGCGTCGTCCTCGTCGAACGGCACCGGCATGGCCTGCTCCAGGGCGTCCTCCTCGGGGACCTCGACGTCGATCTCGGGAACCTGCTCGGGGATGTCCCGGTCGAGCAGCGGCTGGCGCTGCTCCAGGGCATCGGCCTCGGGCACGGCGTCGGTCATCGATCGTCCTCCTCCTGACGAGCAACGGCTCCGGCTGGGCATACCCATTGCGTCCGTCCCCACCCTATCCCCGTCGGCCCACCCCTGCGGACCGATTGTCCCCACTCCCGCCCATGACCTCCTCGCTCCTGTCGCTCGCCTGTCCGAGACTCGGCCCTTCAGGACCCCGGCCGGGCGCAGCCGGGCCACCACCCGGGACAGGCCGACCTGGGCGCACGTCTCGACCACGGCGGTCGCGTCCTGGCCCCGGTCGCCCCCTTGCGGTCGACGCACAGGGTGCGGCGGCGCCCGTCGACCTCGTGCTCCTCGAGCCTGGCCAGGTTGTGGCCGACGTCGTAGACCAGGTCCATGCCCAGGCCGGCGACCGGCCGCCCCAGCACCTCGGCGAAGGCCCTGCGCACCCCGTCGGCCAGGACGTGCCGGTTGGCCAGGGCGAAGTTGCCGGCGGCGTGCATCGCCCCCAGGTAGGCCGCCGCCTCCGGCCGCTCGACGGGCAGGCACGACAGCTGGCGGTCCGGCACCCGGATGCCGAGGGCCGGGGCCAGACGGTCGATCACCTTCAGGTGGTCGGTGCAGGTCTGGTGGCCGATGCCCCGCGACCCGGTGTGGAGCATCACGCAGACCTGGCCGGCCTCCAGGCCCAGGCGTACCCCGCAGCCGATGTCGAAGCCGACCCGGCCCCGACGCCCGCCGGCGCGGTGGTGGACAACCGCGCGCCCCCCCTTCGCCGCCCTCGGTCCTTCCGATCAGAAGGGGAGCTACCCCACCGGCGTGGCGGTAAGCACGCCCCAACCCGAACCCTCTTGTTCAGGTCGATGCTCAGTTGACGGCGCCGAACCCGAACGCGTCCCGGTCGAACAGGCGCGACTCGATCGAGCGCAGGTTGGAGCGGGTGCAGCTCGCGCACAGGTAGGTCCAGCCGCGGACCCCCGACTGGATGGTCCAGCCCAGCGGCAGCCCCGGCCCGGTGGTGTCGGCGATCGCGGCGCGGTACTGGCAGACCGGCGGCCGCGCGCCTCCCTCCCGTTCCTTCTGTCGAGCCATGGGGCAATTGTGCCGGCCGCGCACGACCCGCGGCTACTCGCCCTCGCCGGGGGCGAGGAGGGCGAGCAGCTCCTCGCCGTAGCGGTCCAGCTTGGCCGGGCCGATGCCATCGACCGCGAGCAGCTCGCCGCGGCTGCGGGGCCGCCGCTCGGTCAGGGCGGCCAGGGTGCGGTCGTTGAACACCACGTAGGCGGGCACGCCGTCGGCCTCGGCCCGCTTGCGTCGCCACGCCCGCAGCTGCTCGGCCAGGGGGCCGTCGGCCCGCACGCTGGCCCTGCCGGTCCGGGTCATCCCGGTGGCCACGGCCCGCGGCCGCACCCGCGACCCGCCCGGCGGGACCAGGTCGTCCAGGAACCGCGAGGGCTTCCGCGGCTGCTCGCGGCCGGACGGCCCGGCCCGCCGGGCCGCCCAGGACAGCCACA
>Ga0307323_10000261_pt1 | contig 16072 bp, 13 predicted proteins | sample ER_DNA_381_FD_194496 | JGI IMG/M metagenome (GOLD analysis project Ga0307323, IMG submission 194496) | Bulk soil microbial communities from the East River watershed near Crested Butte, Colorado, United States - ER_DNA_381 | ecosystem: Environmental > Terrestrial > Soil > Floodplain | place...
GTTGCGCGGGCGTCTTCTCGACGCGCAGCGTGACCTCGCGACCGACCATCAACTCGGCCAGCCTTTGCTCGGTCACGCCCTCTCGGGCGACCGTGTCCACGAGCTTGCCGCGGCGGAGGACGCTGATCCGATCGGCGATGTCGAGCACCTCGTGCAGCTTGTGGCTGATGAAGATGACCGACATGCCTTCGGTCGTCAGCGTGCGCAGGATCTCGAACAGATCGATCGCCTCCTGCGGCGTCAGCACCGCCGTCGGCTCGTCGAGGATCAGGATTTCCGCGCCCCGGTAGAGCGCCTTGAGAATCTCGACGCGCTGCTGCTGGCCGACGGTGATGTTCTCGATGCGCGCGTCCGGGTCGATGGCGAAGTTGAACGTCCTGGCAAGCTCGCGCACGCGCTTGTCGGCGGCGGAATGGTCGAGGAAGAGGCCGGCCTCGGTCGGCTCGTTGCCGAGCACGATGTTCTCGGCCACCGTCATGACCGGGATCAGCATGAAATGCTGGTGCACCATCCCGATCCCGGCTCGAATCGCGTCGTTCGGCGAGTGGAAGACGACCGGCTTGCCGTCGACCACGATTTCGCCCTCGTCCGAGCGGTAGAGCCCGTACACGACGTTCATCAGGGTCGACTTGCCGGCGCCGTTCTCGCCCAGTAGGGCGTGTACCTCGCCTCGACGCAGGTCGAAGTCGATGTGGTCGTTCGCGACAATTCCTGGGAAGCGCTTGGTGATCCCGCGCAACTCGATGATCGGCGGGGCAGCGGACATCCCCGGCGATTCTAAGTAACTGAAGGGGATGGAGCAGCACGAGGGGGCGCCGGTCGGCGCCCCCTCGTGAATGTAGGTTCCTTAAGGACGACTAGAGCGTCGACGGAACCTTGATCTTGCCGCTGATGATCTTCGGCCTCTGCAGGTTCATCTTGGCAATGAGGCTCTTCGGCACCTTCGCGCTGATGACCCCGACGTCCTGGCCCTTGTTCTTCAGGTTGAAGACGAGATCGTGGCCCGTGCCGAGCTTCCCGGCCTTCGCGAGCTTGTAGAACGTGAACACCGCGGTGTCCACGCGCTTCGTGCCGCTCGTGAGGATGTGCGGGCCGAGATAGTGCTGGTCGGCGTCGACGCCGATGCCCCACACTTTCTTCGACTTGGCCGCCTGGAGCGTGCCGAGGCCGCAGCCGCCGGCGACGGCGAACTCAGCCTGCGAACCCTGCGAGATGTGCTTGAGCGCGAGCTCCTTGCACTTCGGCGCGATCGAGTTCACGAAGTCGCCGGAGTAGTCGATCTTCACCTGGAACCTCTTGTCGACGGCCTTCGCGCCCGCACGGTAGCCGGCGATCCAGTTGTCCACCGATGGGATCTTCTTGCCGCCCACGGCGCCGATGACGAGCTTCTTGCTCTTCAGCTTTCCGGCCCAGCCGACCTTCGCCTTGATCACTTCGGCGGCTAGGTAACCGACCAGATAACCCGACTGCTCGGAGCGGAAAGTCAGGCCGTAGGCGTTCGTTGGCTTGTCGGCGAGAGCGACTCTCGGAAAGTCCGTGATCGCCCACTTCACCTTCGGGAACTGCTTCGCAGCCGTGTTGGTCGCGTCGGCGAGCAGGAAGCCGTTCATCACGACGGCGCCGGCGCCGTACGTCTGTGCTGCCGCAACTGCGTTCGGCAAGTAGTCGGATTCCGACGTGGACGTGAAGACCTTCGTCCCGATCTTCAGCTGCTTCTGGGCCTTGAGCCGGCCAAGGTTGCCGAGATGGTTGAAGCCTTTGTCATTGAGGCCGTTCGTGTCCGTCACGAACGCCGCCTTGAACGTTGCAGAGCGCTGCGCGCTCGCCGTGGCCCCAACGATCAGCGCGCTAATCGCGACCACGCCGAGCCACAGCAGAATTGTCTTGCCTTTCACGTGTGTTCCCTCCTACCCGGGATGAGAGTGTTTTTCGATGCTAACCCGCCAGACCCCGTCACGGCGAGCCCTCGGGATGTAAGACGTCTGAAGGTCGCCTTTAGTTGGCGATCACACGCGACAATTCGGCCTCTTCGACCAGTACCCGGCGCGGTTTCGAGCCCTCGTAGCCAGAAATGATCCCACGGCGCTCGAGCATGTCGATCAGGCGGCCTGCCCGGGTGTAACCGACGCGCAAACGCCGCTGCAGCAAGCTGGTCGAAGCCGTCTGGGCCGTGACCACGATCTCGATCGCCCGCTCGAGCAGCGGGTCCTCGTCGGGGTCGAACTCTCCGTCCCCGTCGTCGTGATCCTCGGGCGCGGGCTCGGGAGCCTCGAGGAGGCTTTCGTCAAGCTCCTGCTCGCGCTGGGCGCGGCACTGCTCGACGACCAGAGCGATCTCTTCCTCGCTCACGTACGCGCCCTGAAGGCGCTGCAGGCGCGAAGTGCCGAGCGGCTTGAAGAGCATGTCTCCTTGGCCGAGGAGACTGCGAATGCGATTCGCGAGGGGACGTTCGCCTTGATCATGCCGGTGATCACGTCCACCGAAGGGCGCTGGGTCGCGAGCACGAGGTGGATCCCGACGGCGCGCGACTTCTGGGCCAGCCTGATGACGGCGTCCTCCACGTCCTGGGGCGCGATCATCATCAGGTCGGCGAGCTCGTCGATGACGACGAGCAGGTGAGGCATGGTGGACTCGCCACGCGAGCGGAAGGCGCGGTTGGCCTCCGCGAGGTTGCGAGCGCGGACAGCGGAGAGCCGCTCGTACCTGCGCTCCATCTCGCTGACGACGTTCGCGAGCACGATCGACGCCTCCTTCGGGCTCGAGACCACCGGCGTCAGCAGGTGCGGGATCGCCTCGTAGTAGTTGAGCTCGATCTTCTTGGGGTCGATCAGGATCAGGCGAACGTCGTCGGGCGTCGAGCGGAGCAGGATCGAGGTCAGGATCGTGTTGATGCAGCCCGACTTACCGGAACCGGTGGTGCCGGCGATCAGCACGTGCGGCATGCGCGCAAGGTCGGTCCAGACGGCGGCGCCGGAGATGTCCTTGCCGAGCCAGACCGACAGCGGGCTCGCCGTGGCGGGCAGGTCGTCGAAGATGTCGCCGAGGGCGACGTAGTTCGGGCTCGAGTTCGGCAGCTCGACGCCGACGGCCTGCTTGCCGGGAATCGGCGCCAGGATCCGGATCTCGGTTGTGGCAAGGGCGTAGCTGAGGTCGTCCTTCAGGGCTGCGACCTTCGAGACCTTCGTTCCCGGGGCGAGCTGGAGCTCGTAGCGCGTCACCCGTGGGCCCGAGATCTGCCCGATCACGCTGGCGTCGACGCCGAAGTGGGCGAGCGTCTGGACAAGCGCCTCGGCTACCTTCGCGTTCTGATCGGCAGAGTTGCCGCCGCCGGCCGGTGAACGGCGCAGGATCTCGCGGTCGGGCAGCCGGTAGTCCTTTGCAACCGCCTCCCCCACGTCGAAGAGGCTCGCCTGGTCGGGCTCCGTCTCCGGGTCGTCGAGCAGAAGCGGCGGCGGCGCGTCGGCCTCGACCACGTCCGGGTAGTCGCTGACGGCGTCGATCGGCGCTGTTGCTGGAGCCGGGGCGATTGACTTGCCCTCGGCGATCGGCTCGACCAGGCGCAGGTCCGGCATCGTCGCGGCACGGGCCCGGCGGGCTGCTGCGGCGCTGGCGCGCACCGCCCGCCCGGAGCGCCTGATCAGCGCTCCCGCGGAGGCGCCGGTTAGGAGCAGCGACCCGGCGATCAGCGTGGTGACGCCGATCACGACGACGCCGGTGCCGCCAAGCGCGATCCCGAAGGCCTTCGTCAATCCGGTTCCGAGGTAGCCCCCGTGCGCGGTTCCGAGGGTGAGCATCAAGCCGGCCGTGAAGACGACGAGGCCGGTGCGGAAGGGGCGCATGTCGACGAGCTCGCTGCGCGCCAGGATCAGCGCGCCGACGATCAGGCAGGCGAGCGGAAAGATCACCCGCGCCGCGCCGATCAGGGCGTCGAGCCCGTCAGCGGCCAGGGCGCCGGCGTAACCGCCGCTCCACCCCAGGTAGACGACGGTCGAGAGGAAGACCCCGAGCGCGGCCAGGAAGAGGCCGATCAGCTCGGGATGCTGGTGGCCGTACGCGTGCTTGACCGCGCGTCTCTTCTTGCGCACGCGTGCAGGCGTGCGCGGCTTCAGCGTTCGCTTCTTGCGACGGCGGGCCACGGCCGCGAGTCATTCGACAAGCGCCCCTCGAACCCCTGCCTTCCCGCTTGTTCGCTTCCCTTATCGGTCGAGACCGCCCAGGCGCTCCAGAAGCAATTCGATGAATCCGTCCGCATCGATGCCTAGCGCGACATTCGTGTTGGGCTCCCGCCCGCTCCGGCCCCAGACGTCGACGACCGTGCGGCCGCGGCAAAGCGTCGACTCGCAGTCGATCTCGACGTTGAGCGCCCGCAGCTCCAGCAGCTCGGGCCGGGCCACCTGCGCGACCGCGACGGCGTCGTGGATCGGCGAGCCGTCGAAGTCATAGACCTGCTTGTGGAAGGCGCCGTAGAAAGCCAGCAGGTCGGCGACGACGCCTCCGATCCGGCCGTTGGCTCGCAGTCGCGCGGCGTGCTCGGCGGTCACGAGCGCCTGGTGCGTGACGTCGAGACCGACCATGGTCACGTCCAGGTCGCTCGCGAAGACGCGGGCAGCCGCCTCGGGATCGGCCCAGATGTTGAACTCGGCCGCCGGCGTCACGTTGCCCTCCGCGATCGCGCCGCCCATCAGCACCAGGCGCTCGGGCCTCGCGTCCGGATATCGCGCGAGCAGCAACGCGACGTTCGTGAGCGGACCTGTGGCCACAAGGGTCGTCCCCGCGATGCGCTCGGCCAGGAAGTCGACGGCGTGCTCCGCCACGGGCTCGCCGCGGGGCGGCGGCAGGTCGGGGCCGTCCAGCCCGGTCTCGCCGTGGACGTCGGCGGCCACGTACGGCTCACGCACAAGCGGCCGGCCGGCGCCGGCGGCGACGGGGATGTCCGCCTCGGCGAGCTCGAGCACGCGAATCGCATTCGCGGTTGTTTTCTCCAGCGTCTGGTTGCCGGCGACCGTCGTGATTCCTCGCAGCTCGAGCTCGGGGCTGCCGAGCGCGAGCAGCATCGCGATCGCGTCGTCGTGGCCAGGGTCGCAGTCGAGGAGGATCGGAGTGCTCATGCCGTCAGGATTTCATCGACCTCTGCGGCGGTGGGCAGCGACGGCTGAGCACCGGGCCTGCTCGCTGCGAGGGCGCCGGCGGCGCAGGAGCGTCGCAGGGCCTCGTCCCAGGACCGGCCTTCGAGCCGCGACACGACCAGGCACGCCGTGAAGGCGTCGCCTGCGGCCGTTCCGTCGGCGACCTCGACGCGAGGCGGACGGGCCCGCTCGATCTCGCGTCCGCCTTCGAGCAGCACCGCGCCCTCCTCGCCCAGCGTCAGGACGGCGCGCGCGGGTGCGACCGGCAACGCATCGAGCTCGTACTGGTTGGCGACGACGACCTCGGCCCGCTCGACGAGGGCCACCGGCAGCGGGACGGCCGGCGCGGCGTTGAGCCAGAACGAGCCAGCCATCTTCGCGCAGGCCTCGACCGTCACGACGGGGATCTCGAGCTGGCAGAGCACCGTTTCCTCGCCGGAGAGCTCCGGCGCCGCGAGCTCCCGGTTCGCTCCCGGGGCGACCACGATGACGTTCTCCCCGGCCGCGTCGACGATGATCGACGCGATGCCAGTTGATGCTTCCCCGGCGTCGACACGAAGGTCCACTCCCGCCTCGCGCAGGCCGGCGAGCGCCTCGTCGGCCAGCACGTCCTTGCCCACGCAGCCGAAGAAGGTGACGTCCGCGCCGAGCCGGGCGGCCGCGACGGCCTGGTTGGCCCCCTTGCCGCCCGGATAGCGGTCGAAGGTCGCGCCCGTGACCGTCTCTCCCGGCCGCGGCAACCGCTCAGTGCGCGTGACGAGGTCGAGATTGACCGAGCCGACGACCGTGAGGCGGGGCGCCTCAGGCGGCAAGCGCGCGCAGGTCTTCGAGCGTGCGGCCGAGCAGGTTCTCGCGGAGGTCGAAGAGGCCGGCCCAGAGCGAGGATCGGTCGAGTGAGGCGCGGATTCGTGCAGTGTCGGCGAGACCCTGCAGCGCTCGGACGAAGACGGCCAGTTCGAGGTAGGTCTGGGCGACGCGGATCGCGCTGGCGTGCACACCGGCACGCTTGAGGATCGGCTCCCACTCGAGCAGCTCGGCGGCCCCGGGGGCTCCGTACCAGGAGCGACCCTCAGCCTGATCGGCCTCCAGCTCGAGCAGGTAGCGCCCGAGCGGCCCTTCCAGGCCCGTCATCGCCGTCTCCACGCGATCGGCCGCGCGGCGCAGCGCGGCCTGCCGCCGTCCCGGCGTCGCCGGTTCCGGCTCGCCGCGCGCCCAGCGCTCGAGCAGCCGGCAGAAGGCCAGGGCGCTGGCCTCACAGGCACCGAGCTGGCCGACCAGCCGCTGCGCGGTCGCCTGGTCGACCGCGTTGTCCTCGAGCACATCGGCCCACCCGGGCTCGTACTTCGCGCGGACACTCATACTTCTACAACTACAGGAAGGATCATCGGCCGTCGACCCGTGCGGTCGTAAATCAGCTGCCCGAGCCCGTCGTGGAGGTGCTCCTGGAGCAGCTTGATCTCGAGGATGTTCTCCTCCAGGCAATCCTGGAGCACACGGGAGGCCTCCTGTTGCATCTCGTCGAGCAGCGGGCCGGGATCGGCGAAGCCACGGGCGATCAGCTCGGGCGCGCTGGCGGTCGCCCGCCCGTTCGAGCCGCCCAGTGTCGCGACCACGATCAGGACGCCGTCCTCCGACAGGTGCCGCCGGTCGCGCAGCGCCACGTCGTGGACGTCGCCCACCCCGAGGCCGTCCACGAAGGTGACGCCGGAGGCGACGTCGTCGACGATCCTGGCCCCGTGGGGCGAGAGCTCGACGACCGAGCCGTTCTCGGCGAGCACGATCGCCTCGGGAGGCACTCCCCCCTCCTCAGCCAACCGAGCGTGCGCCGCCAGCATCCGAAACTCGCCGTGCACGGGCATCATCGCCTTCGGGCGAACCAGGGAGATCATCGTCCGCAGCTCCTCCGCGTGCCCGTGACCGGACACGTGGACTGGCGCGTTCTCCTGGTGCAGGACCTCCGCGCCGGCCTTCGCCAGCTGGTTGATCGCGTCGTGGACGCGCAGCTCGTTCCCGGGCACCGGACGCGCCGAGATGATGACCGTGTCTCCGCGCTCGACGTGAACCGCCGGATGGTCGTTGTAGGCGATCCGAACGAGCGCCGAAAGCGGCTCGCCCTGGGAGCCGGTGCAGAGGATCAGCACCTGCCCAGGCTCGTACTCGTCCAGCTCGGCAGGGCGAATCAGCGCGTCCTCGGGCATCTCGATGTAGCCGAGGTTGCGGGCGATGTTCAGGTTCTTGCGCATCGAGCGCCCGACGACGCAGACCTTGCGGCCGACGTCGACGGCGACGTCGACGGCCTGCTGCATGCGATGGACGTTGGACGCGAACGAGGCGACCAGGATCCGCCCTTCCCGCTGCGGAATGATTTGCCTGAACGCCTCCCCGACCAGCCGCTCGGAGCCGGTGACACCGGGACGCTCGGCGTTGGTCGAGTCACCGAGGAGAAGGTCGATACCGCGGTTGCCGAGCTCGGCGAGCCGCCCTACGTCCGTGCGAAGGCCGTCGACCGGAGTGTGGTCGAGCTTCCAGTCGCCCGTGTGAAGCACGCGTCCCGCCTCCGTCTCGAGCACGACCGCCACGGCATCGGGGACGGAATGCGCCATGCGCACGAACTCTGCGCGGAAAACACCGAGCTCGATCACGCCGGCCTCGGGATCCAGCTCGCGCAGCTCCGAGGCACGCAGGAGCCCATGCTCGTCGAGCTTTGACTTGACGAGACCGAGCGTCAGCCGCGTCGCCCAGACCTCGTCGACCGTGACCTCCCGCAGAAGGTACGGGAGCGAGCCGACGTGGTCCTCGTGCGCGTGCGTCAGGATCACCGCGCGCACCGGCTTCTCCCGCTCGCGGAGATAAGTGAAGTCGGGCAGGATCAGATCGACGCCGAGGTGCTCGTCGCGGGGGAAGGCCAGCCCGGCGTCGACGACGATCGCATCGCCGCCCTGTTCGTAGACCGTCATGTTCTTGCCGACCTCGCCCAGGCCGCCCAGCGGGATGATTCTCATCGGTTCCGACATCTGGAGCAGTTTAGGTGCGAGCCACCCGTACCGATACACACGAGATGCGAGTGTCCTCCTCGCACGCCGCCGTGATCGCGCTCGGCTTCGCAGCGCTTGCCGTCGCTGCGCTGAAACTGCTGAGCGGAGTCTCCGATTGGACCGCGGTGGCGCTCTTCGCCGCGGCCCTGATCGTGACCGAGCTCGTCCAGGACGCCGATCGCATTCGCACGCGGGAGCCTTCCGACTTCGAGCCGTTCCGGATCGCCGCCGCCCTGCAGATGGCAGCCGCGATCATCCTTGGCCCCTGGCCGGCCGCGCTGCTCGCGGGCGGCGCAGCATTCGGCGTCCGTCGCCTTCGCGACCGGTCGCTCGGCGCCGTCTCCTTCGAGGCGGCGACGCTGACCCTGGCGACCCTTGCCGGCGGCTATGCCTTCCTCGCGGCCGGCGGTCACACGGGCCGCCTCGAGCTGCTCGCCGACCTCGGCCCGCTGGCGGCCCTCGCGCTCGTCTACCTGACCATCCGCACGACGCTGATGCAGGTCGTTGCGGCTCACGAAGCCTTTCAGCCGGACTTCGCGGCGGGCGCCGGCGAGGCCGCGCTCGGGGCGGCGATCGCACTCTTCGCGACCGATCACCCCTGGAACCTCGTCGCCCTCGTCCCAGTCGCCCTCGTCGTCCACGTCGCCTACACGCGCCTGGCGCGCGTGCGTCGCGAGACGCTCCAGGCGCTCGAGACCTTCGCGAACATCGTCGACGAGCGGGACCCGTCTACCTATCAGCACTCGATCCGGGTCGCGCGCTCGGTCGACCGGCTCGCCCGCTCGCTCGGCCTCCCGTTCTCGGACATCGACCGCCTACGCTGGGCCGCGCGGCTACACGACCTCGGCAAGGTCGCCGTGGACGCCTCGGTGCTCCGCAAGGAGGGGCGACTGGACGGAGACGAGTGGGCCGCGATGCGCCGGCATCCCCGTCTTTCCGCCCGCCTGATGCAGCGCTTCGAGTTCGCAGCCGCGCAGGCGCGCGCGGTCGAGTTCCACCACGAGCGCTACGACGGGGAGGGCTACTACGGCATCGAGGGCGCCGCGTTGCCGCTCGCTTCGCACTTCCTGATCGTCGCCGACAGTTTCGACGCGATGACGACGGAGCGCCCCTTCAGGCCGGCTCTCTCGCACGACGAGGCGCTTGCCGAGATCGAGCGGAACAGCGGCACCCAGTTTCATCCCACAGTGGCCAAAGCCTTCATCGCCCTGGAGCGCGGGCAGGACCCGACTGCCGTGCTCGCGCCCGAGGAGCTCGCTGAGCTGCGCGATGCCGCAGTCCCCTACCGCGTGCCCGTCATCCCCGGCGCGCGCGACCTGCGTGACCGGCCCGAGCTGATCGCGATCGCCGGAGTGACGCTCGCGCTCGTCGCGGCAGCCTTCCATCAGCTCGAGCTCGTCGTCGCCGGCGGCGCTGTCGGCGTTGCCGGGCTCGCTCTCTACGTCAGGCGACGCATCGCGGTCGCCCGCCTGACTCAGTCCGTGCTCGACGCGGTCGGCCATGGCCCGGACCGCGAAGCCTCCTTCGACCGACTGACACCCGTGCTCGCCCGAGCGTGCGGCGCGAGCTGGGGTGCGCTGATCGACTGGGAGGAGGACGGCCTCGGCGGCACGATCGCCCGCGAATGGGGCACCGACGGGCCGCATCTGGCTGTCTTGACGAGCTGGCTCGTCCGCGAGGCCGAGTCAGGCGCGACCGTGCTCTCGGCGGGAGGCTTCGAGCTCCAGCACGACGGGGTGCTCGTTGCTCTGCCGCTCAGGCGGGAGAACAGTGCGCTCGTCGGTTTTCTCGTCCTGGGCGTTCCACGGCGCCTGCCGGCCCATGTTCACCTGACGCTGACCGAGGCCGCCGACGAGCTCGCGCTCACCCTGGCTCATCGCCCGGAGCAAGGTCAGAGGATGATCAAGGCCGTTTCGGCCGTCAGCGAGAGCTAAGCGCGGGCGGTTTCGAAAGCGCCGAGCCGTTCGAGACAGGCCCGGATCTGGTCCTTCTCGTCCTCGGTCGCCTCGACCAGCGGCAGCCGATGCCCGCCGACGTCGCGACCGAGCAGGTTCAGCGCCGCTTTGATCTGAATCGGACCGACGGTGACGCCGATCAGCTCGTAGGCCGGCGCAAGCTCCTGGTCCATCAGCCTGGCGGCATCGACGTCGCCGTCGCGGAAGCGGTTGACCATCTCCTTCACCTGCGGTCCGACGACGTGCGTGTGCACGCAGACGCCGCCCCTGCCGCCGAGCTCGACGAAGGGCAGGACGAGCGCGTCGTCACCGGCATAGAGGTCGAGCCCGAGCTCGACGATCTTCCGTGCCTGGTCGAGGTCGTCGTTCGCCTGCTTGACCGCCTGGATGTTCGGGATCTCCGCGAGCTCGGCCATCGTCTCCGGCTCGATGTTGATCACGACCCGCCCGGGGATGTTGTAGACCATCACCGGCCGGTCGCTCACTGCGGCGACGGCCTCGAAGTGCGCCACGATCCCCCGCGGCGGCGGCTTGTTGTAGTAGGGCGTGACGACTAGGAAGGCGTGCGCTCCCACCTGGTGCGCCTGCTCGGTCAGGTGCACGGAATGTGCGGTCGAGTAGGTGCCCGTTCCGGCCACCACTGTGGCGCGGTCGCCGACGGCATCGAGCGCCGTGCGCAGGAGCTGGAGACGCTCGTCGTCGGAGAGGTTGGGCGACTCGCCGGTCGTTCCGGAGACGACGACCCCGTCGGAGCCGTTCTCGACAAGGAACGTGCACAGCTCTGCGTAGCGGTCGTAGTCGACGGCCCCGTCAGCGTCGAAGGGCGTCACGGTCGCGGTGAGGATTTCGCCCAGCACGGCTGTCAATTCTATTCCGCTTCCATCGCCGGGCCTCCTGCCGGCAGCCAGTAATCGACCCACTGCTCGCGGGTGCCGCCGACGCGGTCGTAGACCTTCATCGCCCGCTCGTTGTCCGGCGCGGTTTGCCAGGTCAGCCTGGAGGCGCCTCGCGCGGCGCACTCGGCCCGGCAGGCCTCGATCAACGCCTCGGCGACGCCCGATCCACGTGCCTCCGGCGCCACGAAGAGGTCGTTCATGATCCCGATCCGCACGGCAGCGGACGTCGCCCAGCTCCAGTAGATCGTCGCGAAGCCGACAGGTCGCTCGTCCTGGTCTCGCGCGAGCAGCTGGAGGCCTTCGTGCTCGGGCTCGGCGATCAGCGCGCGGGCGAGTGCGAGCAAGTCCTCGTCCGAGGGCGACGATTCGTAGAAGTCGCAGTAGGCGCGAACCAGCGGCAGAAGCTCCGGCAGCTCGGCCTCGCCGACGCGCTCGATCTTCACACCAGCAACCGGTCGAGCCCCACGGTCAGACCTGGCTCCAGCGTTCGCAGCTTCTCGAGCGCGAGCAGCACGCCGGGAACGAACGCATCCCGAGACAGCGTGTCGTGGCGGATCGTCAGCAGCTGGCCCTCGCCTCCCAACAGCACCTCCTGGTGCGCAACGAGCCCCGGCAGCCGGACCGAATGGATCGGCACGTCGCCCGGCAGGCGTTCAGCCGTCGCGCGCGCGGTGCCCGAGGGCGCGTCCTTCTTGGCCTCGCCGTGGAGTTCGACGATCTCCGCGCGCGGCAGGTGCTCGGCCGCGGCCTCCGCGAAGCGCATCATCAGGACGGCGCCGATCGCGAAATTCGGGACGACGAGCAGCGGCAGCTCGCGCTCGAGCGCCAATGCTTCGAGCGCCTCCAGCTCCTCGGCCGGCATGCCGCTCGTGCCGACGATTGCCGGGACGCCCTGCTCGAGGGCCGCGCGCGCGTTCGCCCCGGCTGCGCTCGGCTCGGTGAAGTCGACTGCGACGTCGACGCCGGCGAGGTCCCCCTCCTCCCCACGCCCGATCCCGCGCACCTCGTGCCCGGCCGCCCCGAGTGCGGGAGCCAGCACCAATCCGACCTTGCCGCGGTGCCCGAAGAGGGCGACCTTCATGCCGCTTTGGCCAGCTCCGGGTTGACCCGCCCGATCGCGGCCAGAAACCGCCTCTCGTTCGGGCCGATCCCGGCGGCGGAGAGCCTCTCCGGCGCGAGCAGGACGCCCGCGAGCTCGGCCAGCTCCTCAGGCTGGACCGCCTCGATCTCGGCGACAATCCGCTCGATCGAGAGCAACTCGGTGTCGGAGATCAGTGACTTGCCGAGACGGCTCATCCGGTTCGAGGTCGATTCCATCGAGAGCATGATCCGCCCCTTCATGTTCTCCTTGGCGCGCTCGAGCTCGTCGGGCCGGAGGTTGCCCGCGGCCACATCGGCGATCTGCTCTCGCGTGATCTCGAGGCATTCGCGCAGGTTCTCTTCCCGCGTGCCGATGTAGATCCCGATCTGGCCCGTGTCCGTGTACTGGGACGCGAAGCTGTAGACGGCGTAGGCCATCCCACGCTTCTCGCGGATCTCCTGGAACAGGCGTGAGGACGCCGAGCCGCCGAGGATTCCGTCGAGGAGCGAGGCCGCGAAGCGGCGGCGATCGGAGCGTGAGATTCCGGGAGCGGCCAGGCAGACGTGGTACTGCTCGGTGTCCTTGCGCTGGAATCGCAGGCCGGGCGGCGGCGCCTTCACGAGTGGTCGCCGGACGCGCGGGCCCTTGGGCTGTGGCGCCTGCAGCGCCCTCGTCTGCGCCCGGTCAAGCAGGCGGAGCAGCTCGTCGTGCTTGACGTTGCCGGCGGCTGCAACGACGACGTTGCCCGGGAAGTACATGGCCCGGTGGTAGGAGTTGATCGCCCTGCGCCCGATCGACGAGATCACTCCCGCGGTGCCGATCACCGGCCGTCCGAGCGGGTGTGAGCCGAAGGTCGCCTCCTGGATCAGGTCATGGACGAGCTCCTGCGGCTGGTCCTCGTACATCGCGATCTCCTCGAGCACGACCTCGCGCTCGGCATCGAGCTCGGGGAAGGTCGGCCCGAAGACCATCTCACCCATCACGTCGAGTGCCGTCTGCAGATGCTCGTCGGGGACGCGGGCGTAGACGACGGTGTGTTCCCGCGAAGTGGCGGCGTTCAGCTCCCCGCCGAGCGTGTCGAAGATCTCCGCGATCTGCTGGGCCGTGTAGGACGCAGTCCCTTTGAAGAGCAGGTGCTCGATGAAGTGCGAAACGCCGGCGCGGTCGGCCCGCTCGTCCCGTGAGCCGGCGCCGATCCAGAAACCGATTGCGACCGAGCGCACGTGCGCCAGGCGCTCGGAGATGACCCGCTCTCCCGAATCGAGCTCGCTCAGCGTGTACTTCTGCATTGCCTCATTATCGCTCCGCCCACGCGAGAAGCCCGTAGACGAGCGCGACGCCGCCCATGCCGATGAGCACGCCGGCCAGGACGGCCGTCAGCGTGCGGTTGAAACCAAGCGCGATCCCGGCGAGGAGCGCGACGGTGTAGGTACTCGGGAACATCGCCACGGCGAGACTCCGCCGCCAGGACGAGTGCCGCATCGGCTCGGCGGGCACCGAGCGCCAAGACGGCCGCTCGCGGCCCCGAGGAGCGACAAGCGTGAAGATGGTCAAGACCGCGCCGAGCGCGGCTGCGACGAGGGCCTTTTCGGCAGCGAGGTCGATCGCGATCGCTGCAGCCAGTCCGGCGGCGCCGAGGGCCAGCCGTACCGGCCCGACGAGCAGCGCCTGCCTGGCAGGCTCAGCGAGAGGCGCGTCCGCAGGGACGCGCCTCTCGCGATTCCTATCGCCGTTCGCGGTCGCGCCCGCGGCCTCCGCGGCCACGGTCGCCGCCCCGGCGGGGGCGATCCTCTTCCGGCGGGCGCGGCGGTGCGTCCTTCGCCCGCTCGATCAGCTCTTCGGGCTGGACGAGGTTGCCGTTCTCGTGCTTGGCGACGAGCTTGAGGCCGATCCGGCCCCGATCCTTGTCGACCTCCTGCACGATCACGTCGACGACGTCGCCTCGGGTCATCACGTCCTCGATATGGCCGACCCGCCCGGGGCCGACATTGGAGACGTGAAGCAGGCCGTCGGTGCCCTTCGTCAGCTCGACGAACGCCCCGAACTGGGTCGTCTTCACGACCTTGCCCGTGTACTCGTCGCCGACCTCCGGTGACTTGGTGAGCTGCTTGACCGCGTTGATCGCGGCCTCCGCCTTGTCGCCCTCGGTGGCGTAGATGAGGACGTTGCCGTCCTCCTCGATGTCGATCTGGACGTCGTAGTCGGACTCGAGCGAACGGATCGTCTCGCCGCCCTTACCGATCACCATCCCGATCTTCTCGGGATCGATCTTCACCGAGGTGATCCGCGGCGCATGGCCCGCGAGCTCCTTGCGAGGCTCCGGGATCGCCTCGAGCATCTTGTCGAGGATGAACTCCCGAGCCCGCTTCGCTTGCGCGAGCGCGTTCTGGAGGATCTCCTGCGTAACGCCCGTGATCTTGATGTCCATCTGCAGGGCGGTGATCCCGTCGCGGGTGCCCGCGACCTTGAAGTCCATGTCACCGAGATGGTCCTCGGCGCCCTGGATGTCGGTCAGGATCGTGTAGTCGTCGCCCTCCTTGACGAGACCCATCGCAATCCCGGAGACCGGCGCTTTGATCGGCACGCCGGCGTCCATCAGCGCGAGAGTCGAGCCGCAGACCGAGCCCATCGACGAGGACCCGTTCGACTCCAGCGTCTCGGAGACGAGCCGGATCGTGTACGGGAACTCCTCGAGCGGCGGGATCATCGGCTCGAGCGCCCGCTGTGCGAGCGCCCCGTGGCCGATGTCACGGCGCTTCGGCCCTCGCATGAACCCGGTCTCGCCGACCGAGTAGGGCGGGAAGTTGTAGTGGTGCATGTAGCGGCGCTCGCTCTCGAGTGAGAGGTCGTCGATCCGCTGGCCCTCCTTGGCCGTGCCGAGCGTGAGCAGCGTCATGATCTGCGTCTGGCCGCGCGTGAACAGCGCGGAGCCGTGCGGGCGCGGTGCAACGCCGACCTCGCACGTGATCTCGCGGATGTCCTCCGACCCGCGGCCGTCCGGGCGGCGCTTCTCGACAGCGATCTTGCGGCGGACCAGCTCCTTGTAGATCGCCTCCGCAGCCTTCTTGATGTAGCTGCGGGTGCTCGAGTCCTTCGTCGCGGGCTCGTCGCCCTCGCCGACCACGGGGGCACCCGGGAACGGCAGCTGCACCTGCTCCTCGATCCGGTCGAAGAGGAGATGCCGCTTGGCGGACTTGAGCTCCTTCGGATCCTGCTCGGCCTCGGTCAGCGCCTTGAGATCGTCCTCGAACTGCTCGCGGACCGGGCCCTCGACGGCCTCCAGGCGTAGCTGCTCGAGCAACATCGCGAAGCTCGAGCGGATCTGCATCAGCTTGATGATGTCGTCCTCCGAGGACTCCATCGTCAGTTGCGGCCCGATCTCCTCGACGATCTCCTCGACCGCCGTCGACGCCTCGCGCAGGCCCTGGCCGGAGATCCGCTCGCGGATCTTGTCGCCGTGCTCGCGCTCGAGCTGCTCGGTGAGCTCGTCGTCCAGCCACTTCGCCTTGCCGACCTGGTTCCGGAGATCCTCCTGCAGCTCGCAGAGCTTGCGGATCTCCTCGTGGGCGCGCTCGAGCGCCTCCAGCAGGAGCTCCTCGGGGATCTCGCTCGCGCCGGCCTCGACCATCGTCAGCGCGTCCTTGGTGCCGACGACGATCAGGTCGAGCGTGCTTTCGCCCTGTTCCACCTCGGCGAGCGTCGGGTTGACGACCAGCTCGCCGTCGATCAGACCCATCCGCACGGCGCCGACCGGCCCCATGAAGGGCAGCGGCGAGATCATCAGAGCCGCCGAGGCGCCGTTGATCGCGAGGATGTCGTGTGGGGTCACGAGGTCGGCCGACAGCGTCGTGCAGACCACGTGAACCTCGTTCTTGAAGCCCTTCGGCCAGAGCGGCCGGATCGGGCGGTCGATCATGCGCGCGGTCAGGATCGCCTTCTCGGTCGGGCGTCCCTCGCGCTTGAAGAAGCCGCCCGGGAT
>Ga0307323_10000262_pt1 | contig 16052 bp, 14 predicted proteins | sample ER_DNA_381_FD_194496 | JGI IMG/M metagenome (GOLD analysis project Ga0307323, IMG submission 194496) | Bulk soil microbial communities from the East River watershed near Crested Butte, Colorado, United States - ER_DNA_381 | ecosystem: Environmental > Terrestrial > Soil > Floodplain | place...
GAGCTGCAGGAGAAGTGGGCCGGCGTGGCGGGCGAGATCCGCAACGACATCCTCGAGCACGGAGTCGACAACCGCGGCGTCCTGCGCCAGCACTACGAGACCGACGCCCTGGACGCCTCGACGCTGCTCGCGGCCATCTTCGGCTTCCTCCCGGGAGACGACGACCGCCTGAAGGCGAGCGTGATGGCGATCGCCGACGAGCTGACCGAGGACGGGTTCGTCCTCCGCTACAAGACGGACGAGACCGACGACGGGCTCTCCGGCAAGGAGGGGACGTTCCTGATCTGCTCCTTCTGGCTCGTCTCCGCCCTCGCGATCGTCGGCGAGCTGCAGATGGCGCGTGACCTGATGGAGCGGCTCCTACGGGTCGCCTCGCCGCTCGGCCTCTACGCGGAGGAGTTCGACGCCGAGACGGGAAGGCACCTCGGCAACTTCCCGCAGGCGTTCTCGCATCTGGCACTGATGGAGGCGGCCGCTCGAATCATCATCCCGGAGCGGATCGGGGAGACCTGAGCACCAGGCCCGGATCGGCGGGCCACGACGACGAGCTGCTGAAGGCCGTCGAGGCACGGCGCACACAGTCCGAGAACTTCACGTGGGCCGTGCCGGGCCTTGCGCTGACGACGGAGGCGTTCCTGCTCACGATCGCGCTGCGGTCGGGAACGTCTCCGACGGGCCGGCTGCTCGCCTCCGCCGCGGGGATCGCCGCGATCGCCGCCTCGACGCAGTTCCTCGCCCGTCAGTCCTTCTCGTTCGACCTCTACGAGGCGGTGATCGAGGCCGAGCGCAAGCGCCTGGGACTGCACGGCCTGACCCGTGACGCGCTCCTCGAGCTGCGGCCGAGCTTCTCGCCCGGCTCCCAGCTGCTGGCGCGCAAGTGGGAGCAGCGCTGGTGGCTGCGCAAGCCCGTCGTCGAGCTGCGAGCGGTCACGGTCTGGGGCTTCGCGCTTGCCGCGTTCGCCGCCATCAACATCTTCGTCTTCGGCTGCGCCGTTGCGCAACTCCTGGGCGCCGACATCAGCTGGTTTTAGATCTCATCCCGTCGGGACGATGCGCGCTCGTGGCGTTGGCGCGATCGTCCAGTCGATGCTGGCACCGCTGAGCAACGAGTGGAGGGCTTGTCATGGACGCCTTTGACGTGATCATCGTCGGGACGGGCGCGGGCGGGGGCACGTTGGCGCGGCACCTGGCGCCCTCCGGCAAGCGGATCCTGCTGCTCGAGCGAGGTGACTGGCTGCCACGCGAGCCTGCCAACTGGCTCGCACAGGACGTCTTCGTCGACAACCGCTACGTCTCCGAGGACACGTGGTACGACGACAAGGGGAAGCCTTTTCAGCCGCAGATCCACTACTTCGTCGGTGGCGCGACCAAGCTCTACGGTGCGGCCCTCTACCGCCTGCGCGCGGAGGACTTCGGCGAGCTCCAGCACCACGACGGGATCTCGCCCGCCTGGCCGATCACCTACGACGAGCTCGAGCCGTACTACTCGAAGGCGGAGCAGCTGTACGAGGTCCACGGCGCCCACGGCGAGGATCCGACCGAGGGGTACGCGAGCTCTCCGTACCCGCACCCGCCGGTCTCGCACGAGCCGCGGATCCAGCAGCTCTCCGACGACCTCGAGGCCGCCGGCTTTCACCCGTTCCACGCGCCGTGCGGGATCAGGCTGAACGAGGCGGACATGCCTGCGAGCGCCTGCGTCCGCTGCCAGAACTGCGACGGCTTTCCGTGCGTCGTGCACGGCAAGTCCGACGCCGACGTGCTCGGCGTGCGGCCGGCGCTCGAGCATCCGAACGTGACGCTGCTCACCAACGCGCAGGCGGTCAAGCTGGAGACGAACAGTGGCGGCACCGGCGTCTCGGAGGTCGTCGTCGAGCGTGACGGCGAGCTCGAGCACTATGCGGCCGACCTCGTCGTCCTCGCCTGCGGGGCGGCGAACACGGCCAAGCTGCTGCTCGTGTCCGCGACTGACGAGCACCCGAACGGGCTCGCGAACGGCTCCGACCAGGTTGGGCGCAACTACATGTTCCACAACAGCGCGGCCGTGCTGGCGCTCTCCAAGGACGAGAACCCGACGATCTTCCAGAAGACGCTCGGCCTGAACGACTTCTACTTCGCCGGCAACGGCTCCGACTATCCGCTGGGCAACATCCAGATGGTCGGCAAGTCACAGGCGCAGATGTACCGGGGCGAGAAACCCGGGCAGACCAAGCTCGCGCCCGAGTGGACGCTCGAGCGCGTCGCCAAACACGCGGTCGACTTCTGGCTGTCCACCGAGGACCTGCCGATGCCGGAGAACCGTGTCACCGTCGACGGCGACGGCAAGCTGACGCTGAGTTACACGGCCACGAACGACAAGCCGAAGAAGGAGCTCAACGAGCAGCTGAAGTCGATGCTCCACAAGCTGCACATGGAGCAGGATCACCTCTTCCACCGGTTCGCGTACATGAAGAACGAGATCCCGGTGGCCGGCGTGGCGCACCAGGCGGGCACCTGCCGGATGGGCGCCGACCCGGCGACCTCGGCGTTGAACGCGGAGTGCCGCGCGCACGAGCTCGACAACCTCTACGTGGTCGACACGAGCGTGTTCCCGAGCATCGGCGCGGTCAACCCGGCGCTGACGGCGATGGCGAACGCCCTCCGCGTCGGCGACCACCTGTTCGAGCGGATGGGCACGAGCGCCGCCGCCGCTACCGCCGCCTGAGCGGTTACTCCGAGGCGGGACTGAGGCTCGCCTCGATCGCGGCGAGCGCCTCGCGTTCGGCCGGGCTGACGCTCGCGTCGCCCTCTTTGTGCGCGCTGGCGACACGCGTCGCCACGTCCAGCGCGAAGCGCTTGTAGCTCTCGACCTCGTCCGGTGTCGCCTTCTGCTCGAGCAGCGCGACTGCCTCGCGCAGGCGGCGCAGCCCGGCGTCGTTGAGCTCCTCCGGCGAGCCGTGGCGCTTCGTCTCCGGCTTCTCGGCCACGAGTGCGTCGAGCAACTCGCTCTCGCCCTGCTGTTGGCGCGTCTCGGCGTAGGTCTTGGCGAGCGCCCAGGACTCGCGGAACGAGCCCCCTCGCTCTGCCATCAGCGAGACCATGCCCGCAGTCACCGGGCCCTCTCGGATCAGGTTCCACTCCTCTGGCGTGAAATCGGCCTTGCCGGTCATCTGGCTCCTCCTCTCAGCGCTCCGGCGGCCGGAGCACGACGATCTCGTCAACGAGCTCCAGCCCTTCGGGGCGGTGCGTGATCAAGAGTACGCAGCGGTCGCCGGCCTCCGCGACGACATCCTCGACCAGCCGCTCCGCTGTGGGCGTGTCGAGATGCGCCGTGGGCTCGTCGAGCACCAGGATCGGCGTGTCCGCGAGTAGGGCGCGCGCGAGCGCGATCCGCTGCCGCTGGCCCCCCGAAAGCTCACGGCCTTCCTCGCCGACGAGCGTGTCGAGCCCCTCCGGGAGGGAGCGCACCCAGTCGAGGATCCGCGCCGCGGCCAGGGCCTGCTCGACCGCGTCGTCGCTGGCGCCGGGACGTCCGAGGCGAACGTTGGCGCCGATGCTCGCCGAGAAGAGGTGCGCGTCCTGGCCGGCGACGGCGATCGCGCTCCGCACGTCTTCCTGCCCGTACTCGCGCACGTCCCTGCCGGCCAGGGTGATTCGACCTTGCTCCGGGTCGAGGAAGCGCAGCAGCAGGTTCGTCACCGTCGTCTTGCCGGCGCCGCTCGGGCCGATCAGCGCGATGCGCCGGCCGGGCTCGAGCCGCAGGCTGAAGCCGTCGAGCGCGAGTGGCTCGCGGGGCCCGTAGCGGACGCGAACGTCCTCGAGCGCGACCGTGAACGGCCCGTCGGGCAACGCGGCCGGCTCCGCCGCGTCGACGACGGCGGGCTTGCGGTCCGTGAGCGCGAAGATCCTCCTGCCCGCGGCCACGGTCTCGCCCAGCTCGCGGGCGGCCTCCGGGAGCGGCTGCACGGCTTCGAAGGACGCGAGCGCGAGCAGCGCGAGCATTGCGATCAGGACCCGGTCGAGCCCGCCCGAGGCGTGGGACGAGACGCCGACCGCCAGGACGGCAACCACCGTCGCGCCCATCAGCAGCAGCCTCAGGCCGTCGCCGAGACCGTCGGCCAGCGCGGCGCGGCGCCGCAGGCGGACGAGCCTGCGGTCGGCTGCCCGCAGCTGGTCGAGGTGATCGCGCTGGCGGCCGTAGGCGACCAGCTCGGCGCTGCCGGAGGTGATCTCGACGAGCTCGGCCGCGAGCTCGCCCCTGGCCGCGGCCTCGTGTCCGCCGGCTCGCCGGGACAGCGCTGCCGAGAGCGCCGGGGCCCCGAGGCCTGCGGCGAGCAGGCCCGCGGCCAGCACGATCCCCGCCGCCGGGAGGAACACGGCCGCGACGCCGACCGAGACGGCGCCGGCTGCGAACGCGACGAGCGGCGGCGCGATGCCGCGTAGGTGGAGGTTCTGCTGCGAGTCCACGTCCGCGACCAGGGTCGACAGGGTCTCGCCGCGCCGGTCGCCCTGCAGCTGCACGGGCGAGAGCGGCTCGATGCGCTCGTACACGCGACGGCGAACCCGCTCCAGGACGCGGAAAGCGAGCTCGTGCGAGCGCAGGCGCTCGAAGTAGCGCACCACCGGCCGCGCGATCCCGAAGAAGCGGACGCCGACGATCGCCACGGTCAGCGAGAGGATCGCCGGCCGCTCGGCGGCGCGCGAGATCAGGTAGCCGGCCGTCGCCATCAGGCCGACGCCGAACACGATCGTGGCCGTGCCCAGGAGCACCGCGGTGGCCAGTCGCGCGCGCGAGGCCCCCGCCAGGGCAAGCAGCCGTCGCAGCGTCGCGGTCACGCGGCCTCGTTCCGGACTGCGGCTGTCCCGCCGACGTCGAGCGAGACGACGCGGTCGGCCCGCTGCACGAGCTCGGGTCGGTGCGCGATCACGAGCACGGTGCGTTCCACGCGGAGACGCTCGACCGCCTCCGCGACCACGTCGGCGCTCGTCCGGTCGAGATCGGCGGTCGGCTCGTCGAGGATCACGAGCGGGGCGTCGCGCAAGAAGGCGCGCGCGAGCGCGATCCGGCGCCGTTCGCCGGCCGAAAGCGGGCGGCCTCCGTCGCCGATCGCCGTCTCGTAGCCGAACGGGAGCGCACGAACGAAGCGGTCGGCGCCCGCCAGCATCGCGGCGTCCCGGATCCGTTGCTGCGACGCGCCCCGCACGCCGAGCCCGATGTTCTCCGCCACCGTTCCGCGGAACATCGTCGGCCGCTGGGGCACCCACGCGACCATGCTGCGCCACAGCTCGGTGCGGCACTCCGCCAGGTCGAGCCCGCCGACGGTGATGCGCCCGGCGTCCGGCTCGGCGAAGCGCAGGAGCAGGCTCGCGACGGTGCTCTTGCCGGTACCGCTTGCCCCCACGAGCGCCACGGTCTCGCCGGGCTGCAGCTCGAGGTCGAGCCGGTCGAGGACGCGTTGCGCGCGCGAGGGATACGAGAACGAGATGCGCTCGAAGCGCACGGGCCACTCGGCGGGGCTCGGGGGAACGAGGCGGCCACCGCCGCCCACCGCCGGCGGCGCGTCGAGCAACTCCAGCATCCGCTCTGCAACGGCGAGCCCGTCGGCGCTCGCGTGGAACTGCGCGGCGAGCTGCCGCAGCGGCGCGTACAGCTCCGGGGCCAGCAGCAGGATCGTGAGGCCCGCCTCGAGGCCGAGCCCGCCGCCGACGAGGCGAACGCCCACCGTCACGGCCACGAGCGCGACGCCCAGGGTGGCCGCGAGCTCGAGCACCGAGCCTGAGAGGAAGCTCAGGCGAAGCGTGCCCATGGCGGCCCGCCGGTAGCGCTCGCCGACCCGGTCGATCGTTGTCGCCTGCGCGCGGCTCCGGTTGAAGGCCCGCAACGTCGCGAGTCCCCGCACCACGTCCAGGAAATGCGTCGAGAGCAGGCGCAGGGCGAGCCAGTGCTCGCGCGTCCGCTCCTCCGTGTACCGGCCGATCAGCCACATGAAGATCGGCACCAGCGGCAGCGTGAGCAGCATCAGGAGCGCAGACTCGAGGTCGATCGCGCCGACCCAGCCGAGCACCGCGACCGGGACGATCACCGCGAGCACGACCTGGGGGAGGTAGCGGCCGAAGTACGCCTCGAGGCCATCGACTCCCTGGACGGCGGCCGCGGTGAGCTCGCCTCCCTCGACGCCGTCGAGCGCCGCCGGCTGCCCGCGCAGTCGGCGCTCGACGAGCGCCAGCCGCAGCTCAGAGAGCACCGACGACGCGGCGCGCCGGCCGGTGGCTTCGAACCCCCAGGCGACGAGGCCCCGCATCGCGAATGCCAGCGCCAGCAGCGCGAGCTCAGTCGAGACCGCGCCGAGCGAGGCTCCCTCGAAGGCCCGCGTGACGATCCGGGCGATCAGCGTCGCCTGGACGAGCAGCAACCCCGCGGCAACGACCCCAAGCAGGACGTCGGCCGCGAGCAGAAACCGCGCGGCCCGGGCGCGACGGAGGAGACGCTGGTCGAGCGCTCGCATCCGTCTAGGCGGCCGGCGGGGCGATCGCGTCGGTGGGCGGCCGGACCTCCTCGCCGCTGAGCCGCGCCCGCAAGACGTAGTACGTCCACGCCTGGTAGATGAGGACGATCGGCGTGAGGATGAGCGCCACCACCGTGATCGTCACCAGGGCGTAGTGCGAGGAGGCAGCGTTCGAGACGGTGAGGCTGTTCCCGAAATCCGGGTTCGAGACCATCACCCGCGGATAGAGGCTCGTGAAGAGCGTTGCGACGGTCAGCACCGCGCCCAGCGCTGTGGCCAGGAACGCCCGGCCGCTCTGCCGCCGGCGGACGAAGACGAGGGCCAGCACCAGTGCGAGCACGGCGAGCGCGGCGGGCAGCACGGGCGGGAAGACGTCCTTGTCGTTGCGGTCGACGGCCACCGCGACCGTCCAGATCGCAAAGCCGGCGACGACCGCCGCCGCGGGAACCGAGAGCCTTCTGGCCATACCGGCCACGCGCTCGCAGAGCTCGCCGGTCGTGCGCAGCGTCAGGAAGGTCGCTCCGTGGAAGGCGAACAGGAGCACCACTGCGATCCCCGCAAAGACCGTGTAGGCGGTGAACAGGTCGGCGAGGTTGCCCGTGAAGTCGCCGTCCGAGTTGAGCGGGACGCCGTTGAGCAGGTTGGCGAGCGCGACCCCCCAGAGGAAGGGCGCGCCGAAGCTCGCCGCCACGTGTGCACCCAGCCAGAAGGCGTGCCAGCGCGGGTTGTCGCTCTTGTCCCGCCACTCGAACGAGACGGCGCGCAGGATCAGGCACACGAGGATCAGCAGCAGGGCCAGGTAGAAGCCCGAGAACATCGCCCCGTACCAGGTGGGGAAGGCCGCGAAGGTCCCGCCCGCGGCCACGACGAGCCAGACCTCGTTGCCGTCCCAGACCGGGCCGATCGACTCGAACAGCACCTCGCGGTCGGCCTTCCCCCGCGGCACGAACGGGAGCAGCATCCCGACGCCGAAGTCGAACCCCTCGAGCACGAAGTACCCGCTCCAGAGGACGGCGATCAGGCAGAACCAGAAGATCTGAAAGGTCATCGGCGGCCCATCAGTAGGAGATCGCCGCCGTGGCCGGGGGCTGCTCAGGAGACTCCGGCCCGGGCAGGTCGCGATCGGGGTCGGAGTAGCGGCGCAGGAGGACGACGTCGACCAGCGTGAGGACGCCGTACAGCACGGCGAAGACGCCGAGGCTGGTCCAGAGCCACGTCGTGCTGACGCTCGGCGAGTTCGCATCCGAGGTGCGCAGCAGGCCGTAGACGATCCACGGCTGGCGACCGACCTCGGTCAGCACCCACCCGGCGAGCGCCGCGAGGAACGGGAGCGGGATCGTGCAGACCGCGGTCCACAGGTACCAGCGCGAGCGCGCCAGCTTGCCTCTCCAGTACAGGAAGGCGCCGAGGGCCGCCACGACGAAGACGAGCGAGCCCAAGTAGGCCATCACGCGCATGCTCCAGTAGACCGCCTCGACCGGCGGGATGTAGTTGCCGCGGCCGAACTGACGCCTCTCGTCCTTCTGGTTCTCGTTGATCCCGATCACCTTCCCGTGGAACGAGCCGGTCGAGAGGAACGAGAGCAGCCCGGGGATCTGGATCGAGAAGGAAGGCGTCTGGTCGCTCTGGCTAAAGCCGCCGATCTGGAACATCGAGAAGGAGCACGGCTGGCAGGTGTCCCACTGCGCCTCGGTCGCGGCGATCTTCATCGGCTGTGTCTCGGTCGTGTAGATGCCGAAGTGGCTGCCAATCCAGAGGTTGGCCCCCGCGATCGGCACAGCAACGATCAGCGCGAGCTTTGCGGCACGGATGAAGAGCTCCTGGTTACGGCCGCGGGCCAGGTGCCAGCAGGAGATGCCCAGTACGACGATCGAGGCGGCTGTGAGGCCGACGAGGATCACGTGGACGAACGCCCAGAGCGCGAAGGAGCTGCTGACCAGCTGCCACACGCTCGTCAGCTCGGCGCGGCCGTTCGTGACCTCGTAGCCGACGGGATGCTGCATCCACGAGTTCGCCACGAGGATGAAGTAGGCCGAGGTCCAGGTCCCGAGCGCGACGAGCCAGATCGTCGCCAGGTGGAGCCGCGGCGAGAGCCGGTTCCAGCCGAAGATCCAGAGCCCGAGGAAGGTCGCCTCGAGGAAGAAGGCCGCGAGGCCCTCGATCGCCAGCGGCGCGCCGAAGACGTTGCCCACGTACCGCGAGTAGACGGACCAGTTCATGCCGAACTGGAACTCCTGCACGAGGCCCGTGGCGACCCCGATCACGAAGTTGATCAGGAGCAGGGTCCCGAAGAAGCGCGTCAGCCGCAGCCAGGCGTCGTTTCCGGTCCGGCGCCAGATCGTCTGCATCGTCGCCACCAGCGGCGCCAGGCCGAGCGTCAGCGGGACGAACAGGAAGTGGTAGAGCGAGGTGGTGGCGAACTGGACACGGGCAAGATCGACGGCCGAGGACGCAATCGCGCTCATGGGTGAAGACGCTACGAACGGGCCGGGACCGCCACATCGTCCGATGGGGATGAAGCCTGCGCCGGGCTCGTCGGCGAACCTCTCTCCATGGACGCAGCCTCGGGCGAGCAGATCGAGCTCGAGCTCGGCGACCAGCGGGTTGTGATCGTCGAGGTCGGGGCGGGCCTGCGCGAGTACTCGGCGAATGGCGCGCCGGTCCTCGACGGGTACGCCGCGGACGCGGTCTGCGACTCCGGCCGCGGCCAGCTGCTGATGCCGTGGCCGAACCGGATCGACGGCGGCAGCTACGACTTCGGCGGACAGAGCCACCAGCTCGCGCTCGACGAGCCCGAGCGGCGGAACGCGATCCACGGCCTCGTCCGCTGGGCCGCCTGGACGGTCGCCGAGCGCGCCGCCGACCGCGTGCGGCTCGAGCACCGGCTGCACCCGAGCCCCGGCTACCCGTTCGCACTCGCGCTCGGAGTCGAGTACGCGCTGACCGCCGACGGCCTCTCGGTGCTGACCGAGGCGACGAACGTCGGTGCGGACGCCTGCCCATACGGCGCCGGGGCGCATCCGTACCTCGCGGTACCCGGCGACCGGGTGGATGACGCGACGCTGCAGGTGCCTGCGCGGACCGTGCTCCAGGCCGACGAGCGCGGCCTCCCCGTCGGCAGCGTGCCGGTGGAGGGCGAGCTCGACTTCCGCACACCGAAGCCGGTTGGGGAGGTGAAGCTCGACCACTGCTTCACAGACCTCGTGCGCGACGAGGACGGGCTGGCGCGCGTCCGCCTCGGCGAGACGACGCTCTGGGCCGACGAGAGCTATCCCTACCTGATGATCTTCACCGGCGACCCGCTGCCGGTGGGGGCCCGGCGGAGCCTCGCGGTCGAGCCGATGACGTGCGCGCCCAACGCCTTCCGGAGCGGCGACGGCCTCGTCCGCCTGGAGCCGGGGGAGACGCACGCCGGCGCCTGGGGGATCACCCCGCGATGAACGTCGAGATCGCCGCGACCGAGGTGCCCTCGGAGCGCCTGCGCGCCCTCGGCCTGGCTGGGCATCCGCGCGTCCGCTACCTCCTCCTCGTCGTCGCGCTGGCCGGCCTGTACTACGGCGCGGCCAAGATCGGCTACACGCTCAAGTTCACGGGCGCGGTTGCCGCGATCGTCTGGCTGCCGGTCGGGGTCGGGGTCGCCTTCCTCTACTTCGGCGGGCTGCGCCTGTGGCCCGGCGTGCTCGCCGGCGACCTGATCGCCAACCAGTACCAAGCGCTGCCGGTCGGCTCGGCGATCGGCCAGTCGATCGGAAACGTGCTCGAGGTGTTCGTGGTGACCGTGCTCCTGCGCCGGGTCGCACGGAAGGGCCACCCGCTCCAGAGCGTGCGGGGCGTTTGTGGTCTGCTGCTGGCGATCTTCACCGGGGTCGCCGTCAGCGCCACCATCGGCCCGCTGTCCCTCTGGCTCGGCGACGTGCTCTCCCGCGACGACCTCCCGACCGTGTGGCATACGTGGTGGCTCGGCGACACCGCGGGAGCGCTGGTCGTGATCCCCTTCGCGCTTGCCTGGTGGCGGCCGGTCGTCTTCCGCTGGGATTCGCGGCGCATGCTCGAGGCGGCCGTCCTCCTGGTCGCGATCGTGCTCCTCAGCGAGCTCGCCCTGCGCAACGACAGGCCGTTGAGCTACATCGTGTTTCCCGCCCTGACGTGGGCGGCGATCCGCTTCGGCCCGCGCGGCGCGACGCTCGCGGTCGCGGTCGCGGCCGGCTTCACGCTCTGGAAGACGGCGCACCACGCAGGGCCCTTCATCGTCGGCTCGATCCCACACAGCACGCTCAGCACGCAGCTCTACATCGCCGTCGCGTCGATCTCGACGATGTTCCTGGCGGCGCTCGTCTCCGAGCGCGAGGCGATCGCGCGCGGGCTGGTGGAGTCGCGGGCCCGGCTGATCGGCATCGCCGACCAGGAGCGCCGGCGACTCGAGCACAACCTGCACGACGGCGCCCAGCTCACGCTGACGATGCTCGCGGTGCAGCTGGCGACCGGTAGGCGTCGCGCGGCCGCGGCCCCGGAGCAGGCGACGGGCCTGTTCGAGGATGCGGAGGCACAGGTGCTGGTCGCGATCGACCAGCTGCGCGAGCTGGCCCACGGCATCCACCCGACGATCCTCACCGACCTCGGTCTCTCCCAGGCGATCCGAAGCCTCGCCGCGCAGTCGGCGATCCCGATCCGCGTGATCGAGCTGCCGCCCGCCCGCCTCGACAGCACCGCCGAGGCCGCGGCGTACTACGTCGTCGCCGAAGCGCTCACGAATGCCCAGAAGCACTCCCAGGCCTCGACGATCACGCTGCGCGCCACGGAGTGGGAGGGAGTACTGCACCTCTCGGTCGCCGACAACGGGGTCGGCGGCGCCCAGGCGCGGCTGGGTACGGGCCTCCAGGGCCTGCGCGACCGCGTCGAGGCCGTCGGAGGCAAGTTCGCGGTCGACAGCCTCGCCGGCCGGGGCACCCGGATCCGGGCCGCGATCCCGGCGACTGCCCGCTAGCGCGGTCGCGACGAGCTTTACGCCGGCTGCGGTGTTACCGGGCGCCATCACCGCACCGATGATCCAGAAGATGGCACATCATGCGAACGTGGTGATGGGGTGAAGCGGGCTGCGATAGCCCTCGGCTGGGCCGGGATAGCCGCTGTGCTGGTGGCCGGGTTCCAGGTCGACGGAGCCGGTCGCGCGGCCGCGGCGCCCACGCTCGCCCAGCTGGTCGGGCAGAAGCTGGTCGTCTCGATGAATGGCACCACGCCGTCGCCGTCGCTCCTGCGGCGCGCGCGGAACGGGGAGATCGGCGGCGTGATCGTGCATCGCTTCAACTTCGCTTCGTCACGGCAGCTGCGCTCGATCACGCGGACGCTGCAGCAGGCTGCCGTTGCGGGCGGACGGCCCAAGCTCCTGATCGCGGTCGACCAGGAGGGCGGCCCGGTCAAGACCGTGCCGTGGATCCCGCCGACGCTCTCTCCGACGCAGCTCGGCAGGCTCGGCTCCGCTGCGACCGCGCGCGACCAGGGCCGGAGAACCGCTGCCGCGCTGGCCGGCCTGGGCGTGAACACGGATCTCGCGCCCGTTGCCGACATTCCCGCCTCCAGCGCCTCGGCGGTCTATCGGCAAGGGCGGACCTGGTCCTTCGACGCGGCGAAGACGGCTCGGCTCGCCGGCGCGTTCGCGCTCGGGCTCGGGCAGGGCCGCGTGGTCGCGACCACGAAGCACTTCCCCGGGCTCGGGCTAGCGCGGCGCGATACCGACCATGCCGTCGTCCGGATCAGCGCGCCGAAAGGCCGTCTCGCCGCCGGACTGACGCCCTTCCGCCGGGCGATCTCCGGTCACGTGCCGGTGATCATGCTCTCGAACGCGATCTACGACGCCTACGACCGGGTGAACGCGGCCGGCTGGTCACGCGCGATCGCGACGACGCTGCTGCGCCGGGAGCTCGGGTTCGACGGCGTGACGATGACCGACTCCCTCGACGGCGCCGCGCACTCGCGCCACATCGCCCCGAACGGCCTTGCGATCGGCGCTGCGAACGCGGGCACCGACCTGATCCTCGTCACAGGCTCCGAGGCCGCCACGCGCGACGTCTACACCTCGTTGCTGCGGGCCGCGCAGAGCGGCCGGATCGGCCGAGCGGGCCTCTCGGCGTCGTACCGGAGGATCCTGGCGCTGAAGGCCCGGCTGTAGGCTCGCCGGGAATGGCGGCCGGCGGCATCCTCGACGCGATCGGCGACACGCCGCTGGTGCAACTCCGGCGAATCGTGCCCGCGAGCGGCGCGGAGCTCTGGGTCAAGCTCGAGTACCGCAACCCGACCGGCTCGATGAAGGACCGTATGGGCCTGTCCATGATCGAGGGCGCGGAGCGCGACGGGCTGCTCGAGCCCGGCGCGACGGTCGTCGAGTACACCGGCGGCAGCACCGGCCCTGCGCTCGCGCTCGTCTGCCGGGCGAAGGGCTACCGCGCGCGCATCGTGATCTCCGAGTGCTTCAGCGAGGAACGGATGCAGCTGATGCGCGCGCTTGGCGCGGAGCTCGAGCTGATCCCGGCGGTCGAGGAGCGCGGGCGCGTGACCGCTCAGGACATCGCCAACATGGTCGAGCGGGCCGCCGAGCTCGCGCGTGAGCCGGAGACGTATGCGACCGACCAGTTCAACAACCCGTACGTCGTGCCCGGCCACCGCGACATGCTCGGCCGTGAGATCTGGGAGCAGAGCGGCGGCCAGGTGGCCGCGTTCTGCCACGGCATCGGCACGGGCGGCTCGGTGATGGGCGTCTCCGACGCGCTCAAGAGCCGGAACCCGGACGTACGCGTCGTCGGGCTCGAGCCGGCCGGCTCGGCGGCGATCACCGGCGGCCCGAGTGGCTCCTTCGCGATGCAGGGCTGGACCGGGATCGTGCCGCCCCACTGGGATCCCGCCCGTGTGGACGACGTCTGGCCGATGGGCGACGAGGAGGCGCTCGAAATGACCGCGCGCCTCGCCCGCGAGGAAGGGATCTTCGCGGGCACCTCCACGGGCGCGAACGTCGTCGCTGCGCTGCGCCTGGCCGAGGAGCTCCCTCAGGGCGCGGTCGTCGTGACGCTCGCCGTCGACAGCGGCTTCAAGTACATGAGCGGCCCGCCGTACGCCTAGACTCCGCGCGTGCCCGGAGCCGCCGCGGAGCATCGAGGGCCGCCGTCTGAGGCGGACGTGATCCTCGACGTGGAGTTCGAGGATGGCTTGCTGTTCCTGGTTCTCGAGAACATCGGCCTGCAGCCGGCCCACGCCGTGCGCGTGCGCTTCGAGCAGGCGCTGACCGGGCTCGGCGGCGAGCGGCGGATCGACCGCCTGCGGATCTTCCGGCGGCTCGAGCTGCTCGCGCCGCGGCGGCGGATCCGGATCTTCCTCGACCGCTCGGCGCTCTTCTTCGCCCGCGACGAGCCGACCCGGATCGAGGCGAGGATCGCGTGGCGGAACGACGACGGCGAGCGCCGCTCGCGAACCGTCGGCCACGACCTCGACGCCTACCGCGACTTCCCCTACCTGGAGGTGCCCCGCGATGCCCCAGCGCCGTAACGACCCGTACCTCAACTTCAACTTCCGCGTCGAGATCGACGGCATCGAGGCCGCCGGCTTCAGCGAGGTCCACCTGCCCGAAGGCAGGATCGAAGCGGTCGCCTACCGCGAGGGCACCGACCCGACCTCGGCCGCGCGCCTGTTGCCCGGGCGCGTGGAGTACGGCCGCGTCGTCCTGCGCCGGGGGTTCGCCGGCGACGCAACGCTCTTCCAGTGGTGGCAGGAGATCGCCCAGGGGAACCTCTCCCGCCGCAACGTCGGGATCGTGCTCCTCGACGAGCAGCGGCAAGAGGTCGCGCGCTGGCGCCTCCGCCGTGCGTGGCCGTCCAAGTACGTCGGCCCGGACCTGAGCGGGCTCGGCAACGAGGTCGCGATCGAGACGCTGGAGCTCGCGCACGAGGGCATCGAGCTCGAGTGACGCACGAGAGCCCGGTGCACCGGGCTCTCGCACGACGGGCCGGCTACCGCCCGGACTCGACACCGACCACGTCGAACGACTTGTTGACGTAGACGGTGATCTGCGAGCCGTCGGCCTTGCGCATGTGCGCCTCGTAGGCCGCGTTGCCGTCGGCGTCGGTCTCGACGCGCTCGATCGTGCCGCCGCTCACCTTGGCGAGGGCCGCCGAGCGAACCTGCGCGAGCGCGTTGCCCGTGAGGAGCGTCTCGTCCGAGCGTTGTGGGGGCAGCCCGCCGGAGTGCGGGGCACGCGCCGGCGGAGCCGCCCCGTTGCCACCGGAGCTTCCGCTCGAGCCGCCGGAGGCGGCACCTGCGATCGCGGAGCCGCCGAGTGCGAGCGCGACGACCGAGAGCGCGGCCAACAGTATGTTCTTCGCCTTGTCCGTCATCTGTGTCTCCTTTCGTCGTTTGCACGGACGACCCCAGAAGACCAGCGCCGGATGAGAATGCGCTGAGCGTGCGCAAAGAGGTTCGTATGAGTTCCGGCCCTTCCTTGGCTACCACGTGCCCGCCGTCCCCATTAGACACGGGGCACGGCGCGCTCGTGCGACCACGCGGCACCGGGCTCCGCACTGGTGACCTCAGCTCAAGGCTCGATCAGCCCGCGCCGGATCGCGTAGCGCGCCGGCTGATGCGGCCGGACCGTGGGTGCGCCCGCTAGCGAGCCGGCGCAGGCCGCGACCGCGCTCACGAGCCTGCTAGCCACAAGGTCGACGGGTAGTAGTCGTACGTCACGTGGTCGAGCAGCTCGATCCGCACACCGGCGCGGAGCATGCGCTCGCCGCGGAACCAGTCGCCGACAGCGCCGAGCGCCGAGGCCACGTGCTCGCGCTCGAAGAAGCGCAGGTGCGCGTGGACGAGCGCGCCCTTGAGCGGGAGCTGGTCGGGGAGCACGCCGTGGATGTCGCCCTGCGGCCCGTCGGGCCCATGGCTCCGCATCACGCCCTGTACGGCTTCTGCACGACGCTCGCGGGCGGCGGCAAGCAGGCTCTCGATCGCGTCGGGCGGGAGCGAGTCGTCGTCGTCGAAGTCGAACAGCCAGCGTCCGCTCGCGAGGCGGTAGCCCTCGTTGCGGGCGAGCGTCGAGATTGCCAGCCAGTGGCGGTGCGGGTCGGGGTAGACGTAGCGCTGCGAGACGTTCGTCCAGCGCACGCGCTCGTCCCGAGCCTCGCGCACGACCTCCTCGGCCGCAGGGTCGGGGCCGTCGCCGATCACGAGCACCTCGAGCCGGTCATGCGTCTGTTGGAGCACGGCCGGAAGGGCGCGTGAGCGCAGCAGCTCGGCTCGTTGGTAGGTCGGCAGGATCACCGTCACGAGCGGCTCCGGCTCCGTGAAGGCGAGCTCGTAAGCGGGATCGGCGCGCGCCTCGGCGAGCAGCCGCCGGCTCTCCGAGTCTCGCCCCGCAAGGATCCGGAGGGTGGGGGAGAGCTCGTCGTCGAAGCGTGCGCCGAGCGCCCCGAGCGTCGCCTTGAGATCGGCGTCCATCGCGCCGACGACCTGCTGGAGCTCGGCGAGCTGCTCGGCCAGCTGCTCGACGCGGTGGTGCAGCGACTCGAAGCGCCGGTCGAGTGCGTGTGCGAG
>Ga0307323_10000264_pt1 | contig 16013 bp, 13 predicted proteins | sample ER_DNA_381_FD_194496 | JGI IMG/M metagenome (GOLD analysis project Ga0307323, IMG submission 194496) | Bulk soil microbial communities from the East River watershed near Crested Butte, Colorado, United States - ER_DNA_381 | ecosystem: Environmental > Terrestrial > Soil > Floodplain | place...
CCCGAATCCAGTTGAGAAAACCTTGTAGCGACGGTGTTTCTCGTTGTTCATACACCAGTGCGAGATTCAGGAATTCGTCGAGTGGATCCGATGCCTCAGTGCCGAGCCTGCTTAGAATTTTGGCACGGCCTTTATGCGCGCCCAGCACGTGCGCGTAGAATTCAAAAGGCGACGATGTATGCGCCTTTTGCGCCAGAACATCGAGCACAGACGCAGCTACGTCATACGCGGCATCTTCGCTGGCTTTTGCACGCAGTGTTGAGCGCAAAGAACTTTTGCGTTGGTAGGCGAGCTTATAAAGCTGCTCGTCGTTAAGACCGAACAGCGAGCTCTTCAGCACGGTCGCCAGTGCAAGATCGTCATCCGGGAGCAACAGCGCATCGCCGAGCACTAGCAGGTCCATGATGGCGATATGTTCGGTCAGCACCAGCCGGTCGGCGCCCGCGACCTCGATCTGCGCGTGTTTGAGCGCGCGGATCACCGCCTCGAACATGGGACCGCGCTGGCGCACGAGAATGAGCACCTCGCCCGGCCGCGTGCCATTGGCGATCCAACCTTTCACCGTGCGCGCAATCTTGGCAGCGAGCTTGACCGAAGGACTGGTCTCGCTGGTGGTGTCGAATGGCGCGTCCCAGCCTTCCTTACCGGAATCGTTCTTGTCTGGGCTTGTCAGATCCCAGATTTCCACTTCACCAGGGACCGCATCCGGTAACGCTTGGTGGACGGTCCAGGTTGGATCGATGGTCAATCCGCGGAACGCCTCCGGCTGCTTGAACACGGCGTCGACGGCATTAAGGATACCGACGGCCGATCGGAACGAATAATCAAGCTTTTCGGTTGCAAAAACCACTTCGCTCTTTTCGTGCAGCGCACGAAAATGACCGCGCATCTCGGCGAATTTGTGCGGAACTGCGCCCTGAAACGAGAAGATCGACTGCTTCTCATCGCCGACTGCGAACAAAGTCCGGCGTACGTTTTCGCGCGCGCCGCCCGGCAGGAATTCCGCGGCGAGAATCTTGATAATCTCCCATTGCTTATCGCTCGTGTCCTGCGCCTCGTCGACGAGCACGTGGTCGATGCCGAGATCCAATTTGTACAGAACCCAGGCCGCTGCCGTGCTCTTGGTCGAGGCATCGCGGAGCAGCGTAAGTGTCTTATCGATCAAATCCTCGTAGTCGAGCAGCCCGCGCCGTTCCTTTTCCCTACGATAGCGCTCGATAACCTCCGCGGCGACCGTGATCAGCGCCGCGCTGCGATCACGTGCCCGCAAGGCGAATTCGCGCGCCAGCAATTTACATACGCGCTCCTGTTCGGCATTGAGACGCATAGCCAATTGCGGGTCGGCGTCGGAAACCTTCTTGGTCACGACGTTGGTACGCGGCGTGCGCGCATCGGTACAAAACACGTCGAGATAGCTTTCGACCCTTTCGCGTCCTGAAGAGCGCAGGGCGGCGGACAACGATTGAGCACGCTCCTTGTCGTTCTTGCTGCCGGCCGAAAATATTTCGATCAACGCCGGCCATTCGCTTTGCACGATGTGCGAAGCGACCAAATAGTCCGCTTCGACGGCGGCGATGGTGTCGCCAAGCGCAAGATCAAAAGTACGGGTCAATTCATCGATCGCCTGCTGGACGTCGCCCGCGCGGGTGATCCACTGCGTGATGAGATCGCGCTTGCCGATCGTTTCCGCGATCACCTCCTTGAAGGTGGTGTCGGCGGCGGCAGCCATGGCAACTTCAAGCGCCTTGCCGAGCAGACTGTCGGGCGCCGTCGCGCCCACCAGCAGCACGACAAGTGTCAGTTGGTTGAGCAGCTGCGCGGTGGTGGCCTCATCGAGCACCTCGAAGCGTGCTGCGACGTCGGCCTCGAACGGGAACTGGTGCAGCAGGCGCGTGCAGAAGGCGTGGATGGTCTGCACCTTCAGCCCGCCCGGCGTTTCCAGCGCAGCCGCGAAAAGCCGGCGCGCGCGAGCGCGCTGTGACGCATCGGGCGGCTTGCCGGTCGCGAGCTTGATCCGCGCGTCGAGCGCGGCGTCGTCGAGCGAGGTCCATTCCGCTAAGGTATCGAAGACGCGGGTCGCCATGTTGGCGGCGGCGGCTTTCGTGAAAGTGACGCAAAGGATTTTTTCGGGCTCGACTCCGCGCAGCAGTAGGTTGATCACCCGCTGCACCAGCACGTGCGTTTTGCCGGAGCCTGCATTGGCGGACACGAACACCGACCGTTCGGGATCGGCGGCTGCGATCTGGCGGACCCTCGCGGCGTCCGGAATCTGGCGCGCAGGGTTCACCACTCGTCCTCGCTCTCGCCGCCCGAGGCTGCCCATTCTTTGACGCGCGCGAGATGGTCATAGTCACCGTAATGCGTCTTCCACATCGGATGCACGAGCGAGCGGTAAGGCTCGCCCTCGACAAGAAATCTCTGCGCGATGTCCGCGAGCTTTTGCAGTGCAAGGTCGGCGTGGCTGTCGGGCGTACCGCCTTCGATCTTGATGCTCCTCGGCTCACCCGGCGGATCGCCACCCTTTAGCCGCACATAGGCGATTTCCGACACCGACGAGGCGGCAGGGATTTCCGGGAAACCGCCATTGCGCAGGATGGCCGCTTCCAGTGTAAGCTGGGGGGCAAGCCCACTGCGCACTTGCGAGTCGGTCGGCGGCTGACCTGTTTTGTAATCGAGGAGCGCGTAGCTGCCGTCGGTGCGCCGCTCGATGCGATCCGCACGCGCGGTGAGGAGAAATTCGGTTTTACCAAGTGGGATCGCATGTTTCCCCGACACTTCGGCAAATATTTTGGTCGCGCCACCGCGGCGCTCGCGCTCCCAACCTTCGAGCCACCCGGCGATGCGGAGAAAGCGCTTCCACCAGAAGGCGCGCGCCTCCTCGAAGTCCTTGAGCGGCTCGAAATGCTTCTTGCCGAGTTCTGTCAGCGCACGCTCGACATCGGGGGGCAGTGCATCCGCATGTTCTTTGGTGAATTCGCCGATCGCTTCATGAATGAAGGTTCCGCGATCGGCGGCGCCCGGCGGCGTGTCGATGGCGTCAAGCGGGAAAAGCCGCAACACATGTTTGGCGTAGATCGTGTAGGGATCGCGCAGCCAGTTCTCGATGTCGGTGACACTTAACTGCGAGGGGCGCGCTCCCGGTGGAGGAACCGGCTGCGGCCGCGGCACCGGCGACACCTTGGCAGGATGATCGAGTGCGCGCGCATAATTTGCGTAAATGCGGCCGCGCCCCAGCGCCTCTTTCCAGCGCTTTTCACCCGCAACCGCGGCCAGCCTCTGGACGAAGCGCGACCTGACCGTCGGCGCACCGGCCTGCTTAGCCGCGCGCGACAGAACGACCTCCGGCGCACCAAGTCCTTCCGCAAAATCGTGCGCCGAGAGGCCGACCCGCAGTTCCGGCAGATTGAGGCCGAGTTCGAGCCGCATCGGCCGGCTCAGCCACGGATCGTTACGGGTGTCGGGCGGCCAGGTGCCTTCGTTCAGCCCGCCGAGCACAATGCGATCGACGCTCTGCAGCCGGGCTTCCAGCAGACCGAAGATTCGTACACGAGGACTGCCGATTTCTGCGCGCCGCTCCGCGCGCCCTGATGAAAGCAGATGGAAAACGTCCGGATAGTCTGCCGGATTGAGTTCGAGTGTCTGCGATGTCTCGCTCTCCGCAATCGTTTCGAAAGTACGTTGTAATTGCCGGCCGTCGGTGCCGCCATAGGCTGCAATATCCTTGCCGGCGCCCGAGAGCGTCTCGATCGCTTTGGCGTGCGCCTGCGCCAGCGTGAACAGGCTTTGCCGCGCGTGCCCGATTTCTTCCAGCGGGGCGAGCGCCAGCGCGAGTTTTTCAACTAGCAGCTCGGCGGCGTCGAGTTGGCCGGCAGGCACGAAACGGCGCGGATCACGACTGTGCAGTTTGTCGCGCGTCTGTCGGAAAGTTGTGAGCGCGTGCACCAGACCTGTCGAACCGCGGCGCGGGCGCGGGCCGCGCAAAACGGCGCGTTCGATCGCCGCGATCGCGCGCGCATGCGCAAAGGCTCCGGCACCGAGCCGCAGGAGCGGATGCTTGAGCAGCGCCAGCAACGTCGCTGGTTCGAGTCCGCCCAGCGCGGCTTCGGCTGCGAGGCGCGCGAAGGTCCCTGCCGGGGTGTCGGCGAGCGCATCGCCGCCGGAATCATCGACCACCACATTCCAGCGTTCGAGCGCGGCCACCACGCGGCGCGCGAGAGCGCGGTCGGGTGTCATCAGCGCCGCGGTCTTGCCGGGCGTCTCGATGGCTTCGCGCAGGCAGATCGCGATCGCCAGTGCTTCCTCTTCGGCGTTTGCGCTCTCGATGACTGTTACGCCGGCCATCGCCTTGTCGGCCGCGACGGTAAAATCGGGCGCCTTGAAACGAGTTTGCCAGTGATCGGTTGTGGCGGCCGGACGCAAGGCTTCCGAAGTCAGCATCTCCCGCCCGTGCGGTTCGGGATCGGCGAGGGGTTTGACGGCCTCGCGCGCGATGCCAATGCGCGCAAGCAGCGCCTGCATGGAGAATTGTGGATGCACGAATGCGGGCGCGTCTTTTTTGTCCTTGCTGCCGGCGAGCTTGCGCCAGGAAGCTTCGTCGAGATCGGTGTCGAGGCCCGGCAATACGACCGCGCCGTGCGGAAGTTGTGCGATCGTCGCGAGCAGTTTTGCAGTTGCCGGCATCGAACCGGTCGAGCCTGCGGCAATCACCGGATCGCGGCTGCCGGCGAGGCGTTTCATCTCGGCATCGATGAGAAGGTCGCGTCGCCGGGACGCATCGATCGCGCCGATTTCCGCAAGACGCTCCGGCCAATAGCCGCGCGCGATCTTCAGGAAGTCGAGTGTGAGTTGCCAATATTTATCGAACTGGTCCGGCACCAGCTCGTCGAGCTTTTTCCAGTCCACCTCGCGAGTAATGACGTCATCGATCAGACGAGCGAGATCGTCGGCCAAGGCGAGCGCGGCGGCGGGCGTATTGGCGATCAGTGGCGCACCTTTATCGGGACGGATCTTCTCGGCCCAGCGCACGATCAGCTGTGCGAGCAACAGTCGTCGTTCCAGCGGACCGATCGCGGGAGGCAGCGCCAGGGCAGCTTCGGCGATGTCTCCCGAAGCTTCCGCGAAGATGATCTCATCCTCGTCGATATCGCCGAGCGCGACGATGCGCGGCAAGATCGCGGCCTGATCGAGCGCGAGCGCGAAAGCATCCCGCGCCATGCGGCATGCGCGCCGCGTCGGCAGATAGAGCGTCACGCGCGCGAGTTCGAGCGGATCATTGGACGCTGGAAAGCCGGGCACGAGCTTTCCCGTGCGCAGCGCCTCGATGAGGACCGGCAGGAACCGCGCGGAGGCCGGAATATTGAAAACGCGTGGAGTTATGGCTGGCATCGCGTGGCAGCATACACGCTTTACGCTAGAGGCGAATCGGAGTGCAGTCTCGGATGACTAGTTCACGCTGGAGCGAATCGCAGCCTCCGCCTCGGCAATCGCCTCAGGCGTGCCGACGTGCATCCACACGCCTTCGAGCCGCAGGCCGTGCAGGCGTTTTGCTTGAGCGGCACGGTCGAACAGGGCGGTGAGCGAAAGTTCTCCGTCCGGCGCGCCTTTGAACAATGCCGGCGAGAGAACCGCGGCCCCTGCATAGACGAAGGGTGCGACCTCCAGCTCGGCGCGTTTGAACAAACTGCCATCAGGCGCCATGGCGAAGTCGCCGCGTCCAGAGTAGCCCACGCTGTCGGTCGTGGGAGCGAGCAGCAAAAGCGCATCCGTTGCTGCCGGGTCGAAGGAATCGGCGAGCTGCGCCAGATTCGGTTTGACCCCGTCGATCCAGATCGTATCGGAATTGACGTGAAAAAACGGCGACGCGCCGAGTTCGGGCAGGGCTTTCTTGACGCCGCCGCCGGTCCCCAGCAGCAGCCCGCGTTCGTCGGAGATCACGATCTTCGGACGCTGGCGCGTCGCGAGATGCTGCTGCATCTGTTCGGCGAAGTGGTGCACATTGACCACAGCCTGCTCGACGCCGGCGTCGGCGAGCCGGTCGAGCACATGATCGATCAGCGGCCTGCCCGCGACCTTGATCAGCGGTTTAGGGGTCGAATTCGTGAGGGGCCGCATACGAGTTCCGAGTCCTGCGGCAAGGACCATGGCGCGGCGGGGAGCGACGCGTGTCGGTGCTGCGCACATGGTCAGACTTTCACTGGGGGGACATTGGCGCGATACCAGGCCGCGAGTGAGGCCAGTGCCGGATGGGACAGCGAGCGTTGCAGGTAGGTCGATACACGCGGCAGATGACGCAAGTATTGCGGTTTGCGGTCGCGGCGTTCAAGCCGGGCAAAAATTCCCAGGATTTTCGATGCGCGTTGCGCGGCGAGCGTCGCGTATGAGCGGGCGAATGCTGGTGCGTCGAATGCTGCATTCGCCGACCGGCGCGCGCGTGTGTATCGCGACAAAAGCGCGATTTCCATTTTTTCCGACACATCGACGCGCGCATCCTGCAGCAGCGAGGCGACGTCAAAGGCAGCTGGCCCCATGACCGCATCCTGGAAGTCGAGGAGGCCGACGCGAGCTGTGCCATCGCGCTCGGGCAACCAGAGAAGATTGGGTGAATGATAGTCCCGCAAAACCCAGGTCTGCGGCTCGCTCATCACGGGTGACAATGCGTCACGCCAGAGCGCGCGATAGCTTTCGCGTTTGGCATCTGAAATTCTGATCTCGAGCTTGGGCAGATACCAGTCGAGCAACAATTCAGCCTCGATCAGATACGCATCAAGGTCGTACAGCGGCAACCGATAGTCGGCGCCGGGTTCGACCGGAATAACCGGCGACACTGGTTCGGAATGCAGTTCAGCCAGCAGATCGGTCGCCGCTTCGTAGCGCGCTTCGATCGGCGCCGACGGATCGTCCTGAACGACCAGTTCGTCACCGAGATCTTCGATGACCAGCAGTCCGGCCTCGCGGTCGCTGGCAAAGATTGCCGGCGCAGAGAAGCCACGCGCGCGCAACGCCTGCGTCATGGCGACGAATGGCGTTACGTTTTCGGCAAGATGCGCCATTGCGCTATAGGACTTGCCGTTGCGCACCGGCGGACCATCCGCGCGCTTCGGAGAATTCATCAGAACGTAGGTGGCGCCATCGCGCGTTAGCCGTTCGTAGCTTCGTGTCGAGGCGTCACCCTGAATGCGCTGGCGCTCGGCGCGGCCGAAATCGGAACGATCGAGAAAGCGTCGGATGGTGAGGATGCGTTCGGTGCGAGGTCCAAAGCCGCCGAATCCGGTGATACTCACGGTTCGCGCGGTCAATCCGGCCTGCGGTTCGAGGGTGAAAGCGACATCGAGGCGGTTGTTGGGCAAGAAACCCGCTGCGCGATCCGGCCATTCCAAAAGCGTCACCGCGCCCTCCGGCGCATCGTCGAGACCGAGTTCTGTCAGCTCAGCCGAGTTCGTCAACCGATAGAGATCGGCGTGCACAACCGGGAAGCCCGGTAAGGCATAGGTTTGCGTCAGGGTGAAGGTCGGGCTCGGCACCTCGATCGTATTATCATTCGCAAGGTAGCGGATGAGCGCGCGGGCGAACGTCGTCTTGCCCGCACCGAGGTCACCCGAAAGCGTGATCAGATCGCCGGGTTCGAGGATAGCGGCAACATCCGTCATCAGCCGGTAAGTGGCTGCCTCGTCGGCCAATGTCGTCGTGAAGCTGTAGCCGCCGGAGCTGGAAAAAAACATTGGTTGATCCGTCACACTATGGCCACCTTATAAACGGATTGCGCGGCCCCGCGCCAGAATCGAACGATCCGGCAGCTTTTCCCGTCGTTACGCCGCGGTTTGCTTTGCAATCTGCGCCACCGGAAACGCGCAAGTGACCGTGGTGCCTTGTCCCGAAGCGGAATCGATGGTCACCGTCCCGCCGTGCAACTCGACAAACGAGCGCACAAGCGACAACCCGAGGCCGGGCCCACGATGTTGCGAGCCCATGGAATCGGTCTCGAACCAGTCGAAGACCTTATCCATGGCCTCCGGTGGAATGCCCGGTCCCCGATCAGTCACCCTGAAATAGACGGCATCGGGGTGTCGCTCGGCGACGAGCGTCACGATCTCGCCCTCCGGCGAGAAACCGACTGCATTGGAAAGAAGATTGAACAGGATCTGGCGCAAACGCCGTTCGTCGGCCACGAAGCTGCCGATATTTGCGGGAGCGCGAATGTCGAGTGAGATGCGATTCTTGATCAGGCGGTCCTGCACGCCCTCAGCCGCCGCTTCCATGCTGTTACGAATATCGACGTCGCCGAGATTGAGCGTCATGGCGCCGGCATCTATGGTGGCGAGATCGAGGATGTTGTTGATGAGCGCCAGCAGTGCATTTGTTGAGGCGGTGATATAGCCGAGATATTCGTCCTGTTTATGCGTCAGCGTACCGAAAGCGGGGTCGCCCAGCAGATTTGCGAAACCGATGATGTTGGTGAGCGGCGAGCGCAGCTCATAGGACACGTGATGCACGAAATCGATCTTGATCGAGTCGGCAGCCTCAAGAGCCTCGTTGCGCTCGCGCAGTGCCCGCTCGACATTGACCGTATCGGTCCTGTCCTGGAACGTTACCAGAGTTGCGCCATCGGGCAGAGGCATCGTGGCAAGATCGATCATCGCGCCGTCCCGCCGCTCGATGCGCGCGACGAGAGATTCTCGGTTGTCGATTGCGGTCACGGAAGCGCGAAGGCTTCGCCACACGGTGTTGTCGTCGTGTAACGCCTGGCACCAGGCAGTCACCGCCTCTGCATGCGGGTGTTGCTCGAGCGCATCGTGCGACAGCTTCCACATCCGCTGAAATGCCGGATTGTGCAAGCGAACGCGACCGTCGCTGCCGAACACGGCAACTGCTTCCGACATATGGTCAAGCGTCTCGCTTTGCACTTTGATAAGCGCATCGTAACGGCGATGCATATCGAGCCGTTCGGTCACCTCATCATAAAGGTAGGTAACGCCGCCCTCCGGGTTGGGCGTGGTGACGACTCGCAGGGCACGACCGTCGGGCAAGTGCCACATGTGTTCTTTTGGCTCGACCGTGCGATACGCCTCGTAGAGGTGCTGTCGCCATTGGCGGAAATCGTGTTCCTCCGGCAGCTTGCGCTTGCTGCGCAGCGTGTCGAGCACTGCCGCATCGGACGGCGTCTGATCGAGGAAGCCCGCGTCGAGCTCGAAGAACACGCGAAAGGCGGCATTGTAGAAGATGAGCTTGCGGTCGACATTGAAGACGGCGACGCCGGTGGCGAGCTGGTCGAGCACGCGCCGGTGCGCCTCAACCATGCGCGTGAGCTCGGCGCGCATCGTCTCGACCTCGGTGCGATCGATCGCGATACCGGAACTGCCGGCGGCACTGGGCACGTCAACGACCTCGAAGATACGGCGGCCACCTGCTGCGACGGCCAGCAATCGGCCGGTATAAGTTTCGCCGGCTGCGCGAGTCCGGCCCAGTTCCGCACGGGCAGATTGGTCGAGCAATTCCAGCCGACGCGCCACGGCTTCGGCGGGATCGCCGGCATCCACCGCATCGGCGTAAGCAGAATTCACGAAGACCAGTTCACCGGCGCTGTCGCGCGCCCAGACGGGCGCGGGCAGGGAATCGAGCAGCGCCCGCATGGTCTCGATGTCGCTCAGCAGCTGGTCATGGCGCGCGGCAAGATCCAGCAATTCCTGTTCGATGCCGCTCACGTCACGCAGGCGCAACACGGCGCGTCCGGCGATGGCGCGTCCTTCTGCTTCCATCGGACGCCCGGCGCGCGTGGTCAGCGTCATGACAAAGCCGCGGCCATCTCGGCGCAGCGCGTCCACCGCCTGCTCCATCCGGTGTGCAGTCACAGGCTCGAGCCAAGTCCCGAATGCAAGCACGCGTTCAGGGACGCCGCCCGGCGCGACCATAGCGATATCGCCGAGAACTTCCGGCTCCTCGGACGCCGCGGCCCAGGTCACGAGGATCTGTGATTCCGACAACAGGAGGCTCTTGAGACGATCGGTTTCCGCCTGCAGCGCGACGATCTCGTCCCGTGCACCCGTTTCGAGCCGCTCGGCGGCCTTGCGGTCGCGAACGAAGGCCACGCTCGCGAACAGGCTCAACGCCAGCAGCGCGAGAAAGAATGTGAGTAATGTGATTTCCTGGCCACGAAGCGACGCAATCGTGCGGTGGATGACGTCCACCGCGGTTGCGCCGGCGCGCACATCCGCATGCGCCGGCGAGCCGGGCAGGATGAAGAGATTCGCCATGACGAAGGCGGCGAGGAATCCGCCTCGCCACGAACGAGAACGCAGCCTCTCGCTCGCCGTCCGGATTGTCTCCGGCATTCAGACTGGCCCCAGAGTGCGTAAACGGCGTCCGCCACGCCGTTTCCCGCGAATCGGTTGACTTTACCCCCAAGCGGAATCGTGCCGAAAGAGTCCAGACCGTGAACGGCCGGCCGCCGGCATCGGATCGACCGAGTTTGCGCGCTATTTCGCCATCGCCACGCGACGAACCATGTCATCAATGCTGATGCGGCCCAGCGCCACGGAGACAGTTCGTTCGGTCTCGGCCAACACCGGCCGAATCACGTCATTGACGAGGGCAGAACCCGGCGGCAGCGCATCATCGGGGTCCTCGGCCGTAATGGCGGCGCGCAGGATGTCATTGGCCGTGATGCTGCTGCGCTCCCGGCCGAGTTCGTAACCGCCATGCGGCCCACGGATACCTTTAAGGATGCCGTCACGGACCAGCGCCTGCAGGACCGGCTCGAGGTGCCGGGGCGGCAGCCGATAACGGGCTGCCAAGGCCTTCGCCGACACCGGGCGTGCCCGCGCGTTAATGGCGACGTCAATGACCGCAGCGATGGCGAGCAGGCCGTTGCGAGACATCAGCGGCATTGGGCACGACCCACGGTAGCACCAGATACCAGTGGTATTAGGCTACAGCCCTGGTGCGCGTCTAGCTGCAAACGGTGGAGGTTCAGCTTCCGGTTGATCCAAAGCCGCCGCTTCCGCGTTTGGTGTTGTCGAGAGACGCCACTTCAACGATGTCGGCGCGTACAACCGGCGCAATCACCATTTGGGCCACGCGCATCCCGCGCGTGATCGTCACCGCCGCACTGCCGAGATTTGCGAGCAGGACCCGGATCTCGCCGCGATAGTCCGCGTCGATGGTGCCGGGCGAATTGAGAACCGTAAGGCCGTGCCGCGCGGCGAGCCCGGAGCGGGGGCGCACCTGCGCTTCGTAGCCTTCGGGGAGCGCGATCGCGATGCCGGTCGGCACCAGGGCGCGCTCGCCGGCTGTGAGGGTGACCGGGGCGGTCGCCGGGACGGCGGCGAGCAGATCAACCCCGGCGGCGTGCGCGCTCTGGTAGGACGGGAGCGGCAAGTCGTTGCCGTGCGCCAGGCGCGTGAGGCGGACCTCGATCGCGCTCACCGGTTTTCTCCTTTTTCATCGAGCGCGTCGGCGATGCGCGTGATCAGCATAGATGCGACCGCGTCCTTGCTTTGCGGCGGCCATGCTTCGACACTGGATGCGCGTACGAGCGTGATGGTGTTGTGGTCGCCGCCCATCACGCCGGATTGCGGCGAGACATCGTTGGCGAGAATCCAGTCGCAGTGTTTGCGAGCGAGTTTTGCCTTGGCATTGGCGACGACGTTTTCCGTCTCGGCAGCAAAGCCGATTACCAGTTTCGGCCGTTGCGTTTTTCGCCCGGCGATGGTGGCGAGGATGTCCGGATTTTCCACGAGCGCGAGCTCGGGGGTCGCGTGCCCGAATTGTTTTTTCAGTTTATGATCGCCGGCATTGGCGACGCGCCAGTCGGCGACGGCGGCGGCGAAGATCGCAACGTCGACGGGCAGCGTGCGTTCGACCGCGTGCAGCATTTCGCGCGCGCTTTCGACCTTGATCATTTTGACGCCCGGCGGATCGGGCAAATTCACCGGGCCGCTGATCAACGTGACATTGCCGCCTTCGGCTTCTGCTGCTGCTGCGATGCTATGTCCTTGTTTTCCCGAGGAACGGTTGGCGATGTAACGCACGGGATCGATCGGTTCATGGGTTGGGCCGGACGTGATGACAATACGGCGGCCTTGCAACCGACCGGCGATTCCAGCGGTCAGGAATTTCTCCGCCGCGGCGGTGATTTCCAATGGCTCCGCCATGCGCCCGACGCCCTGGCTTTCCGCTTCCGCCATTTCTCCTTCATTCGGGCCAACGACAGCAGCGCCGTCGGCGACAAGCCGTGCGAGATTGCGCTGCGTTGCCTTGTTCGCCCACATGTGAGGGTTCATCGCCGGCGCCAGCACGATCTTCGCCGTCGTTGCCAGCAACACCGCAGTGGCAAGATCGTCGGCATGACCGTTCGCCATCTTCGCCATCAAGTCGGCAGTGGCCGGCGCAACAACGATCAAATCGGTCTCGCGCGCGAGTCGGATGTGACCCACATCAAACTCGCTCACCGGATCGAACAGGTCGGTGTACACGCGTGCACCGACGAGCGCGCTCACCGACAATGGTGTGGCGAAATGCTGCGCGGCATTTGTCAAAATGCAACGCACCGCTATCCCGCGCTCCTTTAGCCTGCGGATGAGATCGAGCGCCTTGTACGCGGCGATGCCGCCACCGATGATCAGAAGCACGCGCCGAGTGTCGGCCGTCACCATAGAGCGGATGGCTCCGGCACCGGATGGCGTTGGAGCGACCGGCCCGCGCATCTCCGCGCTCTCGGCGGCTTCGCGCAAGATGTTGCGCACCTCGTCCTCGACCGACCGCCCATTACTTGCCGCCCGCAGGCGCAGCTGCTTTTTGAGCCTCTCATCGAGCTGGCGAACGGTAAGCGACGCCATGAAGTCCTCATAATTTGCAATACTTTAGCAAAATTTGATTGCATTGCAATCATTGCAATCAGTGGCGATCCCCAAGGCGACAAGTGTTCCGGGTTGACGGGCGACCCTGTTTTCCTGTATTTAACCGATCAGTTATTTAACCGAATGGTTCAAAACGATGAGCGACCGCCTCAGCAGCACCTTCGCGGCCCTCGCCGATCCGACACGGCGGGCGATCCTTGCGCGCCTCGCGCTCGGCGAAACATCGGTGCTGAAACTCGCCGAGCCGTTCGACATGAGCCTGCCGGCGGTTTCCAAGCACCTGAAGGTTCTCGAACGCGCCGGCCTGATCACGCGCACGCGCGACGCACAGATGCGCCCGTGTCGCATCGACGCGAGGGCCCTGAAAGAGGCCGACGAATGGCTCGAGGAATATCGCCGCCTCTGGGAAGAGCGGCTCGATCGTCTCGACGACTATCTCAGGGTCCTCCAGGCGCAAGACCAGGACAAACAGGACACCGACGACCAACCACGCAAGCCGCACAAGCAACGCAAACGGGAGAAGCACCGTGGCACTAAAAAATAGCATCGACCTCAATCACGATCCGCGCTCGATCGTCGGCACTCGCGTGCTCGCCGCCCCACGCGCGCTCGTCTTCTCGGCCTGGACCGGTCCGAAACATCTGGCGCAGTGGTGGGGACCAAACGGCTTCCGCACCACGACGCATGCCTTCGACTTCCGCCCGGGCGGTGTGTGGCGCTTCGTCATGCACGGGCCCGACGGTCGCGACTATCAGAACCGCATCATCTTTGACGAAATCGTCCGTCCGGAACGCATCGTCTATCGCCACAGCGGCGACGAAGACGTCGAACCGGTGCAGTTCACGCAGACGGTAATCTTCAAAGATCTCGGCAACGGCGACACCTTGCTGACCTGGCACGGCGTATTCCCGTCGGCCGAGGAACGCGCACGCGTCATCCGCGAATACGGCGCCGACAAGGGTCTCGTACAGACCCTGACGCGGCTCGACGAGTATGTGGTGGCGCTCGCCGCGGAGCGTGCGTAGATGTCCGCGCAATCGACATCAGGACAGCGCTTGCAAGCCCGCGCGCAGATCATCCGCGCTGCCGCGCGGTATCAGGCGCTCGATGTCGGCGTGGGTCTGCATCCACAGCGGAAACGCCCTGGCGAGCAATGCGCGCCCGGCGGCGGTGATTGCGAGGCGGCGGCTGCGCTTATCTTCCGCATCGACCGAAACCTTCACCAGCCTGCGGCGTTCAAGGGGCTTGAGGGCCGCGGTGAGCGTGGTGCGGTCCATGGCAAGCAGTGCTGCGACGCTGCCGAGCGTCGGCGGTTCCGGCCGGTTCAGCGACATCAACAGCGAAAACTGACCATGCGTGAGACCGAGCGGACGGAACACATCGTCGAAACGTCGCGCCAATCCGCGCGCGGCGCGCTGCACGTGAAGACACAGACAATTGTCGCGCACCAGATGAGTGGCGGAAAGTGGTAACGCGTTGCGGGTTGACATTGCCTATATTACGTTGATATCAACGTAATTGTCAACATAAGAACCACGGAGGAGAATGAGTTATGCAGGTGCAATCCTATTTGTTCTTTGACGGCCGCTGCGAAGAGGCGATCGAGTTCTACAAAAAGACGCTCGGCGCCGAAGTCGGCATGCTGATGCGCTGGAAGGACAGCCCCGAAAAATCGATGTGCTCGCCGGGCAACGAGGACAAGGTGATGCACGCCTCACTCAAGATCGGCGACACCAGGGTGATGGCCTCCGACGGACGGAACACCGGCAATCCCAAGTTCGACGGATTTGCGCTGTCGGTCGATGCGAAAGATGCAGCCGATGCCGACCGGCTGTTCAACGGATTGTCCGCCGGCGGGAAAATCATCATGTCGCTCGACAAGACTTTCTTTTCACCGCGCTTCGGCATGACGCAGGACAAATTCGGCGTCAACTGGATGGTCATCGTCGAACCCGCCGAGCACAAGTGAACTTAACCAGTAGGGCAGGCAAGCGGAAATGCGGAGAGAGCATGCAGACAATGGTTCAGGCGAATCAAATATCGAATGTTTTGCTCTGGGTTGGGCGAGTCATGAGTGGCCTAGTGATCGCGTTCATGCTGTTCGACGGCGTCATGAAACTGATTCCGCTCGATGTCGTAATCTCCACCTCGGAGCAGATGGGAATTCCCGGCAGTCTCGCGCGTCCCCTCGGGGTCATCGGTCTTGTCTGCACGTTACTTTACGCGTTCCCGCGCTCGTCAGTGCTCGGCGCAATCCTGCTAACCGGCTATTTGGGCGGGGCAATTGCGAGCCACTTTCGCCTGAACGATCCAATTTTTACGCACACATTGTTCGGGCTCTACCTGGGCCTGCTGGTCTGGGGCGGGCTCTATCTGCGCGATGCGCGGTTGCGCCCGCTCATTCCCCTGCGGGTTCCCTGAGCGCCTCACCAACTGAAACGCCAACCAAGTAGGAGTGCCTTATGGCGACCACTACGCAGAGCTCCGAATTTGTCATCTCGCGCGTGTTCGACGCTCCACGCGATCTCGTGTGGAAGTGCCTCACCGAACCGGAGCGCATGAAGCGGTGGTGGGGCCCTAAGGGCTTCAAGGTGATTGCGTCAAAAATGGATCTACGCGTCGGCGGGACATATCACTACGGATTGCAGGCGCCGGACGGCTCACCGATGTGGGGCAAATTCGTATACCGCGAAATCGTCCCCCCGGAACGTCTCGACTTCATCAGCTCGTTCTCGGACGAAAAAGGCGGCACCACCCGCCACCCGGGGCATGCGTCGTGGCCGCTCGAGATGCATTCGACATTCACCTTCGAGGAGCTGCCCGGCGGCAAGACCAAGTTCACGGTCAGCTGGGTGCCGCGCAACGCGACAGAAGAAGAAAGGAAAACCTTCGAAGCCGGGCGCGACAGCATGCGCATGGGCTGGACCGGCACCTTCGAGCAACTCGAAGCCTATCTCGCAAAAGCCAATTAGCAGCGCACACGGAGGACACTATGACAATCACCAAGCAGAAGGTTACACCTTGTCTTTGGTTCGATACCGAGGCCGAGGAGGCGGCAAAGTTATATTGCTCGGTCTTTAAGGATTCGAACCTCGGCAAGATCAGCCGCTACACCGAAGCCGGGCGGGACGTTCACCACACGCCGGCCGGTTCGGTGATGGT
>Ga0307323_10000266_pt1 | contig 15981 bp, 12 predicted proteins | sample ER_DNA_381_FD_194496 | JGI IMG/M metagenome (GOLD analysis project Ga0307323, IMG submission 194496) | Bulk soil microbial communities from the East River watershed near Crested Butte, Colorado, United States - ER_DNA_381 | ecosystem: Environmental > Terrestrial > Soil > Floodplain | place...
TGATCGTCGCGATCGCGAGCCAGATCGCGGATCAGATCCCGAGCCTCCATGCGATCCAACCGTTCTTGCCAACGCACGGCTGGCTCGGATATACGGGCCTGTTCCGGTTCCCCGTCGACCTCGCGAGGATGCGGGAGGGCCTGACAGTTAGCGCGGCGTACACGGCGGTGTTCCTGGCGCTCGCCGTGTGGCGGTTCCGCGACCGCGACATCGCGTCGTGAGGGCTGGGGTCCCGTTCTGGTTCACGGCTCAGTTCAGCGTATTTGCGCGTTGTTGCCCGTTACCGATACGGTCGAGGCGGCCGGTCACCCCCGTTCGGCCGGCGAGAGGGAGGGGATGTGCATGAGGCGCCTTCTGGCGTGCGCAGCGCTCGTCACCGTGGCGGTCGCGATGATGGCGGCACCCGCGAATGCCGGGAAACCGACGAAGACCGGTGGAGAGCCGTTCGAAGCGGTGATCCCATTCCCGGACATCTGCGATTTCCAGCTCGAGGCGACGGTGCAGGGCAAGACGCACCTGATCGAGTTCGATAGCGGGATGTCGATCTCCGCCGGACAGCTCAAGGTCACGTGGACGCGGCTCGACGGCGAGGGCTCCCGGACGTTCGCGATCGCCGGACCGACGTTCACCTTCGAGGACGGCACCGTGATCGGCATCGGCCGCTGGGCCGCCCCGATCGAAGGGACCGGGTGGTCCATCGTGACCGGCAACATCACGTTCGGAGAGTTCGACCCGAGCGGTTTCGCGCTCGTCGTGGACTACCGCGGACACGCAACCCAGATCTGCGACCTGCTGGCATGAGGGAGCGGGCGGGGCCGCGCCGGTGACGGCGCTGCCCCGCACGCTTCATCGCCGGTCGGATCCCCCGGCGCGGATCACCAGGCGATACCGATCAGGCGAGCTCCGCGCACAGGTCCGCCGTCGGGCCGACCGCGTCGATACTCGTGAACTGGTTGAAACCGCTCACCGGGTCGAAGATCGACGTGACGACAACCAGGCCGGAGCTGATCTGCGCGATCGGCTGACCCGACAGCACCCCTTGGTCGAACTCGAAGCTGTTCCCACGCAGCATCACGAGGTCGGATCCATCGGCCTGCGGGATCACCGTGATCGGGCCGGCGTCGTTGAAGACGACCGACTTCCCGTTCGCGCTCACCTCCGACGTCAGCCCGCGCGAGAAGATGTCTATCCGCGTGAGGTCCCCGTCGGCATCGAACGTCAGCACCTGGAAGATGGCTCCTCGCAAGTCTTGGTACTCGATAGGGAACGGGCAGAAGCCGTCGAACTCGACCGGGTCGCTCGTGATCGGTATCGGGATGCGGACTTTCGTCAACGCAGACGCGGGTTGACCGACCGCGACGACGCAGAGGATCGCGACTCCGATGAGGGCACAACGACGAATCATGGTTCCCTCCCCTCCCGCGCATCCGGGGGCCGAGCGCCTCCATTCGGGGGCGTGTCGATGCGCTGTTCGACAAACTCTACGCTTCGGGATACCGGTAGTGCGAACACGCTGGCTCGCAATGGAACGTGTGCCCGTTTCTCGAGTGTCGTCCTGTGTCGGCTAGTGGCGTCTCGTCGTGAGCCGGATCTACGCAGACGGGTGGATGCTTGAGCGTCGCCAGCTGACAGCATCCGCATTATCGTCCGCTCGTGACTCAAAGGCTTCCGTCGGGGGTCGTGACCTTCCTGTTCACGGATATCGTGGGGTCGACGCGTCTGCTGCACCAGCTAGGTCCCGAAGGCTACGCGCAGGCACTCGCCGAGCACCGACGCCTCCTTCGTGCGGCGTTCGCTCAGCACGGGGGCGTTGAGGTCGATACGCAGGGTGACGCTTTCTTCGTTGCCTTTCCGTCTGCCGACGGCGCCGCCTCGGCCGCGCGGGATCTCCAGCAAGCCCTCGCCTCGGGACCGATCGAAGTGCGCGTCGGTGTGCACACCGGTACGCCGTATGTGACGGAGGAAGGCTATGTGGGCGAGGACGTTCACAAGGGGGCGCGGATCGGCGGGGCAGGACACGGCGGGCAGGTACTGCTCTCCAAGGAGACGAGCACGCTGATCGACGTCGAACTGACCGATCTGGGAGAACACCGGCTGAAGGACTTCGCTGAGCCGGTCTGGATCTTCCAACTCGGCACGGACCGGTTCCCACCGCTGAAGACCGTCTCGAACACCAACCTCCCGCGGCCGGCGAGTTCGTTCGTCGGTCGAGATCAGGAGCTCGCAGCGGTGACGAACCTGCTGCGCGAGGGCGCGCGATTGGTGACGCTGACCGGATCCGGCGGCTCAGGCAAGACCAGGCTCGCAATCGAGTCTGCAGCCGAGCTCGTCCCGTGGTTCAAGAACGGCGTGTTCTGGGTGGGGCTTGCCGCGCTGCGCGATCCCGCGATCGTCAACGAGACGATCTCGATCGCGCTTGGCGCCAAGGATGGCTTAGCCGATCACATCGGTGACCGGGAGATGCTGGTGTTGATCGACAACATGGAGCAGGTGATCGACGCGGCGGGAGATCTCGCGTCACTCGTCGAGGCCTGTCCGCAGCTGGTAGTGCTCGTTACGAGTCGGGAGCTCCTACGTGTTCGTGGCGAGGTCGCCTACTCCGTGCCACCGCTGTCAGACCCCGAGGCGGTTGACCTGTTCTGCCAACGCGCGGGGCTCGATCCCGACGAGGTGATCGCGGAGCTGTGTCGCCGACTCGACGACCTGCCGCTCGCGGTCGAGCTCGCTGCTGCCCGAACGAACGTCCTGACGCCGACGCAGATCCTTCAGCGAATCGCGCAGCGACTCGATCTGCTGAAGGGCGGCCGTGACGCCGATCTTCGGCATCAGACGCTTCGCGCCACGATCGATTGGAGCTATGAGCTGCTCGACGACGAAGAACGGCGGTTGTTCGCCCGCCTCGCCGTCTTCTCCGGCGGCTGCACGCTCGACTCGGCAGAGGCCGTGGTCGACGCCAACCTCGGCATCCTCAGTTCCCTGCTCGAGAAGAGCCTCGTCCGCCGCACCAACGATCGTTTCTGGATGCTCGAGACGATCAGAGGATTCGCGACGGATCGGCTCGAGTCCGACGGTGAGGCGCGAGATCTGCGTGGTCGTCACGCGGTGTGGTTCGCTGCGATCGCCGAGGACCTGTTCGATGAGTTCGGTGAAGCACGTGATCCTCGGGCGTTCGAGGTCTTCGGGGATGAGCAGGACAACCTCCGCGCCGCTCTCGATTGGATGATCGCGAACAAGACCGGCGCCCTACAGCTCGTGTTGCGGATGTGGAAGTCATGGCTCACGCGCGGCCAACTCGACGAAGGGGAGCGTTGGATGGAGCGGGCGCTTGCAAGCGACACAGACGCACCTGCGTCGCTCCGGGCCCAGGCGCTCGGCGTACTTGGTGAGTTCCCTCGCTTCCGGGGCGACCATCAACGCGCGATCGAAATCAAAGAAGAAGCGTTGGAATCTATGCGCGCGTTGGGGCTGGCCGAGGAGACGAAGTCGACGCTCTGTGACATGGCCGAGTCCGTGGCCCTGCTCGGAAACATCGGCCGTGCGCGGGCGATGGTGGACGAAGCCCTTGAGATCGAATCTCGATCGAAGGGTCCCTTAGGCATCCGTGTCAGGCTCTCAGCCGCGGAGTTGGCGATGCGCTCGGGAGACTACGCAGACGCCAAGCGTCGACTAGAAGACGTGGTCGAGAAGATCCCGCCGGATCGATTCGAGATGAATCATGTGAGCGGGCTGGCCATGCTCGGGGAGTGCCTCCGCAAGCTCGGCGACCGAGCTGGCGCAGCCATGCGATTCCGTCAGGCGTTCGAGCTCGCGATGGTGTCGCGCTCGGTCGCCATCTTCCCGGACCTACTCGTGGGGAGCGCCGGTCTAGTCGCTGATGCCTCGCCATCTCGCTCGGCGATGCTGCTGGGGGCCGCCGAGGCCCTGCGCGAATCGACCGGCTTCGGGGTCGACGACCCCGCCTCGCCTGCAGCTATCGAGCAGTTATTAGAAGCGAAGTTGGATCCGAGTGAGATCGAGTCCGCTCGCGCAAGTGGGCATGCGATGTCAGCGGACGAGTCGGCCGCCTACGCACTCGACTGTCTCGATATCGTTTCGAACTCGTCGAGCGAGTGACACTTCGGTGCCTCTGGCCGACTTCGCCGGACACCGGTGCGGGGGGAGGCTCAAACTGAGGTTCTTCGGGCCACGCATGGATGCCGTCTTGATCCGAGGTCCGGGCGAACGAGACACCAGCCTAGGAGGGGCGGGATGCAGAGAGATCCGTCACGAGCGATGATGGGCCGATGGAGTTCAGGCGGTACGTCTTCGGGTCGATCGAGATCGACGGTGTGACCTACGAGCACGACGTCGTGATCGAAGGTGGGCGGATCCGGAAGCGGAAGAAGGGGCCCCTCGAAGGCGCTCCGCGGAAGATACGGGCACACGCCGCTGACCGCCGCCGAGGACATCCCGTGGCCATGCAGACGTCTCGTGCTGGGGAGCGGCGCCTCCGGATCGCTCCCCGTCGCCGACGATGTGATCACCGAGGCCGAGCGCCGAGGGGTGGAGCTGATCGTGATGCCCACCGTCGAGGCGATCGAGCAACTCCGTAGGTCGGGTGCGGACACGAACGCCGTCCTCCACGTGACCTGCTGAGGCGTCGACCGCCCGCTGCGTTCGTCGACTCACCGTACGAACGCTAAGGCTGGGTTCGGCGGCCCGACCTGCCCGCCTCCGGCAGACCCTTTCGGCAATCGAATCTTGTTTTGGCGGGGTCCCCTACCTCGCTAAAGACACACGGTCATCCTCGCCGCGCGTCATGCTCGAAGTCGCCGTTCGGTTCTCTGAGCGTCGCCCGCGCTACGGCGTCTTGAACGTGGCGACCTGCTGCTTCTCCTTGTACATCGCCTTCGTCTTGGGTCGGAACGCGTCCCGTTCCGGAAGAGGTTCTCAAGGTTCCACGTCATCACCTTGAGTGGCACCAGCCCCTCACTTCCGAAGGCCGTGGTTCACCGCAACGCTACGGCGACGATGGACGAGGTCATCGTGATTCGCGCCACGCGTAGTCACCTCATTCTCGCCCGATGACCCTGCCGATGAACTTCGGTATCCCTCGGATGACCTGCACCATCCGATCCCAGGGGCCGTACGGACCCCATAGCTCGGGCGGGAACACCCGATGCAAGATCGCCCAGAACCACTTCCTGATCCAGCAAAGGATCACCGCGAAGCGGCCTGGCCTGGCATATGCGCACAACGCGATCAAACCGGCGTCGATGTCGGCGATCAGATCGACCATCTCCGCCCAGGTCGGAAAGAAGTCGATGTTCTTGTTGAATTCGATCACGAAGCCGCTCAGCTTGCCTCTGGACGGGCTTAGGAACTCGCGGGTGAACGCCCAGTCCTCACTCGTGCCCGAGGTCGGGTAGAGCGCGAACCCCTGTTGGCTTACATAGCTCTGTCCTCGGACGGCAAGGATCCCGTCGCGCATGATTGCCGCGGCGGTCTGGAGCTCGGCCAGTCTCCAGGCCGGGACGTAGTCGCGGTACGCGTCGTTCGCGATGCCTCGTTTCCCGTCCCAAGCGCTGTTCCTGAACGACATCGAGGGATCGGTTGTCTGATTCTGGTCGTCACCCCACGGATATAGGACGAGCCCGGTGTACGAGTGGACGTCGACGAAGTACCGGGCTCTTGGGAAGCGATCGACCAGCCACTGCACGTTCCGCGACTCGGGCTCCGAGAACGGGCCTGTCCCGGAGAACGTGTAGGAAGAAGGGTCGGTCGAGGCAGGTCCGACGTTGGGCGCGAAGGTGACTGGGAAGTTCCACAGGAAGTCATAGTTGCGGTTGACGTCGACGCCGATCCTCGTCGCCACGCCACCCGAGCTCGCGGGGTTCCGATTCTTCCGCCACAGCGCCTGAGCCGAGTCCGCTGGGGCAGCCATGCTGTACGCCCGCCCGTCCGGATTGACGTCCGGAAACACGACGACGTCGGTTTGATCGACGATCGATCTGATCACGTCGGCCGCGAAGACCTTGCCCCCGTACGCCAGCCCCGCGTTCGTCGAATAGGCCTCGAGCAGATCGGTCGCTAGGTTGACCAGGATGTCCGGACCGCCCCACTCGCGAGCGTGGACACCGCTGACGAAGACGACCGCCGGCCGACACTCGAACGACGGGCTTCCACGGATCAACAGAGCGTTGCTCTGGCGGTGTTCGTAGGTCTCGTTCGGCAGAGGGATCAGCTGCGTAAGGGACGGATAGGCGTTGCGCAGTGCGACGAGAGCAGACTCGATCTCGACGACGTTGAGGAACGTCATGGCCGAGGCTCCGGTCCGTCATCACGGTCTTGCAAGTGGGGCGGCGTCTGGCCAGCCTGGCCGCGACCGTCGATCTTTCGTCCGAGTCCCTTCGGCGGGATCCGGCCAGCTTCGTAACGGTCGCCCTGCTCGACCTCTCCCAACCGTTCGCGCTGCCTGGCTGATTGGTTGGAAGCGATCTCCACCTCATAGCCTTCGCCGCGGAGACCCTCGATCTGGTCGCGAGTTAGGAAAAGGTCCAGTTGGCCTTTGCCTTCATGAACATCGCCGAAGTGTGGGCGGTCACCGTAGTCAACCCCGCGACCAACAAGTTCGTGCACTTGCGCCTCCGTTGCCGTCACACGGACAGCGAAGATGTCGTCATCGCGCTCGTTATCGGGCGGGTCGGCGCTATCCGGCATGGCGCAACTCGCCAACCACAGGAGAGATGATGAGCCCGCATCGAGTGAAACAGGTCTTCATATCGCAGTCGTAGTCCCTTGAGTACGAGGACGCAAGTTCAAGTCCGCCTCGGGGCCCGAGGTACTGGCATCAGTCCTCCTCCCGCCCCGCCTGTACCACTTTCCGCCCAGCCCCTTCCTACCGAATCTAAGGGCAGGATGGTTCGTGCCGGCGCGGCGTTTCCTGGTCGTCGCCGACCGCAGGTCGAGCCCTGGATTTGAGCCCAGCTCTGTGCGGGCGCACACTCCATCGGTGGTGCTCCGACGTCGGGACAGGCGTGGGCGGAAGTGGTCGGCTCGGGAGCTCCCGCAAGAAGGCTGAGATCACCAACGTTCTCAACACGGCTGCAGCCGTTACCGCGGTGGCTACCGCCGGGAGAGGTGCCGAACTGACAGGCGGCCCCGCCCAACTTCGCTTGTTGCCATCCTCAGCCACCACACACCCGACCACGGGGAGATGAGGCGACCTGTTCGTCGACAAGTCAGGACGGCTGTGGTTCTGCAAGGGGAAGACGAACTGGAGGCAGCTGGCTTAGCCCCTTGCTGAGCGCCGATCTCTCCCAGTAGCCGCACAACCTTCCGCCGCTCCTCCACATACATCGTCAGCATGTCGACGATGTTGGCCCAGCCGTCGCCGACGGAGTCCCGGTAGCGGAGCAGCTGCATCGCGATCTCGTCGCGGTCGCCCTGGTCGTGGATCAGCACCCGACGAAGCTTGTCGCGGGCAGGGGGGTCGAGGGCGGCGAGGGTAGCTCGAAGGTCGCCGTCCTCACCGGCCGGTGGGCGGTTGTTCTCAATCACGCAATCTGCTGCTCACACCAAGCGTAGAGCGCGTCATACATCGGAGTCTCGAGTTCGATCTTCCGATGATCCTCCGTCCCGTGCAGGATGCGGAAGCCGCCTGCGATGGCAGAGAGTCCCGCCCCCTCTGGGGCAGCGTTCAGATCCTCCGAGACATCCGCCGCATGGACGATCTCGGCGAGCCGAACCAAGGCTGCGTCTCCGGCCAGGTCGAAGTCCTCAACCAGCGCTTCGAAGGAGCACTTGCCATCTCGGTGGGTGTACTTGGCCCCGGGCGCGTCGTAGGAGTGTGCTCCCTCGCGCTCGGCGACCTTCAGCACTTCGTCCTTGTTGACGTAGATGAACTCGGCTTCCTGGTCGATGAATCGATTGATCAACCACGGACAGGCGACTCGGTCAACGGCAGCGTTCTCCCGTGTGACCCACTTCATAACGTCCCCTCCTTCAGGGCATCGGCGACCTCATCAAGGCCGCGAAGGTTGAGGTAACCACCCACGACGTCATGGCGCGTGATCGGCCGGTACTGCACTGAGCCGTGCACGGCGGAGTCGGTCAGGCGGTCACGATCCGGTGTCTCGATTCAGGCGTCGAAGGCTTCGTGCGAGGCCCAAGCGGTCAAGACGGTCATCTCGCCGTCTTCGGCGCTTTCTGGGTCAGGACGTGGGAGCGTCTTCTTGGGGTTCTGGCGTTCGGATCGGTCTAGGACGAGTTCCAGGAGGATGCCGTGCGATTCACGCAGCTCCCGGTTCTCTTCGATCCACCCCAGGAATCGTGCGCGTTCCTCGGGTGGGACCTTCACCTTGCGCAAGCAAACGATCAACGGGATCGCCTCGAGTCAACCGACCGGACCACCGTACAACGTGCCCCCGGGTACACCGTCAGGTAGTCGATGATGTCGGCCCAGTCGTCGCCTCGCTCGTCCCGGTAACGCATCAGCTCCGAGACGATCGCGTCGCGATCGGCCTGGTCGTGGATCAGGACTCGACAGCCACATCGCTCGATCCGACGATGTCGGTGAACAGCAGGGTGACCAACCCGCGTTCATCATCCCGCCGACGCACCATCGTTGGAGTGTGCGCCGCCGACGCGTTGCGCTCAACTCGCGAGGGTCCACTCTGTCAACGAGGCCCCTCCGCCAGGAGCCCGAGCTCCTCGGCGAAGAGGTCCGGCACGATCGGCCCGAGTCCGTAGCGATTGAACGCGTCCGACCAGATCCACTCCGTGATCAGTGGCGGGTCGACGGCGAAGTCCCCGATGATCCGCTTGAAGGAATGGGCGGCGTCCTGCACGACGAAGCTTGCGAAATAGTCGCCCGCCGACGTGGAGCTGAGGTCGACCCGCCACTGTCCCGAGATGGAGTCGCCCGGGCCCAGGTCCCCGGCCGAGATCCGCAGTGGCTCGACGTTCGCCTGCGCACTCGAGACGCCCTCCAGGTAGACCGTAACGTCCTTCAGCGTGTCCGTCGTCGGATTGACGAACGAGGCGATGAGCCGCTCGGCACTCACCGCCACCAGGTGCCCTCCGAGCGCCTGCGTCGCGCCGGCCACGGCCCGCTGCAGTTCCACCGGGCACGGGGCGGGAGGCGGCTCCACGCGCAACCCATGCCATCCTTCGGCTCGGGTGTAGCCGGCCACGACGATCCTGCCGACGGCCTCGCCTCCCCGGAACTCGGTGATCAGGAAGGCTTGCACCGCGTCCGCATCCGGGTTTGGGTTCTCGAACCACAGGGCGAGCGTCGCTGTCTCCCCGGGTTCCAGCGCCAAGTCGAGCTTCTCGGACACCTCCGAGTCGTCGACCGCGTGCAGAATCCGATAGGTGGTGAGCCCGAAGCGCGACTCGAACGACTCCTTGGGCAGGCCTCCGAGCAGGAGGTCCGAGCGCCATTCGTCGGAGGTGTGGTCGATCCGCTCGACAGTCATGGTGATGTCGCGCCGCTTCCGGTCCGGGTTCGTGGTTTGGAACGGGAACAGGAAGTACTCGCACTTTGGCGCCACGACCGTGACGTTGCGCTGCGCCACCTGTCGTCTCGCCACCACCTGGAAGTCGAGCGTCTGCGACGGCTGCGGATCCCGGCCGTCGAGCGTGTACGTCTCCGCGAACAAGCAGGAGTGGCCGAGCCATGTCGGATTCCACGCCGGCGCGATCAGCGCCTCCCTGACGGCGCCGGGCGTGTTCGCCCGCGTCAGGTCGACGTAGCCCGAGCCCACCTTGTTCGACGCCGAGCGGGGCATGTATGTCGAGGACACGTACGCCCACGTGTCGACCTTGACGAGGCCGTTCGAGTACATGCAGATCGGGTTGTCGATGGCGGGCTTGGACATGCCGGTCAGGGCGATCCCCAACACGCCCGGACCGGTGACCGTCAGCGACGGGTTCGCCGTGCCCGTCAGCGTGATCGGTTGGGAGCCCCCGCTCACGGTGGGGTTCCACAGGCCCGATTGCGCCGGCGCCGGATAGCGCGCAGGGAGCTTGTAGAAGGCGACCTGCGAGCCGATGGTGGACGGGACGAACACGAACAGGTCGCCGCACGGGCTAAATCGGAACTGCGCGTAGCCCGAGTTCAAGTTGCTCACGATGACCGGGGCTCCTGGTCTCGACAGGTCGTGGAGCGTCACGTACTGGTCGACGAAGGCGAATGTGCCGCCGTCGGGGCTGAACCCCCACCCAGAGCTCGAGGCGAACGTGCTGCTCCAGATCGTGCTTCCTTGCCCGGTCCCCTCGGCTACCCCGATCGACGCCTGGTGACCGCCGCTGCGGGCGAACAGGAAGAACCGGCCGTCGGGGCTGAACCCCCAACCGGCGGACTCGCCCTGCTGGATGGCGCCCGAGTGCCAGAACCCTCCGGAGTTCGGCTGCGACGTCTTCACCAGGGCGACATCCAAGATCTGCCCGGTGGTCAGGTCCTTGCTGATCACGACCTTGACGTTGCCGGTGGGCGAGTTGCCAGCGTTCTGGCTGAAGTACGAGCTGCCGGCGACGTTCCCGCCGCTCGGCGCGATGACCTGGGGAGCAACGAACGGGCCGGTCGTGTTGCAGACGCACCCGATCGCGTCCTCGGTTCCGTTGTTCTTCACCTCGACGAAGAGGTAGTTGGTCGTGTTCTCGACCGGAGAGATCTCTGGATCGGAGGCGTTGGGTGTGGCCCGGACCCGAATCTTGGACGTGAGGTAGTACGGCGGCGGCCCATCCTGGATCTCGACCACGATCGACATCGCTCCCCCTCCAGTGCAGAGACGACTGTGTCCTTCGACGGCACGATGGCCTGGGACGCCCAGATAGGGGTGCCGTCTTGGATCCGAAGGCCGGCGACCACGCTTAGGCGACCTTTCCTAGATCAGCGACTGTTGAGCCATCTTCCAAGCCTTCCCGTAGTGCCCGATCGCCTTCGCGAGGTGCCCCATCGAGGCCTGCTCGGCCGCCTTAACCATCTGCGTCTCAGCGCGTGCAAGCCTCGTCGCGTCTCCTCCGGCGGCCACGGCTTCATCGATCGCTATCCGGGCAAGAGCGTGATCGGCGGCGACGAGGGAAGCCAAGACCGATGAGACATCGACGCCCGGATCGCGGATGTGCTCCAGCGCTCGAGCTGCCTCCTTCTCTTCGTGGAAGACCCTCTTCCCAGCGGCCGTCAGGTGGGAGTCATCGAGCCAAAGCTGAGGTTCGAGGGTTTCGTTGATCTCGTGGATGGCCCGATGGATCTTCCTATCCGCTTGCTCGTCGCCTGTCGGGAGGAGCGCCTGCAGCGAAGCGACCGCATCCTGCTTCAGGACTCGCGGCGTCGCCGGAGCGATGTCGAAGGTTGCAGTGACTGCTCGGTCCTGGTCCATCGTCACCACGCAGGGGCCGGTGCCGGTGCAGTCGCCGCCCCAGCCGGTGAAGGTCGAGCCAGCGTCCGGCGTGGCCGTCAGCGTCACCATCGATCCGTTCGGGAACGAGGATGCGCAGGTGACGCCACAGTCGATGCCGGCCGGCGAGCTGGTCACCGTCCCGGAGCCGGAACCGGCTTTCGTCACGCTAAGCGTCCTGGACGCGACGTCGAAGGTCGCCGTCACAGCCCTGTCCTGATCCATCGTCACGACGCATGAGCCTGTGCCGGAACAGTCGCCGGTCCACCCTGTGAACGTCGAGCCAGCATCAGCCGTCGGGGTCAGTGTCACCATCGACCCTGACGGGAACGAAGCAGAGCAGGTGGCGCCGCAGTCGATGCCCGCCGGGGAGCTCGTCACCGCCCCCGAGCCCGAGCCGGCCTTCGTGACCGTGAGCTGATGGGGAGGGACCGTCACCCAATGCTTCTGGGCGGTCGCGGTCTGAAGCGAGCCGGCCGCATCGATGAAGCTCGCCTTGATCGTGTCATCGCCAGCACCCGCTCCGTCCGAGTAGGTGAAAGAGACGTTGCCGTTCACGTCGGACTTGCAGTCGACAGGAACACAGGCGCCTGATGCGCCAGCGTTCTGGCCGGTCACAGTGAAGTCGACCAGCTGTCCGGCGACCGGGGGGGCCCCGCTCGCGTCGTGGACGTTCGCGGTCACCGTATGGGTCGTCCCGACCGGGTTCGTGGAATCGAGCGGGGTCACGGAGATGACCAGCGAGTTGACGACGATCGACGATCCCGCGATCAGGATGTACGCCTCGCCGCACGCATTCATCCCCGTTCCGGGGTCGATGCCGCAGGTTGGTTTGGTCACCGTGTCCGTCGCGACCGCAAGCGCGCTCCAGTCGGTCGGGAATGTCGGGAACGACTCGTGCACTGAGCAGCTCCAGCCTTGGAGCGATCCCGTCGTCAGGTCGGTGAACGACGGGTTCGACGCGATCAGCGAGACGCTGCCGCCGCACGGCGGAGTGGCGTCGATCGTCCACGCCCCGACGCCCGCACTCAAGCCTGCGAGTATCGCGAGCGTCTCGGCAGACTGACCGAAGTAGTTCGCTGCGCAGGTCGAGTCGAAGTACATCCCCGTCGTGCCCGGGCGGCTACCTGCATACGCGATGCCCTCGCGGATGATCGTTCCCCGCGCGCCCGGCGACGTGTAGTCTCCGCCGTCGTGAAGGACGGGATCCGTACCTACCACGATCCTGTTCCCGGCCAGCGTTCTACCGCCGGCGAGCCCTAGCACAACGGATCCATATGTGGAGGCGCTCGACACGAGGCCAGGGGGGAGGCTGCCGCAAAACGGGTCGCCAGCGATCAAGAGGTCGTACTGCCCGAAATCGGCGGCCGTCAGAGTTCCCCACGTCGCATCATCAACGACCGTCACCACGAAACCCCGCGCGGTCGCGATCTGCTCCTCCTGGCTCGGTGAACCGCCGACCGTACTCGCGTTGATCAAAGCCTTCGGTGCCGCTGCCTGGGCGGCGTGCGCACCACCAACCAGCACTCCCGCGCTCGTGCAGATCACCACCAAGCACACCACGAGATTCGCTGCTCGGCTGCGCACATGGTTGCCAGACGCCATGCTGCCCCTCCTCCGACGTTGTCCAGATGTGGCCGCACTACCCAACGTTCAGGCGCAACCCCCTCACCCCTTGGCGCGTATGTCTGGTTTGGCCCTGGTTGCTCGCCAAAGCAAGTCGGCCGTTCCGATTACGGAGCGCTTCGTAGCTTGGTGGGCCACACAACCTGGACTCCACAGCTACCCGGTGGCGGAAGGGTTCGAGCCCCGCGTCTCGAGCTGACCCGCCGCCTCCCCCAGGGGGAGGTTCACCACCGAAGGCACCTGAATGGCTAGCCGAGACGCTGGAGGAGTCGAATCAGGAACGGTTTGGTGCTGACACACGGTCACCGGCGCTCTCGGGATACTCCGACGCTCGGGCTAACCCGCGGGACGGTACCGCAGCCACACGACGCCTGACCGGTACGGGGTCGCCGCGACGAGCTCGAGGCGAACCGGCCCCACGCCGTCGAAGATCCTCGGGCCTTCTGCCCAGATGAACGGATTGATCCAGAACCAGAACTCGTCGACCGAACCTTGCCGGGTCAGCGAGTGTGCGAGCTCGCCGCAACCGGACACGATCAGGTTCCCTCGATGTTCCGCCTTGAGGGCGGGGATAGCCATGTCGAGGTCGCCCGTGATCAGGCTGGCGTTCCATCCCAGCGGCTCGGTCAGCGTTCGCGACGCGACGTACTTCGGCATCGGGTTCAGTCGTTCGGCGAAGCGAACCATGACCGGATCGTCGGCCAGCTGCGGCCAGACGGCCGCGAGGCCTTCGTACGTCTTGCGCCCGAGGACCAAGGCATCGGCGAGCACGAGCTGTTCGAGCGAGGCCTCACTGCTGTCCTCGTCGAGCACGAGCCACTCGTCGGGGGTAGGCGTCTCGAAGGCGCCGTTGATGGTGATCTGGTTCATCACGATGAGCTTGCCCATGTGCCTATCCAGAAGTTACCTGTTGCGCGGAGGACGCACACTCGCCGCGACCCTCGAGGAACCCCCACGAGTCCTCAGCCGGCGAACGGCGTCTCCGCGATCCCGCGGACACCCGGCGTGCACGCGAACACACTGCCGGCGAGCGGCTCTTCGGCGATCTCGGCGTCGCTCAGCGTCTCGGTCGCGCTCGTGATGTACAGGGTTCCCAGATCCTGGCCGCCGAAGGCGCAGCCGGTGCCGCGCGAAACCGGCAGGTCGACGATCCGGTCGATCTCGCCGTCGGGGTCATAGCGCACGATGCGGCCGTACACGGGTTGGGCGCTCCACACGAACCCCTCACGGTCCACCGTGAGACCATCCGGGAAACCACGGGCCTCCGGGTCGAGCTGCACGAACGTACGCCGTCCGGCGATCTCGCCGCTGCCTGGATCGAAGTCGAAGGCGAAGATGGCGTACCGGAAGCTCTCCGTGTGGTACATGGTCCGGCCGTCAGGACTCCACCCCATCCCGTTCGAACACTTGACATCGTCCTGCATGCGGGTGATCCGCCGATCCGGATCGAAGCGGTACAGCGCGCCCGTCGGCGCCAGCCAGTCCTCGGCTCCCATCGTGCCGGCCCAGAGTCGACCTTGACGGTCGCACTTGCCGTCGTTGAATCGGTTCCCGCTGCGATCTGGTTCGGGGTCCGCCAAGATCTCGAGATCACCGGACTCCGGATCGTAGAACGCGAAGTTCTTGCGCATCGAGAGCACCAGACCGCCCTGCGCCCGGGTCGACACGGACGTCACCCAGTCCGGCAAGTCGAACGTGCGATGGTCGCCGTCGGTCGGGTGGAAGATGTGGATCCGCTGCCCTGGGATATCCACCAAGTAGAGCCGCTGCGTTCCGGCGTCCCACAGGGGTGACTCACCGACGACGTTGCGGGATCGCATCACGGCCGACACATCGGTCGGCGTCGGCTCGATCTCTGGCGGTCTTCCCGTTCGGTCCATCGCCTAGAGCCAGCCGACGCGGCGGAACACCCAGTACAGGCCGACGGACGCGCCGACGGTCAGCACTCCCGAGGCAACGACCCCCCAGGTCTGCGAGAAGCCCGGGTAGGGGACGTTCATGCCGTAGTAGCTCGTGACGAGGGCGGGTACCGCGATGATCGCCGCCCAGCTGCTCACCTTCTTCACGATCAGGTTCTGCCGATAGTCGCGCAAGCTGAGGTTCGTCTCGACGATCGTGCTCACCAGATCACGGAGCGAATCGGACGACTCATTCACGCGCAGGATGTGGTCGTACACGTCTTGGAAGTAGGGGTAGAGCTCTTCGGCGATCGGGGTGTGTTCCCGCCGCATGAGGCTGCTGATCGCCTCTCGCATCGGCACGACGAGACGATGGAACCGAACCATCGCTCGGCGCATGTCGAACCAGTGGCGCTGCTGCGCCGGATCGAGGGGGCGGTCGGCAAAGAGCCCGTCGCTGACCTCCTCGTAGTACGCATCGAACGCCTGGACCGTATCGAAGTAGCTGTCGACGATCACGTCGAGAAGGCCGTAGACGAGGAAGCTGACCCCGAGGACTGCGAGTTCGGGCGATCGATCCCAGCGCTCGAGCACCGGATCGATCGGGAAGCGGTCATTCTTGCGGACGGTGATGAGCCAGCGCTCGTTGATGAACGCATCGACCTCCGTCTCATCGAGACGGCCACCGTCGACGTCGACGCGCACAGCATGGCAAGACAGGAACAGATGCGTTGCGTACCGGTCGAGCTTGGGACGCTGGTGAGGTTCAAGGGCGTCTTCGACGGCAAGCTCGTGCAGCCCGAGCTCAGCGGTCAACTCGTGAAGCTGTTCCCTCGTCGGGCCTGAGAGATCGACCCACATGACGGTATCCGGATCCGCCAGGTATTCGGAGACATCGGCAACAGGGAAGCCCTCGGCCTCGAGGACCCCCTTCCGATAGACCCTCGTCATGGGTTCACCCATAGATACCGTCAACCACTGAGTGCTTCGATCACATCCCGGGAGTGCGTCACCGGGAGCCGGTTGCCCTCGAGCTCGATCCGCGAGTCCGACGATCCGTGGATCAGCTCGAGCAC
>Ga0307323_10000267_pt1 | contig 15922 bp, 14 predicted proteins | sample ER_DNA_381_FD_194496 | JGI IMG/M metagenome (GOLD analysis project Ga0307323, IMG submission 194496) | Bulk soil microbial communities from the East River watershed near Crested Butte, Colorado, United States - ER_DNA_381 | ecosystem: Environmental > Terrestrial > Soil > Floodplain | place...
GAGTTCAAGAAGGACCAGATCGCCCTCTTCAAGCGCTACGACGGCTTCTACGGGCCGAAGGCGAAGGTCGATGGGTTCGGCCTGCGGATGTTCTCGAACGACGACGCGCTCGTGGCGGCGCTGAAGTCGCACGAAATCGACGCGATCGAAGAAGTGCCGCCGACGGCGATCGACACGCTGAAGAAGGCGGGCTTCACGGTCAGCGACGTGCCGGGCACGGACCAGACCGACTTCATCATCAACTCGAGCCCGAACAAGAAGACCCACCCGGAGCTGCAGAACCTGAAGGTGCGCGAGGCATTCGACAGTGCCGTCGATCGCAAGCGGATCGTGGACGTCGTCTTCCTCGGGACGGCGAAGCCGGCGGGATCGATCATCCCCGATGCGACGGGAGACTGGGCCAATCCGGACGTGCAGCCGACGGCGTTCGACATCGACAAGGCGAACTCGATCCTCGACGGCCTCGGCTACAAGAAGGGCGGAGACGGAATCCGCGTCGCGAACGGCCAGAAGATGTCCTACGAGGTGATCACCCCGACCGATCTCTCCAGCGCGAACCGCACGTTCGAGATCCTGCAGCCCGATTTCAGGAAGATCGGCGTCCAGCTGACCCAGAAGGCGCTCGACTCGTCGGCCGCGTTCGACGCGATGACCGCTCCCGACGGGAAGTACGCGAACTTCGACCTCGCGCTCTGGGACTGGACGGGGCTGATCGACCCGGACTTCATGCTCTCGGTCGTCACCTGCGACCAGTGGAGCGGCTGGAGCGACACCGGGTTTTGCGACAAGAAGTACGACGCCATGTACTCGAAGCAGCAGCTCACGCCCGACGAGGCCAAGCGGCGCGACGTTGTCTGGCAGATGCAGAAGTACCTCCAGGGCAAGAAGCCGTACATCTGGCTCGCTGCACTCGATCACGTGGGCGCCGTGTCCAAGAACTGGACCGACTACGTCGATTCGCCGCAGGGCCCGTTCAACTCGCTCTCGAAGCTGAGCCTGTCGAGCGTCCACCAAGCCGGCTGAGGCCTCTCCGCGAGGGGGCGGATGAGAGGCGCGGACTACTTCATCAAGCGCTTCGGTTTTGCGGTCGTGACCGTTTTCGTCGCGATCACGATCAACTTCGCGCTGTTCCGGCTCGCGCCCGGGAGCGCCGTCTCGAACCTGTCGCGCGTGCCGCACGCGACGCCCGAGACGCGTGAGGCGCTGAAGAAGGAGTTCGGCCTCGACAAGTCACGCGGCGAGCAGTACCTCCTCTACCTGAAGCAGCTCGCGCACGGGAACCTCGGGATCTCGTTCGCGAATCAGCAGCCAGTCTCGTCGAACCTCACGTCAGCGTTGAAGAACACGATCCCGATGGTCCTGCTGGGGACGCTCTTCGCGATCATCCTCGGCACGCTGACGGGCGTCATCTCCGCCTGGCGCCGGGGGACTGCGACCGAGGGGATGACCCTGGGCACGGCGCTCACGCTCTATGCGATGCCCACGCACTGGCTGGGGCTCATGCTCGTGATCCTCTTCGCCGGGACGCTGCCGACGGGCGGCATGTCCGACGAGTTCCTGATCAACCCGTCGTTCGCCGAGCACGCCCAGGATCTGGCCCGTCACATCCTGCTGCCCTCCCTGACGCTAGGACTCGTCCTCTTCGGCGAGTACACGCTGATCGTCCGCTCGGCAATGCTCGAGACGCTCGGCGAGGACTACATCCTCACGGCGCGCGCCAAGGGGCTCAGGCCCTGGACGATCATGCGCAAGCACGCGCTTCGGAACGCGCTGCTGCCGGTGACGACGCTGATCGCCCTCTCGCTGGGCTACATCGTGGCCGGCGCGATCCTCGTCGAGACCGTCTTCTCGTGGCCGGGGATCGGGCGGGCCGTGTACGACGCCGTGCTCCAGCGCGACTACCCGATGCTGCAGGGCGCGTTCCTCGTCCTGACGGTGTCGGTCGTCTTCTTCAACCTCGTCGCCGACCTCCTCTATTTCAAGCTCGACCCGAGGATCACCGAGTGAGCGTCGTCCTCCACGAGCCCGGCGCGGTCGAGGAGACGGAGGTCCGGCACGCACGTCGCGGCGTCGTCTGGCGGACGCTCCGCCGGCGGCCCTCGGCGATCATCGGGATCGTGCTGCTCAGCGTGATCGTGCTGACGGCCCTGCTCGCGCCGTGGATCGCGCCCTACGGCCTGCACGAGCAGGTCGGCCCGCCCTTCGGGCCGCCCTCGCCGGCTCACCCGCTCGGGCTCGACGATGGGGGCATCGACATGGTCACGCTGCTGATGTGGGGCACGCGGGTCTCGCTCGTCGTGGGGTTTGCGGCGACGGCGGTGTCGATCCTGATCGGCGGCACCGTAGGCCTGACCGCGGGCTACTTCGGCGGAAAGGTCGACACCGTCCTGATGCGGATCACCGACTATTTCATCGTCATCCCGGACGTGCCGCTGATGATCGTCGTCGCCGCGATCTGGGGGCCGAGCATCGGCCACATCATCATCGTGATCGGGATCCTGCTCTGGACGGGCACGGCGCGGGTGCTCCGCGCGCAGGTCAAGAGCGTGCGCGAACGCGTCTACGTCCAACGCTCCCGGGCGCTCGGGGCGAGCCACTGGCGGATCGTCGGACGCCATGTGCTGCCCCAGGTGGCGCCGCTCCTGATCGCGAACACGGTGCTCACCGTGGCGGTCGCGATCTTCGACGAGACCGCGCTCTCGTTCCTCGGGCTCGGCGATCCGAGCCGGATCTCGCTCGGCAAGGTGATCGAGAACGCGTTCGAGCGGGCCGCGATCTCGTCCGGCGCCTGGTGGGCGATCGTCCCGCCGGGCATCCTCGTCGCGCTGATCATCCTCAGCTGCAGCCTGATCGGCGGCGCGCTCGAGGACTCCCTCAACCCGCGCCTGCGCGTCGCGCATCTCGGCGCACGGACGTTCCGGCTCCGGCCGCTCGTGGGCCGCTCCCCGGAGGCGCTGTGACGCCGCTCCTCCAGATCGAGGACCTCCACGTCTGGTTCGACATCGAGGACGCCCCGGAGCTCCACGCAGTGCAGGGCCTCAGCATGTCTCTCGGGGCGGGTGAACGGCTCGGCCTGGTCGGGGAGTCGGGCTGCGGGAAGACGACCACCGCGCTGGCGGTCCTCGGGCTGCTCCCGCCTCCGGCGAGCGTGTCCGGCAAGGTGCTCCTGGAGGGAAAGGATCTCCTGGCACACGGCGAGGACAGCGTCCGCCCACACCGCTGGGTGGACATCGCGATCGTCTTCCAGGGCGCGATGAACGCCCTCAACCCGGTGCGGACGATCGGCTCACAGATCGTCGAGGCGCTCGAGCTCCACGGCCGCGCGACGGGGCAGGCGGCGCGGGCACGAACCTCGGACCTGCTCGAATCGGTCGGCATCCCGTCGAGCCGGGCCGAACGCTTCCCGCACGAGCTCTCCGGCGGCATGCGCCAGCGGGCGGCGATCGCGATGGCGCTCTCGTGCAACCCGAAGGTGCTGATCGCGGACGAGCCGACCACCGCCCTCGACGTGATGGTGCAGGCGCAGATCCTCGAGCTGCTCGACAGCCTCTGCCGAGAGTTCGGGCTGGCCCTGATCCTCGTCACGCACGACCTGCCCGTCGTGGCTCAGGTCTGCACGCGCGCCGCTGTCATGTACGCGGGCGAGATCGTCGAGAGCGGCCGCGTGGACGACCTGTACCACGCGCCGCGGCATCCGTACACGCGGCTCCTGTTCGCCGCGACACCCGACCTGGGCGCGCAAGTCGGCGACATCGCGTCGATTCCCGGCGCTCCACCACGGCTCGACCGGCCGCTCACGGGCTGTCCGTTCCGGGAACGCTGCGACAGCTCCTTCGAGCCGTGCGCCTCGAAACGGCCGCTACTGCAGCGCGTCGGAGCCGAGCACTCGGCGGCCTGCCACCTCAACGACCGCGTGACGGTGCCGGCATGAGCTCGTTGCTCGAGATCGAGGACCTCGTCGTCCGCTATCCATTGCCGCGCGGGCTCTTCGGATCGCTCGCGCGGCGTGAGGCACAGTCCGTGCACGCGGTCGACGGTGTCACGCTGACGCTGGCCGAAGGAGAGCTCGTCGCGCTCGTCGGCGAGTCCGGGTGCGGCAAGACAACCCTTGCGCAAGCCGTGCTCAGGCTCGTCGATCCCGAGTCCGGCGCCATTCGCTACGAGGGCCGGGACATCGCCCCGCTCGGCGCACGCGAGCTCCGCCCGCTCCGGCGCGAGATCCAGATCGTCTACCAGGACCCGTACGAGTCGCTCGACCCGCGCCTTCGGGTGCGCGATGCGATCGAAGAGCCGCTCCTCATCCACCGGATCGGAGGCTCGAAGGAGGCGCGCCTCGATCGTGTGCGCGAGGCGCTGGCGCGCGTCGAGCTCGCTCCGCCGGAGCTCTTTCTCGACCGCTATCCGCACGAGCTCTCCGGAGGACAGCGCCAGCGGGTTGCGATCGCCGCCGCGCTCGTCCTCGAACCGCGGCTGCTCGTAGCCGACGAGCCGGTCTCGATGCTCGACGTCTCGGTCCGCGCCGGCGTGTTGAAGCTCCTCGACGGGCTGCGGAAGAGCGGGCTCACCGTGCTGATGATCACGCACGACCTCTCGACCGCGGCGCTGTTTGCGGACCGGATCGCGGTCATGTACCTCGGCCGGATCGTCGAGCTAGGCCCCGCTGCAGAGGTCGTTCGGAGCCCGCAGCATCCGTACACGAAGGCGCTCCTGTCCGTCGTGCCCGCCGCCGACCCGCGCGAGCGCAAGCAGCTCCAGATCCTGCGCGGCGAGACCCCGGATGCGGTCCGGATCCCGAGCGGTTGCCGCTTCCATCCCCGTTGTCCGGTGGCGATCGACGACTGCAGCTCGACTGATCCCGGGCTTCGAGAGCCGGCCGGGACCGCCCCTGGTCACCAGGCGGCGTGCATCCTGCTGACGCCGCGCGAGTAAGAGCTCTCCACGCCACGGTCTGGCTTGACTTTTCCCGGAGCGCGGGCGCAAGCTGTGACGGAGACAACTGAAACAGGGCAACGCGTTGTCTGCGGCCCCCGCGGCTGCCCGCGAGGAGGAGTCCATGGCCAGTTCAGGCGCGACTCCTGCGGCACCGCCAATCGCATTCCAGCGTCCGGTCCCCCGACGGCTCGACCAGCTCGCCGCCTCGGAGTCCGTCTCATTTCCGGAGCTCGTGTGGGCGCACTACCTGCATCAGCGCGCGCTCCACGACGAGGGCGAGCTGCACGGCCCGGCCGAACAGGAGTACCGAAGCCATCTGGGGCGGTTCGTGGCGGAGAACGGGCCGATCGTCAACGCCTACTGGTGCACCGGTGAGGCCTCGGCCGTCGCGCTCACCGAGAAGCCGGGCGAACGCGTGCTCGGATTCCTCTGGCGACAACGACCGAACATCCGCCTCCACGCGGCGACCGACTGGGCGACGCGAGACGCCCCCGAGATCAATCACGCCCTGCACACGTGCGAGACCCTCGCGATCCGCGTCAGCGAGGTCCTCTCCTGTACGAGCGAGCGGATCGCGATGCAGTGGCTGCTCTCGATCGCGGGCTATCTGCTGAGTGTCGTCGACGATCGCGAGAAAAAGGCGGACCGGCACGAGCTCAGCAAGGCGTCGAACCGCGCGCGTGCGGAGCTCGCGCAAGTCGAGCACTACTACGACCGGGCCGGAGAGAAGACCGGCCGGCTCGTCTACTTCTGGGGGATGCTGATCGGAGTCGTCGCCCTTGCCATCCTCGCCGTCCCAGGTGTGCTGACCTACAGGCTGTTCGGCAACTTCAGCGCGGACAGCGCGAGGACGTTCTTCATCTGCTACGCGATGGGCGCGGTCGGCGCGATCGTCAGCGTGATGATGCGGATGGCGTCGAAAACCGGCGCCGGGTTCGTCGACTACGAAGTGGGGCGACCCTCCCTTCGGCGCATCGGAAGCTTCCGGCCGATCATCGGCGCCGTCTTCGGGGTCGTCGTCTATTTCGCCCTGAAGAGCGACCTGATCACGTTGAAGACGTCGAGCGGGCAGACGGACTACTTCTACGCCACGATCGCCTTCATCGCCGGGTTCAGCGAGCGAAGGGCGAGGATTCTCCTTGGCGGAGCCGAGAGGATGCTAGGGGGCGGGAGTGGCGAAGACGCTCCCGCGGAACCGCAGCCGACCAGCCGGCGGAAGGCCCACAACGGGCAGACAGCCGGAGGGCCCGCTTGAGCGTGGCGGGCAAAACCGCCGCGCCCGAGAGCGTCGTGCCCGACCAGACAGGCCTTCCGGACGAGATCAAGCTCGCGGTCGGCGGCGAGCAGACGCTGCTCTTGCCGAGCAGCGCCGGCGCCGGGTACATCTGGGAGGCGGCGGTCGACGACGAAGCCGTGGTCGAGGCCTCGACGAAGTTCGAAGACGCCGGAGCGAAAGGCGTCGCGCGACCGAAATTTGGCGAGAACGAACTGCTGACCCTGCGGGGTCGCGCAGAGGGGAGAACAGCTGTCCGCCTCGTTCAGCGGCGGACCTGGGAGGAGGGCGTTGCGCCGATCGCGGCTCACGCCCTGACGGTCAACGTCGCTGCCGCGGAGGCGACCAAACCAGGAGGTACGCAGTGAGCAACAGAGTCAACGGGGGCCTTCGGACCCGGCCGATCGAGCGATTCGGCTGGGTTCCCGATCTGCCGGACGCACGGGACTTCCTGTTCTCGGCGCCCGAAGCGATCCTGACGAAGATGCCGACGAAGGTCGACCTGACCGCGAAGATGCCGACGGTCTACGACCAGGGGCAGCTCGGCAGCTGCACGGCGAACGCGATCGGCGCCGCGTTCGAGTTCGACCAGGTCAAGGAGGGCTACAAGGACTTCATGCCCTCGCGTCTCTTCATCTACTACAACGAGCGCGCGATGGAGGGGACGATCGACACCGACAGCGGCGCGATGATCCGCGATGGGATGAAGAGCGTCGCCAAGGTCGGAGTCTGCGCCGAGGACACCTGGGCGTACGACATCTCGAAGTTCACGGAGAAGCCGCCCACGAAGGCCTACACCGAGGCGAAGAAGCACCAGGCGCTGCTGTACAAGCGGGTGATTCCGGTACTGCACCAGCTGCAGGGCGCCCTTGCGGCGGGCTACCCGGTCGTCTTCGGCTTCTCGGTCTACGAGAGCTTCATGAGCCCCGAGGTGGCGAAGACCGGCGAGGTGCCGCTTCCGCCGCGGAACGAGCAGATGATCGGAGGCCACGCGGTTGTGGCCGTCGGCTACGACGACAAGATCCAGCGCTTCATCGTCCGCAACTCGTGGGGCAAGAGCTGGGGCAAGAAGGGCTACTGCACGATGCCCTACGGCTACCTGACCGACCCGCAGCTGGCACGTGACTTCTGGGCGATCTACACGGTCGAACCGGACGCGACCGGGACGAAGACGAGGCGTCGGCGGACGACTGCCAGGAAGAGGGCGACGACGAGGAAGCGCACCACGGCCAAGCGCTGACGTGGCTGCGGAATTCGACCGGGGGCCTGCGCAGGCGATCGCCTCGATCTGCCTGCGCTGCCCTCAACCCGGCAAGCCGCAGGCGTTCTGGACCGCGTGGGGGCCGATCTTCTACCGTGGACGTCTCGACGGGTCGGCGCGCCTCCTGTGCATCGCGTCCGACCCCGGGCCGACCGAGCGGATCGCGCATCGCACGCTCGTCGGCGACGCGGGCCAGCGTGTGCAGGGCTTTCTTGCGAAGCTCGGGCTGACCAAGTCGTACGTCTGCGTGAACGCCTTCCCGTACGCGCTCCACCCGAGCTGGGGCATGTCCGCCGACGAGCTGCTCGCGGACCCGGTGCAGATGGAGTGGCGCAACGAGTTCTACGACGCGGTCAAGCCGGACCACGTGCAGGCGATCGTCGCGTTCGGGACGAATGCGCAGCAGGCGCTCGACCTCTGGGACGGCAAGCCGAACGTTCCCGTCGAGCGCGTCCCGCACCCGAGCAGCCGGGACGCGGAAGCGCTCCTCCAGGCGTGGCATGGCGCGATTCAGCGGCTGCGCGGGGAGGTGACGGCTGACCCCGACGGCCAAGCGAACGGGCCGAACTACGGCTCGTCGTTCAAGGAGGCCGACTACGCGGCGATCCCGAAGCGCGACCTGCCGTTCGGCGTGCCCGACTTCCTCGGCGACGACGCAGCCGGCAGGCAGGGCCATCCGCGACACAACAACTCGGTGTCGCGTCCGACCCCCGACGACGGCCACACGCTGATCTGGAACGCGCCGGACGATTGAGCGAGTTCCTCGGCAGCCCGGTCGACCCGCTCGACGGCCCCGCGTTCGCGCTCGGCGGCCGCGTCGTGACCATGGACGCCCACGACTCGGTCGTCGAGGACGGAGTCGTCTACGTGCGCGAGGGCGCGATCGCCGCTGTGCACAAGGCGAATGTGGATCCTCCGCCCGACTTCGAGGGCGTGAAGGTTCTCGAGACCAAGGGCACGATCTACCCGGGCCTGATCGACCTCCACGACCACCTGAGCTACAACGCGCTCCAGCTCTGGGACGTGCCGAAGCTGTACACGAACCGCGACCAGTGGGCCAAGGGCGACACGTACCGCAAGCTCGTCACCGGCCCGATGAAGGTGCTCGCGCACACGCCGGAGTACGTGCCGGCGATCGTTCGCTATGTCGAGGCCAAGTGCCTCGTCGCGGGCACGACGACCTCGCAGGGGATCGCGCTCTCCAGCTATTCGGGCATCCAGCGCTTCTACAAGGGGATCGTCCGCAACGTCGAGCAGACCGACGAGGACGAGCTGCCCGAGGCGGGCACGCACATCGCCGACGTCGAGGCGAAGGACCGGACGAAGTTCCTGAAGCGACTCGAGAGCTTCGACTGCCTGCTCCTGCACCTGAGCGAGGGCACGGACGAGAAGGCGCGCGAGCATTTCCTCGCGCTCCAGGAGCCGAACGGAGACTGGGCGATCGCGAGCTCGCTGGCCGGGATCCATTGCGTCGCACTCGAGAAGAAGGACTTCGACGTGCTCGCAAAGGCCGGGGCTTCGATGGTCTGGTCGCCGCTCAGCAACCTGCTCCTCTACGGGAAGACGGCTGACGTGAGCGAGGCGGAGGACGCCGGAGTCCTGACCGCGCTCGGCCCGGACTGGTCGCCCAGCGGGAGCAAGAACCTGCTCGGCGAGCTGAAGCTGGCCAGGCTCGTCGACAGCCTGAACGGCGGCGGCCTGTCGGATGTCGACGTGATCGCGCTCGCGACGCGCAACCCGGCCAAGATCCTGCGCTGGGACGAGCACCTCGGCTCGATCGAGGCCGGCAAGCGCGCAGACCTGCTCGTCGTCTCCCGAGCAACCGGCGACGCCCACGCACACCTCTTCACCCGCAGCGAGCACGACGTGGAGCTCGTCGTCGTCAACGGCGTCCCCCGCTACGGCGCCAGCACGACCATGCGAAAGCTGTTGGGCGAGTCTGCGGCTCAGGCGGAGGCGGGCTCGGCCGGGGGCAGAGCCCGCCTCCTCTTCCTGACCCAGGCGACCGGCGACCCGGTCACCGGGAAGGTGAGCCTGAAAGAAGCGACCGACCTGCTCACGGACGGACTGCACCGACTTCCCGAGCTCGCCAAAGACGTGGACAAGCAGAAGGTGAGCCCGGAGGACACGTTCCTGGTGCTCGACCACGAGGAGGAAGACGGCGTCGATCAGAGGCCTCATCTCCCCGGTCCGGACGGCGACCTGACGGCGATGATGGACGGCTTCGCGGCGGCCACGCCGCTGTCCGACCTGCTCGTGCCGCTGACGCTCGACCCGCTGACCGTGTTCGACGACGACCACTTCGTGGAAACGCTCGCTGCAGAGAAGAACCTTCCGAAGGAGGTAGCTGACCATGTATCCGACCTCTTCTGACCGTGGCTAGGGCGCGGCGCACACCCGCGGCGGCCGCGGCCGACCCGACCCTCGCCAACCTCCGCAAGATCGACCACATCGTCGTGCTCATGCTCGAGAACCGGTCGTTCGACCACATGCTCGGGTATCTGCCGCTCGAAGCGGGGCGGACCGACGTCGACGGGCTCAAGGCGAGCATGTCGAACGTCTATCGAGGCAAGACGTACAAGGTCCGGCACCTCCAGCGGACCGCGCTCACGAAGGACGAGGATCCCTGCCACGGCGGCGCGTGCATCGCCGAGCAGGTCAGCAACAACATGGGCGGCTTCGTCGCCAACTTCGCGAAGCAGCGCAAGAAGGCGAAGCTCGTCGACGTGGTCATGGGTTACTACAACGGCAGCGACCTGCCCGCGTACGACCATCTGGCGCGCGAGTTTGCCGTCTGCGATCGCTGGTACTGCTCCGTGCCCGGGGCGACGTGGCCGAACCGGCTCTATGCGCTCTGCGGCCAGGCGGCCGGGAGCAAGGACCCGAAGAAGGTTCCGGTCTACGACGTGCCCTCGTTCGTGCGCCACCTCGAGACGAACAAGGTCTCGTGGCGCTGGTACACGCACGACGTCGGGACGCTCCGCTTCACCGACAGCAAGTTCCGGGTCGGCTACCTGGACAGGTTCGCCTACTTCGACCGCCGGAGCCTGCTCGCGCCGCGCAACTTCATGGACGACGCGAAGGACGGGAAGCTGCCGGCCGTCTCGTGGATCGACCCGAACTTCGTCGACGTCTCGTTCGTCGGGCCGGCGGGCTCGAACGACGACCATCCGCCCTCGGACATCAAGGCCGGCCAGGAGCTCGTGCTGAAGACGTACACGGCGCTCGTCAACAGCCCGAACTGGAAGAAGACCATGCTCGTGGTCACCTACGACGAGCACGGCGGGTTCTTCGACCACGTGCTGCCGCCCGCCGCGCACGACGACCGGCCAGCATTCAGGACGTACGGCGTCCGCGTGCCCGCGTTCGTCGTCTCGCCGTTCACGCCGCGGGGGAGCGTCTCGAACACCGTCTACGACCACACGTCGGTCATCAAGACGATCCTGCTCCGCTTCTGCCACAAGAACGGTCAGATACCGAACATGGGCGCACGCGTGGCGAACGCGAACCACCTGGGCGACCTGCTGACGCTCTCCCAGCCGAGGCCACCGACGCCGACGGAGGCCTACCGCGACGCCGTCGACCGCCTCACTTCGTGGCGCGCCGAGGTCTACCGAGACCGGCTGATGGCGAGGCCGACCGGGGATCCCGCCGATCCGGCCGACCTGAACGACCTCCAGCAGCAGGTGCTCGCCGCCAACGCAAAGATCCGCGCAGAGGGCCTCCCGGCCGGCCAGCCCTAGCTAGAGTCGGGCGGGTGGCGGCCGTGGCAGGGCTACGCGAGTCGGTCGAGGAGGAGGCGCGCGAGGCGCGCCGTGCCGCAGCGAGTCTGACCGACGAGGCGGTCGCCTCCGCCCTGATAGGCGCAGCCGCGCTTGTGCGGGAGCGAAGGACAGAGATCCTCGGAGCGAACGCATCCGACTGCGAGGTGGCGATAGGGCGCATCGACGAGGGGATGCTCGACCGGCTGCGCCTGGACGACGCCCGAGTCGAGAGTCTCGCCGAGCAGGTGGAGGCCGTCGCAGAGATAGAGCCGCTCGAGCGCGAGATCGGCTCGTGGACGCTCGAGAACGGCCTCCGGGTCAGCGAGCGGCGGATCCCGATCGGCACCGTGGGCGCGAACTTCGAGGCCCGGCCGAACGTCGCGCTCGATGTCGCCGGCCAGCTGCTGAAGAGCCTCAACACCGCGGTCCTGCGGACGGGCGGCGCCGCGCTCGGGACGGTCACGCTGCTCGTCGACGAGATCCTGCGGCCCGCGCTCGAGCAGGCGGGGCTCCCGGCGGGTGCCGTTGGCCTCGTCCGCTCGCCCGACCGGGAGGGCGCGCGCGTGCTCGTGACGATGCCCGAGCTGGTCCCGCTCGTCATCCTGCGCGGCAGCGGCGCGACGACGGCAGAGCTCGCCCGCCTTGCCGCGGAGCATGGCGTGCGGACACTCGCGCACGCGGAGGGCGGCGGCGTTCTCTATGTCCACGCGGAGGCCGACCGTGAGCGCGCGCTCGCGATGGCCGAAGCCGCGCTCGACCGGCTCGGGGTCTGCAACCGGCTCAACCTCGCCCTCGTCGACCGCGGCGCCGCGGAGCTGCTACCCGACCTGCTGGCGGTCTTTCGCGAGAAGGGCCTCGAGGTGCGCGGCACTCCCCGTGCCGTCGAGGCGGCCGGCGACGGGGTCTTGCCCCACGACCGCGAGCGCCTCGGGTACGAGTGGGCGAACGAGCCCGACCGCGTCGCGACCGTGACCCTCGACCTGGTCGACGACCTCGCTGACGCGGTACGGATCGCGAACGAGGAGACGTCCGGGCTCGCGGCGGGGATCGTCACCGAAGACGCCGAGGCCGCGAATCGCTTCCTCGACGGCTATCGCGGGACGGCTGCTTTCTGGCACGCGACGACGCGCTTCACGGACGGCTTCGCGCTGACCGGAGCGCCCGAGACGGGGATCAACGTCGATGCTGTTCCTGGGCCGCGCGGCCCGGTGACCTACCGCGACCTCTGGCTACGCCAGTACCGAGTGCTCGGCGACGGCACGCAGACGCGTTGACACAGCCCGTCGTCGTCAAGCTCGGAACCGGGCTCGTAGTGGGGGAGGACGGGGAGGTGAGGACCGACCTTTTGAACTCGCGCGCGAGCGAGATCGCGACGATCGTCGCCAGGAGCGAGCCCGTGTGCGTCGTCTCCTCCGGTGCGATCGCGCTGGGTCTGCCGAAGCTCGGGCTCAGGCGCCGCCCGTCCTCGCTGGCGCGGCTCCAGGCGGCCTCGGCCCTGGGCCAGGCGAGGCTTCACGCCGCGTGGGAGGAGGCGCTCGGCGCGCACGGGATGCCGGCAGCGCAGATCCTGCTCGCCGCTGGAGACGTCGCCGACCGCCTCGCTTACGTCAACGCCCGCCAGGCGTTCGCGGAGCTGTTCCGGCTCGGCGCGGTGCCGGTCGTGAACGAGAACGACGCAACTGCGACGGACGAGATCACCTTCGGCGACAACGACGCGCTGGCCGCCCAGGTCGCGGTTCTGGTCAAAGCGCGGCTGCTCGTGCTGCTCACCGAGGTCGAGGGGCTCTATTCGCGTGCTCCCGGGACCCCTGGCGCAGAGCTGATCGCGGAGGGTGAGCTTGCCGGCGAAGCCGAACTGGGTGCGGGAACCGACCTGGGCCGCGGTGGAATGGCCAGCAAGGTGATCGCCGCTCAGATGGCCTCGGGCGCTGGGATCCCGACCGTGATCGCGAGCGGGGCCGGCGACGACGTGCTCGGCCCCGTGCTCGCGGGAGAGAAGCGCGGGACTCGTTTCAGACCAGAGGAGCAGGGCGCTTCGGCATTCAGGATGTGGCTTCTGTTCGCGAAGCCTGCGACTGGCCGCCTTCGTGTCGACGAAGGCGCACGTCGAGCGCTCGTCGACAAGGGGGCGAGCTTGCTCGGAGTCGGGGTCGTCGGCTGTGAGGGCCGCTTCGAGCCCGGGGCCGCGGTCGAGCTCGTGGGGCCGGACGGCACTGCGTTCGCCAAGGGCATCGCCGCTGCTGACTCGGAACGGCTCACGAACCGCCCGCGTGGCGTCCTGGCCGTGCACCGAGACAGAATGGTGCTGTACACGTGAAGAAGGTTGCCGTCATTGCGGACGTCCACGGGAACGCGCCCGCGCTCGCCGCCGTGCTCGAGGAGATCGAGCGCGAGCAGCCTGACCTGATCGTCTCCTGCGGCGACCTGACGTGGGGCCCGCTGCCCGAGGAGACGTACGACCTCGCACGCGGCCTGAATGCACGGTTCGTGCGCGGGAACGCGGACCGAGCCGTCCTCGATGGCGTCTCCGAGACCGAGCGCGAGCAGTGGATGCAGGCACACCACACGGACACGATGCGGGAGTTCCTCGGCACCTTCGACGAGAATGTGGTCGTCGAGGTCGACGGGCTTGGGTCTGTGCGCTTCTGCCACGGCTCGCCACGCAGCGACGAGGAATGCGTCACGCCGAAGACGCCCGAGGAGCGCGTCCGCGAGTTCAGCGCCGACGTCGACGAGACGGTGATCGTCAGCGCCCACGTCCACATCCAGTTCGACCGTGAAGCGGCCGGGATCCGCAGCGTGAACGCGGGCAGCGTCGGCCTTCCGTACGAAGGCAGGCCCGGCGCCTACTGGGCGCTCTTGGGGCCGGACGTGGAGCTGCGCCGCACCGAATACGACGTCGACGCGACCGTCGAGCGCTACCGGGCCAGTGGGCAGCCGAACGTCGAGCAGATCGCGGAGATGATGCTTACGCCGCCCGAGCCGCGAGAGGTGATCGACCACGCCGAGAAGCACATCTTCGCGGGCTAGGCGCATAGCCTCGATTCGCGGCGCGACCTCCTGGGTCGACCGGGTTGGGCTCGCGGCGCTCTTTCCAACGGACGACCTCGTGCTGCCGTCGCTCTGGGAGGCGGTCACGGGCAAGCCCGTGGTCGACCGCGACTTCGCCCCTGACGTCGCGCTCGTTTGGGGCTGGAAGGACGAGCTGCCGAGCCGGAAGCTCGTCTGCGCGGGGAAGCACCTCGGAGGCCGCGCGTCACTCGTCTCGCTCGAGGTGCTGCCCGTCCTCTACGCGCTCACCGGCCGGAGCGGGCAGCCGGCCGACTTCCGAGACGAGGAGCTCTCGCCCGTCGAGCGGGACGTCGCCGAGGCGTTGCTCGAGTCCGGCCCCGTGAGCAGCGCTGAGCTGCCGAGTCTCGCCGGGCACGAGCGGAAGCGCGTGAGCGCGGCTGCCGCGCGGCTGCAGCGGCGCCTCGTCCTCACGTCTGCGGGACGGCAGGAGCACGATCAGGGCTGGCCCTCGGTCGTCTTCGACATCCTCTCGCGGCGCTACGCCGAGCGGCTCGAGGCGCTGCCGGATGCCGATGCCGCGCGCTCGATTCTGGCCGGGACCATCCTGCGTTCCGCGGGCGAAGTCTCGGCCGCAGATGTCGCCGCGGTGATCGGCGGCACCCGCAAGCAGGCTGCCGCGGCTCTTGACCGGCTCGCCGCCGAGGGCAGGGCGCGGCAGCGCGATGCGGGCGAATACCTGCTCTGGGCTCTCTAGTTCCGGCCGTTCGCTGCCGACACCACATAGCAAGCGGCCTTCAACACCATGGGCGACGAGTCGACATTCCAGCCCTTCGACCGGACCGGCCTGCTCCGGCGAGCAGCGCCGTTCGTCGGTGCGATGTGGCTCGCGCTCATCATCTACCCGCTACCGCCGCATGGCGGGGATTCGGACGCGTTCGTCACGGCCGTCGCGCTGAACGTCATCATCCTCGTCTCCGTGCTGATCGTCCCCTGGCGCCGACTGGGGCCGATGGCGGGCGTCTTTCCGCCCCTCGCGTACCTGCTCGTCATCGCCCTCCTGCGCGAGGCCGACGGCGGAGGCTCATCGTCGTACGGCGCGCTCCTGATGCTGCCGATCTTCTGGCTCGCCCTCTACGGCAGCCCGCAGCAGCTCGCAATCGGCTTCGCGGGCCTCGCCGCCGTGTTCGTCGTGCCCGTCTTCCTGATCGGCGCTCCGGAGTACCCGTCCAGCGAGTGGACTCGCGCGCTGGTGTGGCTGGGCGTCGCGCCGATCATCGGGTTCACGGTGCAGTCGCTCGTGCGCGAGCAGCGGAAGCGCGCCGAGGAGAACCTACGCCGCGCCGACGAGCTACAGGTCAGCCAGGAGGAGACCCGGAAGCTCGTCGTCAGCATGGCCGCGGTCACGGAGGCGACCCGTGAGCTGGCGCGGACGACCGACGCCAGGATCGCCCGCGAGATCATCTGCTCGGCAGCGTGCACGGTCACCGGCGCTCGCTTCGCCAAGCTCATGGAGCGGAGTCCGGACGGAGAGATCGTGATGACCGCGAACCACGGGCTCCAGAGCGTGCCGCCGCTGACGGTGTCACCCGGCGAAGAGGCCTCCGGCGCCGGTTCGGTCTTTCTCTCGAAGAAGCCGCTCTTCGTCGAGGACGCACGGGGTGACGATCGCATCTCACAGCG
>Ga0307323_10000272_pt1 | contig 15835 bp, 9 predicted proteins | sample ER_DNA_381_FD_194496 | JGI IMG/M metagenome (GOLD analysis project Ga0307323, IMG submission 194496) | Bulk soil microbial communities from the East River watershed near Crested Butte, Colorado, United States - ER_DNA_381 | ecosystem: Environmental > Terrestrial > Soil > Floodplain | place: USA...
GGTGAACCACTTGAGCTGGAGGCGCTCGTCGCCGCGCGAGCGCCGGAACCGGACGACCAGGGACGCGACCGCGACCACGACCAGCACGGCGAGCAGGTCCTCGACCACCTGGCCGACCTGGCTCCACATGGGGTTGGTGACCGCGGCCGTCCCGATCGGGTTGTCGACCTGGCGGCCGCCGCCCAGGTCGAGGGTTGGCAAGGCGGCGGTGAGGGCGCTGGCGGCGGCCGTCGTGGCCCCCGCCAACCAGAGAACCGCCCTCCAGCGGGGCGACGGGAGCCGCCCGTCGGGGAACAGCAGGGGCGTGAACACCAGCGCCAGGGCGATGGTTGGGTACCACGTCCAGGAGGCGTACCAGGCGGCCAGGACCCGGGCAGGCAGGGCGCCGGGTCGGGTCGTGGAGGCGAAGAGCGCGTACTCCTCAGCCGCGGCCCCGGTGACGGCCAGCAGCCCGATGGCCGCGAAGATCCAGCCGACGGCGTTGCCGGGCCGGTGCGCCACGACCAGGGCGCCGACCCCCATGAACGCCGTGAAGGCCAGCAGCAGCGCGATCGTCTCGGTGAGCGATTCCTCGTGCTGGAAGCTGCTGTTGGCGGCGGCCAGCAGGAGGCCGGCGGCCACACAGGCGGCGAATGCGGCCAGCAGGGACCCGGCCACCCAGGTCCAGCGCCTGCTCACCCAGTGCCTCCTCGTCGACTCGGCGGCTGCTGCTCGGGCAGGCTAGCCTGGGACCGTCCCGAGAGCGTTACGGAACGAACGAGACAGCGGGCCCAGATGCCCCGCTACAGGCCCCGGAGGAACCGGGCGCCGGCGGGGGCGGCGACCCGGCCGCCGACGCCGCCGCCCTCGACGATCACCGCGAACGCCAGGTCGCCGCGGAAGCCGATGAACCAGGCGTGGGTGGGCAGGGGGTCGCCGGTGCCGAACTCGGCGGTGCCGGTCTTGCCGGCGACCTTGCCGGGGAGGCCGGCGTCGGCGGCCGTGCCCTCGGTGACCACCTGTCGCATCAGGGTCCGCAGGGTGGCGGCCACCTTGGTGTCCAGCGGCTCGGGGACCTCGGCACCGCCGTCGGCCGCTTCGCCGGCGACCAGGTGGGGTTGGTGCCAGCGGCCTTCGGCGACGGTGGCGGCGACCATGGCCATCTGGAGGGGGCTGGCGGTCACCCGGCCCTGGCCGAAGGCCTCGGCGGCCAGGTCGGCCTGGTCCGAGGGGGACGGGACCCGGCTGGTCACGGCCGGGACGCCGGGGGACGGGTCCAGGCCGAAGCCGAACCGGGCCGCGGCCGCGACCAGCTCCTCGCCGTCGAGCCGCCTGGCCGCCTGCTGCACGAAGGCGGTGTTGCAGGAGTTGGCGAAGGCGCTGGAGAACGGGATCTTGCCCAGCACCTCGTCCTCGAAGTTGCCGAAGGTGCGGCCGCCGACCTTGGCCTCCTTGGGGCAGCCGACCGGGTCGCCGGGCCGCAGCCCCCCGGCCAGCAGGGCCGCGGCGGTCACCACCTTGAAGGTCGACCCGGGCGGGTAGCGGCCCAGCAGGGCCCGGTTGTAGCCCTCGACGGGGGTGTTGACCACCGCCACCAGCGCGCCGGTGGACGGCCGCACCGCGACCAGGGCGGCCGGCTTGGTCAGCGGCTCCAGGGCGGCCTCGGCGGCCTCCTGGACCCGCGGGTCGAGGGTCGTCTTCACCGCCTCGCCGTCCTCGCCGGCGAACTCGTGCAGCACCTTGACGGTCTGGCCGTCCTTGCCGACCAGCCGGACCTCGCCGGAGGGGGTGCCGGCGAGCCGGCGCTCGAAGGCCTCCTCGAGGCCGTTGCCGTGGCCGACCTGGTCGCCCGTCTGGTAGGGGGCGCCCAGCTCCTTGAGGTCGTCGGCGGTCACCGGCCCGACCGTGCCGAGCAGGGTGCGGGTCGTGACCGGGCCGTGGTACTCGCGGCCGACCGCCTGGGAGAACGACAGGCCGGGAACGGGATGGATGGCGTCCCTGATCAGGTCGTAGTCGGCCTGGGGCAGGGTGATCACCGGGACCGCCTGGTCGGGCCGGCGCTCGGCGGCGGCCAGGGCCTTGCCGGCCACCTCGCGGGGGACCTTGGCGTGGACCTCGAGGGCGTCGCCGACCTGGGCCGGGTCCTTGACCCGCCCGCCCACGATGTTGATGGTCACCGTCGGCCCGGGCCCGGCCAGCTCCGAGCCGTCGGCGGCCAGGATCGGCGCCCGGTCCGGCCAGGTCCGGGTCCGCTGGACGCGCTGCCCGGCGGCCAGGTCGGGGTGCAGGGCGGCCGGCGACCAGTCGACCCGCCAGCGGTCGTCCCGCCTGACCAGCCGCAGCACTCCCTGGTAGGACCATTCCCCCAGGGCCCGCAGGGTCAGCCGGGCCTGGAACGGGACCTCGGCCCGGTCGTCGTGCACGGTCGCCGTCCCGGGGGCGAAGCTGGCCGTGGTGACCCGCAGGGTCTCCAGCATGGCGGTGTGCTGGGCGGCGAAGTCGGCCGGCGGGGCGGCCACCCGGGCCTGCATGGCCGGCCAGTCGCTGCGTCCCCAGGCCTCCAGGTAGGCGGCGGCCACCGGGTCGGGCCTGGCCTTGGGCCGCAGCAGCCACCAGGCCCCCGCCCCGACCCCGGCCAGCACGACCACGGCCACCAAGGCGACGACCATCCAGCGGCGCACGACGACCTCCAGCCATCGGCGAACAGGCGGGGGGAGTCTAGCCCACGCCCGCCTCGGCCATGGCCCGGAGCTCGCGGCGCAGGTCGCCGACCTCGTCGCGGATGCGGGCGGCGTATTCGAAGCGGAGGTCCTTGGCCGCCTCGTGCATCTCCTCCTCGAGCGAGACGATGAGGCGCTCCAGGTCGGCCCGGGGCATGCCGCTGACCGCCGGCTCGCCGCGGCGCCCGGCCCGGCCCCTGGCCGGGGTGGGGGCGCGGCCCTTGCGGGCCCGGCCGCCGACGGCGGTGCCCTCCTCCTCGCCCCGCAGGGCCTGGATGATGTCGGTGACCCGCTTGCGGATCGTCTGGGGGTCGATCCCGTTGGCGGTGTTCCAGTCGATCTGGAGCTTGCGGCGCCGGTTGGTCTCCTCGATGGCCCGCCGCATCGACGGGGTGACCTGGTCGGCGTACATGATCACCTGGCCGTCGACGTTGCGGGCGGCCCGGCCGATGGTCTGGACCAGGGAGGTCTCCGAGCGCAGGAAGCCCTCCTTGTCGGCGTCCAGGATGGCCACCAGGGTCACCTCGGGCAGGTCGAGGCCCTCGCGCAGCAGGTTGATCCCGACCAGGGTGTCGAACTCGCCAAGGCGCAGGTCGCGCAGGATCTCGATGCGCTGCACGGTGTCGATCTCCGAGTGCAGGTAGCGGACGCGCAGGCCCATCTCGAGCAGGTAGTCGGTCAGGTCCTCGGCCATCTTCTTGGTCAGGGTGGTGACCAGGACCCGCTGGTCGGCCTCGACCCGGCCGCGGACCTCGTGGATCAGGTCGTCGATCTGGCCCTTGGTCGGGCGGACCAGCACCTCGGGGTCGACCAGCCCGGTGGGGCGGATGATCTGCTCGACCACCGCGCCCGACTCGCGCCGCTCGTACGGGCCGGGGGTGGCCGAGACGAACACCCGCTGGCCGACCCGGTCCCAGAACTCGTCGAAGCGCAGCGGCCGGTTGTCCATGGCCGAGGGCAGGCGGAAGCCGTGCTCGACCAGGGTCACCTTGCGGCTGTGGTCGCCCTCGTACTGGCCCTGGAGCTGGGGCACGGTCACGTGCGACTCGTCCAGGAACAGCACGAAGTCGGCGGGGAAGTAGTCGAGCAGGGTGAACGGCGGGCTGCCGGGGGCGCGGCCGTCGATCGGCCGCGAGTAGTTCTCGATCCCGTTGCAGCTGCCGACCTCGCGCAGCATCTCGAGGTCGTAGTTGGTGCGCATGCGCAGCCGCTGGGCCTCCAGCAGCTTGCCCTCGCGCTCCAGCTCGGCCAGGCGCTCGGCCAGCTCGGCCTCGATGGCGGCGATGGCCCGGCGCATCCGGTCGGAGCCGGCCACGTAGTGGGTGGCTGGGAACACGTACAGCTCGTCGCGCTCGCCGACGATCTCGCCGGTGACCGGGTCCATGACCAGGATCCGCTCGACCTCGTCGCCGAAGAACTCCAGGCGCATGGCCCGCTCCTCGTACGCCGGGAAGACCTCCAGGGTGTCGCCGCGGACCCGGAACTTGCCCCGGACGAAGCTGAGGTCGTTGCGGTCGTAGTGGATGTCGACCAGCTTGCGCAGCACCCCGTCGCGGTCGTAGCTCTCGCCGCGCTTGAGCCACAGCATCTGGTCGCGGTACTCCTGGGGCGAGCCGAGGCCGTAGATGGCCGACACCGAGGCCACCACGATCACGTCGCGGCGGGTCAGCAGCGACAGGGTGGCCGAGTGGCGCAGCCGGTCGATCTCCTCGTTCATCGAGGAGTCCTTCTCGATGTAGGTGTCGGTCTGGGGGATGTAGGCCTCGGGCTGGTAGTAGTCGTAGTAGGAGACGAAGTACTCGACGGCGTTGTCGGGGAACAGCTCCTTGAACTCGTTGGTGAGCTGGGCCGCGAGCGTCTTGTTGGGCGCCATGACCAGCGCCGGCCGGTCCAGCCGCTCGATCACCCCGGCCATGGAGCGCGTCTTGCCCGAGCCGGTCACGCCCAGCAGGCTGACCCCCTGCTCCCCCGCCTCCAGGGCGCCGGCCAGCTCGTCGATGGCCGCCGGCTGGTCGCCGGCCGCGGGCATGTCGCTGACAAGCTTGAACGCTGGCATGGGGGGGAACTCTCCGTCGCTGGATCCTGAACCGGAACCTCCAGTGTACGAGCCGGCCGCGACAGCGGTCGTGGCCGGAGCTTGACAGGACCGAGATCGGGCCACGGTAGAGTAGGCGGCCGTGCCCCCGAACGGCCGCGAGCTGGGAGCGTAATGGAGAGCTTCGTCATCAAGGGCGGGCAGCCGCTGAGCGGCACCATCCGCCCCGCCGGGAACAAGAACGCCGCCCTGCCCATCGTCGCCGCCTCGCTGCTGGCCGACGAGCCGGTGGTGCTGCACAACGTCCCCCAGATCCTGGACGTGGAGACGATGCTGGAGCTGGTCGCCTCGACCGGGGCGACGGTGGAGCGCAACGGCCCCAACCAGGTCCGCATCGACCCGCGCGGCCTGCGCCGGCCGTCGCTCGACCCGGTGCTGTGCACCCGCATCCGGGCGTCGGTGCTGCTGGCGGCGCCGCTGGTGGCCCGGACCGGCCACTGCCTGCTGCCGCCCCCCGGCGGCGACGTGATCGGCCGGCGCCGGCTCGACACCCACCTGCTGGCCTTCCGCTCCCTCGGGGTCCACGCCAGCTTCGACCGGGTCCTGGAGCTGGAGGTGGGCCGGCTCCGGGGGGCGTCGATGTTCCTCGACGAGGCGTCGGTGACGGCCACCGAGAACGCGATCATGGCCGCGGTCCTGGCCGAGGGCCGGACGGTGATCGGCAACGCCGCCTGCGAGCCCCACGTCCAGGACCTGTGCCGCTTCCTGGTCGGCCTGGGGGCCCGCATCTCCGGCATCGGCTCCAACCTCCTGACCATCGAGGGGGTCGAGCGGCTCGGCGGCGGCGAGCACACCATCGGCACCGACTACATCGAGGTGGCCAGCTTCCTCGGCCTGGCCGCGGTCACCGGGGGCGAGCTGGCCGTGGAGGGCGTGATCGAGGACGACCTGCGCCCGGTCGAGGTCGGCTTCAGCCGCCTCGGGCTGACCTGGGAGCTGGACGGCGGCGGCCGCCTGCGCGTGCCCCGCGACCAGGCCCTGGAGGTGGAGGACGACCTCGGCCAGGCCATCCCCACGATCGACGACGGGCCCTGGCCGGCGTTCCCGGCCGACCTGACCTCGATCGCGGTCGCGGTCGCCACCCAGGCCAGGGGGACCGTGCTGATCTTCGAGAAGATGTTCGAGAACCGCCTGGTGTTCGTGGACAAGCTGGTCGGCATGGGGGCCAGGATCATCGTCTGCGACCCCCACCGGGTGGTCGTCAACGGCCCCACCCCGCTGTACGGGGAGCGCCTCGAGTCCCCCGACATCCGCGCCGGCATGGCCCTGCTGGTGGCCGCCCTGGCCGCCGACGGCGAGTCGGTCATCGGCAACGTGGGCCAGATCGACCGGGGCTACGAGCGCATCGACGAGCGCCTCCGGGCCCTGGGGGCCAACATCGAGCGCACCGCCTGAGCCGTGGCCCTGGGCGCCGGCGACTGCGAGCGGCTCCACGACGGGCTCATCGCCCAGCCGGTCAACACCGCCTCCGCCCTGGCCTACGTGGCCGTGGGGGCCTGGCTGGCCGGCCGGGGCCTGCGAGCCGGTGACGGGCGACGGCCGCTGCTCGCGTTCGGGCTTGCCGTGGGCCTGGCCGGCGTCGGCAGCGTCGACTACCACGGCACCGGCTCCCCCGCCGCCCGGCTCCTGCACGACGGCGGCCTGTACGCGGTGGCCGGGTTCGTGGCCGCCGGCGAGGTCGCCCGCCGCGTCCGCCGGGCCCACCCGGCCCACCGGGTCGCCTGGACGCCGCGGCGCCGGGCCGCCTACCGGGCCGCCCTGGCCGCCACCGCCGCCGGGGCGGCCTGCTGGTGGGCGGGGCGCAGCGCCAGCTCCTGGTGCGACCCGGACAGCCTCCTCCAGCCCCACGCCGGCTGGCATGTGCTGACCGGCGCCGCCCTGGCCGCCTGGGCCTGGGCCACCCTGGCGCCGGACGAGGCGCCGTAGCCGCTGTCGGCAGCTTGTCAGCCCGGCTGTCAACGGCTCGACAGTCCGGGCCGTCCCTCCGGGCGACGCTGCGGTGGTCAGCACCGTCGCCGCCAGGAGGCCACCATGGACCGCTCCGTTCCCCGGCTGCCGACCACCACCGCCCGGCTCACCATCACCGTCCGGTGGCTCTCGGTCACCATCGGCCGTCCCCCGGCGATCCCCGCCGCCGACCGCCCCGCCGTCCCCATGACCCGGCGGCTCACGATTCCCGCCCGGCGCCCCGGGGCCGCTGCCTGGCGGCGGGCCGCCCCGGCCGCCGGCCGCCGGCTGGCGATCGCCGCCGTCCTGGCCGCCGCCATCGTCCTGTTCGCCACCGTGCCCGCCCTGGTAGCCCGGCTGACCCTGGACAGCGGGATCTGGGACCTGGCCCGCTCCATGACCGACGGCATGCCCTGGCCCGACCCGTCCCCGCACGTCCTGCCCCTGCTGCTGGGCTCGGTCGTCGTCCTGGCGGTGGTCTCGTCGTCCGGGGGCCACCACCACCACGACCACTGGTGAGGCGGCCCATGGTGCGGCGGCGCCTCCCTCACGCGGCGGCGAGGTGTCTTCGATGCGGTGGGGTGGCCGTCAGCTGACCATCAGGCCCGCGGGCCAGCCGCCAGCCCTCCTCGTGGACCGCCCGATGATGGGTGCGGCACAACAGGGCCAGGTTGTCCAGGTCGGTCGGGCCGCCATCCAGCCAGTGCCACAGATGATGGGCTTCGCACCAGGAAAGGGGCCGGTCGCAGTTGGGGAACACACAGCCGCCGTCGCGGACGGCCAGGGCGGTGCGTTGGGCGGGCTGGACGACCCGGGTGGTCCGACCGACCTCCAGCGGCTGGGTTGGGGCCCCACCCAGGGTCGGCGGCAGCAGGGCCGCGGCGGTCCGCAGCCAGGCCTTGGCCGCTGCCGGGGTCGTGGTGGCCGCCATGGTCGCCGTGGCCGTGGTGGTCGTGGTGCTGGTGGTGGTGGGTGGGGTGGCGGGTGACCAGGACCCGGGTCACCGCCCCGTCACAGCCCAGCCGCCGACACGCCTCGGGATCCAGGGCTCCGGCTTGGGTGTCGCCGCCCACCGCGCCGGGGCGGCCCTGCAGGCTGTCCAGGTCCACCAGCACCGCCAGCTGCGGGCGCACCCCAGCAGTCTGGGGGAGGCGGCCGCCCTCCAGCTGACGGCGGGCCAGCTCGGCCAGGGCATCGGCGGTGCGTTGGCCGCCGCTGCGGTCGTCCTGGGCGCTGTGGGGGCGGGCCAGGGGTTCCAGGGCGGCCAGCAGGGTCTGGCCGGCCTCGGGCTCCAGCAGCCCGTCGATGACCACCATGCCCTCGAAGGTGGGGGTCAGCCGCACCCACCGATCCTGATGGCGCCGCTCGGCGCGGTCGCGCTCGCTTTGTGGGTCGGCCACCAGCCGCAGATGCCCCAGGAGCCGCCGCAGCCGGGGTGGGTCCAGCCGCCGGGCGGCATCCACCAGCACGGGTTCGGCCTCGGCGGTGACGTGGAGGGGGAGGTCCTGGGTGCCGGCGGCCAGCACGGCGGCGTGGGCAGCCGAGAGGTCCCCGTCGGTCACGGCCTGGGCCGTCGCAGTCAGGGGGCCGCGGAACAGGGCCCGGGCGGTCCGCACGGCACTGCTGGCCGCGGCCGCGCCCATGCGGAGCCGGCTGCGGAGCCAGCTGGCGGTGGAGGGGGCTTGGACGCCCTGGTCGGCGCCGGCGGCGCCGCGGGCGTCGACCCCAGCGAGTTCGGCCAGCCAGTGGCCTTCCAGACGGTCCAGCAGCCGCCGCAGGACCAGCACCCGCTCGGCCCGAACCGCATCCGTCACGCCAGTCAGATCCTGGGCGACCAGCTGATCGACCAGCGCGGCCAGGCCCACCAGACCATCCGTCGAATGTGTGTTCGAGTTCATGGCGGCAACCTATCAACCCACCACCAGAAGGCAAGCACCATCCAGGAAATGTGGACAACGTCTCCCCGACCCGCGAACTGAGCGTCCACTCCGTGAGCGCCGGGCTGGCTAGGCCGAGGCGGAGCGCAGCCCGCTGCCCCCGCGCAGGTAGCCGGCGGCCCCGACCTCACGGTAGAAGGCCAGGGCCTGCTCGAGCTGCCGGTCGGCCTCGGACCTGCGGCCGGCGGCCAGCAGCCGCTCCCCGGCCCGGAGGCGGGCGAACGCCTCGTCGGGGCGCGACCCGATCTCGGCGTAGCCGTCGGCGGCCTCCGCGAACCGGCCGGCGGCCACGGCCGTCCCGGCCCGGAGCCACCGCGTCGGCGCCGGGACGCCGGCCGCCAGCTCCAGCAGCTCGGCGCCCCGGCCCAGCGCCCCCAGCACGAGGCCCAGGTCCCCCGACCAGTCGATGCCGGTGGCCTGGACGCCGAGCTCGGCCACGAGCTCCAGCAGCTCGGTGGCCTCGGCGCCGGCCCGCCCGGCGTCGCCGGCGGCCAGCAGGGCGCGGGCGTGGAAGCCGAGCAGCGGCTGGCAGACCTGCGGCTGGTCGGTCTCCCGGGCTAGCTCGAGCCCGGCCGTGGCGTCCTTGAGCGCGTCGGCGAGGTCGCCGCGGGCCAGGCGGACCTGGGCTCGGACGAACCGGCAGACCGGCTCCATGAAGTGCGGCGAGCCGGCCCGCGACTCGGCGATGAACCGGTCGGCGCCGGCCAGGGCGTCGTTCCAGCGGCCCTGCCAGTAGGCCTGGCCGACGTCCTCGGCCCGGAACCAGCGGAGGTCGCCCTCGAGCCCGAAGCGCTCGGCCGCCTCGCGCGCCCTGGCCAGCAGCTCGAAGGCGCGCGGAAGGTCGCCGGACCCGGCCATGGCCGACGACAGGTTGCCGTAGGCGTGCGAGCCGTGCACCGAGTGCGCCGCCACCGCCACCGCGACGGCCTGCTCCAGGTCGGCGAACCCGCCCTGGTCGCCGAGTGAGGTCCGGGCGCAGCCGATGAAGTTGAGGGCCAGCGACCGCTCCTCATCGAGCCCGACGGCCTCGGCCATGGCCAGAGCCTGCCGCCCCACTTCGATGGCCTCGTCGTTCCTGCCTTCGGTCATGAGGGATGCGGCCCAGTTGGTGAGCGCGAAGGCCCTGGCCCGTGACGGGCCGGCGTCCTCCAGGAGGGCGACGGCGCGCCGGTCGTGCTCCCTGGCCGCCGCCCCCTGTCCCTGCAACCCCAGCATCCAGCCATGGATCGCCTCAGCCTCGGCCGCGCCCTCGCGGTCGCCGGCGGCCAGGAGGGCGTCGCTGGCCTCGGCGAGCACGGCCCCGCCGTCCTGATCGCCGAGCCAATGCGCCCGCCCTAGCCGCAGCAGCAGCCGCGGCCGCTCCGGGTCGTCCGCCGGCCACGCCTCCAGCGCCGATGCGTACCAGCGGGCGGCGGCGTCATAGGCGTTGAGCTCCAGCGCCCGGTCGCCGGCGTCCCGGGCGGCCGCCCGGGCCCGGTCGGCCAGCCCGGCGGCGTCCTGGCCGGCCGCGGTGGCGTAGTCGAGCGCGGCCTGCCAGTGGTGGACCAGCAGCTCGGCCCGGTCCTCGGCCCGGTCGGGCGACAGCGACTCCAGCCACTCGGCCACTCGGCGGTGGCGGTCCGCCCGGGCGGCCCGTGGCAGCTGGCCGTAGGCGACGTCGCGCACCAGCACGTGCCGGAAGGCGTACTGGCGCTCCCCGGCGACCGCCGAGCGGCGCTCGCGCCGCACCAGCTCCTTGCGCTCCAGCGCGTGCAGGCGCCGCTCGATCTCGAGCGGCTCGCCGCCCCAGAGCGCGGCCAGGGCGCCGAGCCAGCCCACCTTGCCGACCACGGCGGCGTCGAGCAGCAGGCCCTTGTCGCGGGGGTCGAGGGCGTCCAGGCGGGCGGCGATGATGCCCTGCACCGTCTCGGGCAGGGGCAGCTCGTCGGTCTGGGCCAGCACCCAGGTGCCCGTCCGGGTGCGGCGCAGGAAGCCGCGGTCGGCGAGCATGCGCGCGTACTCCTCGGCGTACAGCGGGTTGCCGGCGGCCCGGCCGAGCACGGCCGCCTGGACCTCGGCCGGCAGCAGGGCCTGGTCGAGCAGGTGGCCGAGCAGCCGGGCGGTGTCGCCGTCCGACAGGGGCGCCAGCGACACGATGGTGCTGTTGGCCTTGCCGCCGCCCCAGCCGGGCCGGCGGGCCAGCAGCTCCGGCCGGGCCGTGGCCAGCACCAGCAGCGGCACATCGGCGGCCCAGTCGACCAGGTGGTCACAGAAGTCGAGCAGCGTCTCGTCGGCCCAGTGGAGGTCCTCGAAGACGCAGACCGTCGGTCGCCGCTCGGCCAGCGCCTCGACAAAGCGCCGCCAGGCCGCGAACGCCTCGGCCCGGCGGTCGGTCCCCGTCCGTGGGTCGTCGATCAGCCCAACCAGCGGCCGCAGATGGCCGGCGACCCAGCCGGCCTCGGACGCGTCGTCGACCAGGCTGGCGACCGCCCCGGCGAGCTTGGCGGCGGCCCCGGCGGCCTGGTCGGTCTCAAGGATGCCGGCCTCGGCCTTGACCATCTCGCCGAGCGCCCACAGGGCGACGCCGTCCCCATACGGCAGGCAGCGCCCTTGCCGCCAGGTGGTGAGCTCGGGCTCGGCCTCGACCCGCCGGAGGAGCTCGAGGACGAGCCGGCTCTTGCCGATCCCTGGCACCCCGACCAGCGTGACCAGCTGGGGGACGCCGCCGCGGGCGCGGTCGAGGGCGGCGCCCAGCAGGTCGAGCTCGCGCTCCCGGCCGACCAGGGCGGACGCCGGCGCCTGGGCGACGTCCACCCCCAGGCTGGCCCGCGGCCCCAGCGCCTGCCAGACCGGGACCGGGTCGGCCTTGCCCTTGGCCTGGACCGGCTCCGCCGGCCGGTAGGCGATCTGCCGCTCGGTGGCCCGCCAGGTCGTCTCGTCGACCAGGATCCCGTCGGTCGGGGCGGCCGCCTGCAGCCGGGCGGCGGTGTTGACCACGTCGCCGGCGGCCATGCCCTCGCCCTCGGCGGGCCGGGCGTCGAGGGCGACCAGGGCCTCCCCGGTGGTCACCCCGATCCGCACGTGCAGGTCGAGGGCGGGGTCGCGCCGGTTCTGCTCGGCGACCGCCTCGCCGCGGACGGCGAAGGCGGCCCGGACCGCCCGCTCCGGGTCGTCCTCGTGGGCGATCGGCGCGCCGAACAGGGCCATCACGGCGTCGCCGATGAACTTCTCCACCGTCCCGCCGTGGCGCTCCAGGTCGGCCCGGAGCCGCTGGTAGTAAGGGGCCAGCAGCCCACGGACGTCCTCCACGTCGAGCCGCTCGGCCCGGCTGGTGAACCCGACCAGGTCGCAGAACAGCACGCTGACCCGCTTGCGCTCCTCCCGCCGGGCCGAGACGGCGTCGGTCAGGGGCGCGGCGCAGGCCAGGCAGAACCTGGCCCGCTCCGGGTTGTCCTCACCACAACGACCACAGACCGGCATGACCGGATCGTAGGAGGGGGGACGGGTCGTGTCCATGCACGCTCGGCGCAAGCTGGACACGCGCCGTCCCCCCGGTGGAGGCCGCTCTCAGGACATGCGCTCCTTGTTGTCGACGGCGATCTGGGTCAGGGAGATCTCACCCGAAGCCTGGTCGAAGACGTACCTGGTCAGGCTGGGGGCGGTGAGGACGGTGGCGACGTCCCAGGCCAGGGGGACCCAGGGGACCACCTGCTCCATGAGCTTCTTGTCGAGGTCGATCCAGCAGGCCAGCCGGGCGTCGGCCTCGGTGCTGGAGATGGCCTGGCACCGCTGGATGTCGGCGTCGACGCTGGGGACGCCACCGGCCGGGTAGGCCACCTTCAGCTTGGCCGCCTGGGCCGGCGTGAGCCCGATCAGGGCGTGGTTGGTGTTGCCGACGGGGATGATGGACGAGCCGCCGAACAGCGGGGCGGCGAAGGTGACCGGGTCGGCGTAGTCCTTGGCCCAGCCGCTGGCGACCAGGGGGATCTCGTTGGCCACCGTCTGGAAGGTGGTGAACACGGCGCCGGGGGCCAGCTCCCGCGACTTCAGGGTGATGCCGACCTTGGCCAGGCCGTCCGTGATGACCGGCCCCACCTCGGTGTACGGCGTCTCGTTGGGGCTGAGGAAGATCAGGTTGCGGCAGGCGGCGGCGTCGCAGCGCCCGTCCTTGTCACGGTCGTACCTGGACTGCTTGATCTCCTCCTTGGCCTTGGCCTCGTCCCCGCGGTTGCCCGGTGAGGCATACGGGTTGTAGTCGGCGCCGAGGCGGTCGTTCAGCACCGTCGGCGGGATGACGTGGGTGGCGAGCTGGCCGGCCACGGTCCCGCCCTGGGCCTGCAGGATGGCCTGCCGGTCCAGGACCCAGTTGACCGCCCTGCGGACATGGACGTCGTCGAACGGCGGGACGGTGGCGTTCATGCTCAGGTACAGGGTCGCGTCGGCCGGGTCGACGTGCAGGTAGGGCCGCTTGGCGGGGTCGGTCGTGTACCGCTGGAGGACCGGCTTGGGTGGCTGCTCCTGCCCGAGCGAGCCGTCCAGGTCCCCCTGGTCGATCCGGTCGAAGATGTCGCCCAGGTTGGTGTCGATCTCGATCTTGACGCCGTCGACGTTGTTGGCCCGGAGGTTGTCGGTGGCCTGGTCGTAGCTGGGGTTGCGGACCAGGTACAGCTTCTTGGACGGGTCGAAGCCGGAGATCGGCGTCATGGTGTCGCACGACGAGATGTCGAGCTTGTCCGAGCCCTGGATCATGTAGGGCCCCGAGGAGATCAGGTAGCGGCCGTAGTCGCCGGCCTTCTTGAAGCACTTGCCGACTTCCTCGGGGATGGGCGCGGTCGCGGTCATGGTGAGCCGGTACAGGAAGTCCCCGGTCGGCTCCTCGAGGTGGAAGACGATCGTCTGGTCGTCGGGCGTCTCGATGCCCGGGACCTTCGTCGCCGCCGAGGTGGCCTTGCCGTCCATCCCCTTGATGACGCCGACGTAGTAGAAGCCGTACTGGGCCACCAGGGGCTCGGTGTTGATCCGCTGGAAGGCGTAGGCGACGTCCTTGGCGGTGATCGGCCGGTCCAGCGGCGGCCCGAACCGGGTGTTGGGCCTGAGCTTGAAGGTGTAGGTCAGGCCGCCGTCGGTCGGCTGGGGCAGCTCGGTGGCCAGGTCCGGCTGGAGCTCGTTCCCGGGGGGGCCACCAACCCGCCGGAAGCCGACCAGGGTCCGCAGCAGCGGCGCGTACAGGTTGAAGCCGCGGGCCGAGTACTCGCCGGTGGGGTCGAAGCCGTTGGTGAGGCTGAAGTCGGTCGTGGCCGTGCGGAACACCCCGCCCCTGGTGACGGTGGCGTTGGTGTCGGCCTGGTCGCCGCCCCCGCCGCCGCCGCATGCGGTGACGAGCACGGCCAGGACCAGAGCGAGCACGATCCACCCGCGCGCCTGTCGTTGCCTGCCCATATGCCCCCTCCTTGTGGGACCGTCCTGCCCCGCTGGCCAGTGGGGGCAGGTACGTGCCCGGATGGTCCCCGGTCGGGACCGGATCGGCTGTCGGGCACTCGACAGAGGCCACTGTCAAGCACCCGACAACGGGTCGAGGCCGGCCCGGCGGCGCAGCAGGTCCAGGCGCTGGACGATGATCCGCCGGCCCTGGACCTGGAGGTAGCCGCGGCGGGTGAACCCCTGCAGGATCTGGTTGACGCTCTGGCGCGAGGCCCCGACCATGCCGGCCAGGTCGGTCTGGGTCAGGTTGGCGTCCAGCTCGATGCCGGCGGGCGTCTCAATGCCGCGCTCGGCGGCCAGCCCGGCCAGCAGCTTGGCCATCCGGCCGGGCAGGTCGAGGAAGACCAGGTCGGATGCCTGCTCGGTGAGACGCCGGAGCAGGGCGCCCAGGGTGCGCAGCAGCGCATCGGTGAGGCCGCGGTCCCGGGTGGCCAGGTCCAGCAGCACCTCCCTGGTGATCACCAGGGCCACCGTGGGCTCCAGGGCCTCGGCCGACGCCGAGCGGGGGCCGCCGTCGACGATCGACAGCTCGCCGAAGGCGTCGCCCGGGCCGAGGGTGACGAGGACCATCTCCTCGCCGTCCTCGGAGGTCACGATCACCTTGACCAGGCCGCTGGCCAGCACGTACAGGCCGCTGCCGGGGTCGCCCTGGTAGAAGAGGCGGGCGTGCCGCGGGTAGGAGCGCTCGACCGACCGGTCGCCCAGCGCGGCCAGGGTCTCCTCGCTCAGCCCCGCGAACAGCCGGGTGCGACGCAGGAGCGCGACGGCGGTCTCGGTGCGCATCGGCCTCCCCCCCACGTTCAGTGGCCGAGGCTGCAGTATAGGTGACTTGCGGCAGCTTCCGACTGGGCAGTTCTGGTGACCGCGCAACCCAAGCGAACTGCGCAGGCCCGGCTCAGGCCAGGTCGTAGAACCCGATGTCGGCCCGTCTGATGGTGACCAGGACCGCGTCCGAGGTGCGCTGGGCGTCGGGGGGCGGGCTCTCGGTGAGGATCAGCTGGAAGTAGAGGCTGCGCAGGAAGGCGGTGACGTTGGCCCGGGCGGCCGACTCGGCCTCGCTGGCGTAGGCCGACCGCCAGGACTCCTGGCCAGGGGCGGCGGTGAAGCGGTCCAGCCAGGCGACCAGCCAGGCCCGGTCGACCAGGTTGCGCCGGAGCACGTTGAGGGCGGCGTAGGCCAGGCGCTCGTCCTCGTGGTGGACGAACACCGCCGAGGCCGGGGTGAGCAGCCGGTCGGCGATGGCGTCGAGGATCCGCTGGAGCTCGGTCGCGCCCAGGTGGGGGCTGCGGGCCAGCATCATGAACAGGTCGGCGGCGTGGCCGACGGCGTTCGCCCAGCCCGGCCCCGGGACCCAGCTGCGCAGGTCCCGCTCGCGCGGCAGGTAGCTGAGGGCCGCCTCCAGGAAGCCGTCCAGGTCTGCCTGGTCGAGGAACGGGTTGGCGTTGTCGAAGGCGACGATCTCCATGAGGACCAGCACCGAGTAGGTGCGCAGGTAGACCGAGTCGGTGTCCTGCTCGCCGAGGCCGCCTTCGAGGTTGGCGGTCATCTGCTTGGCCATGGCGCGCAGCTGCTCGCCCCCGTACTGGCCGCGTTCGATCCAGGCGGCCAGGATCCGGTAGGCGAACTCGTCCCGCAGCTCGGGGTCGGTCGAGCCGAGCCAGCCGAGCAGCTCGGGGGTGAGCTCGGCCACCCACTCG
>Ga0307323_10000273_pt1 | contig 15809 bp, 14 predicted proteins | sample ER_DNA_381_FD_194496 | JGI IMG/M metagenome (GOLD analysis project Ga0307323, IMG submission 194496) | Bulk soil microbial communities from the East River watershed near Crested Butte, Colorado, United States - ER_DNA_381 | ecosystem: Environmental > Terrestrial > Soil > Floodplain | place...
AAGTTGAAGGAGGAACCAGATGCCGAGGAACAGGAAAGCGGGAATGTGCCGCCAGAAAAAGAAGAAGACCAGGAAGAAGAATGTCAGCACGCTTGCGTCCGGCAGCAGGACGAGATACGCCCCGAGCACACCCGCGATCGCGCCGCTTGCCCCGACATTCGGGATGCTCGAGCCGACCGGGTCCGAGTACTGCAGGGTGACGAAAGTCTGAGCAAACGCGGCGGCGAGCCCCGCCGCGATGTACCAGAAGAAGAAGCGCACCCGACCCATTGAATCCTCGACGTTGTTACCGAAGATCCACAGGAAGAGCATGTTCCCACCGATGTGGAACCAGCTCGCGTGCATGAACATCGAAGTGAAGAGCCCGTCATACCAGGACAGGTGATCGGGCGGCACGAAACGGGGATCGCACGGGCCCGCAAGCGTGCACGGGTAGTAGCCGTAGTGCAGCACCTCCTTGTTGACACCCGTCTTCCACTCCCAGAACCAGACGGCCACGTTTGCCGCGATGAGCCCGACGGTGACGATGGGGAAGTTCCGCGTCGGGACGTTGTCCTTGAGCGGGATCACGGGTGCCGGAAGCTACGGCATCAGCGAATGACGAGGGCCATCAGCGCCTTCTGGGCGTGGAGGCGGTTCTCGGCCTGATCCCAGACAGCCGACTGTGGCCCGTAGAGGACGTCCTCCGTGATCTCTTCGCCGTAGTGCGCCGGCAGGCAGTGAAGGACGATCGCATCCTCGTTTGCGAGTGCGACGAGCTCGTCGTCGATGCCGAAGCCGGCAAGCTCCCGCAAGCGCCGTTCGCGTTCTTCCTCCTGGCCCATGCTCGTCCACACATCGGTGTAGAGGACGTCGGCGCCGGCGGCAGCCTCGCGCGGATCGGCGAGCAGCTCGATCGTCGCGCCGGTCTTGGTGGCGGCCTCGCGGGCAATCTCGATGGCCTCGGCCGAGGGCTCGTATCCCTTTGGCGTCGCGGCGCGGAAGTTCAGGCCGAGCTTCGCTGCGGCGACCATCAGCGAGGCGCAGACGTTGTTGCCGTCGCCCAGGTACGCCACCGTGACGCCGTCGAGCCGGCCGAGCCGCTCCCGGATCGTCATCACATCGGCGAGCGCCTGGCAGGGATGGGCGCTGTCCGTGAGGCCGTTGATTACCGGGATCGAGGCGTGACGCGCAAGCTCTGCGACGTCCTCCTGGGCGAAGGTGCGAATCATGATCGCGTCGAGGTAGCGGGAAAGAACGGTCGCCGTGTCCTTGAGCGTCTCGCCTCGGCCCAGCTGGAGGTCGCCGGCGGAGAGATAGAGGCCAGTGCCTCCAAGCTGCGCGATCCCGACCTCGAAGGAGACGCGCGTCCGCGTGGACGGCTTCTGGAAGATCATCCCCAGCGTCCGGCCTGGGAGCAGGTGATGCTGCTCGCGCCGCTTCTGCTGCTGTTTGAGCTCGTCCGCCAGGTCGAGCGTGCGCTCGAGCTCCTCGCCGGTCCAGTCCGCCACGCGCGTGAAGTCGCGTCCTTTCAGGCCGTCGAGCGTCGCAACCATGCGGCGCGATGCTACTTCTTCAGGCGGGCCCGACCCCCGCGCGGGCGTCTTCCCCCAGGTGCTCGCGCAGCCGCGCCAGGCCCGTGAACATGCGACTCTTGATCGTGCCGAGTGGTTCGCCGAGACGCTCCGCCAGCTCGGACTGCGTGTAGCCACCGTAGTAGGCAAGCTCGATCGCCTCACGCTGCTCGTCCGGGAGCTGCTGGAGGGCCTCGCGGATCGTCTGGCGCTGGGTCGCGAGCTCGGCCTCGTCGGCCGCTTCGGCGCTGGCCTGCTCCGTTTCCGGCTGTAAGGGCTCGGTCCGGCGCCGCTGCTCGCGGCGAACCAGGTCGACGGCGCGGCGGTGCACGAGCGTGAGCAGCCACGTGCTCGGCTTCGCCCGCTCTGCCGTGAACCTGCCCGCGGCCCGCCAGACGCCGAGGAAGGCTTCCTGCACAGCGTCCTGCGCCAGCGCGTCGTCGCGGAGGATCCGGAACGCAAGCCCGTAGGCAAGGCGGCCGAACCGGCGGTAGAGCTCGGCGAGCGCCTGCTCGTCGGAGCGCGCGACCAGAGCCACCACAGCTTCGTCCGAGAGGTGCGCAAGCTCCCGGGCGGTCGTCTGCGACCGCTCGCTCCGCCGCCCCCGCAGCGAGATCACGCCTCCCTCTCCCCGGTTGCTCATGGCGCTAGCTCGGATTCACCTCCGCCTGGAGCAAGATCGCGGTCGTCGGGGCGGAGACGCCGCCACGCTTCTCGAGCGTGACCGCCACCTTTGCCGGGGCTCGCACCGGCTTGGTGAGCAGGACGTACTTGCGGCCGGCGCCGCCGCGGAAGAGTCCGGCGGGCCGGACACGCTTCCCGGCAATCACCCACGCCTCGTAGGTCTTGCCCGGGGAGGCGGCCGGCAGACTGTCCGCGATCAGAACGGCTTTCTCGGTGGGCGCCACGCAAACCGCACCGCTACCTCCGGTCGTCGGCGTCTTCGAGCAGTCGGAGAGGATGTCGATCAGCGCCTTCTGGTTCTTGCTGATCGACTTCTGATGGTCGAGCGAGCTCGAAAGATGGATCGCCCAGATCCCGATCGCGATCGCCGCGACGGCCGCGACCCCGCTCAGCGCGGCTGCGGGAAGCGCGAGGCGCTGCCGGAGCGGGACGACGTTCGGACGCTCGGCCTTCGCGGCAGCGATGATCCGGTGCTCGAGGGTCTCGGGCAGCGGGGGGAGGTCGACGTCGTAGGCCAGCGCGCTCGCGGTCGCCCGGAAGGAGGCGACATCTTCGCGGCATTGCTCGCAGCCGGCGAGATGCGTCTCGTACGCCTCGAGCTCGTCGCCGTCCAGCGCGTCGAGGGCGTAGGCAGCGGAGAGCTCGTGGGGCGAACCGTCGTTCATTCGGCGTCGCGTGAGGGATACCACAGGGCCGTCAGAAGTAGTACGGCGCGAGGCTGAGGGCGGCTAGCGCGTACCAGACGCCGAAGGCGAGACTCGCGCAGCCCAGGACAGGGGCGACCCGCGAGAGCGAGCTGTCCCCCGGCGAGCTCGCGAGCATCATTCCCCAGCCGGTCGAGAGCGCGGCCATCGAGAGCGCCGTGCAGATGGCGAAGAGGCCGAGCGCGACAACGGCGATACCGCGGTCGTGGATCGATGCGAGCAGGAGCACGCCGACGCCGGCGCTGCCACCCATTCCGTGAACGAGCCCGATCCCGAACGCCTGTAGCGGCGAGCGGGTACGGAACCGCCGGCGAGAGCCGTGCGCGTGGGCACTCCCGTGGTCGTGGTGCAGGTGGAAGAGCCCTCGGCGCCAGCGGACGAGCAGCCAGAGCGCCAGCAGCGCGATCATCACGCCGACGCTCGTCTCGGCGGCCGCCTGTACCGGTTCGGGCAGGTACGCCTTGAAGACCACGATCGGCAGTCCGAAGGCAAACAGGCTGGTGGCGTGCCCGAGGCCCCAGGAGAGCCCGAGGCGGGCGGCCGCGCGGGCGGCGCGGTCGCGGCCGGTGGCGATCAGCGTCGTCACGGCGGCCAAGTGATCCGGATCACTTGCGTGGCGGAGACCCAGCACGACCGCGACCACGGCCACCAGCGCCAGCGTTGCCCCGTCCGAGAAATGTGCGATCCAGGTGTCGAGGCCGAGCATCTCAGTGGACTTTCGGCAGCGCGCGCGCGGTCATGGCGAGGCCGGCGGCGAGGATGACGAGGGCGCTCGCGGCGGGCAGCAGGCGAACGAGCCGGCCTTCGAAGCTTGCCCGCTTGAAGACCTGCTTCGCATAGACGGCGACCAGGCCGATGCCGGTGATGCTCAGCGCCAGGCCGGCGCTGAAAGCGACGATCAGCAGCATCCCGAAGGCCACGCGATGCAGCGAAATCGCAGCGAGCAGGACGACGAGCGCCGACGGGCAGGGCAGTAGGCCGCCCGTGATCCCAACCGCAACGAGCGACCGGCGGCTTGGACCTGTTCCGGGGCCGGGTCCCGAGGCATGGCTGTGGTGGTGGTGCGTGTGGCCCCGATGCCGGAAGCGGCTGCGGAAGACCGTGGCGCCGATCGCGACAACCAGGACGCCCGAGACGAGATTCAGCCACGGGTACAGCTGCTCGGGAACGATGAATGCCGAGAGAGCAAGCGTGACGAGTCCGAGCGCGAAGACGCCGATCGTGTGCGTCGCCGTCACGATCGCTCCCAGCGCCGCCGCGTGCCACGGCGTGCCGCGCTGGCCGACGAGGTAGGCGGCGACGATCGTCTTCCCGTGCCCCGGCGAGAGCGCATGGGCCATGCCCCAGAAGAACGCGGCCGCAAGCGAGGCGAGGATGACGAGCGCGCTCAGGTGGTGGCGTCCGATCAGCGAGCTGAAGCCGGCGTCGGCGACCCGGTCCGGGGCCTCGAGGGTCTTGCCGCTCGACAGCGCGGGCGGAACGTCAGGCCCGCTCGTCGGCGCGAGCTTCGTTCTGACCGACGTGATGTCGAGCGGACTCTGAAGCAGGTTCTTCGGGTAGGCGCGGAGCTCGTCGCTCGTGCTGTGAGCGTTTGGCCCGATAACAATCTCCTTCCAGCCGATGCGGTCCTTGTAGTTGTTGTCCTGGTAGGAAATCGAGACCTTGCCGTTGAGCGCGGGTCCGGCCAGGATCACCTCCAGCCTGGTCGTCCGCAGGCCCGCCGCGCCCGGCGGATGTGCGAGCGCCGTACCCAGCGGGACGAGCCGCACAGCTTTTCCGTTCACCACGAGCCGCGCGTTGCGGGCAATCCGGCGGGCGTAGGCGCGAGCATCGATGTGCCCGGCCTGGAACGTCGGGATCTCGGCCAGGTCGAGCACGTACCGGACATAGACACGGTGCCCCGACACCTCGACGCGGCTGAAGCGGTTGATCGTGAAGTTGCCGAGCGGGTGCGCCGCGGCGGTGGCCGGCGCAAGCAGCGCCGCCGCGACCACGAGGAGAACGGCTAGCCGTTTCATCGCAGCTCCCTCCTCGCGACCGGCGCCCAGAGGACGGAGAAAGTCGGGTTCAGCCGCAGAGCCCGGCTCAGCCAGGCGCGCTTTTCGGCCGTGTGGCCGAGGCAGCCCTCGATCATCCCGCGGTGGAACATCTTGAGCGCGTCGAGCGTCCCGAGCCTCAGGGCGCGCCTGGAGTAGCGCAGCGCCTCGCCGCAGTGCCCGGTCCGCTCGAGCGCCCAAGCCAGGACGTCGTCGCCGTCGATCGACGGCCGCTCCCGCCAGGCGAGGCGCGCGAGCGCGAGAGAGGCCTGAAGCCTGATCCCGTGATCGACGTTGAAGAGTGCGGTCTCGAGATCGGTCTTGACGCCGTTCGCCACCAGCAGCCGCTCGATGACGCCGATCAGCTCGTACTGCTTCTGCGCCAATCGCGGCCGGCCGGTCGCACCGTAGAGATCGCCGAGCGTCGAGACGTACTGCGGCAGGGGGATTCGGTTCACGGCCTGCTGCTCGAATCGGATCGCCGATCGGTAGTGGCCCATGCCCGCCTCGGCCCGCGCGAGTGCGTCAAGCGCGTAGGCGTAGTCCGGAAAGGCGAACAGGGCGTACCGATCCTCGGCGGCGGCTGCCTTGTACCTCCCGACCGACAGGTAGATCAGACCGAGCTGCACGTGCGTCCAGGCGTCGGCTTCTCCCTGTCCCTGAGCGGCGTCAACCGCAAGCTTCATCGCGCTGATCGCCCCGGGAACGTCGCCGAGCAACTGTCGCGCGTGGGAGATCCGGGCGTACGAGGAAAGGCCCGGCTGGATGCTCGCCATCGTGTCGAAGGTCTCGAAGGCCGCGTTGTAGCGGCCGAGCTCGACCATCGCGTCACCGATGACGCCGTAGTTGCGCGCGGTCGTCGGCGAGATCGCGTGTGCGCGGCGTCCGAGAACGAGTGCCTCGCGGAAGCGGTGGCGCGAGAGCGCGAGTGAGCCGAGACCGCTCGTCGCCAGCAGGTCGCGGGGGGCAAAGCTCAGCGCACGGCGCAGCGCTTCGTCTGATTTCGTGTAATAGGTGGGGTCCCCGGTCTCGCGCGCACGCTGCTGGTACGCGAGGCCGAGCGAGTCGAGCGATCGTACGTCGGTCGGATTCATCCGGACCGCTGCCTGGAGCCGGGTGACCTGGGCCGCGGTGTCGATCGGCGAGGCCGGGGCGGCGCCGCCCGCCGCTGAGGCAGCCGCCGGGCTCGCCGACGATGAGTCGTGGAGGACTCCTCCGAGGGTCAGGGCGACGGCGGTGAGTATCGCCGCCGTCGCTACCAGGATCAATCGCTGTCGTTTCACGTGCGCTCCTTCAGCCGGGGACGGGAGGGGCCTGCCGGCTGGGTCAGGCCCCTCTGTCCGTGGGCACTACGGCACCTCGTAGCCCTGGTGTGGTGATGCGACGTAGGGGAACGTGCCGGAGAACGACACGTCGTTCGAGTCGACGCCGTCGCCGAGGAGGTCGTTCGGCGACTTGTCCGGCAACCCGAGCGCGGTGTGGAGGAACGGGCCGTAGCCCTGGGCGAACGCGCGCAGATCGATGTCGATCACGTCGTCGCCGAGGCGGCGGCCGTTCGGGTAGCCGCAGAGGTCCCCGGAGGGGCCGAGCGGGCCGAGCCGGTCAGGCGGGGCGGAGCTCGCCGTCCCTGCGGGGCAGGCGCCGTTGCTCCCGGGTGTGATGGCCGTGTTCAGCCGCAACAGGTCGGAGTCCGTCGACCCGGTGAAGTTCACTCCGGGAATACCCGTGAGCAGGATTGTGCGGAGGTCAGAGCGACCCGTCTCGTCGATCGCCTGCAGTGCGCCGCCCGCGTGCCCCTGAGGCAGCGTCCCATAGAGCGCGTTCTCGAGGCGGGACACCTCGGGGTTTGTGTAGAGCGACTCGAACTGCTTGTCGCCGGCCGGATCCTGCCGGTTCCAGTAGTCCTTCTGCGCGAGCGGGATCACGACCTCGTTGATCAGCGGATTGCCGAGGCGCGAGACCTGGACCCATGGGCCGCGGCCTCTGGCCTTGCCGGTGTCGTCGAGGATCCGCACCTTCTGCCGGCTTGCGCTCGCGTAGATTCCGATCGTCGGGCTCGAGAACGAGACGAGCTGGCTCGTCGGCACCTGGATCTCGATCGAGTGGACGTTGTCGTTCTTGAGCGCGTCCCTCCCCGGCTCGGCCGCGAGCGGAATCAGATGGAAGGGGTTGAAGGGGCGCAGTCCGGCCAGATCGAAGATCGAGCCGAGGTCGACGAAGAACGGATCGTCGCGCTGCCCGGCGAAGACCTTGATCCCACCCGGCAGGCTCGTGACTGCGGTGGCCGCGAGGTTGCTGTAGTTCGGCGTCGAGCGCGGCCCGATGTTGTCCGGCGGAGTCGGGATGTTTTGTCCAAGCAGTGTGCCCTTCCCCTCGGGCTGGCCGTTCTTGTTGAAATGGACGAGCGTGACGCTGTAGGTCTGCGGCCGATTCCAACTCGAGTCGGCGAGCGTGGTGATCGGACCCGTGTTGTAGAGGAACGTGTTCGGGTTTCTCGTCGCCGTGTTGAACCGGAACTGGTAGCCCAGGTCGGGTTGACCGTCCCCGCTGTTGTCGATCTTGATCTCGTAGAGGACGGTGTCGTCGAAGCTGTAGAAGTTCGGCCCGCTGGCCGGAGCTTCGAGCGGGATGTAGTTCGCGATCATCGTGACCGTGTTCGTGTTGTCAGGGCTGACGAACGCGTACAGGTCGGTGTTGTCCGCCCGCGGGTCCTGGCTGATCAGCGGCGCCTCTGCGTGGCTTGAGGCGAAGGCGTTGCTTGGCCCGCCGGCGCGGGTCAGGATCAGGAGCAGAGCGAGCGCGAAGACTCCGAGAGCAGCCGCGACCAGGATCGGCTTGCGGACAGTCGCAAGTGCTGGGTGCATGAGCGTCGTTTCCTTCCTCCCTCAGGGATCGACGTGGTTGATCGTCGGCGCTGATTCGCCCGAGCGGCGCTACCGGTTCGGCCGCCGTGGCGGCCGGGGAGGATCAGCCCGTCGTTACCGGGCTAGCTGTGGTCGCCCTGAGGGCTGTCGATCAGGCCGTGCTCGTAGGCGTATCGCGCGGCCTCGGTGCGGTTCTTGACGTCGAGCTTCCGATAGATGTTCGTCAGATGGAACTTCACGGTCTGCTGCGCGACCCAGAGCTCCTTGCCGATCGCCTCGTTCGAGAGGCCGCGGGCGAGTGCCTTGAGGATCGTGGTCTCGCGGTCGGTCAGACCTGCCGCTTTGACGGCGTCCTGTTGCGCCGTCTTCTCGGGTAGGCCGACGGCGCTGAAGACGGTGCCTTCGAGCGCCTGCCGAAGCGCGGACGAGAGATCGATCGGGTTGACGCTCTTGACGACGTACGCGGCTGCGCCGTGGTTGAGCACCGTCTGGACGACTTCTGGATCGGTCGAGACCGACAGGATCACGACCTTCACTTTTGGGTGCTCCTTGCGGATTCGGTCGAGGCAGGTCAGCCCGTCCATCTCGGGCATTCGCAGGTCGAGCAGCGCGAGATCGGGGTGCGTCTGCGAGATGAGCGGGAGGACCTGGCTGCCGATTCGCGCCTCGGCTACGACCTCGAACTGGTCGTCTTCCTCGAGCGCACGCTTGATTCCGGCGAGAATGAGTGGATGGTCGTCTGCGATCAGAACGCGCATGGACAAAGCGTAGTCGACTCGTCGGCGAAGCCAACCGCCCGCGGTGCGCGGTGACGAGCAAGCGCCCGCGTGTCCTGATTGCGGAGTCGCAGCTGCCCACGCGTCAGGGAATCCGGCTCGTGCTTCAGCGAGACGGCTTCGAGGTCTGCGCCGAGGCCGCGGACGCGAACGCGGCACTGCGAGGAGCATTGCGCGAAAGGCCTGCCCTGTGCATCGTCGATGCCAACCTCCGCGGTGGCGGCATCCGCGCGGCGGGACGGATCTGCGCGCGCGTGCCGAACGCGGAAGTCGTGGTGCTAGCCGACAAGCCGGATGAGAGCGAGCTCCTCGAGGCTGTCCGGGCCGGAGCGTCTGGCTACCTGCAAAAGAACATGAATCCCGAAGCGTTCAGCCGCGCGCTGCGCGGCGCCCTCCGCGGGGAACCGGCGTTTCCACGGGCGCTGCTCGCTCCCGTGCTCGACGAGTTTCGCGCGCGTCACGCGCGGCGCCGGCTGAGGCTGCCGGGCCGTCCGGCGGTCGACCTGAGCAGACGGGAGTCGGAAGTGCTCGACCTGCTCCGCCGGGGGCTTGCCACGGCGGAGATCGCGGACCGCTTGGACATCTCGCCAGTCACGGTCCGCAGGCACGTCGGGCTGCTGCTGGGGAAGCTGGGCGTTCCGGACCGGGCGGCGGCGCTGCGGCTGCTCGAGCGGTCTGAGAGCTTAGAGGCTTAGAGGAGCGCGGGCGCGGTCACATCGGCAGCCGCGACCGGCTGCCAGCGGGGGAGCATCAGGCTGATGCTCGTCGGTCCGCCGGGGCAACTCTCGACGTCGAAGCTGCCGCCGAGCAGGCGCACCCGCTCGCCCATCCCGACCAGACCGAGCCGGCCGCGCTTGGCCGCTCGGATGAGCGTCTTCGCGACTTCGAAGCCCCGTCCGTCGTCCACGATCTCGGCCTCCGTGCCGCGTTCCCCGCTGTGAACCCTGATCTGCACCTCGTTGGCGCCGCTGTGCGCGCGGACGTTCGCGAGGCTTTCCTGCACTATCCGATAGAGGGCGATCCGCTGGGAGGCGGTCAACGAGTCGAGGTCGCCCGCCAGGTCGAGCGTCGCCCGAATGTGAGTGCGGGCCTGGAACGAGTCCACCTCGCGTCGTAGGACGTTGGTGAGCGAGGACTCGAGCACGCTTGTCGGCTCGAGCGACTGCGCCAGCTCCCGCAGCGTGCGGTCGAGCTCGACGATCTGACCGCTCAGGTCGTCGAGGCGCCCGGCCACCAGCTCGCGCGCCCGGCCGTCCACGTGCTCGGCTACCTGCGAACCGGCCAGGCGGACGTCGGCCGCAAGTGCGACGAGGTCCTGGATCGGCCCGTCGTGAAGGTCGTACCCGAGCCGCAGCAGCCGTCTCTCTCCGGAATCGACGAGTGCGCGCTCCCGCGCGGCGTTTCGTTCGAGCAGCATGTTGCGCTCGAGAACGGGGGCGAGGATCGCGCCGGCCTCCTCCAGGAAGGCGAGAGCCCGCTTGCGGCAATCGGGGCGCGCCCGGGCGACGAGAGCCGCGTAAGGCTGCTGCCAGCGTTTGACGGGCACGCTGTGGATCCAGCCGCGCACGCTGACGCCGCCATCGGGAACGCCTTCGAGAGTGGCCTGGGCGACGTTGCGGACCCGGCGTGTGGGCTGAGCGTCGCCGACTTTGACGAGGCAGCCGAGCTCTCCGAGGGGGCCTCCGCTCCAGAGCGAGACATCCGAGATCGGCGCAAGGGCGACCAGCAAGCCGAGCTGGAGCTCCACCGTGACCAGGGGCGGAAGCTCGAGCAGCCTGGGGCTGGATGCGGCGCGAAGGAAGAGATCGAGCGATACCGCTTCCGTGGAGCAGCCGAGCGCAGAGGCGACAGTCGCGACAAGGTCGGAGACGGCGCTCTGGGGCAAGGCGCGCTCCAGCTTCAGGCCTGTTAGAGCGTCGGCAGCGTAAGCAAGCGCCGCCGAGCGAAGGGCTTCGTCGGTGCCCCCTCCGGCTGCAGCCAGCGCCCGTGCCCGGGCGCCGGCGGCCGCGAAGGCGTCGGCTGTATCCGGGTGGCCGTCGAAACGGGCGAGCTCGGCCTCCAGCTCGTCGAGCAGCGGGCCTACCGGAGGCGAATCCAGCTGGACGCGCCTCGACCGCGTCCGAGCTGTGCCGGCGACGGTCGCCGCGTGAGCTGAGAGGTCGACTACAACCGACGCGCCGCCGTTGAGACTCCCTCGATCCACACCCCTCCTGTCCGCAGCTGGCTCCGACTCCCTCCCGGCCGGAACACCGTCTAGCAGTCTGCTTCGACTGCCAAGATTCGACAAGGGCCGAAAGGGCTAATGTGGTGTTCAATCGCTGAACGGCGAAGAGGGCCGCAGATCCCTTGAAAAGCCCTCTCCGTCCGGTCATGCTTGTTGTGGGGAGGGGCTCCCGCTGCGGTTGCCCAAAAACCGAGGACTGGGAAAGGGCAAGAAACTGGGAAATTCGGTCGGATCGAAGGGCGACACACCTTTCCGAGGCCGAGCGGTCCGAGGAGAACGGGGGCAAGTCCTCATCTTGATGGTGCTCGCCCTGCCCCTGTTTTTTGCACTCGTCGCTCTCGTCAGCGACGGATCGAGCGTCTTCGCGAATAAGCGGAGCCTCCAGAACGTCGCGGACGCATCGGTGCTCGCGGCGGTCCGAGAGTTCAACCCTGATCTGAGCGCCTGCACGGGACCCGACACATTGGCCGGCACCTGCTTGTATCGGATCAGGACGACGGCGGAGGACTACAGCACTCGAAACGGCGGCCCGAGTTCCCTCCCCGCATGCAACGACAGTTTGGGGCCGCGCTGGAACTGTTACAAGACGCCATATCCCAACAGCACGGATAACGCCGGGCTCCAGGTGAGGTTCGAGCGGACTGTCCCGTTCCGATTCGGGCGGGTAGTCGGGCTTTCTGGAGGCACGGTCCACGCGAAGGCGGCAGCCGGCCTGGGGCTGCCAGGCTCGGCGGCGAATGTGTCACCCGTGGGGGTGCAGCAAGCAATCGCCGCATGCACGATGCCGACTGCGTCTCCACGCTGCTTCGGGCCGAGCTATCCGAAGACGCTCGACTTCGACAGCGGAGGCTTCGGCTACGCGCTCCTCAACCTGCATTGCGCAACCGACACTCCTGTGTCCACATGCGCGACGAGCTCACCGACGAGCGAGATGAACGTCTTCATGGTCAGTGGCTTTCCTGGGTTGTTGGCGGTCAACAAGTGGTACGTCCAGAACAACGGCGCCAAGAACGGAATCAAGCAGGGGGTTGATGACGTCATCACCGCCGGCACGAAGCTCCTGATTCCGGTCTACGACTGCGTGTCTGTTACTCCGCCGGCCGTCTCCTGCAGCTCGGGAACCAATCCGGCGGCGTACCACGTGATCGGCTTTGCCGCGTTCGTGATCGTGAGCCGAAATGGGTGGAACAATGGGCAGGGGCATACCTTCACCGGCTACTTCACGGACTACATAGCAACGGGCGTCGGTGGGGGCGGAACCGACTTCGGCGTCCACGTCCTCACCCTCAACGAATAGACCCAGGTTTTCGTGGTCGCGTGGCTGCGAGCCAAGTGCTACGTCCGCGATCGCCTCCTCAGCGGCCGCCGAGGAAGAGCACAAGCAACCCGCCGAAGGCCAGGAAGGGGCCGAACGCGATCGTTTTCTTCCGGGCACCAAAGCCCTCGCGGGCGAGAACTAGGAGCGCCACAACCGCTGCCGCGAACAAGCCGGCTAGGATCGCCGCGGCAACCGACTTCCCCAACGCCGCGCCGAGCAGCGCCGCCAGCTTGACGTCGCCCATGCCCATTCCCGCCGGATAAATGAGGAAGGGGACGAAGAAGAACAGTGCCGCCGCCAGTGCGGCGAGCACCCATTCGAGCGCGTGGTCGGGATAGAACGCGATCTGGAGGATCAAAACGATCGCAAGAGCGGGGAGGACGATCGCGTCCGGAATCAGCCTGCGGTCGAGGTCGATCGCCGTCAGGAGGACAAGGGCGGCGGCAAGGATCGCGCCGACGAAAGCGTGGCCGGTGAAGCCGAAGCGCGCGAAACAGCCCACGGCGAGCACGACGCTTCCGCACGCGACCGCGAGCCGCCGCCGGCGCGGCAGGGTACGAACGTGAGCGATGGCGGAAAGGCGAGGCTGCACCTCGGCCGGAGGCGCGCCCGTCTCGTGCACGGTGGTCAGTCCGTCGCGCTCGCGTACGAGCGGCGGATGTCGTCGGACAGCGTCTCCAGGGCTTCCCACTTCTCCATGATTGGGAGGCCGGTGGCCGGTTTCGGCCGCTCGTCGTCGCAGACGATCAGCACACCCACCTGGGGGTGCAGGGCCTCGATCGCGGCCGCGGTCCGGGCTGCTTCACTCAACGAGTCGCTAGCGTCGAGCACAACGACGTCGAGGCGCTGCCGCCAGACCAGGTCGACGGCGTTCGCGATCTTCTTCGTCGCCTCGACGGCAAACCCGTTGCGGGTCAACAGGAATTCGGCTAGCCGCAGAAACTGCTCGTCGCGCGTGCCCAGGAGCACTCGGATCGGCCTCGTGGGCAAGCCGTTCGCCGCTTCCTTGGTCGCGGGTCGCGCGGGAGCATCAGGTCGCCCATTGACTCCTCGGGCCGCCCAGGCAAGCCGGTCTCCCGGTTTCAGGCCGCGGCGTTCGGCCTCACCGGCCGCGAGCTCAACCACGTCACGAGCGCCGCGGCAGATTGAGGCCCGGAAGGGCTTGAGGTTCTCGACGACCTTGACCACCACCTGGTCGGCGTCGACGAAGGCGACGTCGATCGGGAAGAGCAGGAATGCCGTGTGAATCGACCACCCTGGGCGCAGGACGATCCCGTCGCCTGGACTGAGCTCGCGCCGGCCGAGCAGGCCCCGCAGCCGCCGGAACGCCGTGTCCGCCACCAGACAGCGCTCGCAGACGACCTTGCCGTCGTCCTCGCGCCGCAGAACCAGCGCTCCTGGAGGCCCAGCCATCTCAGGTCGCCCCGAAGATCTTGCCGATCGAGTAGAAGGCCGGGCCGAGCAGGACGATGAACATGGCTGGGAAGATGAGGAAGACCAGCGGGAAGAGAATCTTGATCGGCGCCTTCTGCGCCCTTTCCTCGGCTGCCGAACGGCGGCGCTTGCGCATCTCGAGCGCGAGGTTGCGCATGATCTGTCCGGTTGAGGTGCCCAGCGTCTCCCCCTGAAGGACGGAGCGGACGAAGGTCCTCATTCCGGGCGTGTCCGCGCGGCCGAGCATTCCTTTGAGGGCTTCGTTCGTGGTCAGTCCCATGCGCTGCTCCTGCAGCGTGAGACGGAGCTCGACGCCGAGCGGACCTTCCAGCCGCTCGGCAGCCATTTGGACTGACGCGAGGAAGCTGACGCCCGCCTCGAGGGTGACGACCAGCAGATCGATCAGTTCGGGCAGCTCGTAGTCGATTGCATCAGTCCGCTGGCGGGCGCGCCGGTTCAGCACGACCATCGGGAGGATCCAGCCGAGGAAGGCGAAGAAGGCGATGCCCAGCAGGATCATTGCGAACTTGACGCCGCCGCCGGCCGCGAGCCACAGCCAACCGAGCGGGAGGACGATCGCCAGCAGAATGCGATAGCCGATCACCATTCGCGCGCTGGTGTTGTAGAGGCCAGCGGCGATCAGCTGCTTCTGGATCCCGCGCTCGCCTCCGCCCAGGACACCCGGAGCGAGGGCGCCGACTTGGTCTGCGATTTGCTTGATGGCGCCAACGTCTGGTGTCGCAGACTCGGCCTCGACCTGAGTTTTCGCGGAGAATCCGTACGCGTCGATTTGAGCGAGTGTCTGGGCCGTCCGAGTCTGCGAGAAGCGCCAGCTCTGAAGCAGCAGCGCCACCGCCCCTGCCAGGAGCAAGAGACCCACGATGAGAATGAGAATCACGTCAGCCTCCTCAGACCTTGATGTTCACGATCTTCTTGATCACGAGTGAGCCGGCCACGATCATGATCGCGCCGACCGCGATCATCAGCCGCCCAGATGCATGTGTGAAAAGTGGCTTCATGTACGTCGGATTGACGAATGAGATCACCAGCAGCAGGCCGAGAGGCAGGAAAGAGACGACCCACCGCGCCATTCGCCCTTGTGCCGTCAGCGTTCGCACCAACCGGCGCAGGCCCTGCCGTTCGCGGATGTTCTCGATCACCCGGTCGAGGACCTCCGCTGAGTTGCTGCCGGTCTCGCGCTGTAGCGAGGAGACCAATGCCACCTGCTCGACCTCGCGGCTCTTCATCCGCTGCGCAACTAGGGTGAGTGCGTCCTCTAGCGGCACGCCGAGCTGCTCGTCGGCGATCACGCGCTGAAACTCGGTACGCGAGGGCTCGGCTGCGTCCTTGACAACCAAGGATAGGCCGCCGACGAGGCTGTGCCCGGCCCGCAGCCCCGAAGCCACGACGTCGAGGTTGTCCGCAAGCTGGTCGGCGAACGCCCTCCTTCTCTTTTCGACTCGGTAGAGGATGAGACCGCGTACGAAGAGCGGCACTGCAAGGCCGAGCAGCGCGAAGATCCCTGACACGAATGTGGCCATCAACCAGGCCACGAAGAGAGTGAGAATGAGCGTCCCCACGAGCAGCTGTACGGGGGGAATGTTCACTTCGGCGAGTTTGAGAATCTCCTTGAACCTTTGCCACCACCGCGTCTGCTCGAGCGACTGCTCGGTGCCCTCGAAGATGCGGCTGGGAAGCGGGTCCCGGGCGTCTTTCTTGCCCGCCCCGGCCGTCGTGACGAAGTCGGACAGACGCCTGCGCACGGTGCTTCCGCTGGGGCGAAGGGCCATGATCAGCGCGAAGCTGAGCAGCGCGGAGATGAGAACGCACATGACAAACAACGTGATGCCCGAGCTCCAGATCCGGGTGCTTAGGGGTTTGTCGAAAGAGGGGGGCAAGAGCGTCGGGGCGACGTAGGCTGATCTCGCACGTCCGATCCCGGCGACGGAGACGCTCACTTGAACCGGGCGGCCGGGCTCGACCAGCGATCGATACCTGACGAGATACTGATTCGACAGCTTCAGTCCCAGCTGTGTGTAGATACCGGCCAAGTCGGCGGGTGTTGCGGCTTGCGAGAAGGAGCCGCCGGTCGCAGCTGCCAGTTGCTGGAGCGCGGCCGGACGGAAGGTCTTCGAGTGCAAGCCGACCGTGAAGACTCGGACGTGCGCGTCGTGGGCCAGCTTTCTGACCTGGTCAAGGCCAAGCGAGCTGCCGGT
>Ga0307323_10000283_pt1 | contig 15673 bp, 18 predicted proteins | sample ER_DNA_381_FD_194496 | JGI IMG/M metagenome (GOLD analysis project Ga0307323, IMG submission 194496) | Bulk soil microbial communities from the East River watershed near Crested Butte, Colorado, United States - ER_DNA_381 | ecosystem: Environmental > Terrestrial > Soil > Floodplain | place...
ACGGAATGCAAGCTCGCGTACCTCGCGGTCGTCAGCCATCCGGCCGGTGAGACGGTCGCTCACCTCATCGATAAGTTCCTCCAACGACGCTTCGCCCAACGTCTGTGGTTTGCCTGGCTTAGGTCCCGGCTTCACTTTGGGTACGTCGTCGCCAAGCTGCCGGGCTCGGTGCCCCCGCATCCGTTCCGCGGCAGTCATCGGCTCTGGGCTCTCCGGGTTACGAGTCTCGCCCATGTTCGTAACGTAGCTCACTCGTCGAGGCCGTCGAGGAGCTCAGCGACCCGCACCCGCTGCTCTGCTTCCCGTTCCAGAACGTCGTCGAGCGGTTCGGGCACGGCGGCTATGACCGGCGATGACCGATTTCCGCAGCCTGGTAGTCCTTGCTAAAGCGGAAGCAGGTGGTGGGCTAGAAGGTAGCTTCGGCAGTCACCGTCTTGTACTTGCCGTACTTGCCGTCCGAGATGCAGGTGAGGGCTTGAGTCTGGCCCGGCTCCAGGTCACCGGAACTGCATTCCACGCTGCCAAGGACTTCACCGGACGAGTCAATGAACTTGAAGTGAATGAACGCGGTCGATGTGGCGTGGCTGACGTTCTTCACCTTGCCGGTGACGTTGAACTGCGCATCACCGAGGCTGGTGTCCTGCTTCACCGCCCAGCCCGCGAGCGTCTTGTGGCTGCCGACGGTGAAGGCCTTGCCCGCCTTGACCTCCCGCGGGGCGTTCCTGTCGTCCTCGGCCTGCTGTGACTCCGCTGAGGCCGCAGTCATGCCCTCGTCGAGGGCCTTGCCAGCGGTGCCGATGAGGGCCACGCAACCGACGATGGAGACCAGCATGAGAGCCAAAATGTTGATCAGGACGATCAGCCAAGTACGTGGCCCTCTTGGGCGGCCGGAATGGGGCAGAGAATCCAGGAAAGAAGGGTCTGCGGCGGATGGCCCAGACATGGTTGGCGGCGTAGTCACCAGTGATTCCCCAATTCATTTTGACCTGGTCATCCTGCGGCCCCGCCGGTCGGACGAACAGCGAGGTATGACCGGCGGGGCCGGGGCCCAACCGTAGTGAAGTCGAAGCCCTGGCGCGGAGGTTCCGGCAACTTCCGTGGTCGAGGTATGTGGAGAACTCTGTGGACCAAGCCTCTGCCAGGTGCCGCGCGGACCGACGGCAGGGTCCCATCCAGGTCTCACGCCCGGGCGGGGCGCCCAGGCGTCCACGTGCAGGGCCGAACATTTCAACGACTGCTACACACAGCGAGGGGGTGAACGGTGGTGATCACATTCGCTGAGGCGAAGGCCATCGTCCGCGACGCCGAGGAGGCGAACTGGGACCTGGGCACCTACATGATCGAGAACGACGGGTGGGAGGACGCCACCCACTACCTGGTCGTACGCGGTGCGGCCTGAGGCGATGGCTGACAACCCGGATCCCAACTTCATCATCGTCCCTGGTTTAGTGCCGCTGGTGAACAAGGAGACCGGCGAGATTGAGTGCGCGGTGCCGCACCTGCCCGAGGTCGTTGCCCGCCTCGACGCAACGTTGCCGGTGAGCGGCTAGCCTGCCTGATTGTGCCCCTATCGCGGATGCGTGGAGTCGTGCGCCTACCGTTCGCTGTGTTGTTCAGCGAAGACGCGCTGGGCGGCAGCCTATGTGGCGCGACTGATCGCGCCGTATTCTCGCTGAGCTTGCCCCGTCTCCCCGCTGATGCGGATGGAGCGGGATTCCTTCTTGAGCCGCCGAAGAATGAATCATGGCCTTGTACCGAGACCCTCGGGGCCATGGCGTGGGGTTACCTTGGTTTTGAGGGCCGCTCAGACGGACGACGGATTCTCGCGTCATGGGTCAACCGCGTAGCAATTGAGATTGAGACCTATGACGAGGACCGCCAACCGTGGCAAGTGGCAGCCGCATTCGGGCCGAGGTTCAATCTCTGGTATGCAAATTGGCTTGAATGGGTCAGCATCTGGACTGGATCGCCCTCCGCCATAGATAGAGGAATGGCCATCCAAACTCAGGCCGACCTTGTGGCGGAGCACTCGGGATCTCAGGAACTTACGGGATGGGTGTCCGGTGCGGCGGTCCGGACCTACGACTCAGACTTCGCTGCGACAAGAGCCGTTGCTGAGGCGGCGGCGCGGCGCGCCTCAAGACCGGAACCGCCGCCGTTGGAGTGGCGACTCTTAAACAGTGCTCGGGTGCTGCGAGACAATCGACGAGCCGTCATCGATGCCGCCACGGCAGCAGAGGTGGCGCTCGCATATGCGCTACGGACGAGGCTTGGTGAGATGCCGGAGGACGCGTTAGAAGCCACGATCCACTCAGCCAACGGCCTGGTTGGCTTGCTCAAACTTGTCGAGCAGATCGACAGCACCGAAAAAAGTCGATGGAAGCGGGTAGCGGACAGGCTCGCGAACCCTCGCAACTCATGCGTCCATAGAGGCATCAAACTCACCCGCGAAGAAGTCCAGAGCGCGATCGAGGAGGCCCACACACTTCTCGAAACTTATTCTCCGCTCCCCAAGCTCACCTGAACTCAGGCTCTGGATCCGTTCAGCCACGGTTTTCCTTGGCATTCTGATGCATTGGTTGTGGCCAGTGCTCTAACTACGGCCACTTCATGATCACTCCGCCGGTCCGGCGGCCGAGGCTGGATCCGCCGACAGATAATCCACGCATAGCTGGCCAAGTGCGGTCAACTGCACGTTGTTAAAGGGCCCACCGAAGCCCTCCGTGCGCCATGTGATGCCGCTTGTACGAAGGGTGAGTTCCGGAGCTGGCATAAGCGGCGCCGGGTCCGGCCCGATCATGAGTTCCTTTCTTGATCAGTTGCTGCCACACTTTCCACGAGCCGATCGACCAAAGGACGAGCAAGGAGACCCATGCCGACGATCACCCCTGCGAGCAGTGACAGTCCGATGATCTTGAGTGTCTTGCGCTTCATGATCTAGCCCTTTCCCTGAGTCCCGATATTTTTGATTGGGCCATTCGCAGAGACGCTGACTCCGATGATCTTGAAACCGAACTTTTGAACTTTTGACGTCCTCTAGCCTGCGGCTGGTGTGATCAACAGGTTTCCCGCGAAGAAATTCTGGGCGCCGGTCCGCGCGTGACTAGGAAGGTGATCAACAGGTTTCCCGCGAAGAAATTCTGGGGGCCGCGGTCCGTGACCGGACTGAGTGCTTCTTATCTCTGCAGACTCTGCTCCAACTGCTCAATGAATTGGCGGTCACGCGAAGTCCTACCTTCGAGGTTCTCTAGCGGAGTTACTTTCCACTTTGCCAACCCCCATAGAGGCAACCTTTGCAAGATAGTGTCCAACTCTTCATTGGATTCTGCCTCAAAGATAAGCACTAGAGCCCTCTCTCCGACTGGAAGCCCTCCGCCAATTATCTTGCCCTCTGATTTGAGGTTTATAAGAGCATCCATAGAAGGAAGAACCCATTGGCGCATTATCTTAACAAGCTGATCAGGGGGAAGTAGCGGCCCCGGATCGATCAACTCTTCGGTTACGAGGTACTGCATCCTAGAGCTTGCTCCTTTCCTATCCCGCTCTGTCTAGGCGGGTTCTAACCTTCGACCACAAACATGATGCCACTTCCCGTAGACCGGCGCGAAGTTCGAAGAATTTACCTTCCACGCACTAGGGTGAATAGGGGCAAAAAGGAGAGCCGGAGCCCCAAAACGATAGGACTCCAGCCCTCTGACCACACTACGGATGGTCAAGCAGGCCCGCTCACCGTCCTACGCCCCCGGATGAGACCGATCCCCAGCACCAAAAGCCCCACCGCCAGCAACAGCCCAGCAACGTAGGTTAGGTAGATCATGGCGTTGGGCTCTGTGGCCTCAGGAGAGAGAACGGACATGAAGAAGCCTAAGGCCATCAGAACCGCCGCAATCCGGAAGGCGACTCTCACCACCCACCCGCCGCCAAGTGCTACAGACTCCTCAGGGCCATCATGCAGACGGCCACGGAGGACGGGCGGGTAGCAAAGAACCCTTGTTCCATCCGCAGTGCGGGCCGTGAAGAGCCGGTCGAGCGCCCGATGATCACGCTGGAGCAGTTGGACGCCATTACGGCCGCCGCGGGCGAACGGTGGCGGAGCCTGATAGACATGGCGGCATGGTGTGGGCTGCGCTTCGGTGAGTTGGCAGCGTTGCGGAAAAACCGCATTGACCTCGACACTGAGACCGTGATGGTGGCTGAGTCCGTCTCGGTCCTCGCTGGGGGAGTGCGCCACGTCGGCCCCCCAAAGTCTGACGCCGGCCGTCGGACCGTGGCGATCCCGCCACATATAGTTCCGGCGCTTCAACACCACCTAGAACGCTTCTCCGAGGCTGGTCCTGATGGATTGGTCTTCGTCGGGCCAAAGGGCGGTGCCCTTTCCTCTGCCAACTTCGGTGCCGACGTTTGGCGACCAGCTGTCACGTCGGTCGGTTTGAGGGGCTTCAGGTTTCATGGGCTAAGGGGAGTGTCCGCCACGCTTGCTGCGAGGCAAGGCGCGACGACTAAAGAACTGATGCGACGCCTAGGGCACGCAACCCCCGACATGGCTATGCGATATCAGCGAGCCGACGCCGAGCGGGATCGGGCGCTGGCCCGGGCGATGAGCGACGGGCTCTCTGGCGGTAGTTAGGCCCCAGCGCCGTTCTGCCAAGTTCAACAACTGCCCCATCCTCCAGTTGGATCCCGATGGGCTATGTGCCAAGGTCTCGGTCGTTGTCGTCGACAAGTAAGTCGATTGTCCACAAGGGCGCAACTGGTCCATCGACGCCAAGCACGCCTGTTGACGTCGAAAAGCGCCCTGAGAGTCGCTGCGCGTGCAAGCACCGCGTGCAACACCGCACTGACACAGTCCACACATCGCTGGGCTTCCACGGCACACATGCGCGGCCTCGGCGCACTGAGGCGCCTTCCAGGGTTGCCCTTCATCGCGTGAGCCTGCGCTACCCTTACGCAGGTTGCTCCGAAAGTCCTTAAGTCATTCTTAAGTCACGAGTGGGGTACGCGGGTACGCATCGAAGAGTAAAGCGCCTAGTCAGGCGGATGTAGTTCAATGGCAGAACATCAGCTTCCCAAGCTGACAGTGCGGGTTCGATTCCCGTCATCCGCTCCAGAGGATTGCCCCTGATCAGAGGCCCTTTTTCGCGAACGTCCCGGCTCAACGGCGTTCAACTGCGGCTCGATCGGGCCCTCCGCGGGGCCCCACAACCTTCGGGGCCGGCCGCGATTTGCGCTCCGTGAGCCGGGCGTCGACGGCTGCCGCGATCGCCTCGTCGGCCACCCGGCTGCTGTGCTGATAGATCAGGGCAGCAGCGGGTGAGTCGTGTCCCATACGGGTCATCAGGTCACGCAGGCTGGCACCCGACTGAGCGGCCAGCGTGTTACCGGTGTGCCGTAGGTCGTGGAGGTGGAGGTTAGGGACCCCGATCTGCTCGCGGGCTTGCCGCCAGCCGACTGCGGGATTGAAGTTTCCGCGATGCCACGGCTGCCCGTGCTCGTTGACAAACACCAACCCGTCCGGGCCGTCGAGAGAGTAGGTGTCCAGGTGGCGCTGGAGCTCGGGCAGGATGCCGGCCGGAAAGGAGACCGTGCGGATTCCGGCCCTCGATTTCGGCGGTCCTAGCTGAAGGCCGCCGGGCACCCTGAGCAACTGTCGGCGAATGCGGACGGTGCGTCGCTCCAGATCAAGATCATTCCGGGTGAGCGCGGTGATCTCTCCCCAGCGGAGCGACGCGAAGGTCTTGAGCAGCAGGAACGCCTTCCACCGATCTGGCATCAGATCGACAAGGGCGTAGAGCTGGTCGAGGGTCAGCACCGGCCGTTCGGTGGCCCGTTCCTCGCCCGCGCCTTTGATCCGGCACGGGTTGACAATGATCAACTCGTCCTCGGTGACGGCCGTGTTCAAGATCGCGCGCAGAAGGCGGTACGACTTAGCGACCATCGTGGCTGACACCCCGGCCTCGAGTAGCCCCGCGCGCCACTCACGCACCGTCGCGGTGTCGAGCTGACCGAGTGCCACTTGGCCCAGCGCGGGGGCGAGGTGCCGGCGAATCAGCGAACGGTAGACGTCGGCTGTGCGCGGCCGGAGGCGAGGATGCTGGTTGATCCACTCCTCGGCGTAGACGGCGAACAAGACTTTGCTGCCGGCGACATCCAGCCAGTTGCCCGCAACCTGCGACTGCCGCTCCAGTTCCGCTAACACTCTGACAGCCTCGGCTCGGCGGGCGTAGGTCTCCGGCCAGGCAACCCGAACGCCGTCGCGAGTGCGGTAGCGGATCTGCCAACGTCCGGACTCGCGCCTGCGGATCGAACCGAAGTACCGGCGGTTGGCCATCAGCTAAGCCTCCGGCTCCGTCGCCACACCTGTGTGACCAGCGCCGGGTCAGGCCCAGTCAGCGGCTCCTTGACCTCGGCGAACGCGTCGAGGTCCGCCGGGTCGAAGCGGATGAACTTCCCCAACCGGTAATGCCGGACTCGCCGCTCCGACGCCATCCGGCGGATGAAGCCCACCGACACATTCAGGTACTCGGCGGCCTCGTCCGGGTTGAGGTAGCGCTCGCGGGCCGCGACCTCCGCCACAGCTCCCGCCGAAGCGGGGATGGGTGCTGCGCCCATCTGCGTCTCCATCACCGCGTTCCTCCGCTGACGATCAATCACTATCCCTGCGCACCATTCAGCCCACTTGAGGCAATGTCCAGCCGCGGACTTGACCTGGGGACAACTGTCAAACCCTGATGCGAAGGCTGTACGAGACCCCTAAGCCAAATCTGTAGCGCAGGCGATCAACTGCCTTTAGCGGTCGAAGGCGGCTATCGGGGGCCACCGGACCGAATGGGCTGTGCCGTCCGGGGCTCTGGGTACCGATAGCCGCCGTGGCCGAGGTCGGCATCGACATCGCCCCTGAGCAGCCGAAAATCCTCACCGCTGAAGCCGTCAAGGCCTCTGACGTCGTGATCACCATGGGCTGCGGCGACACCTGCCCGTTCTACCCCGGTACGCACTACGAGGACTGGGTGCTCGAGGACCCCGTTGGCAAAGGAGTCGAAGCCGTGCGGCCGATCAGGGATGAGATCCGGCGGCGAGTCGAGACCCTCATCACCGTACTGGTTCCGACCAGCGCCTGATCTTGCGGCCGGCATAGTCCAAAAGCGTCCTAAGCCCTCTCCACACTTGGCGGATGAGCAGGCTGGCCGGCTCGACAGGCGACGCTTCAGCGTTCAACCCCGGCGGACTGAGCTGCGGCGCCAACCCCGGCTCACCCATCACCCCCGACGACGAGGCACCATTCAAGTTCACCGGAGCTCCGCAACGTCACGCACTCGACCTCAGCGGAGACCTCATCACCGACACCGAGGCCGAAATGCGCATCGCAATGGGCCGCCAATGAGGCGAGTGTCGATATCGCTTCGCGCAGGTCGTGTACTTCTGGGCCAGCATGGATCTGATCCACCTGACGATCGGCGGCGCCCGGGTCAACCCGGTGCGCTCCCACCTGTGGTCCCCGCCCGCGGCTCGCCGCTACCGCGGATCGAACACGGTCAGGCCCTCGAGCACCTCGACCGCACCCCCTGGATGTTGGAACTGCCGCAGTGTCGCCGATCCCGGTCAGCCCGCTGCCGTCGCGCCGCCTGCAGATCATCGCCGCCCGACACACCAGCCGATGACCCATCACCCTCCAGTGACCCGAAGACGAAACCCTTACGGCCGCAAGCCACTCTAAGCACCGCACCGGTTACCGCGACAGTCATCGATCCGTTCTGCGTACCCCCAATCGATTACAGAAATTCCATGTGCGACACACCTTTTTGCATCGTCGGTACTTCCCGCGGCTCAGCTGACCGCGAGCCTGACTCGGTTCGCCTTCAGTGGTTGTGACCATGAGCATCCACAAGCTCAGCGCCGGGTCGGGGTACGACTATCTGACCCGGCAGGTAGCCGCATTCGATGCCACCGAGAGAGGCCATGTCGGGCTGGCCTCCTACTACACCGAACGCGGAGAGATTCCGGGAGCATGGATCGGCTCCGGCCTGGCTGGCATCGACGGGCTGAGCGCCGGTGATGCGGTGACGGCGGAGCAGATGCGGGCTCTGTTCGGCGCCGGCCTGCATCCCCTCGCCACCCAGCGGTTGGAGCAACTTGAGACCGCTGACTTGACCGACGCAAATGTGAAGGTAGCGACCCGGTTGGGTGCGCCGTTCAAGGTTTACGCCGCCGATGTCAGTCCCTTCCGGGTCGAGGTCGCGAAGAGGATTGGCACCCGGCAGGCAGCGGCCGGACAGCTAGCGGGGGAGCCAATCTCCGCGACCGATCGGGCGCATGTCCGTACAGAGGTGGCGCAAGAGTTCTTCCGAAAGCTGCAGGGCCGCGATCCGATCGATGCCCGCGAGATCGCCGCCACCATCGCCAAGCAGTCGCGTCCCCGCACACAGACCGTGGCGGGCTATGACTTGACCTTCTCCCCGGTCAAGTCGGTGTCGAGCTTGTGGGCGGTCGCCGACCCGCGCGCCGCTGCACAGATCGAGATTGCGCACCAGGATGCCGTGCAGGATGCGTTGAGCTTCATCGAACGTCACGCACTGTTCACCCGGCAGGGCAGGAACGGGTCCGGCAGGTCGACGTGATCGGCCTGGTGGCAGCGGCATTCACGCATCGCGACTCGCGTGCGGGTGACCCGGATCTGCACACCCATGTCGCTGTTGCGAATAAGGTGCAAACCCTCGACGGACGCTGGCTGTCCATCGACGGCCGGGTGCTGTTCAAAGCCACGGTGGCGGCGTCGGAAACCTACAACACCGCTCTGGAACACCATCTCCACGACCGGCTGGGGGTGCGGTTCGCCGATCGGCCCGACACTGAGCCGGGTAAGCGGCCGGTGCGGGAGATTGTCGGTGTTGACCCTGCCTTGAACCAGCGGTGGTCTACCCGGCGGGTGTTGATCACGATTCGGCAGGGTGAGCTGGCGGCCCGGTTTCAGCGTGATCATGGTCGGCCGCCGACGCCGGTGGAGGCATTGCAGTTGGCGCAGCAGGCCACGTTGGAGACCCGGGACGCCAAACACGAACCCCGCAGCCTAGCCGAGCAACGCGCCGCTTGGCACACGCAGTCCGCCGAAACCCTCGGCGGACCTGAAGCGGTCCAAGCCATGATCACCCACGCCCTCCACCCCAGCTCCGCGCCGAGCGCTGCCGTAAATGCGAAGTGGTTGACGGCGACCGCGGAGAAGGTGCTGGCCGCGGTGGAGGAACACCGTTCGACCTGGCAAAGCTGGCATGTCCACGCCGAAGCACAGCGCCACATCCGGTCAGCGGCTGTGCCCACTGACCAGGTTGATCAATTGGTGGAGCTGCTCGTCGGTGAGGTGCTGCAGACCAGGTCGATCTCCTTGACGCGCCCAGACGACGGCATCAGCGAGCCGGCGGTCTTGCGTCGGTCCGATGGTTCGAGTGTCTACACGGTTGCCGGATCCGACCTGTACACCTCCATCCGCATTCTGGCCGCCGAACAGCGACTCGTCGCGACGGCGGGCCGCACCGACGGGCGTGTTGCGGATGCCGCCACTGTGAAGCTGGCGCTACTCGAATCGGCCGCCAACGGGAATGCCTTAGATGCGGGACAGGCCGCTCTGGTTCGTGCCATGTGCACCTCCGGGGCGAGGCTGCAACTGGCCATCGCCCCGGCCGGTGCCGGCAAAACCACTGCCATGCGCACCCTGGCTCGGGCGTGGAGCGACAGCGGCGGCCAGGTAATCGGGCTGGCCCCGTCAGCCGCCGCAGCTGCGCAACTCCGCGACGCCACCGGCGCACCGGCGGAAACGTTGGCGAAGCTCACCTGGTCCATCCACCACGCTGACCTGCCAGATTGGGCGGAACGCATCGGCCGGTCCACGTTGGTGATCATCGACGAGGCCGGGATGGCGGACACGCTCTCCCTGGACACCGCCGTCCAGTTCATCATCGGCCGCGGCGGCAGCGTCCGGCTGATCGGTGATGATCAACAACTCGCCACGATCGGTGCCGGCGGTGTGCTCCGCGACATTCAAGCCAGCCACGGCGCGGTTCACCTGACCGAGCTGCACCGTTTCGCTGATCCTGCTGAGGCCGCCGCGACCCTCGCCCTTCGCGACGGCGGAACTGAAGCGCTCGGCTTCTACCTGGACCGGCGACGGGTCCACGTCGGCGACCCCACCACCACCATCGTGGCTGTCCTCAACGCCTGGCAGGTCGACCGCAACCGCGGCTTAGACGCGATAATGCTTGCCCCGACCCGGGAACTCGTCCGCAGCCTTAACCACCGCGCCCGGAACCACCGCCTCGTCGGCAAAACCCCGAGCCAGGAAATCGAGTTGGGCGACGGCAACCAAGCCAGCGTCGGCGACCTCATCATCACCCGGGCCAACGACCGCAGACTCCGTATTACCGCAACCGATTGGGTGAAGAATGGCGACCGCTGGACCATCCTCAATCTCACCAGAGATGGTGGTTTAAAGGTGCGGCACGTACGGAACGGGCACACCGTCACCATGCCCGCCGCCTACGTTCAAACCTCTGTGGAGCTCGGTTACGCCAGCACCGTGCACACCGCGCAAGGTGTCACCGCCGACACCATGCATGGCGTCGTCACCGGTGAGGAATCCCGGCAACAGCTGTACACCATGCTGACCCGGGGGCGCAGCGCCAATCACGTCTACCTTTCGGTGGTCGGGGACGGGGACCCGCACGCTGTTATCCGATTTGACCGTGTTCACCCGCGGACAGCGACAGAGCTGCTCGAGCAGGTCCTGGCCCGCGACGCGACCCCACAATCCGCCACCACCCTGCAGCGCGAACAGCAGGATTCCGCCGCCCGGCTCGGCGCCGCGACCGCCCGCTACCTCGACGCCCTCCACGTCGCCGCCGAACACCTCGCCGGGCCTCAGGCGGTTGCCGGCCTCGACCAGAGCGCCGGCCGGCTGCTTAGAGGGCTCACCGCGGAGCCGGCGTGGCCGACCCTGCGCGGCCATCTGCTCCTCATGGCTGCCGCCGGCGCCGATCCGGTCTCTGAACTGCTCACCGCCGCCGCAACCCGGGACCTGACGAGCGCCCATGATCAGGCGGCTGTCATCGACTCGCGGATCGAAGACCTTGGCCTCGTCGCCGCGAGGGGGCCGTTGTCGTGGCTGCCGGGCATTCCCGAACGCATCGCCGCCGACCCCAACTGGGGACCGTACCTGGAAGCCCGATCACACCTGGTCGCTCAGCTCGCCGACCAGATCCGCGCTAACGCCGGAGCTGAAGCCCCAGCCTGGGCGGCCCAGCGACACGCTGACATGCCGGCCGAGTTGATCGCCGACATACAGGTATGGCGCGCCGCCACCCAGGTCGACCCCAGCGACCTGCGACCAACCGGGCCACCCCAGCTCGGCCGCGCCGCCCGAGTCTGGCAACAGCAACTCGACATGCGGCTCGCCGCCGCGGACACCCGTACAGAATGGCGATGGCGGCAACTGCTCGCTGCAGAAGTTCCCAGCGCCACCGCGGACTCATTCCTGCCAGAGCTGACAAAAAGGTTGAGCAACCTCACTTGGGCCGGCTTCGATGCCACCCTGCTCGTGCGGTCGGCGGCGGCCGCAGGACCCCTACCCGATGACCACCCCGCGGCGGCCCTGTGGTGGCGCATCCTCGACCTGCTACCGCAAACGCCGAACCCATACTCTGCAACCTCCGGGGCAGTTCCAGCGAGGCAGAGAAGCACCACGTCACCCGAGCAGCAGCGATCACGGCCGCGCTCGGCGCCGCCTCCCGGGCTCGGCCCGAGTCGCTGAAAGCCTCGACGCATCACAACGATAGATATGCGTTCCGGTTTGTTGCTGAAACCCCCTCCATCAGTTATCAAGACTCGGCCTCCGGCCGGGCGGTGGGTGTCCTCGCTGCGCTGCGGGCCGCGCCGCCCCGATGCGAGGTGACGACCACGCACTTCAGAACTCCGCGCATGTGTCTGTTTTTGCAGCAGCAAACTCCGACGAGCCTGTGATCCTGCGGCATTCCGGCAGTGGCAGCGACGTCGGCGTGTGACTGTGTTCGGCCGCCTGGCGTTGCCGAGTCCAGTGCGGCCCGACTCCGTCGAGCAGCCCGGCTGGTGGCGCAACCGGCGGGTGTTGTGAGGGTGCCGTGTGGGCGCTAGCGTGACGAGGGTCGACGGCGTAGTTAAGCGCACTGGGGCTGAACGTCGCCGCAGACCAGCGTGGATCGACGCTCCTCCCCGCTCCCGATCCGACCACGAATCGTCTCGCCTCCGACGGCGGGACGCTGACACCAGGAGAACTCGGTGACGCCAGCGACTCAGCCGGAAACGAGCGATCTGCAAGATCCGCAAGAGGCTCAGCCGATCGCTATCGAGGCGTACATCTACTTGTACCCGCTGGTGATGATGGATGCCACCCGTCGCCAGATGACGAACGTTGAACCGGGTGAGCGGGTCGGCTTTGGCCCAATGAACGCCTTCAGCCATATACGGACCTTTCCCCCGCCGGAGTTCAAGGCCGTCCCGTGGCCCAACTTCGACACGCTGTACTCGATCGCGTGGCTAGACCTTATCTATGAACCGTTGATTCTCTCCGCACCGGACACCGGCGGACGCTTCTACCTGCTGCCGATACAGGACATGTGGACCGACGTCATCGCCGTGCCCGGTAAACGGACCACCGGCACGCAGGCCGGCCATTTCGCCATCGTGCCGCCAGGGTGGCAAGGAGAGCTGCCCTCAGGAGTGAGACGCATCGACGCCACCACGCCGTATGTCTGGATCATCGGCCGTACCCAGACCAACGGCCCCGACGACTACGCGGCCGTCCACCAAGTGCAGGACGACCTCACCATCACTCCGCTGTCGCGGTGGGGGCAAGAGCCGCGGCCGGTCACGGCCACGATCGACCCAACCGTTGACATGACCAGCAACCCGGTCGACCAGGTCAACCAGATGTCGGCGGCCGCCTACTTCACCTACGCGGCGGCGTTGATGAAGCTCCACCCACCGCACCGGACGGACTGGTCGATTCTGGCCCGCATGCACCGCATCGGCATCGACCCCGGCAACAGCTTTGACATCGAGTCCCTCAACTCGGCGACTAAGTCTGCCCTGCACGAGGCCGTCCTTGCCGGCCAGGAGGCGATCCGGGCGAAGGTGCCAACGCTGGGCCCGCTCGTCAATGGATGGCAGGTGAGCGCCGACACGATGGGTGTTTACGGCAACTTCTACCTCAAACGCGCCGCCCTCGCCATGATTGGTTTGGGCTCCAACCCGGCGGAGGACGCGATCTACCCACTGACTTTCACCGACGCCGACGGGAATCCGCTCAACGGGAAAAACGACTACACACTCCACTTCGACAAGCAGGAGCTGCCGCCGGTCGAGGCCTTCTGGTCGGTCACCTTGTACGACACCGACGGCTTCCAAGTCCCCAATCCGCTCAACCGCTCCGCCCTCGGAGACCGAGACGCGCTTCGGTACAACGCCGACGGCTCACTCGACCTGTTCGTCCAGCACGAGAGCCCCGGTCCGCAGGGAGAGGCGAACTGGCTGCCGGCACCACGCGGCCCGCTGGCCTTGTTCCTGCGCCTCTACGCACCGAAATTGGAGGTACTGGACGGCCGTTGGCGCCCCCCGCCGGTGCGGCGGGTCGGTTAGGCGCTGCAGCGAGTTTCTGAACCGGAACGGCCACTCTCCGGCGAGGGTTCTCCAGGATCGGGCCTCAGTCGAACCCTAATCGACACGACGTACCGGAGGGGGAACCCAGGCCCCGTTAACGGCTTCATCCTTCGGCCAGTACAGGCGCAGCATCAGTATGAATTCGCCCTCGGGAGCCGGGAGCCAGTTGGCTTGCTTGTCAGCCCCAGGGAACTCGTTTTGTATGTACAAGTCCGCTGAGCCATCTGGGTTTTCCTGGAACTTGTCCCGAGAGCTTAACGACGAGCGGTTAATAGAGTTGGCCACCAGGAAGTATTCGCTGTCGTACGTGGTGACGGACCAGAATCCCTGCGGGTGAATTGGTGGGACATCTGCTTGTGTGAGGCGCATTACGTACCTGCTCGCCCCATTCAGCACCTTTCCGTCCCCGTCGAACCGAGCAATCGGATAGAACGCATCGGCGGGCAAGTTCCCACCAACGCCGATGTAAGCAACGAGCGCCCGTTGGAGATAGTCCGTGCCGTAGTGCCCCGAACCGGTGGAAACCATCCACCCATTCGCTTGTCTCTGGCGGGCGTACTGCCTCTGGATCTCCTTACGCGCCGTCTCCGGTACACGCGAAAGTCCCTGCGCCACACTGCTGGACACCTTCGACATATCAAAATCGCCGACGAGCCCCAAACGGTTGAGAATCTCAACCATTGGGGCGTCTTGGGGCGTGGGCGGATTGTCCTTCAACAGGCGGCTAAAGCGTGCAAAAAACTCAGCGGCGCCCAGGTTATCGATCTGATCCCTGGGCGGTGTCGTCATGTCGATACTAGAGTCGACCACTCCCTCATCGAGCCTCGGGCTCGGGTTCCCGAACATCGATAGCGGGACGAGCGTGTACTGATCCTGCAGCGCATGCACAGCCTCGTAATCCTGCGCCGTTCCGGAGGAATAGGTACGGCCAACGAGCAACACCATATTAGTGCCGGACGTGAGCTGCTCGACTTCGGCCGGAACCGCTCCCGTCCATTGAGGCCCGGTTATAGCGTAATCCCCGGCTTTACCGCCGGTCGTTCGCGTACCAGGGTTCCCAATTACTTCCGTCCAACCATCGAGAATTGGCATCATGTAAAAACGGTTGTCTGCATCCGGAACATGCAGAACGTAGGGCCCCCGCGAAAGATCGAGCCACGCAAGTGAATAGAGAGTATCTACGCTGGCACCGGCAATAGTCCGGTCCGATGAGCCGGGAAACGAACGGTGATGGGCGAATTGGCCCATGGGCGACAGCGCGCCCTGAGGCACGGCCACGTTCGTCGTTACGCGTCGAAGAGAATCCATCACAAGGAGCGGATAACCATAGATATAAGCGCTAACGCCAAGCTGAAATGCCTCTTCTTCGTTTAGAGGTTGCTGCTCAGCACCGGAGCCAAGGATCGAAGCGGTCATCTCGTGATCCTTCAGAGGCTAAACGAGAAGCGAACAAAGGGGTCAAGCGACGTCGTGCGACATCTGGTCGATGCAACGATCACGGCCAGGAGCGGGTCGTCTTGTGCTAGCGCGATCTCGATTCCGTAGCTGTCCCGCACCCGGAACCACCGCTTCGACGCCTCGGCCACCCGGTGTCCGCCCCGCTCGACCTTGTACTCGTGGTCGACGACGTTCCCCAGCGGCATCGTGCGATCCTCTCCTCGCTTGCGGACGTAGCCTACGCCTCATGCCTCGCCCTGCATGCGCCACCAGCTTCGGGCCCCCGGCGCGTTCAGAGTCGCCCTCGCAAGCGGGTATCGGCGGCAACGGCCCCAGCTCGTGTCGGCAGGGTCCGGCCCCGCGACTGCGCTTATAGCGGACGGCGAGAACCCTAGTGAACATCGGCGAAGGCGACTCGGAAAGCAGGCTCACAGACGGCCGCCGGGACAGCAACGCGATCGAGCACCTAGCGGCAGCGGCTGCGGCCTCATGCCGTAAGCGTCGGCGACGTTGGCCGGTGGCAATCTTGATCAACTTCTCGGGCCCCCCACGGGCCCCG
>Ga0307323_10000285_pt1 | contig 15569 bp, 21 predicted proteins | sample ER_DNA_381_FD_194496 | JGI IMG/M metagenome (GOLD analysis project Ga0307323, IMG submission 194496) | Bulk soil microbial communities from the East River watershed near Crested Butte, Colorado, United States - ER_DNA_381 | ecosystem: Environmental > Terrestrial > Soil > Floodplain | place...
TTTGAGCGCCGGTAGCACGGTGTCGTCGTTGCACTCAGCCATCCCGCTAGCGGAGTCCGACCGCGGGCGCTTCGTACGACGGTCGTCTTGCGACGCAGCAATCCACTCCGGTTACGTGATCCGATCGTGAGATGAGGACGTGCCTTGAGGTCGATCGTCTGATCGGGCTCGGGGGGGCGCGCCCGATGAAAAGCGGGCAGTCGGCCCTTCTGGGCGCAGACTCTGGGTGTGGCCCTCAACAGCGAGGTGGTGTTCGTCGGGGGCAGCGCCGGCCCTCTTCTCGGTCCGCCCTGATGGACGCGGTATGCCCGCCTCCACGGTGTTCACCGCGTTCCATGCTTACGGCGGCGGGACCGGGGTTGCCAAGGACATCGAGGTCTACGCCCACTACGGTCATGAGGGCGGGGTCGATTACCAGGTCGATTGGCAGCTGAGTTGGTTCGTGGAATGCTTCCCAGGCCAGGGCTGACCATCGCCGTGACAGTTTGGACGAATACGACGAATACATTGCGATGGATGGAGGCGTCGACGCCATCGAGCCAGAAATATGGCTCTGCTGACCAGCCACTTCAGATTTGGGCCCTTCACGATGTGGGATCAGCCGCTCCCAAGCTAGCGACCAGGGGTGGGCCGAACCGGGCAATACGCGAACCGCGACCTAGGCGAGCTACTTGCACCGACGCTGGCGCTCTGACGCCACGAAGCGTCTTCGTCGACGACGAAGAGGCCGCTGACCGGAGACCAGCCAAAGCAACATCAGCGGACCTGATTCCTGTTGGGCGTACGGACGCGGCCGAAGGTCCAAGGGCCACCGTCGACTACGCTCGCCCGTCATGATCGCGGCGCTGGGAGACCGCGTCCTGTCGATCGGGGCGGACTCCGCCGACTCGTCGGAGCTGCGCTTCCACAAACGGCTGCTCGTCGGGATCGCGCTCTTCATCCTGCCAATTGGGTTCCTCTGGGGCTGCCTGTATTGGGTCGTGGGCGAGGAGGCGGTCGCGCTCACGCCGTGGGCTTATGTCGCCGGATCGATCATCAGCCTCGCCGTCTTCGCCCGGAATCGAAATTTCGCGTTCCTGCGGACGGCGCAGTTCCTTCTGATCCTGGTCGCGCCCGCGCTCGGGATGATCATGCTCGGCGGCCTCGAGGACTCGAGCTTTGTGATCCTGTGGTCGCTTCTTGCGCCGCTCGGCGCGGTCGCCTTCGGCCGACCCGCGCGCGCCTGGCCGTGGTTCGCGGCGTTCGTCGCCGTCATGTTGCTCGCGGTCGTACTCTCCGAACTCGTGCGGCCGGACGGCGCCAACCTGCCCGATGCTTTCGTCCGGACCTTCGACGTCCTCAACATCGTCGCGGTCTCGCTTGTGGCGATGTTGTTGCTCATAACATTCGCTCGAGGACGGGACACCGCACAAACACGCGTCGAGGCGCTCCTGCTAAACATCCTTCCCAAGGAGGTCGCCCAGCGCCTGCAGGCCGAGCCCCACGCGATCGCGGACCACTTCGACGACGCCAGCATCCTCTTCGCGGACGTCGTCGACTTCACTCCGCTTGCGAGCCGACTCGACGCGCGCGAGGTCGTCGGGATGCTCGATCGTCTGTTCACGACATTTGACGAACTCGTCGACCGCTACGAGGTCGAGAAGATCAAGACGATCGGCGACTGCTACATGGCCGCGGCGGGGGTTCCCCGGCCTCGGTCCGACCACGCGCACGCGCTTGCCGACCTCGCGCTAGAGATGAAGGACTGCGCCCACACATGCCTACCGGAGAGCGACCTCCGGCTCCGGATCGGGATCAGCTCCGGCCCGGTCGTGGCGGGCGTAATCGGACGCCGCCGCTTCCTCTACGACCTCTGGGGTGACACGGTGAACATGGCGAGCCGCATGGAGTCGCACGGGACATCAGACGAGATCCAGATCACGCGTCCGACCTGGGAGCTCTTGGGCGACGACTTCGTCACGGAGCCGATAGGGCTCGTCGACGTAAAAGGCAAGGGCGACGTGGAGACCTGGCGGCTCGTCAGCAGAAACGGTCATTAGCGGCGATGTCAGCGCGTTCGCGCCGCCCGGCGACATCCATCGCGTGCGCAACGTCAGCGAAACGACGGCGATCTCGGTGCACACTACGGCACCGACATCACCCGGCATCGGCTCGGGCGCGCCCCGCCGCTGCTATGACTGGCCTCGATGGATACCGAAAGTGAAACCCCCACCCGACTACCGAAGGAGCAGCAGCCGTGTCACTCGTCTACGTCCACCAGTTCTCAATCTCAGTCGACGGCTTCGGCACCGGTGAGGGTCAAAGCCGCGACGCCTACTTCGGTCACGCCGGGGAGCGGCTGCATGAATGGATGTTCACCACTCGCTGGTGGAACGAGAAGGTCGGCCAATCCGGCGGCACCGGTGGCATCGACGACGCCTTCCTGGAGCGGCACGATCGGGGGATCGGCGCCGAGATCATGGGTGCCGGGAAGTGGGGCTTCCCCGGGTGGTACGAGGACCCGGACTGGAAGGGCGCGTGGGGTCCCAACCCGCCGTTCCACACACCGGTCTTCGTCCTGACCCACCACACCCGCCCGTCCATCGAGATGGAGGGCGGCACGACGTACCACTTCCTCGACGTCCCTCCTGCCGAGGCGCTCGAGACGGCCCGCGAGGCCGCAGATGGCAAGGACGTACGCATCGGCGGGGGCGCCACCGTGATACGCGAGTTCGTTGCTGCCGGGCTCGTCGACCACATGCACGTCGTGCTGGTCCCCATCCTGCTCGGCCGAGGCGTCCGGCTCTGGGATGGACTGGAGGGCCTCGAGAAGGACTACCAGGTCGAAGCCACCTCCTCGCCCAGCGGAGTCACGCATGTGACCTTCACCCGTGCGGGCGCCTAATCCGCTGCCTCGACCAAGACGCCACGCTCGGCCGGGCGGCTCCCGAAGCTCCCGTACGTGGCGTGCAAGACCTTACGAAGCCAGGGATCGTGTCCGTAGATCCTCTTTCGGCGTCGCGTCGTGGCGTAACCGGGCGGTCGTCAGTGCGCGGCGTACTCCTGCCCGGCCCGCCTGACGGCGTACCGCACGTGGGTGGCGTACTGCGAACTCCAAGTGCCGAGCACCTCGAGGTCGATATCCTGCTCGAATCCCTCGAACAGCCGCTTCCCACCGCCCAGCACGAGCGGCGCGGTGGAGATCGCGAGCTCTTCTACTACTCCCGCCGCGAGACCCTGGCGGATCAGGTCGGCGCCACCACCGAGGGAGACCCCGCCGTCGCCGGCGAGCTCGCGCGCCTTCATCAGCGCGGCGTCGAAGCCGTCAACGAACAGGAAGCCCGCACTCGGATCGGGCTGGTCCTCGGTGCGGTGGGTCAGCACAATCAACGTGCCGGGGAATGGGTTGGTGCCGCCCCAGGCGCCGGCGGCGTCGTACATGTTGCGGCCGACGATCCCGCAGCCAAGCCCGTCGGTGATCGACTCGTAGTACTCCCGGTCCGCGCCGTGCATGCCGTCGGTGTCGTGGCCGTCGTCGGCGTACGTCCACGGGCCACCCATCACCCAGTAGTGGAGGCGCTCGCCCCCGATGCCGAGGCCGTGCTCCGGCCCGTCCTTCGGCCCCACGATGTAGCCGTCGACCGAGGTCGTGATGGCTGCGATGACCTTGCCCATGGTTCCTCCTTCGTTCGGGTACGGCAGATCAGACCGTCGCACACCCCCAGAATCATCGGTGGTGCGCACCACCCGAGGGCTCAAGCCCTCACAAACGGCAACTCGCGATCAGCGGCGCGAAGTGCACGGACATGCCGCATTCCGCATGGTTGCACAGCGCTACCAACTCCTCCGGTAGCGCATCCTGTCAAGATCTCCTACCTTGCGGCTCGCCCAGCTTCGGGAGCCCCTGGCCCGATGACGGGTCCTCAGTGACACTCACGGGTTCCCGCTGGACGCGTACCGGTCGCCGGTCCGCTTGCGGCACGGGGCGTCTCGCCGTCAGAGGGCGACCCACTGTAGGTGAGCTGCTCGCAGAGAGCCAGGAGGCACAGGCATGGGCAATTCCGAAGTCTTCAAAGACGGGCGGGGCGAGTTCCGGTTCAGGCTAGAGGCCAGCAACGGTGAAACCGTGGCGAGGGGCGAGAGTTAAGGACGCACGCCGGTGCCCATTGTGGCGCGGAGGCCGCCAACCGCGCGGCGGAGGATGCCACCATCGAGGATGTTGAGTAGCTCGGCCGTCACTCAGCGTGGTATGCCTCTCAACTTTTAAGGCGTCGACCTCTGGCGCGGCCGGGATCCTGTCTCTGGTGGACCAGGAGGAGAACAAGGGACGGTCGGGATATTCGGCGCGGATGTCCCTAGCCGGTTGAGACTTTCGACCCTTCCGCTGATCTGTGTGCGCGGCAGGCTGGAGATAGCGAATGGAGGTCCCGATCCTGACAAGAGTGGTGGTCTGGAGCATTTTCGTGCTGGCGGTGGCCGTGTTCTGCCTTTTGAGGCCGCAGGCGGCGCGGCTCTTCGTCGGGGGATTCTTCGGCGTGATGGGGCTCGTCGTGCATGGACTCTTGGTGATCACAAATCCGGAGGGGTACGTCGGATTCGCTGAGCAGGCACTGTTCCCTTTCTACCGGCAGATAGGTCTCTTCGTGACTGAACCGAACCCACGCGCCTTTGGGATCGTCATGTTGATTCTCGAGGTGACATTGGCCGCACTGGTCCTCAGCCGGGGACGTTGGGTCAAGGTCGGCATCCTCGGAGCGATCCTATTCCTGGTCGGCATCAGTCCGTTGGGGTTCGACGTCATGCCCAATCTGCTCCTGGCTGCGGCCCTGGTCTATCTCCTGACTCAAGACTTCCCGCGTGACGCGTTCACCATGCTTCGCGACCGACGTGGCCGCCCGACCGCTACTGCGGTAGGCAATCGCGAACCACAGGGGCACAGCTCCCTCGGCTCCTAACAACGAGACTGTCGATGTGACACGTCGAACCTGAGGCGATCCACCCCAGACATCGCCGAACTGGCGTTGAGAGGCAGATCTCCTCGCCCGTGCGCGTCCCGACCCATCATCAGCGCTGCTTGTCTCCGAAGTTTCGACGTAGTGAACCGAAACAGATACGCCGATCGCCGGTGGCCTGCATGTGATCGTCCTGCTGGACGGTCACCGGGTTCTTGCGGTGACTTCGCATCATAGGAGTTCCGTCCTCTCTAGCGGCTCATCGTCGCCAGGGCAGGTCAAACAGGCATGCCGAGCGGCACAGTTGGGCTGCACGGCCGTGCCTTGCGGGGCATTTCGCACCAGCCGCGGTTGTCTTCCGCTAGTTGATCAAGGCGGTTCGAGCTCGGCCCGAGGAGCTGGTCGACGCCGACGCCGACATGGTCGTTGACGAGCCCTCGAAGGGGGCGTTGGCGATCTCTGCGGTGGTGCTGGCGGCCTTTGAGCAGCTCCTTCCCTTGTTTGACGGGGATGAGCTCAACACGTGATCTGCACGGTGCTGAAGCGGCCCGTACAGCTCATCTTCCAGACCCTGCGCAAACGTGAGGAGCCGCTGGACAAGATCGGTAAGGGGTGCCGCAAGATGGAACCGCTGGATGGCGCTGGCTGGGACATGAGGCTCGAGCGACCGAAACTTCAGGTCTTCGACATGAAGGTCCGGCGCCGCTTTTCCGCGACTTCTTCGCCGGCCACAACGCGACGCTTGTGACGACCGTCGTGGCGCGTTCGATGTGAACTGGATGCAGGCGATCGACCCGGCGGTCAGCGGGCTGCGGGCGGAGCGCACCTCGCTGCTGTCGCTCGGGGAGGAGGAGTGCTGGTCGGCGGTGCTCGAGACCGACGATCCCCTGGCCCGCTATTCCGACGCGCTCGAGCGGCGCATCATCGACAAACCGGAACGCGGCTGATCGGCTAGGCAAGAGTGCGTTCGATCTGTTCGGAGGCCCGGCTGGTACCGTCTTCCTGAGCGATCCGCTCCGACAGATCGGCGGCGCGGGTCCGCATGTCGCCATCATCGCGGGCTTTCTGGATCGTCGACGCAAGTTGCTCTGGGGCGAGCTTCTTGGCGGGCATTGGTTGGGACCCTGCGCCGGCGCGGTGAACCGCAGCTCCCCAGAAGTGCTGGTCGCCCTGGAAGGGGCAAATGATCGTTGGACGTGCTGCGAGTAGGCCGGCAGCGGTCGTCCCCGCGCCTCCGTGATGGACGACGGCGGCAACGCGAGGGAAGAGCGAGTGATGTGGCGCGGTCTTGATCACCATCGTGTTGGAGTTGCGCTGCATGCCGCGCAGTGCTCCCCACCCGCTCGCGATCACGGCACGGATGCCGGCTTGTTGCACGGCGCTGCTCACCACAGCGGCCAGGTGGGCGGGATCGGGGCCGACACTGCTACCGAAGCCGATGTAGATCGGGGGCTCACCCGCGGCCAGGAAGCTCTCGAGGTCGGGATGCAGCGGTTCCGCGTCGGATCGGTCCTCGCGCAGCCAGTACCCTGTGGCGATCGTGTCCGGCGGCCAGTCCGCGGGTGTGGACACCAGGCTTGGGCTGTAGCAGTAGAGGGTCTTCCTCGGCGGCGGTGGGTTACCCCGCGGTGCGAGGGCGAGGCTGGCGCTCCGCCAGTCGCGAATCAACCCCTGATAGGGGCGGGTCAACATGCCGATAAGGCGGTAGCTCGCGCGGTTGAGGATCGCGCCGAGGTTATGCCGGATGATGCCCGGCAGCGGGAACTCGCGGGTCGGGGTCAGCATCGGGACGGTCAGAGCCTGTACGTGCGGGATATCCAGTTTCTCGGCCAGGTGAGGTGCCGCCAGCGACTTCTGGTGGGCAATGATGACCTGGGGCTGCGTGGACCGCGCAACGGTCCAGCTGTCCTCGAGCATGCCCCGGATCACTGGAAAGACTTCGCCGCGAAGCGAGGGCCGCTTGCGTTCGGGCGTGGGCACCATCGATTGGAAATCTGCTCGAATCGGCGCGAAGTCGACTGGTCCGCCGGGAGCGAGCCGCTCGAACCCTGCATCCGCTGTGAGCGTCACTATGTGACCGCGGCTGCCGAGCCGTTCCGCTAGCGCAGCGAACGGTTCGAAATCACCGGTGCTCCCGGCCGTGAGCACCATGATCGCGGCCATGGCGCTGATGCTACCGAGCGGATTCCGGGAGCGAGCAGGCTGCACTAGCGGGAGCGCTGCCCCTCGGCATCTGAAGCGCGGCAACCTTGTCGTCGCTTAGCACAGCCACAGCGATCCGTCGGACCCGGTCAGGATCGGCGATGGCATCGATCTGTATGATCTTGCCGTCGGCGACGGTGAACCCATGATGGGAAACGTCAGGTCCCGTACGGTGATCACCACCCCGGCTACCCCCATTCACCAGGGCGGGGTGCAACTCGGCGCCCGGGGGGTGCGCCCAAAACGTGCCTGACTGGCAACGGCTGCTTCGCCACGGGTGATCCTGGGGGGCGGCAGGGCCGTCTTCCGCCAAAGTCGGAGCGCAGCACGATGCCGCTAAGGCGTCCATTACCGCCCGCGCCCTCGAGCAAGATCAGGATCAGCAGCCGGTATCTCGGCACCTTTGACCCTTCCGCGTGCCTAGCAAGCTGACTCACGGTGGGAGCAGATCGGCCGCGCGATGACCCAGCTGGCTGCAGACCCGCCATGTGACGCCGGCAAGCGGGTCCGCTTGCGTGCAGCCGCGACCCCGCTAGACCTTGCCAATTCGGGAGCGTCAGGGACCAGAACAGCGCCGCATGGTCTGCTGCGCCTGGCGAACCGCAGTGGCCAGTAACCAAGTCCTGTCGAAGATGTCGCCGGGACCGCTGCGAGCGCTGTGGTGCCAACCTGCAGCTGCGCCAGCAGAAGTTGTATGCCCTGCTGGACGCGACGGAAGGCGCGCCTGGCGCTCGTTAAGGCCGGTTACAAAGCTGATGATGACGGGCTGTGGCGGTTGTCTGATTCAACTGAAGCCGTCGATCGCTCTCAAGTTCCTATGAGGATTGAAGAGCAATTCTGGAAAGACATTGACCAAGTCTGATCCGACGACTTCCCATCGGCGAGGGCTAACATCGCGAGCGCCGCCAATCCGACCTTGATGTTGATCACAACGGACTGCTCCTCAGCCGTTTGACGCGCGGTAATCCCGCACCGAAGCTGGAATGGTGACTACCGAACCGGCCGAAGTGACTGGCTCTGAAACACGACCACCTGGCTTCCGCATCCGCTGGGGCTGGTTCCTCGGATGCATCGCATCGGGCCTCGTGGCCATCGTCGTCGGGTGGTTCGTCGCTGCGCCGGCCGGTCGCATGAACTACCTGCCCGGGGTACTCGCCAACGTCGGGACCACCCTGCTGCTCGTCGGCATCGTCGTGCTGCTCGAGCGGCGGATCGTCGACAACGCGGTGAGGAAGTTCCGGAACGCTGCCGAAGAGGCTCGCGCGAGGATGCGGGACGATTTCCGCATCGAGGTCCAGGACTTCACGGATCGCGTGAACGCCGAGTGGGCCGCCGCATCGCCGGAGAACGTCGAGGCGATGAAGGAGCGGACCAAACGCCTCTCCAAGGAGCTCGCTGACAACTATTCCAAGGAGCTCGCTGACAGCTATGTCGACGAGACGCCCGAGGCCTACGACGTGGACGAGACGCCGGAGCGGTGAGGGGGGCGCGAGCTAGGTCAGGTGCTCGAGCCACTCGGCCGCGATTGGGTCGACCCGCTTCGCGACCTCCGTCTGCGGCGCCGGCTCGATGCCAAGCTCCTCAGCGAGGGCATGCTCCATGTCGTCGAGCAGCTGCACGTCGGCGCCGACCGCAGCAGCGACCGTCAGCGCCGACGAGACGATCGCCTGCTCGTCGTCCGCGCCCACGATGATCCGTATGGCCGCGCCCGACGCCACGAGTTCGCTCGCTCGTGCCTCGTAGTCGAGCCGCTCGGCCGCGGCGGTGCCTGCGTCGGTCCAGTCGTAGCCGCCGAACTGCGGCGACACCGCGTCGATCATTGGACGCAGCTGCAGCAGCGGGCTCACCAGCACGGCCGCCGTCGCGCCGGACATACCCCGCGCCAGCACCTCGGATGCGATCGCCGCACCCATCGAGCCGCCAACAAGACCAGCGGGCACGTCCGCGCCGATGCCCAGCGTCTTGCTCAGGTCCGCCCACGCGGCCGGGAACTCTTCCGCCGCCTGACTGTGCACGGGCCCGTGGACAAGGCCCGGCGCATCCGTGGCGAGCAGCTTCATGACCTCATCGACGCCGCCGGGCAGCGACCGCGCGCCGAATGTGGGTAGTCCGAGGTAGACCTTCCATGCGTCGAGCCCGTCGAGCGGCAGGGCCGCGGCGAACGCCGCCTCGCTGCGCGGCGCATCCATGAGGTGCCACAAAATGATGACCGGGGCCGTCGCCGCATCGCTGGCTGGCCGCACCGCGAGGTAGGGCACGCCGTTCGAGGTCGTGCCGGTCAGGGGAGTCGTCATCCGGGCACCACTGCGGCGATCGCACTCACCTCGACGAGCGCTCCTGGCACGCCGAGTGCTGCGACCCGCGCCATGGTCACCAGCGGTGGCGCTCCCGGCCCGGCCAGCCGCGGGCCGATGGCCTCGTACGCGGCGTTGAGGTCGGCATCCTCGGCCATGAACACCGTCCACTGCACGACATCGGCCAAGGATGCACCCGCTGCCTCAAGCGCGGTGCTCGCGTTGTCGATCGCGCGGGCCGACTGATCGGCGACATCGTCCGAGACGATCTTGCCGTCGGCGTCCACGCCGTTTTGACCGCCGACGTAGATGGTCGTCGCGCCGGCGGGCACGACGGCGACGTGGCTGAACGCGGGGCTGACGACGAGTCCGTCAGGTTGCAAACGTGTGATCTCCATGGGTTCCACGGTTGCACTATCCCCTGACAGAAGCGACCCGGCTGCGCAGCTCCGGCGCAACCTCATCGGCCAATCGCTGCATCGCGACGGGGTCGTCGCCCATCGAGATGAAGGTGGAGACACCGTGCTCGAGCGCCATCGGCAGCAGTTGCTCCGCCCACCGCGATGACTGACCCTCGAGGACGCCGATGTTCAACAGCCAGCGGATGCTCCGCGGGTCGCGCCCAGACTCCTCCGCTGCCTCGTCAATCACACGGTTGCCGCGACCCCAGCCCATCCACTCCGACCCACGACAGAGACGGCAGCCAGCCGTCGCCCTTCCGCCCGGGGCAGCCGCAACATCTTCGGACGGCCTGCGCCGACCCAAATCGGGATCGGATGCGCTGCCGCCGGCCCGCTCTTCGCGCCCTTGACCCGGGCAACGTTGGCGACGCGGCCTACCAGCCGGCGGCCGAGCGGGCTTGATTACTCCCGTTCCCGGCGGGGTTGGCCCGATGACGATTGCCATGCTTCTCGCACAAACCGTTGACGCAGCAGAAATGGAACTGCCTCAATCCCGCTGAACATTCCTCCTGCGGCACAGGTGGGCATCGAGTGTCGCGGTCGGTGTCTGAGTTTGTCGATGAGTTTGGTCTTGGAGCCGGGTCTGTTCACAACATGACGCGGAGGACGACCCGGGCACAAAGCGTGGGGTGACTGAGCGTATCTCCGCGTCTGCCTGATGATGATCGGCATGACAATCGATGTCGCCGAGAATCCGGCGCGGGCGCTGCGTACGGCGGCGCTGGGGGCGCTGGTCTTCGACGTTCTCTACGTCGTGCATCGGCTGCTGCAGGGCCTAGGACCCGACGACGCCACACCGGCGGGGATTTCAGCGTTCAACGTTGGGCACCGATCGGCGTTGCTGGCCAGCGAGGCCGCGGTCGGCCTGGCGCTGCTGGCGATGATCGTGTTCATCGCCGCCCTCGCACCCCTGATCCGGCAGGCGGGCCGGGACACTCTCGCCACCGCCCTCACGGTGAGCGGCGCGACGTTCGTCGCGGTGGGGTTCATCTCCCAGGCGGCCGAGACCGCGCTTGTCGGCGTGGCCGATGCTGGCGACCAGTCAGCCGTCCTGGCGCTGAACCACTTGCAGGGTCGAATCCCGATTGTGTGGACCATTACCGCGCTCACCGTGGCGGTCTCTCTGGCCGGACTACGTACCCGGCTACTGCCCAGATGGTTGGGTGTCGCGGGAGTCCTCGCCGCCGGCGTGTTCGCGCTCGGCTCGATGTCCAGCGTCTTCGGCCGGACGGTAGAGGGCAACTCGTCGCTATTCGGCGTGGGCCTGTTCATCGTCTGGCTCCTGATGGTGGCTGTCTGCCTGTGGCAGGCCGCGGGTACGGCAGCGCCCGTGTTAGAAGCAGAGCACGATCAGTAGACCTATGACGAGCAGGCCAGCCCCGGCGAGTGGGCCCGGTGCCCGTCAGCAGGTCACATGAAGTACGGCATGGACCTCATCCCGGTCGAGACTGGCAATCAGCCGACACGCGTCCTCTGTCAGGAGGGCGGTGATGTCTACGCCCTGACGACGAGCCTCTTCGACGACTTCGGGCATGATCGGTAGCGAACCGTAGGCGCCGGTGCCGATGATCAGCCGGCCTCCGCCCCAGGGGAGCTCCTCGTCAGCGGACAGAGGAGTATGCCCGAACTCATCGCGGTATGGCTTCGACGGCTTCTTCTTACGTTTCCGCACCCGGCCACCCTCGATGACGACGTCGTTCTCGTACTGCCGCCCCTCGACCTCGATAGATCCAAACCGGAGTAGTCGCACCTGCATTCGGTTCACCTCCAGGTGGGTCAGCGGCAGGCGGGCTGACGCCGCTCACCGTTGGCCTATTGTTCATGATCCCCGCCACGATCCGTCGTCGGATGAAGGCGGTCGGAGATACCCGATTCATCGGCCGACCAGCCAGATTATCCGCTAGGTCCCGAGGAGGGCGCCGGCCAGACGAGCGATGTCCACAAGGCTTGGGATCCACCAGGCGCTTGAGTGTGCTCGGCGAGCGCGACGCATCGCCTCCCATTAACGTTCCTGTCCGGGCATTCCCCGGCCGCCGCCCCGCATACCGCGCGCGACAGAATCGGCGCTCGCAACCTCGGGACGGGCACGTATCAGGCGTGGGTTTAATGGTTGAAGCGTCTTTGATACTCACCTGGCGTCAGCCCGAGGCCGCGTTGGAAGTGGCGTTGATACTCACCTGGCGTCAGCCCGAGGCCGCGTTGGAAGTGGCGGTGCAGGTGACTTTGATCGGCGAAGCCGGTGGCGGCGGCGACATCGGCGATCGTCTCGCCGGCTTCGAGCAGTCGGCGGGCCTTGCGGATACGGTGCGCGAGCTGCAGCGCGTGGGGTGGTAGACCGGTGCGTTCGTGGAAGAGGCGGATGAGGCGGAACTTGCCGATACCTGCGGCGGCGGCGAGCTCGTCGAGGCCGACGTTCCGCTCCGGCCAGTCCCCGAGGAAGTCATACGCCAAGTGAAGCGCCCTGTCGTCGTGACGGGTGAGCGACGATCGCACAGGCCGGACGGCGGACGAGCGCTCGATCAGCGCGCGCAGCCACTCAGCGAGCCGTTGATCGTGCTCAAGCCGCGTCGTGGGCGCCTCGAGCGCACGGTGCATTCGCACGAAGTCGCGAGCGAGCTCGCGATCAGACAGGGCCGGTTCGGGGAACACGACGTTGGTGAGGAGCGCCGACTCCTCGTCACCGGCCAGGGTTGCCAGGTCGGCAATCTCGACGATTATGAGGCGGGATGTCCATGGCTGCCCATCGACCGCGGCGCCGGCGTGCGCGTTCGACGGATCCCAGGCAACGAGCTGCCCCGGCCGTATGAGGCGGCGTTCCCGGCCACGGCGCGAGCGCATCGGTTTCCCGGCGACGATCCCGAAGACGTATTCCCCGCGCGGCTCGATGGCGTACTGGGTGGTTTGGCCCGCCATCAGCAGAACTGGGCCCGCATCCGCGGCACGCCACATCCGGACCGGGTCGGTCCCCATGTGGGAAGGATAGTCGGCAATAACGTTCAAGAACTCTGATGCCGGTGTCCATACGCTCTGCTCATGTCGATCACTCCACACATCGTCGTTCGCGGCGCCGAGCGCGCTGTCGCCTTCTATCGCGACGCCTTCGGCGCCGAGGAGATGAGCCGGATTCCCGTTCCTGACGGGCGGCTGATGTCAGTCCAGTTGCGGATTGGCGACGGCCTGCTGCACCTCGCCGACGAGTTCCCCGAGATGGGGGTACTCGCCCCGCCCTCGATTGGCGGCACGCCCGTGGTGTTGGCCCTCGACGTCGCTGACGCCGAGGCCGTGTTCGCGCAGGCGGTTACGGCAGGCGCAGCGGTTCGGCAACCGCTGGCGGACATGTTCTGGGGCGACCTGCACGGCCAGCTCGACGACCCGTACGGTCATCGCTGGAACATCGCTCAACACATACGCGACGTGCCACACGATGAGGTCGTCGCTGCGGCCGCACAGGCCTTCACCTGAGTGCCTTACTCACCGCGGCTGCGCGCATCGGGCCTTCCCCGGCGGCGAGGAGCAGACCGCAATCGATCTCGCCGGACACCCACGACAAGTCTGGATGGTCGGCGACAACCCGATTGCCAACATCGCCGGAGCCGAAATCTGCCGGAATCGCAACGACTCATGTCAGGACACCGAACGACAGCGGCCAAAGCACTCGGGACCCTGGAGGTCGCCCATGTGATCTTCGCCGGCTCCCTGCCAGCAGGACATCCCGCCTCTGTTGCGTCAAGCCGCGAACGGATGCCAGGCGGGCGCACACCCAAAGCGAGCCAGCCACGAGGCCGCAGGAAGTGCTCGAGTCAGCCCGCCCAGCGTCCTAGCGACCCGCTACGGGCAGCTAACCCGACCACGGCATCGCTGCACTTCAGTTGCTGCACGGCGAGCCGCACCCGGGCAACGTGCTCACCACGAAGAACGGACTGCTGTTTATGGATCTCGAGACGTGTTGTCGTGGGCCTGTCGAATTCGACCTCGCCCATGCCCCCAAAGAAGTCAGCGGGCACTATCCGGGTGCGAATCAAGACTTGCTCCGCGACTGCCGGATCCTCGTGCTGGCGATGATCACAACATGGCGCGGGGATCGAGGCGATCAACTCCAGAACGGGCGCCGGCTGGGCACAGAGTGGCTCGGCCAGATCCGAACAGCGCTCGAATGCAAAGAGCTGAATGTCCTCGGCTGATCCCGGGGTATCGAGATCTCGTTGGGAGGCGCTCCTGGACGCTGCCCCTCCCAATCAGGCACACGCCCGATCAACGGTCCGCATTCGGGCGACGCTCGTCCCCACTTGACCGACGGCTTGCGGTACGAGGACAGAGCCGACGTCCCCACCAGCTTTCAACTTTCACGGTCGTCCGACCCAAAGCACGTCACAATCACCCCATGACTGTCAGAGGCTTCGTAACGGCCGATGGGAGGACTGTCGAGCACGGCCAATTCGGCGGGTTCCCGCCGGCGGGCGACCTCGAGGCCGAGCGGCAACTGGCCGACGTCCTCGTCGGCGCCGCCGCCGAACGGCTGCTCGATGGGGCCCAGGATGTGTCCGACGGGGGGCTCGCGCAGGCGCTCGTGGAGGGCGTGCTGCGGTACGGCACTGGCGCACGGATCGCGCTGCCCTTCGACCTCGACCCGTTCGAGGTGCTGTTCAGCGAGTCGGCCGCGCGGGCGGTGGTGGCCGTGCGGGCCCGCGCCGAGCGGCGGGTGCGCGAGCGCTGCGAAGCCACCGGGGTTCCGTACACCGCGATCGGCACGACGGGCGGAGACGCGCTGCACGTCGGCGACCTCTTCGACGTCCGGCTCGACGAGCTGCGCGCCGTGCACGAGGCGACGCTCCCGGTCGCGTTCGAGCGATGAGGCCAGCGGTGCGCCGCGCGCTCACCCCGCTCGTGCCGGGGGTCGACCGCTTCGGGCTGGTGCTCGGGCTGCTCGTCCTGAGCTACTTGGTGTTTGCGCTCGGCGGCAGCTCGACGCCGCGAATCCTCGAGGGATCGTCCTCGGTCGTCGCCCTGTGGCTGGCGCTACATGCGTCCGCGGTGGGTCCGCGGGTGCGGCTCTGGGCGGCGGCGATGCTCCTCGCCGCCTTCCTCGCGGTCGTCGTCATCACCCAATCCGTGGCCGACAGCACGGCCCGCGGGCTGAGCGAGCTGTGGTTCGTTGTCGTCTTCCTGCTGACCCTCATCGCCGTGCTCCGTCGCGTGCTGATCCATCAGGAGGTAACGCTCGAGACAATCTGCGGCGCCCTCTCCGCGTACCTCCTCCTCGGCCTGATGTTCAGCGCGGTGTACGGCGCCATGGCCGACCTCGGGGACCAGCAACTGTTCGTGCAGGTCGCCGAGCCCAGCATCCCGCTGCGGCAGTACTTCTCGTTCACCACCCTCACGACCTTGGGGTACGGCGACGTCACGGCGGCCACGAACATCGGCCGAGCGGTCGCGACTCTCGAGGCGATCTGCGGCCAGATCTTCCTCGTGACGCTCATCGCGCGCCTCGTCGCCAACTTCGCTGGTCGCCGCTCGACCCGCTAGCGGAGAACTCGGCACCTGCCGCCCGAGGCTTCCCCCAGAGGAGCACCTCCTCGACGAAGAGTGGCTCGATGACGAGCCAGCCGATCCGGCCGACGGCGCCAGACGGAGGTGATCAGCGCGTCGCAGCGAGCGCCTGGCGCAGGTCCTCAATCAGGGCC
>Ga0307323_10000287_pt1 | contig 15531 bp, 13 predicted proteins | sample ER_DNA_381_FD_194496 | JGI IMG/M metagenome (GOLD analysis project Ga0307323, IMG submission 194496) | Bulk soil microbial communities from the East River watershed near Crested Butte, Colorado, United States - ER_DNA_381 | ecosystem: Environmental > Terrestrial > Soil > Floodplain | place...
GCAAAGCCTGCTCAGCGGACTGTCTTCCAGTGGTGAAGCCACCATGTCGAGCAAGACGCAGCGTCAGGCGGCCATATGATCAAGCAATGCAGTAAATGCCGAGCCGAGAAAAGCCTGTCGGACTTCGGTTTGCGAAAGACTGGGGTGGCTGCCGGTAAATACAGTTCTGAGTGTAAGCGCTGCAAGGCGGACTACATGAATGCGTACTACCGGAAGAAGGAGCAAGAGCAGCCGGGATACATGCGCAAAAAGTACAACGCTCAGCGCGAAACCAAATATGGCATCACGTCAGAAGAGTATGATTCCACGCTTGAGCGACAGGGCGGCACTTGCGCCATCTGTAATACCGATACGCCCCGAGGTCAGGGATCTTGGCATGTAGACCACGACCATTCCTGCTGTCCCGGAATCAAGTCCTGCGGAAATTGTATTCGCGGGCTCCTTTGCGCTCAGTGCAACATTGGACTGGGAGCGCTTGGGGATGACCCGGATAGGCTCATATCTGCTGCAACCTACCTGTTGCAGCGTACGAATGTACTCACCTAGGAGGAAACAATGGGAGACTTCTTCTCCGACCACCCGCGTTCCAGTCAGGGCGGCGCCGACAAGGGGCCGATGCTGGCACCGCACATCGCAGGTCCTCTGCTTTCGGAGGCCATGGGCGAGAGCCGTCACCAGACGGATGCCGTCAATCAGCTCTGGGACTCTACGGTCCTCGTCAACACGGGCGTGACCCGTGGCAGTAGCAAGCTGGCGAAGTAAGACAATGGATGAGGAAGGGACCATCGAAGAAGTAAGAATCCAACCACGACTTCATGATCGATGGTCCCTTCTGACTCTTGCCGTCGCCTTTACGGGCGACGTTCTCCAGATCGCTGCCGACTATTCAGCCAGTGCGGCAATGATGGCAGCGCAGCATGCGAGGCAGAAGAACTTCGATCACGAGTTCACTGACATGATGGGACAGTAATGGGAACTCCGGTTTCAGGCCCTGGCGGATTCAGTCAGCGGACCGACAAGGCGGTAGGCAACGCCAACGCTTCTCTTCCGAACGCGCAGTACGGAGAGAACAAGGACTACCAGGAGATCAAGTCTGGAGCCCCGGTGGGCGCAAGCCCCGGCGGGATGGACATTGGATCCCTGATGGGGAGCATGGCACCCGAGGCTATTGGTCTCGGGGAGTCCTCCCAGCAGCCGGATGTTCCGGTAACGGATGGCGCCGCTCTTGGGGCGGGCGCTGGCACCGAAGTGCTTAACCTGGCCGACAACACCCAGGCCAATGCTCAGGCAACGGCCTGGCTACCGGCTCTTGAATGGATCGCCAACCAGCCTGGAACCTCAGACGCCAATCGGAATCTGATTCGACAGATGAAAGCCAGCATGGGCTAAGAAGGAGAAGATATGGGCAAGTGGTGGCAGAATGATATGGTCGACGCTTCCCAGGGATCTTACTCCGATCCGAACATGGCACTTCAGATTGCCAGTTCTCCCAGCCAGCTCTACACGGCTCCGGATCAGGCGGATGACGAGAAGGAGGCCCGGGAGTCCAAGGGTGGATTCCTGAAGTCCTTCCTGTCTTTGGCAGGCAAGGCCGATGGAGCCCTCAGCAATATGTTCGGCGGTGTCTACAGCAGCGCCAAGGAAGACCTGGCCACTGGCGCTCAGGCCTTCATGTATCCCGTCGACAAGCTGGCCTCGGGAGCTCACTGGCTCTACTCCGAGGGAGTCTCCCAGCCCCTGTCCACCGCCATCATCCAGGCTGGCAAGGCTCAGACTTCTGGTGATTACGGCCAGCTCTTCGAGCCTCAGGAATGGTCCGAGGCGTACGGCAAGGCCGAGACGACTTCTCCCGGACAGGCACTGACCAACGTCGCCCTGACCCAGACGTCACAGGGCACCATCCCCATGACGAACATCCAGGTAGAAGACCGGCAGCAGACCGAGCAGCAGAAGCGTCAGGCCGAGCGGTTCATCTACGACACGGACTACTGGCGTGACAAGGTGGGCTGGACCTACACGGCTGGCACTGGCGCTACCGACTTTGCCCTTGTGCTGGCCGCCGACCCGAGCACCTATCTTCTGGCCGGTGCTGGCAGTGTCGTCAAGGGTGCACGGTCCATCCAGATCGCCACCACTAAGGGCGGGGAGCTTGTCCGCACTCAGGGTGCCGTCACGGACGTCGCCAAGAAGCTTGTCGGCAAGAAGCCCCAGACCCTCGAAGAAGTCTCCAACGGCAAGAAGATGACCGAGTTCTTCGACTGGACCAACAAGGCCAGCGCTACAGGCGCTGCCCGCAAGACTGCTGAGGAGATTGCCCAGCATCCCATCTGGGGTCGTGGGCGCAGGACCAACCCCTTCGCTCAGCAGTACTCGGACGTCCTTGCGAGGACGCCTCGGGATGAGATGCCGATGATGTACCGGTACTTCGCTGGCTCTACTGCCGACGTCGGCGCACTCTCAGCTTCCGGCTCTCAGACCCTCAGCAACATCGGAAAGCTTTCGGAGAACCGGGCGCTCGTTGACTCGGTGAAGTTCGACCCTGCCATCCTCGCCTTCTATGCAGAGCGTGAGGGGGCTACCCTCAAGGTCCCTGGAGTCGTCCAGACTCCGCCCCTGGCTGTATCCCCAACCACTGAGGGCTTGTATGCGGATGCAGCCAAGAGCATCATGGCCAGCAATCCCGGACTCAAGATCAATGCGGCTGGCAAGGTATCCAAGCGAGCCGTCGCCAATGCCCAGGCATGGAAGTCCGCCAAGGTCGACCTCATGCAGGGCGAGCTGGACGCTATGGCTCAGAAGAGTCAGTACCTTCGCGACATCCTTGGCGACAATATGGGCAAGGCTGCCAATGAGTTCTCCCCGGCTGGCGCAAACCTGTTCGGCAACATGGAACGGGCTTACCGTGCTGGTGGCGGATCGTTTACCTCTTCCGGCAAGGCTGCGGATCTGAAGTACAACCGGGCAATGACGGACCGCAAGGCTCGCTTTACCTCGGACGGCATCCGGGAAGGGTTCTTCGGGACTCCGGTCCGGATCGTCCAGGCATTCGGTGACCGCACTCCGGTCGGCCGAGTGAACCACAACGACGCAGACGCGGGTGACCGCGTCCTCGACATGCTCAAGCAGGTTCCCGGCCTTGGCAAGGACACCCGCATGAGCCTCTTCAATGAGTACATGCGAGCTGGCGACAAGGTCGGTAAGTCCAGGGCTCTCGACTCCATCCACACTAGCGTGATCAATCACCTGGCCAACCGCTCCGGCCTGGATCCTCAGGTTGCTGCGGTCATCGGAGACATGACCAAGGTCGGCATTGCCAAGACCATGGACGACCTGATGGGAGTTGCTGGCAAGGGTGGCATCAGCCGCCCACAGGCATTCACCTCCGCCACTGAAGGCGGAGTGGAAGGGGCCACTCGACTGGATGTCGCTTCCCGCTACATGGAAGACGGCGTTGCGTACAAGTTCGCCCCTCTGGCCAAGACCCAGCTTCAGCAGACCGACACGCTCATGCCCATCAAGGACATGGTGCGGGTCTTTGAGCGTAACGCGGGGTCTATTCAGGCGGTGCGCAAGGCTGGCGGTACGGCGCTGGACGCAAGCCGGGTGGCTGTTGACAACTTCAACACCCTCTGGAAAGCCTCCACTCTCCTCCGCCCCGCCTACATGCCTCGCATGATCTCGGAAGAGGCCATGCTCTCGGGCATCAAGTTCGGATTCATGAGTCGGCTTGTGGCCGACCCCGCTATCGGCGCGAAGAACTTCGTGCTCAATAGGGGTCAGTACCTCAATGCCGAGATCGGTCGTGGCAGCTATACCCCCTCGACCGGCAAGGGCATGGATTCGTCGCTGGCTATCGTGAAGATCGGTGACGAAGAGGTCATCCAGAGCGTCAAGGCTCGCAGGGCTGCTCTCGAAGCCGAGATCCAGACTGCTGGTACTGGCATCGAGGACATCGCTCAGCTCGGCAAGCTCAAGGGCGAACTGATGGCAGCCAAGAAGCCCGCCCTCAAGGCGGAGTTGAAGGAAAGGATTGCCAAGTACAAGGATCCCGCCGAAGTAGCTCGCCTCAAGGGCGAGCTTGAGGTCACCAAGGTCAAGCGGGTCAGGGTCAACAAGGCCCTGCCGGTTGTCCGCGCTCGAATCCAGATGGAAAAGGAACTCCACTCCGGACTTGAGGGCGATCTCGCCAAGTTCACCAAGCGGCATGAAGCTCTTCAGCAGAAGGTTGCCACGGCAGGCACTACGGCCAGCAATAAGCAGCTGATGAAGCTGGATGCTCTTGAGCTCAAGATCGATGACATCACCAGTCGCATGGATGATCACAGGGTCGTCATGGACGAGTTCACCGACTACGCCAATGAGATCTACCGCACTGCGATCAAGTCCACCGGACGCCGAATGGGTGAAGGTACCTTCGAGGCGCACGGCTACAAGATCCCTCAGGCCTTCAGTGAAGCCTGGGAGAACTCGATCCCCCGGGATCAGGTCTCTTCGGAGAATGCCTACACCGCGATGTACGCACGCGGTGAGGCAGTAGATGCAGCCCGCGCCATCAAGACCGGCGGCTGGACTGTCATCACCCCCGACCAGCCTCACCACATGAGCGAGTGGACTCACGCCCTGAACCGTCAGTTCGGTCAGGATGAAGTCTTCCAGCTCGTAGCTAAGGACTCTACTGGTCGAGCCGCAAGGGACTGGCTGGCCACCGCTGAAGGCAAGCAGCACCTGGATGACCTGGGGATCGCTGGACGCGATCCTGACAAGCTGGTCGATGACATCGGACTGACGCTGGACAAGTACCTCCCCGAGGACACCGGCCTTCGTCAGAAGATGATTGACGGTGACGAGATCACCTCTGCCGACCTGAGTAGGGCTATCGCGAAGGAAGACTTCCCGGCTGTTCACGGCCAGGAGGTCAAGGCAAGCCTCGGCCTGTGGGCCAAGGACACTGGCGGCAACATGCTGGATCGGATGATCGAGAAGGGCTTCAAGCGTCTCGGCACCATCCCTTCCGACGTCATGTCCCGCCAGCCTGTGTACCTCAGGTTCCAGGAGATGCAATACAAGCGACTGCTCGGCCAGGAGATTGCCTATCGCAAGTCCATCGGTAAGAGTGAGGCTATTGAACCGGCCACGTTCCAGAAGATTCTTGAATCGTCTGACCGACTGGCCCGCAAGGATATCAGCCAGATCGTCTATGACCCGACGCGTACGAGCGCGTCGGAGGCGGTAAGGTTCCTGTCGCCCTTCTTCTCGGCTCACGCTGACGGTCTCGCCCGCTGGGGCGGAATGATTGCAGAACAGCCCGAGATGCTGGGCAAGATGGCCAAGATCTACAATGCACCGGTTGCAGCCAACATGGTGACCGACTCGCAGGGCAATCTGGTCAATGAAGATGGTCAGGCCACCATTCACGATCCGGTGACTGGCGAGTTCATTGAGAAGAAGTTCGTTCCCATCACCGAAAGGGTGTTGCATTTCAAGGCTCCCTGGGCTGGCAAGGGTTCGGGCGACATCCCGATCAAACTTCAGGCGATGAACACCATCCTTCCTGGCGACCCGTGGTTCAACCCCGGCTCTGGACCCATTGTTCAGGTGGCCGGAAGTCAGATCGCCAAGAAGTACCCAACTGCTGGCGAGTTCCTTACGTGGGCCAAGATCCTCCCCTACGGACCCTCGGGGTCCGCTGTGGATGCAGTCACTCCGAAGTACATGCGGGCCATGTACGAGGCATGGAGGGGCGACGATCCGAACAATGAGGCATACCAGAAGGCGTACCTCGCGGTCTACAACAAGAAGGTAGCCGAGTTCAACGATCCGAACTCCGACTTCCACGAGAAGCCGTTCAAGATATCCGACATCGAAAAGGAAGCCCAGCAGTTCCTGAACCTGGAGATCCTTGAGGCCTGGGGCTCTCCGGCCCAGACCTCTTCCACTCCGCTGACCGGCACCAAGTACCAGTTCTTCGTGGACCAGTACAGCCAGATGCGGAAAATGGATCCCGAGAATGCCCGTGACAAGTTCATGGACAAGTTCGGGACTGAGTACATGGGATTCACCGCCTCGCTCTCCAAGAGCATGGGTATTGCGGCTACTGTCAGCGCAGACCAGCAGGCGGAGAAGTATGCGGATGACATCAAGGCTGATCCTGACATGGCTCAGTTCTGGGTGGGCGACGTTTACAACGGCGGTCCGTTCAGCTCCTCGGTTTACCAGAAGCAGATGGACCAGCACTTCGGCTCCGCCAGGGCCCGGGAGAAGATCCCGGCCGATGAGGCTATTACCAAGTCTCAGGAGTCGGCTGGCTGGACAACCTACGTCAAGGCCAAGACTCAGCTTGACGCCGCCCTTATCAGGGCGGGCTTCAAATCATACAGCCAGAAGGGTGCTGAAGGATTCCTTCAGACCAAGCAGCAGATGACCTCCGTAATATCCGAGAGGTTCCCGGCGTGGTCCGAGGCGTTCAACACTCTGGACCGGGGCAAGGTTCCGAACAGGATCAAGTCCTTCGAGAAGGCCATTCAGGACACTCGCCTGATGTCCGACCCGATGCGACAGGAAATGCAGCCGCTGGCTCAGTACATCCTGGCACGCAGGCAGCTTAAGCAGGTACTGGATTCCAGAGGAGTCAAGCAACTGTCGTTCGACGTCGGAGGCAATCCGACTGGAGAGAATGCCGATGTCGGCCATGCGTGGAATCAGGTCGTAATGGGCCTGGTCAACTCCAACACCGCATTCGGTGATCTCTACAATCGATACCTGACCAACGACAATCTTCAGTAAGGAGGAGCCATGGCAGATCCCGACGTTCTGGCAGGACTGGGCTTCAATGTCAACAGTCTGATGCAAAGCCCCGGTGGCACTGCTGGTGGGACTGGCATGGTCTACCTCGGCGCAACCGCTAAGCCCAAGGGTGGAGGCTCTCCCCAGGGGCCTTACGCCCCTGGATATACCCCTAAGTATCAGAACAAGCCGGGCCTTCTCGACTACACCGGCTCAAATGAAGTGCCGTACGAGCAGGCTCGCAACATGCCGCTCAGCTGGTCGGAGAAAGAGAAGCGAGAGTTCATCAACAAGGGCATCCTTTACAAGATGCCCGGCTTCAATCCCGACATGGGCATGCCCGAGATCATGGACCAGTGGGACAACCTGTCTCAGATGTCTCAGGCCTGGGGCGCCAAGGGCCAGAAGTGGTCCCCATGGGACATCATGGACTCCTACAAGACTGACGGCAAGGGCTATGGCACTCGGAAGAGTGCCGATGGTGACTGGCTGGTTGATACCGCCACCGGCGACCGAGTCAAGTACATTGGCCCCAAGTCCAAGACCACCACGGACAAGCGGATCAACCTGTCCTCCCCGGAAGACGTCAAGGCCCTGACAAGCCAGATGTTGGCAGAACTCCTCGGTCGTGCGCCTACGGCTGGCGAGCTTGCCCAGTACAGGGCTTCGATCAATAGCGCCGAGAAGGCTACTCCGGAGATCGTCAAGACCACCCAGAATCTCAATGACATGGGAGAGGTTATCTCCAGCGAGAGCACCACCTCGGGCGGTGTCTCTGAGGCTGCCCGCGCTGGCCTGATCAGCGAAGAGACCAAGGGCACCGACGAATACGGCAAGTTCCAGGGCGGCACTACGTACATGAATGCACTCATGCAGATGTTGGGAGGGTAAATGGCAGTCAGTGGTCAGGACATCGTTGACTACCTCCTCCAGTTCAAGGGTACGCCGTATAAGTGGGGCGGAAACCAGCCTGGCGGATTCGACTGCTCGGGGCTGATGCAGTACGGCTTCAAGAAGTTCGGCATCGATATCACCCGGACGACCTACAGCCAGATCGGCCAGGGCGATTCGGTGTCCATGAAGGGTCTCCGCGTTGGGGATCTCGTCTTCTTCGACACCGATAAGAGCACTGGCGGCCCTGACCACGTAGGTATCTACATGGGCAATGGCAAGATGTTCCACACTCCGAGGCCGGGCAAGTCGGCCGAGGTTACGGACATCACCCAGGGGTACTACATGGACCGCTTCATGGGTGGCCGTCGTATCGCCGGTGTCGTGACCCCTGGCAGCTCCTCCGGCGATCTGGAGGCTCCGCAGGATGTCCCCATGAGCCCCGAGGAGCTTGCTTCCAACTACGGCTGGTCCTTTGGATTCCTCAACGGAATCCCTGAACTGAAGAAGCTCTTCGATCAGGCCATTGGTGGCACCTGGACTGCGGAAAAGTTCCAGGCAGAGCTTCGCGACACCAAGTGGTGGAAGAAGACTTCCGATACCGCACGTCAGGCGAAGGTCATGGAGACTACCGACCCCGCCACCTGGAAGGCTTCAATGGAAGCCACTACCGTCCAGGTCCAGCAGCTTGCTGCTGAGATCGGTGCAGCTATTCCAAAGGCAAAGCTGAAGTCTATCGCCGAGACGGTCCTCAGGACCGGCCTGGAAGAGGACGGCCTTCGGAATGTCCTTGGTAAGTACGTGACGTTCGCCAAGGACGGCACGCTCAAGGGTGAAGCCGGTATGCACGAATACACCATGAAGCAGTACGCCGCAGAGATGGGCGTAGAGATCGGGGATCAGGCGATCAAGAACCAGGCTCAGCTGGTGGTCAGGAAGATGGCTACCACGCAGGACTTCGAGGACCAGATTCGTCAGCAGGCAATCTCCGCTTTCCCCGGATACGCCGACCAGCTTGATGCTGGTGCGACGATGAAGGATATCGCCTCACCGTATGAACAGATGATGGCCAAGGAGCTAGAGCTTCCGGCTAATCCGGCTGGCCTCAATGACCAGCTGATTCGGACCGCACTGAATGGACTGAACAAGGATGGTAAGCCTGTGGGCATGTCTCTCACTGACTTCCAGTCTACTGTTCGGAACGATCCCCGATGGGCCAAGACCTCCGGAGCCCAGGACCAGGCAATGTCAGTCGGACGCAAGGTACTCACAGACATGGGACTTATCGCTCCGGGAGGTGAGTAGGATGCCTAGTGGCGCGCCCTATCGCGCGCCCTTCGGCATTCCTTGCAGTGCCTAGCCCCATTCGGCGCAACGTACGTATTGTCGTCGCCGTACTCGTGTCCGTGTGGGCAGTGGGTCTTGGCCTTGTGTCCGTTGCGCCCCTTGGTATTCATGTCGCGGATATTGTCGAACTGACTCCCCGCACTCAAGTGATCGGGGTTGACGCAGGGCGGATTGTCGCAGGAGTGGAGAACCTTTTCCCCCACCCCGAGCAGCCTGACGTGCAGCTCGAAAGAGAATCGGTGAGCGAGGGTCTTCCTTCCCTCGACTCTGATCATTGTGTACCCAGCACCGATGGGACTGCCAGACCTGACCCAGCAGCCGGGGGTTATGGTGACCTTGGACCAGAAGCGTTCGAGTGTGTTATCCATAACTCCAGTATACCACAGAAGGGAGGTGATGCCATGTCGCAGCCAACGTTCGAACAGTTCTACTCAGCAATTGCCGAACAGGAATCTGGGGGCAATTACGGCGCCAAGGGCGTCATGGTCAACGGAGATAGAGCTTACGGCAAGTACTTACCAGATCATGGGCGCCAACATTGCCTCCTGGACCAAGGCGTACCTCGGCTACTCGATGACTCCCCAGCAGTTCCTCAATTCACCCTCCGCCCAGGAGAAGGTGGCCAAGGGAAAGCTGAAGTCGTACTACAACAAGTACGGCGCTAAGGGCGCCGCTTCAGCGTGGTATTCGGGTAACCCTAATCTCTACAACTCCACCAGTTCTCAGCCTGGCGGCCCTTCCATTAAGGGCTACGTCGACTCGGTTATCGCCAAGGCGTACAAGTACCCGAGTGGCGGAGGTAAGTCCTCTGGTGGCGGCTCCAAGGGCGTCACGCCGGAAGCCAAGAAGCTCGACAAGAACGAGCAGGCGGAGCAGTATGGCTTTGTTCTTGAGATGTTCGATTCCATTCCTGAGCTGAAGAAGAAGTTCCAGCAGGCCATTGATGGTGACTGGTCCGTCGCGAAGTTTCAGGCTGAACTCCGTGACACCAAATGGTGGAAGTCCAATCCCGAATCCGCCAAGAAATTCCTGACCCTCCAGTACGGCGACCCCGCCACAGCCAAGCAGCAGCTCAGCCAGATGCAGGTCAAGGTCGCACAGATGACCAAGGCTATCGGCGGAGATGCGAGCGGCAAGAAGATGAAGGCTCTCGCATTGAAGGCCATCATGAATGGCTGGGATGACGGAATGCTCCGCTATCAGATCGGCAGGGTTCTTCCGCTCAAGGGTGACATCCGGCCCGGAGAGGCCGGAGAGGCTATCGACAAGCTCAGTGAGTACGCCTACGGCATGGGAGTCACCATGTCCGATCAGTGGTACGACCTGGCTGCACGGAAGATTGTGAGCGGCATGGGCACCAGCCAGGACTACGAGGACAAGATCCGCAAGTCCGCTGCCACCATGTTCCCGCAATGGAAGAAGCAGATCGACGCCGGTCAGTCCGTGGCCGACATCGCTTCCCCCTACTTCCAGTCGATGGCTCAGATCCTTGAACTGCCTGATGGCAGTGTCAATCTGTTCGACAAGACCATCAAGAAGGCATTGCAGTACAAGGATCCCCAGACGGGATCCAATTCCGTGAAGCCTATCTGGCAGTTCGAGAACGACCTTCGCTCAGATGAGCGCTGGAAGGGAACTCAGAACGCACAGAATTCCATGATGCAGGTAGCGCACCAGGTGCTAGCTGATTTCGGCCTGAAGTATTGAGGGAGGTTCGGTGTCCACACCGCCAGTCATTGTAGATCCGGGGCGACTGCCCGGCCGCCAGCCGGGCATGCCTACGCCGGTAGACCCGAATAGAACCCTTGAGGCCCAGATCGCGGCATTGAAGGCCAAGGAGAAGGGTCTTAACCTTCAGATCAACTCCTGGAAGAGCCGACTCAAGGACAAGAAGCTGTCGGCTCGCTCAAGGGCGATCCTCGAATTCCGCATTGGAAAGGCTGACAAGCAACTCGACTTCACCAAGGAGTCCTGGACCAAGAAGCAGAACACTCTCTGGCAGAACACCGGTCAGTACGAGAAGCTTCTTGCGGGGACTGAGCGTGACGCCTTTGCGGCCGTCACTTCTCTATTCAAGAGCTACGGCCTTGAATCCTTGGCGGGTAAGATTTACGACTACATCAAGAACGGCTATAGCTCTGACACAATTTCAATCCTGCTTCAGGACTCCAAGGAATACAAAGAACGATTCGCAGGCAATGAGGCACGTAAGGGTGCTGGCCTGCCTGTCCTGTCAGCGGGCGAGTACCTATCGACAGAAGCAAGCTATCGCCAGATCATGGAATCCGCCGGACTTCCCAGTGGATTCTACGACCAGCACTCCGATTTCAATGCATGGATCGGAGGGAATGTCAGTCCGTCCGAAGTTCAGACCCGGGTGGATCTGGCTACTCAGGCTACGGTTCTGGCTAATCCGAATTACAAGAAGGCCCTGAATGCGATGGGCATTGCTGATTCGGAACTGACTGCCTACTTCCTGGATCGGACCAAGTCGCTCCCGTACATCCAGAAGGCAGCCGCTACGGCTGCCATTGGCGCTCAGGCTCTGGCTCAGAACATGCAGTTCGACCAGCAGTACGCAGAGACCCTAGCAACTCAGGGCATTACTGCAGACCAGGCGGCTCAGGGTTATGCTCAGATCGCTCTTGAGCAGGGCAACATGCAGGACCTGGCTGGCATCTACGGCACGACCTACTCTCAGCGAGAAGCCGAGCAGGGCGTGTTCGAAGGCAACGCTGGAGCGCTTGGCAAGAAGAAGCGTCTGGCTTCACAGGAACGCGGCGCCTTCAGTGGCGCCGCTGGTGGGGCACGAGGTGGCCTGTCGAGTTACGGCGGGCAGAAGTAGTAAAAGGGGCAATGGCATACGGGCAGGTTCGAGTCCTGCCGCTCCGCCGGAACATGAATCGACCGGCCTCATGTTCTGTAACTCAAGTCCGGGATCATTCAATCGGCGAGCGGGCCCCTTCTCCCCTGAAGGGATTACTTGGCGCCACACTTTGGGAGGCAGTAAATGAACGACGCATGGGGTTACGACGACAACGCGCAGATCGAGCCTGGCCACAACGATGGGTCTCCTAAGGCTCTTCGAGATGCGTACAACGCTCTCAAGAACAAGTACGAAACCGAAGTTGGTGACCTCAACACGAAGCTGACGGGCTTCATTGAGGAGCAGCGGAGGGAGAAGCTGTCGTCCGTCTTCAGCGAGCTGGGTGTTCCGGGTGCAGCAAGTCTGTACACGGGTGAGCCCGATCCGGAGAAGGCTAAGGCATGGGCTACGTCCATGAAGGCCGCATTCGGAACCGGTAACGCTCAGGGCGAAGCCCCTGTCGTTCCGTCGACAGAGCCTGCGCTTGATGCGCAGGTTCAGCAGCAGTATCAGCAGATGACAGAAGCAGGCACGTCCGGAGCTCCCCTCGGGAACTTCCAGGCTGCTGAGGCTGCTGTCGGCAACGCAACCGACTTCAAGAGCATCATGGCTGCTATGCAGCAGGCGCAGGCACACATGTCTACGTGATGCTCCCTTCCTAAAGGAGTGATTCTTAGTGGCTAACGCATTTACGGGCACTGGAGCGATGAGCAATCTCGTCCAGACCGCCTATGACCAGGCGCTCGAGTTCGCGCTTCGCAAGCAGCCCATGTTCCGCCAGGTCGCCGACAAGCGACCTGTCCAGCAGTCGATGCCGGGTTCGTCCGTCGTCTTCTCGCTGTACCAGGACCTTGCCCAGAACATTACGCCCCTGAACGAACTGGTCGACCCGGACGCCGTTGCGGGCGGTAACCCGACCACGGTCTCCGTTACTCTCAACGAGTACGGTAACGCCATTCTGGTCAGCAACAAGCTGGACCTGTTCTCGTTCACCGACGTGACCGAGGGTCTCGTCAACCAGGTCGCATGGAACCTCATCGACTCTGTTGACCTGATCGTCCAGAACATCCTGGCCGCTGGCACGCAGACCATCCGCACCAGCGGTGGTGGCGTTGTGGGCTATGGATTCGGCACCACGCCGACCAACCCGGTTGCGCTTACCGCCATCGACTCGGACTCGTTCTTCACCTCCGACATGGCTCGTCTTGCGACGACCCAGCTTCGGACGAACGCTGTTCACCCGAACAAGGGCTCCCTGTACACCGCCTACATCCACCCGCAGGTCTCTTATGACCTGCGTCGGGAGACTGGCGCTGCTGCTTGGCGTGACCCGCACAACTACAGCGCGGCTGACAACATCTGGGCTGGCGAGATCGGCTCGTACGAGGGTGCTGCCTACATTGAGACCCCTCGCGCACAGAACGTTCAGTCCGGTGCTGGCGCTGGCGGAACTCAGACGCGTGTGTTCAACACCTACTACACCGGCCAGCAGGCTCTCGCTGAGGCCGTCGCGGAGGAGTTCCACACCGTTCGCGGTCCGGTCGTCGACAAGCTGACTCGCTTCCAGCCCTTCGGCTGGTACGGCGTTGCTGGCTGGGCGCTGTACCGCCCCGAGGCCCTGATTGTGGCCCAGTCCACCTCTTCGGCTCGCCTGAACGCCTAAGAACTTGCTTGATTCGGGGACTTTCTTGAGTAAGGAAAGTCCCCGTTTCCTGCAAACTTTCCCAGAAGGAGGAACTTGCATGTCCGGTTTCGACAACACCAGCTACACCCTGCGATCCGTCACTGTGGCGACCACTGCGACCGACAATGATTACTACGTCGCGGTTTCGCCGAGCACTAACCCGACAAACGTCGCGCTGCCCGCCCCGGCTACGGCCATCCCGGGTCGCGTCTACGTCATCCGGCGCGATGCTACGGCAACCAACGTCGTGAACATCACCGGCAACATCAACGGCACTGGTGCAGCCACGGTTGCCGTTGGCTCGGCTGGCGCTGCCAGCTCTGTCAGTGTCGTGAACAATGGCGCGACCTGGCTCGTCTGCTCCTGATCGGAAGGATTGACTTGATCTATTTCAATAACGGCGCCATCGTCACCCTGTACGGCCTTGGCCAGTCGACCCAGAACTACCTCTAGCCCGAGAAGGGGGCCTCTCGTGGCCACGTATATCTTTACCACGCCAACGACCGAAGAGGCCCCGTTCGCATGGAATGACCTCATGATCAGATACAGAATCCCAAGAGGCATCTCGATACAAGAGGTCAGTCCATGCGTGTATGAACCCGTGCGCTTTTATGCGTACACCGAAGAGCTCGGGGCAGAGAACCTGCCCCGGAACCCCAATCAGAACACGGACTTCTGGCCCGCCCCCTCGGCGGGCTTGAACTTCTTCCGTGGCGGATATGAACACGAAGTAAGTGAAGAAGTAAAGGCATGCCTGATCTCCTCCGGCGTTGCCACTGAATCCAATTTCACCATCGCCTCAGGCTTCGGCATTGGCGGGTTCGGTGAAGGACCCTTCGGAGGACCGTAATGGCATACACCCCAATTCCAAAGGGAACGTCCGACTGGGACGTTCCTGTCAATGCCGCATTCGTCGACCAGGATGACCGCATCAGTGCAGCCGACGTGGTCAATGGCCAACAGTGGTTCGAGATCACCACGAACCGAGACGACATCACCGCACTCCAGGCCCAGGGCTCGACATCCCTCGGCGCTCACGTTCCGCCCAACTGGGGACAGTTCTGGCGCCCGAAACGGGACAACGCCGGGGCTGTCGCAGCCAAGGTTATGGCTATCGGTGACTCGATCACTCAGGGATACTACTGCTCCAACCTGAAGACGACCAGCTGGGTCGGACGCATGCGGACCAGCCTTCAGGCCGCCCACGGCGATGGCGGAACCGGGATGTTCAGCGTCTCCAGCACTCAGGCAATCCTGGCTGTGGACGCTGGCGTCGCTGCCGACTGGACTGCCAACGGCTCCCTGGCCACCACGACCGGCTCTCCGACTACGGGCATCGCCTTCGGTCCGGGCATCAGCCACCTGCGATTCACGGCCGCTGGAACCATTACGTTTACCGGCGTGCGAGGCACCAGTGTCCGCCTCTGGTATATCACGGGCGGCGCACCACGCGCCGCCTGGCAGTACTCCATCGATGGCGGAGCGGCAGTCAACGTATCCGCCGTAGTCGGCGCCACGACAATTGCGAACATCGACGTCACGGGCCTGGCGGATACCACGCACACCGTGGTAATCACCTGGAATGGCGCACCTGCCGACGTGCTGGACTTCATCGGTGTGGCGGGGTTCAAGGCCACGGGGATCGTCGTCGACAACATGGGCCGGTCTGGTACCAACGTGTCCACTGCCCAGTGGGGCAACACGTCGGCGCTTACCATTCCGTGGAATGGGGGTGTCAGTAACCCCGCCGACCTGGCGATCGTCGCGCTAGGAGTAAACGACGCCACACTGATTGCCGAGGCTCCAGACGTATGGCTCAATGGCATGGCCACCGTGCTCAATACCATCAAGCTAGCCAACAACGGGGCCACGGACATCATCCTGGTAAACCAGCACTTCGGCAGCCTGACAGGATCGGGCCTCTATACCCAGTACTCCGCCCGCATTCGCGACCTGGCGG
>Ga0307323_10000288_pt1 | contig 15520 bp, 17 predicted proteins | sample ER_DNA_381_FD_194496 | JGI IMG/M metagenome (GOLD analysis project Ga0307323, IMG submission 194496) | Bulk soil microbial communities from the East River watershed near Crested Butte, Colorado, United States - ER_DNA_381 | ecosystem: Environmental > Terrestrial > Soil > Floodplain | place...
TCCTTGGCGCGACCACCCTGTTCGCGGCGACGACCGCCGAACTCATCCGGTCCGCGATCCTGTCGGGCACCTTCGGCCTCGTCGTCACCGCCATCGCGCTGTACGTCCCCGCGCGGCGCTCGATCGGACGGGAAGTCAGCGAACAACGGCGGGCACTTCGCGACGCGCCCTCGCCTCTGTGGCGGAGGTACGGTCTCGATGTCGCTCTCGTGGTCGCGGCGGTGGTCCTGGAGATCGCCGCCGTTCGGGGCGGAACCCTCGACCCACCGGCTGGGTCGGTGTACTCCGGGACCGCGATCTCCTTGCCGACGAACCTGCTGTCGATCCCCGTCCTCGCGTGGGTGGGCGGGCTGCTCCTGTCCGTCCGGTTCCTCGTCGCCCTCGCATCGCACGTGCCCGTGCCGGCGCACCATTTCGGACGGGTCGTTCGCGGTGTCTCGGGTCGGAGCCTCCGTCGTCGCGCGGCCGATCTCGCCGGCGGCATCCTGGGGCTCGGCCTCGTCGTAGCGTTCGGAACAGGGTTGGCGTTGTTCGCCGCGACCTACGATGCAGCCAAGGACGCCGACACGCGGTTCACCCTGGGCTCCGACATCCGGATCACGCCGAGCGTCGTCGCGACCGGTCGACCGGGCGCCGATGATGCGTCCGCGTTCCTCGTTCCCGGCGTCGCCGGGGTGTCGCCCGTCGTCTTCGACGTCGAGAACGCAGTCATGATCGGGCGGCATAACCAGCAACGCGAGAACCTCGCGGCGATCGACCCCTCGACTTTCGCGGCGGTCGCGCCGTTGCCCGATCAGGTCTTCGTCGAGGGGACCGCGGCGGACACACTGGCCGCGTTGGCTGCGGACCCGCGAGGGGTCCTGGTGGATGAGGGAACCGCGGATGACCTTTCGATCGACGTCGGGGATCGGGTCAGCATCATCCTCGCCCTCGGCACGAAGCGCGAGATCCAAGATCGATTCCGTGTTGCCGGCCTCTTCGAACGGTTCCCCGGGATGTCGGAAGGAGCCAACCTGGTCGTGAACCTGGACCGATACCGGGCGGCGACCGGGATCCGACCGGTCGACTTCTTCCTCGCACGGGTCGAGGACGACGGCGCCGTGGGCTTGGCGAGCGCGATCGGATCGCTCTCGTCCGGTCCGGGCCACGCGGTTACGATCCACATCGACTCCACGGAGACGACGCTCGCGAAGGACCAGTCGAGCCTGACCGCCATCAACGTCAACGGGCTCGTTCGACTCGATACGTTCTACGCCCTCGTGATGAGCGTCACCGCGATCGCGATCTTCGTGTTCGGTCTCCTCCTGCATCGCCGCGGGGAGTTCGTCGCCCTGCGGGCGCTCGGCATGGCGTCGCGTGAGGTCCGCACACTGGTCATCGTCGAGGCTGCCGTCGTGACGCTCTGCGGGCTGGCGGCGGGCCTTCTCGTGGGTACCCTGACGGCGCTCCTGTCGATCGGCGTCCTACGGGGTCTTTTCGTGCTCGATCCGCGGATCACGCTTCCGGTCGGCCGCTTCGCTGCGATCGGCTTGGTCGTCCTCGTGGCCGCGGTGGTGTCGGGCCTCCTCGCGGCGGAGCTCCTACGCCGCCTCGACCCGGCAGAGATCTTGCGTGAGGAGTGACCGCTCGAGCCGTCAGGCGTCGTCCCACACGGCCGGGAGGATGCTGACGCAGTTCTCGGCGTCGGCGATGAAGCCGCGGTGCTCGCCGCGATGAAGGACTACGTGTCGTCGGCGGTGAGCGTCGGCGGATCCGGTGGGGGTGACGTGGCGGCCGTGGCGCTCGCCGCGGGCGCCGCCGGGCTCGTCGCCGGGCTCGTCGCCGGAGCATGCAGCATCGCCTCGAGCCGTTTCGCCATCTTCGGGGAGGCGCCCTCGTCCTCGTGCTTGAAGTACGTGAAGACGGTGCCACCGACATCCAGAGCGGGTCGGATCCGCTCCACCCACGTCGCGAGCTCTTCGTCGGTGTACTCGGTCTTCCGCAGCCGCAGGTAGCCGACCGGCTCCCAGGACAGGTCCTCGGGCTTCGGGTCCTTGTCGTCGGTCTCGGCGACGCACCAGGCGACGCTGCGCTCGAGCAAGGCATCACGAGCCTCCGCCCACGACGGATGCCGGAACTCCATCGCGTAGGCCGGGCCGTTCGCGGGAAGCGTGTCGAGGAACCTCGCGAGCAGGTCGGCGTCGTAGTGCAGGCTCGGCGGGCATTGGAACAGCACGCATCCGAAACGGTCGGCGAGGAGCCGGCCCGTCGTCACGAATCCCCGAACGTCCTCCTCCACGTCTTCCAGCCGCTTCCAGTGGGTGATCCGTTGGTTCGCCTTCAACGTGAACACGAAACCGGGGCGCGCCCGCTCCCGCCACCGCTCGATCGTCTTCTCGGACGGCAACCTGCGGAAGGTGTAGTTGACCTCGACCGAGGTCAACTGCGAGGAGTAGTAGTCGAGCATGTCGTCCTTCTTGAGGCCCTCCGGATAGAAGACCCCATGGCGCCACTCGTCGTATGCGAACCCCGAGGTGCCCAGATAGAACTGACCTGGCATGTCTGCATCATCGCACGCAGGGAACAGTCTGATCCGTCCGTACACTGCTGGGATGCCCGACCCGACCGTCACAGCGGCTCGCGAGATCGTCGAGGAGTCGATCGAGGGGATCCACGGGGCGATCTTGGGGCTTCCCGTCGAGGGACTGAACTGGCGCCCGTCGCACGAAGGCACCAACCCGATCGCCGTGTTGGCCGTTCATGCGATGCACAGCACTCGGTCGTGGCTCGCGGTCGCCCTGGGCGCGCCGCTCCCCGATCGCGACCGTGATGCCGAGTTCCGCACGGTGGTCGCCGATCCCGGAGAGCTGCTCGAGACCGTGAACCAGCTGGCGGCGGATTGCCGGGCGTTGCTCGCGACCGAAGAACCCTTCGAGCCCGGAACGATGCGCGAGTCGCACGTCCGCGCGAGCTCGGGGCGCGCGGATGTCGTGTCGAGCGCTTGGGCGCTCCTGCACGCTGTCGAGCATGTCCGCGAGCACATGGGACACGCGCAACTAACGCGACAGTTGTGGGAGCAACGCGAGGCTTGAGCATGCGCGCGTTTCAGTTATCGACACCGAAGGGCGAGGTGAGCGCGGTCTGGCATCCGGCCGACGGACCCGCCCTCGTCGTGGGTCATGGCGCCGGTGCGGGGATGGACCACCCGTTCATCGTGGGGTTCTGCGACGCCGTCGCGGACGAGGGGATCGCGGCACTGCGGTTCAACTTCCCCTACATGGAGGCCGGGCGGCGGACGCCCGATCAGGCGAAGAACGCGATCGGGGCGTTCCGCTCCGCGTTCGACGCGGCGGCCGAACGCAGCGGCGGCCGGCAGGTGCTCGGCGGCGGCAAGAGCTACGGCGGTCGGATCGCCTCGATGGCTGCCGCCGAGGGCATGCCGGCCGCCGCCCTGATCTTCCTCGGCTATCCGCTCCACGCTCCCGGCAAGACCGACCAGATCCGCGACGCACATCTGTACGACCTCAGGATGCCCATGCTCTTCCTCCACGGGACCAAGGATCCGTTCGCCGACCCGAAGGAGCTCGCGAAGGTCATCCGTCGGCTCGGGGACCGGGCGACGCTCGTCGACTTCGACGGGGCGGGGCACTCGTTCGAGCGCTCGCGGAAGGACGACGCCCGTGTCATCGGCGCGTCGCTCGCGCCCCACGTCGCCGCGTTCGTCCGGGAACGGGTCTGATCTCGATGCCTCGGAAGAATCGGCGCACCTCGCTCGAGTCCTTGCCGTCGCCGAACACCCGGCCACGATCGGCGCCCCCACCGTGGGCCGAGGTGCCCGGGTACGAGGTTCGCCATCTGGTCGGCGACAAGGAGTACCGCTGCCCCGGCTGCGATCACGTCGTGCGGCCCGGCTCGTGGCACCTCGTGGTGATCCCGGACGGCGCGGCGGATGACCGGCGGCACTGGCACACCGAGTGCTGGCGCCAGGAGCTCCGCGGCCAGGGGATCCTCCGCCGCGGCGAAGACTGAATCCGAGCCAGCGATCCTCCTCCGAGGACACCGTCATACAATCGATCCGTGGCCGATCCGGTGCGGGCGAGGATGTGGCACTGGGGCGGTCGGTGGTTCGCGATGGTCCTCGACGCGCCGGTGTACGTCGAGGTGACCGGGACATCGAAGCGCTCGTGCCTGGAGGAACTTCGGAAGGCCGTGGGCGAAGACGCCACGCTGACCGTCGAGGTCGTTCCGACGCTGGCCGGGGTCGCCGAGGCAGCCGAGATCATGGGTTGGGACAAGCGGCGCGTGATCACGTACATCGATCGGGGGCAGTTCCCCGAGCCCATCACGTGGCTCGCGTCCGGCCGGATCTGGCTCCGTGAAGACGTGGAGACTTACGCACAGGACTGGCGCGCGCGACATCCGAACGCCAAGGCCGGCTCGTGAGCGGGATCGAGCGTCGCCTCTACCTGATCCGCCACGGCAAAGCGGACCGCCGGTCGTCGGGTGAGACGGTCACGGCCCGCGGGACGGTCGCGGATCCCCCGCTCGACGCCACCGGACGCGAGCAAGCCTCGATGCTCGCCACGCGCCTGCGCAAGATGCCCGAACCGGCGGCGATCTACTGCTCCACCCTGGCTCGCGCGCGCCAGACGATCGAGCCGTTCGTCGTGGCAACGGGAGCGAAGGTCACGTATTCGGAGGACCTGGTCGAGTGGTTCGGTGGCGCGTGGGAGTTCAAGGAGTTCGAAGAGTTGCTCGTCGAGCATCCGGAGATCCCGCGCCGCATCTTGTTGCAGGACCCCGTGTTCCATCTGGCTCCGGGCGGCGAGCCGTTCGACGCCTTCCAGCGACGCGTGGTGGGAACGATCGAGGGGGCGCTCGCCGAACATCCCGAGGGTGACCTGTGGGTGGTGTGCCACGGCGGTGTGATCAACGCCTATCTAGCGTCGTTCCTCGAGCTGCACGAACAGGACATGTTCTTCCTCCCACCGAACACGAGCATCAACACGGTGAAGGTCAGGGATGATGCACGGGCCCTCTGGTTCCTCGCCGATGACACCCACGTGACCGCTCCCGAGCTCTTCCCGGACTGACGGCCGCCGCCGGGTCAGCCGGTAAGGTGCGTCCAGCAACCAACAGCGAGCGGATGACCGAGGAGATGGAGGGAACCGAGTGAGTCTCACATTCCTGTCACCGGAGTGGGCGGACGCCCTGACCAGCTCGGTGAACGGTGGCGACGCCTTCGCGCAAGCCGCCGGCACCCAGCGCGCGAGGATCCAGCAGGTGATCACCGCTCCCGACGGAGAGACCCGGTACTGGACCACGATCGAGGACGGCACGATCGCGATGGGGATGGGCGACCTCGATGCGCCGGATGCGACGATCACCCAGAGCTACGACACGGCGGTCGCGCTCGCCAAGCGTGAGCTGTCGCCCGTGACGGGCTTCATGATGGGCAAGATCAAGGTCGACGGGAACATGGGTCTCCTGATGGGTCTCGCCGGCGCGCTCGGCAAGCTCGCCGACGCGATGGCCGGGCTCGACGTTCAGTACTAGCCGGGGGCGTCCTCGGCGATCGCGTGATCCTCGGTGACGCTGTACGTCCCGCTCGCGCGGATCAGGAGGCGGCCAGCGGCGTCCATCACGCTCCCTTCGGCGAAGCCCACGTTGGTTCCCACGCGGACGACGCTCCCCAGGGCCTCGAGTCGTCCCGGCCGCGCGGGGCGCACGTACTGCACGTGCAGGTCGATCGTCACGTGTCGGCGCGTCGGGCCGACGACGGTGCGAACGGCGAGCCCCATCGCGATGTCCACGAGCGTCGCGAGGATCCCGCCGTGCACCAACCCTTGCAGGTTGCGGTGATCCGGTCGAGCTTCCCACCCCAACCGGACCTCGCCGGCCGCCGCGTGCTCGACGGAGATCCCGAACCCTGCGTGGAAGGGAGACGCGGCGATGCGGCGTCGAAGGTCCTCAACGATCGCGGGGTCGTCGTCCATCCGAAGAGCTCGTGCGCTGCGTAAGTCTCCCATGGGTGTCTGGCTGTCGGCGGGATGCAGCCCGGCCCGGACCTCGATTGACGCTGGAGCCGGTTCGGCCCGAGAATCCGGGGCGGCCGGGCCTGTCGGTTCGGCAGCACGACCCGAACGGAGGGAGAACGGATGCTGAAGGTGCTCCGGTCGCTGGCACCGCCGATGGTGGTGCTCGCGCTGATCGCAGCGGCGTGCTCGAACAGCTCGAGTGCGGCGGGCGGGAGTCAAGGCGGCACGCAGTGCAACCAGGACCTGAAGGTCGGTCTCGCGCTCGACGTCGGCGGACTCGGCGACAAGTCGTTCAACGATGCGGCGTACACCGGCCTGCAGAACGCCATCAAGGACGGGGTCGTCTGCGTCGAGAACACGAAGTTCCTCGAGGCCAATGCCACGGGCTCCAACCGTGGCGAGAACGTCACCAATCTCGCGGAAGCGGGATACCAACTGATCATCGGGGTGGGTTTCGCGTTCTCCCCGGACATCAACGAGATCGCGAAGGACTACCCGGATGAGAACTTCGCCGTGATCGACGGGTACGCGACCTGCGGAACCGCCTGCGGTCTCACGAACGACGCCGATGCGATCCCGAACGTCGCCGACCTGACGTTCACCGAGCAGCAGGGGTCGTTCCTCGTCGGAGCGGCCGCCGCATTGGAAGCGGCGAAGCTCAACAACTGCACGACCGTGGGCTTCCTCGGTGGCCAGACCGGTCCGCTGATCGGGAAGTTCGAGGCCGGCTACACGGCCGGGGTCCACAAGGTCAATCCGAACATCAAGGTCCTCGTCCAGTACATCGGTGACGACGTCACGGCGTTCAACGACGCGACGAAGGGTGAGGCGCTCTCGACCGGGATGTATGACGACGGCGCCTGCATCATCTACCACGCGGCCGGCGCGTCGGGTGCGGGGCTGTTCAACGCCGCGGTGAAGGCCGACAAGCTCGCGATCGGCGTCGATTCGGACCAGTACCTCACGGCGAGCGCCGACCAGAAGCCCTTGATCCTCACGTCGATGATCAAGCGGGTCGACACGGCGGTGTACAACGCGATCCAGCAGACCGGGCAGGGCTCGTTCAAGGGTGGGCCCGAGGTCTTCGACCTGGCGCATGAGGGGTTGGACTACTCCAAGTCCAACACGCAGCTGATGACCCAGGACATCATCGATCAGTTGGAGAAGTTCCGGCAGGACATCATCAGCGGCGCGATCAAGGTTCCGGAGAAGCCATAACCGGCATCGGCGACGACCGACGACCATGAGCGACGGCGACGGGGCGGGGCGCGGGAGCGCCCCGCCATTCGTCGTGCTCGAGGGCATCACGAAGCGCTTCCCCGGGGTCGTCGCGAACGACGACGTCTCCCTGCAGCTCCGCCCCGGCGAGGTGCATGCGCTGATCGGAGAGAACGGGGCCGGCAAGTCAACCCTGATGCGGATCCTCTACGGCATGTATCCGTCGGATTCGGGGCGGATCGTGATCAAGGGCGAGGAGGTCCGGATCCACTCCCCGCGCGATGCGATCGCGCGGGGGATCGGGATGGTCCACCAGCACTTCGTGCTGGTGGACCCGTTCACCGTCGCCGAGAACGTGATCCTCGGCGACGAGGGCGGTGCGATCCTCCAACCCGAGGAGTCCGAGCAGAAGGTGAAGGAGCTCGCCGACGCATACGGGTTCCAGATCGATCCGCACGCGACGGTCGAGGACCTCTCCGTCGGCGAGGAACAGCGCGTCGAGATCCTGAAGGCCCTCTACCGCGGCGTGGAGATCCTGATCCTGGACGAGCCGACCGCGGTCCTGACCCCGTCCGAGACGGGCGATCTGTTCGAGAACCTCCGCCGCCTCCGTGCCGACGGGAAGTCCATCGTCTTCATCAGCCACAAGCTGGACGAGGTGCTCGAGATCGCGGATCGGATCACCGTGCTCCGCCGGGGAGCCGTCGTGGGAGAGACCACGCCGGCGGAGACGTCGAAGGCGAAGCTCGCCGAGATGATGGTCGGACGTCCCGTGTTGTTCCGCCTCGAGAAGCCGGAGGTCGAGGTCGGTGAGCCCGTCCTGCGGCTCGAGGGCCTCACCGGCGGTCGCCTGCGGGACCTGTCGCTCGACGTGCGGGCGGGGGAGATCGTCGGCGTCGCCGGCGTCGAGGGCAACGGGCAGCGCGACCTCGCGGACGTCGTCATGGGTCTGCGGCCCCTCGACGCCGGCCGGATCCTCCTCGACGGCGAAGATCTCGCATCCCGGAGCACGGCGGAGATCCGGAACGCGGGCGTGGGATTCGTCCCCGAGGATCGTCACGAGCAAGGGCTCGTCCTGGGGATGACCCTCTGGGAGAACCTGGTGCTTGGGCGACAGGACGACCCGCCGTTCGTCAGGTTCGGCGTCTTGTCGCTCCGCACGATCAAGGAACTCGCGCGGAAGCTGGTCCGCCTGTTCGACGTGCGTGCGAGGAGCATCGACGTCACCGCGGGAGCGCTGTCCGGAGGCAACCAGCAGAAGCTGATCCTGGCACGGGAGCTCGAGACCGACCCGAAGCTCTTGCTCGCCGCACAGCCCACACGTGGGCTCGACGTCGGAGCGATCGAGTTCGTCTGGAGCCAGATCCTGGAACAGAAAGCCGCCGGCCGAGGGGTGTTGCTGATCTCTGCCGAGCTCGACGAGATCTACGCGCTATCCGACCGGATCCTGACCCTCTACGAGGGAACGATCACGGGCGAGTACCCGCCCAGCGCGCCCGCCGAGGACGTCGGTCGCGGCATGCTCGGGGATGTCGCCGCCCAGGGAGCGCGCTGATGGCGATCACGGCGACCGCCCCTCCCGCCGCCGGGAGCGGCGTGAAGACGAGACCGGAGTGGCTCGAGCGAGCCATCGGGCAGGGGCTCGCGCTCCTGCTCGCTCTCGTCATCGCGCTGGGTCTGGGTGCGATCATCATCCTGCTCTACGGCGAGAGCCCGCTGGCCGTCTACGGGTCGATCCTGCGCGCGTCGACGACGGACAAAGACGGTCCCGCGTGGGTGCTCTCGGCCGCCACCCCGCTGATCTTCTCGGCGCTGGCGGTCTCGGTCTGTTTCAAGGGCGGGCTCTTCAACATCGGGGTCGAGGGCCAGTACCTCGTTGCCATGGTCACCGCCGCCTGGGCCGCCCTGCATCTCGGGGGCATCCTTCCGGGGCCGCTGCTGATGTGGGGTGTGCTCCTGTTCGGCATCTTGGGCGGGATGGCGTACGCGGCGATCCCCGGCGGCTTGAAGGTGAAGACCGGGGCGCACGAGGTCGTCACCACCATCATGATGAACGGCATCGCGGTGAGCCTGGTGGCGTGGGCGCTGAACAACCCACTGCGGTACACGAACGCCCCGGTCGGCCAGAACGTCGATCTCCGGACGAACATCTTCCCGGCGCACGCGAAGGTGCCCGATCTCGGCCACCTCCTCGGCTACGGTCCTGCCCCACGGCTGTCGTGGCTGTTCCCGCTGGCGGTGCTCGCCGCGGCGATCGTGTGGTTCATCGTGAAGCGGATGCGTCTGGGGTACGAGGCGCGGGCCGTGGGCGCGTCGGTCGGGTCGGCCCAGGCCGGCGGCATCGGCATCGGCTCCGTCCAGATGAAGCTATTCCTGATCTCGGGCGCGCTCGCCGGCTTGGTCGGGATGCAGCAGATCCTCGTGAACAACGCCTCGACGTCCACCGGTGGGTACCTCCCGCAGAACTACGAGGCGACGCTCGGGTTCACGGGTATCGCCGTCGCGTTCCTGGGCCAGAACAATCCCATCGGCATCGTGTTCGCGGCGATCTTCTGGGCCTCGTTGTCGCGGGGGGAGTCGATCCTGCCGATCGAGACGGACATGCCCCGGGAATTCGTGATCATCCTGCAGGGGATCTTGATCATGTCGGTCGTGATCACGTATACGCTCGCGAAGCGCCGGCTGGAGCGCCGACAGACCGGACGCGTCCTCGCCGAGGAGGAGGTCGTCGCTGCTCAGGGAGGCCCGGTCGAGGTGGGGGAGGCCCTATCGTGAGCAAGCTCGGGTTCGCGATCAGCATCGCCTTCACCTATTTCACGATCATCTACCTCACCGGTCTCGGGGGTCTCTTCAGCGAGCGCTCTGGCATCGTCAACATCGGCCTCGAAGGCTTGATGATCATCGGGACGGTCAGCGGATCGTTCGGCGCGTACTACTTCGGAGCGAAGCTCGGGTGGAGTGTGCCGGCAGGGCCGATCATGGGGCTGCTTCTCGGGCTCGCATGCGGAGCGGCGTTCGCGTCGATCCACGCGCTCGCGACGGTCACGTTCAAGATCGACCACATCGTCTCTGGCGTCGTGATCAACCTCGTGGCCGTCGGCCTCGCACGCTTCCTCTCCACCATCTTCTTCGGGCAGGCGACGCAATCGGACCCCGGGCAGCCCCACCTCCACGTGATCTCGATCCCGCTGCTGTCGTCGATCCCGGCGTTCGGGAGGGCCTTCCAGGGGTTGTCGCCGTTCGTCCTGTTCCCGTTCCTGATCGTCTTCCCGGTGTGGTGGGTGCTGAACCGAACCCGCTGGGGACTGCGGCTCCGCTCGGCGGGGGAGAACCCCGAGGCGACCCGGTCGCTCGGGGTCGCCGTGGCTCCCCTCCGTTGGGAAGGCGTGTTGATCTCCGGCGCGTTGGCCGGTCTCGCCGGCGCGTTCCTGTCGGTCGAGATCGTGAACAACTGGCGCGAGGGCCAGACGCTCGGCCTGGGCTTCATCGCGCTCGCCGCGCTCATCCTGTCGAACTGGAACCCGATCCGGCTCATGGGCGCCGCGTTCTTGTTCGGCTTCGCCCAGGCGGTCCCGCTGGCGCTCCGCGATTGGCCCATCATCCGCTCGATCCCCGAACAGTTCGTCAACATGACGCCTTACGTCGTCACGATCGTGGTGCTCGCCGGGTTCATCGGGAGGGTGCGACCGCCGGCCGCGGCGGGCAAGGCGTACGAGGGAACGACGACCTAGACCGTGCCGTAGAGCCGGTCGCCGAAGTCGCCGAGGCCCGGCAGGATGAAGCCCTGCTCGTTGAGCTGGCGATCGAGGGCGGCCGTGAAGACCGGGACGTCGGGGTGGTCGGCCGCGAGCCGCTCGACGCCCTCGGGGGCGGCGACGACGCAGACGAACGAGATCGATCTGGGGGTGGCGTTCGCCTTGATGTGGGTCAGCGCCGCCGCGCCGCTTCCTCCGGTCGCGAGCATCGGATCGAGCACGAGCGCCCGGCGTCCGTCCATCGGGGGAAGCTTCGCGTAGTAGTCGCGAGGCTGGAGCGTTATCTCATCGCGCTCCATGCCGAGGTAGCCCACGACGGTATCCGGGTATAGGTCGGTAGCGGCGTCCAGGAGCCCGAGGCCCGCACGGAGGACCGGGATCGCGACCAGCCGCTCGGCGACCACCTCCCCGGTCGTCGTCTCCAGGGGGGTGGGGACGTCGATCGGCTCGGTCGCCAGGTCGCGGGTCGCCTCCAGGACGAGCAGCCAGCCCAGTCGCCGCGTGAGCGTCCTGAACAGGTCCGGCGGGGTCCGCTCGTCTCGGAGCCGGGCCAGGAGGTCGGCAGCGAGCGGATGATCCACGACCGTGAGGGTCACCGGCGCATGCTAGCGAGGGCGGGCGCGGGTGGCTTGCCACCCGCGCCCGCCGTCTGCCACCATCTGCACGAGATGCAGCGGTGCGTCGGCCTCTGGTTCTTCTACGACGGGCACGACCCGGCGTAGTCGCCAGCGGCCACCGAGCAGCGAGCGACCCCGGGCCGGACGCCCGGGGTTTCGACTTCCCCGGGCCGTTCGACCGGGCCGGACGAGGAGGTTCGACCGCATGGTCGTGGTGATGACACCGGAGGCGACGGACGCCGACATCGAGGCCGTCGCGGAACGCGTACGCGCGAACGGCGGCGAGGCCTTCGTCTCCCGCGGCACCGTGCACACGATCATCGGCCTCGTCGGCGACACCGAGCGATTCAAGGCGATCGATTGGCGTCAGATGCAGGGCGTCGATCACGTGATCCAGATCGGGAAGCCGTACAAGATGGTCTCCCGCGACCTGCATCCCGAGACCACCGTCGTCAAGGTCGGCACGGTCCCGGTGGGCCGGGACAGCTTCACGCTGATCGCCGGCCCTTGCGCGGTCGAGAACCCCGAGCAAACGATGCGCGCGATCCGAGCGGCGAAAGACGCCGGTGCCACGATCGTCCGCGGCGACGTCTACAAGCCGCGGACCTCGCCGTACTCGTTCCAGGGACTCGGGGAGCGGGGGATCGAGATCCTGCAGGAGGCGCGTAGGGAGTTCGGGCTGCCCGTCGTGATCGAGGTCGTGGACGTGTCGCAGGTCGCGCACGTCGCGGACGTCGCCGATTGCATCCGGGTCGGAACCCGCAACGCCCAGAACTTCGAGCTGTTGAAAGAGGTCGGGCTCGCGAACAAGCCCGTGATGTTGAAGCGAGGTCTCGCGATGACCGTCGAGGAGTGGCTGCAGGCGGCCGAGTACGTCGCGCAACGCGGCAACTCGGAGATCATCCTGTGCGAACGCGGGATCCGGACGTTCGAGCCGTCGACCCGCAACACCCTCGACCTGGGCGGTATGGCCGTCGCGCAGCACGAGTCGCACCTGCCGGTGATCGTCGACCCGTCGCACGCCGTGGGGAAGCGTCACCTGGTCGCGGCCATGGCGCGTGCCTCGCTCGCCGCCGGGGCGGACGGGGTCATGGTCGACGTGCATGCGAACCCCGAGCAGGCGATGGTGGACGGGGCCCAGGCGCTCCTGCCGGAGGAGGTCATCCAGCTCGGAGGGCAGCTCGCGGCGATCGCCGGGGCACTCGGCCGGCCGATGAACCGCTAGGGTGGCTCAGTCGTCGAGCCACCAGGTGGGCCGGCGTGGAGGGGCGAGGGATCGGTCGGCCTTCCGCAGGACCGCGACCAGGCGGCCGCGCTCGGTGTCCGTCAAGGCCTTCTCGAGGACGTTGGGCATGTCAGCGAACTCGTGGAGACGGGCGACGTGCTCGCGTGCATGGGCTGTCACGACGAGGTAGGTGGCGTGCGGTCCGCGCTCGCAGGCGACGAGTCCTGATCGGGCGAGCTTCGTCGCGATGGCCAGCGCCGCCTGTCGCGTCACGCGCAGGCGCCGCGCGAGCTCCGAGACGTGCATGTCGTTCTGGTCAAGCAGAACGACGAGTGCTCGGTACTGGGCGTAGGAGATGCCGAACGCTTCGAGACACTGATCCATGGCGACCTCGAACCGATGTTGAACGCGCCTGGCTTCGACCATGACGTCCCACCCGCTGGCGCTCGTGATGTCGTCGACGTCGCACATGGGGGGCCGTTCATACCGCGAGGGTCTGACATCGGCGTACGGGACGTAAAGCGGTTACCAGGATCAGCGGGTCCTGTCGGTGGAACCTGTCAACATCTTCACGACTGCGACGGCCTTCGCTGTCGTGAACCTGTGGACATCCGCTAGCGCAGGCACCCCCCGACTGTCCGCAAGAGGTTGACGCGCGCGACAGGGGCGAACGTCAGACGAACGCCGGAACGTTCGGCGTGAGCTCGAGGATGTCACAGGTCCCGCGCCAGCGGCCGATCGACTCGGCAGGAGCGCCTCCTCGGGACTTCCGTTTGTCCGCCAACGCCTTCGCCGCCTCCTCCCACTCCGCACCCTCAAGCAGGCGTGGTGCGGCAGTGAACTCCTGAGCCGACGTGTCGCGACCCTTCCGGCGGGTCACCACGACGAACTCCTTCGCCGCGCCGGCGCCGGGGACCGTCTGCTCCTGCGGGCCCGGCTGCTTCTGCGACAGAACGAAGATCCGCCCGTTCTTGTAGACGAACCACGCCGGGATCATCCTTCGACGCCCGCCGACGTCCGCACCGACCCAGATCACGTCCGACTTCCGGACCGCGTCCTCGATCTCCTTCGGCAGCTTCGTCGGGGCGGCCTGCACGTACACGGGGAGCTCGATCTCACCGACGACCTGGTCGTCGACGATGAACGAGGCCACGTAGGTCCCCGTCTCGTCGAAGACGGCGTCGTTCACGACGTCGAGTTCCGTCGTCAGGTCGAACATCCCCCGCATCCTTCGGTACTCGGGCCCCCACCGCCAGATCATGCGTCCGGACGGACCGTAGAGGCGCACCTCCTCCTGCACGATCCCGACGCCCACTTTCCAAGCTCGGAAGATCACGAACGAGAGCGCGGGACCCGGTTGCCCCGTCAGGTAGATGCCGTCGGGCGAGGACTCCCCCTGGGTCTGCCAGACGCGTTCGTCCACGATCGCCGCCGCGACGAGCTCCCCCACGGTGTCCATCGGGGGGCAGGATACCGCTCCGGGGTTGCTAGACCGTCCTCGCGAGCCACAAGCGAGGCTCCTCGATCTCCGGCAGCGACGGCAGGGCCTCGGCCGACGCCCACATGCGCGCGAGCGTCGCCTCGTCCGTCAGATCGACGACGAGGTCGCAGAACCGTCGTCCTGCCGCGTACTGCTCGCGCTTCATGTCGATCCCGAGGAGCCGCTCGAACACCGGATCCGTCGCCTCGTCCTCGCGGTGCCGATGCATCGCCTCTTCGATCATCGCGTGCGTGGCGAGGAGCCGTGCGCCGAGCGCGTGCATCACGTGGTCGGCGTAGCCCTCGGCCGCGGCCATGAACGCCTGGATCCTGCCAAGCTTCAACCGTTGCTCATCGTCGAGCACGGCGCCGAACAGCGCGTCGCCACCCTCGCCGCCGAGCGCCCGTTCCACCGCCTCCGTGTCGGTCGGGTCGAGAGACGAGAGCCGCTCCTGGATCGCGCGCACGTCCACCGTGAGCGTCGAGAGGAAATCGTCTACCAGCGAGACGAAATGCGTGGACGTCCACGGCCGCGCGAACTCGAGCCGATGGGTGACCTCGTGGATGGCGACCGAGGTGCGGAACTCGGTCGGGTCGAGCGACCAGTCGTGCTCGAAGCGCGCGATGTTGGAGATCACGAACAACAGCGCCCCCGCGCCCGCTTGACGAGGCACCGCGACGTCGTACTGGCCGAGCACGCGCGTGGCCAGGAACCCGAGGACCTGTCCGACCTGCGTTCCCTGTAGCAGCGGTCCGAGCTGCGTGAACATGCCGGCCATCGGCCCCACGTCATCGGGCATCTGTTCGCGCATCGCCGTCTCGAGTGCTTCGCCCATCCGCTCGGCCGCCGGCTCGAGCAAGGAGCGGAGGCTCGTCGCGCTGGCGCCGACCCACTCGGCGCGGCGCACCGGCTGGACGTGGACGATGTCGCCCGGGAGCTCCAACCCGGTGAACCCCGCGACCTGCAGTTCCGCCACGCGGACGGCCTCGTCGAGCATCCGGCGATCCTCGTCGGTCGGCTCGGGATCGGGACCCTCCTCGAGCGCGGTGGCGACGCCGACCTGTCGCGCGAGCTCCCAATTGATCGGCCCCGACGAGGAGGCCATCACCCGCTGCAGCTCACGGAACAAGGGCGCGTCCCGAAGGGCGTCCGGATCCATCCCGAAGGGGAAGCCGAGTGCGTCGCTCACGTCGGCCAGACTACGACCT
>Ga0307323_10000294_pt1 | contig 15367 bp, 14 predicted proteins | sample ER_DNA_381_FD_194496 | JGI IMG/M metagenome (GOLD analysis project Ga0307323, IMG submission 194496) | Bulk soil microbial communities from the East River watershed near Crested Butte, Colorado, United States - ER_DNA_381 | ecosystem: Environmental > Terrestrial > Soil > Floodplain | place...
AGAGCCACGCGAGTGTAAGGATGATCGACCCGTATAGGATCTGCTTCAACGCCTGGGACGCGTTGAGGATCGTCAGCAGCGAATCGAGCACGGTCAGAATCAACGCACCGAGAATCGTCCCGCCGTAGCCACCACTTCCTCCGAGGATCGAAGTGCCGCCGATGACGACCGCTGCGACCGAGGGAAGCAGGAAGGGCGCGGCAATCCCGAGGTCGGCCGCGTCGTTGAAGCCGACGAGCAGGATCCCCGCCACTGCGCTGAACGCGCCGCAAAGCGCGTAGACGAGCAGCAGCACCTGCCACACCCGCACGCCGGCGAGCCGGCACGCGACGGGGTTGTCCCCGACCGCGAAGATCATGCGGCCAAAGCCGCTGTAGCGAAGCCCGAGGATGATCAGCGCCGCGATCGGCGCCCACACGAGCAGGTCGTAGGGGACGTACTTGAGAAATCTCGAAGACCCAAGCGTGTTCACGACGTTCGGGACAAGCGCGACGAAGCGTTTCTGGCTGTAGATCGTCAGGGCTCCGAGCGTCACCGAACTGATCCCGAGCGTCATGATCAGCGGGTTGACGCGGAAGATCGCGACGCCGATCCCGTTGACGAGCCCGATCCCGAAGCCGAGGCCGAGCGCCAGGAGAAGTGCGGTGCCCGTACCTTGGGCTTGCGCAGTCCCAGAGGTGATGAACGCGCCTGCGGTCGCGGTCGTCGCTACCGAAAGATCGACGCCGCCCGTCAACATGACGAGCGTCTGTCCGGCAGCGAGGAGGGCGAGCGGCGCAGCGTAGAGGAACGTCGTCGAGACCTGGGTCGGTGTGAGAAACGCCTTGCCGGACTGTGCGCGGTTGACGATGTCGGTGAGGACGAAGAGCGCTATGAAGATGAACGTCAGAGCGATCGCAGGGTTGTCCGAGAGCAAGCGCTGTGCCGCGCGGAGACGCGCCGCCGGTGAGGCGATTTGTGGGGACCCCGCGCTCACGTTCTCCTCCGCTGCCGGATCGCGAGGCCGCCGATCATGACGACCACGATGATCAGCGTGCCCTGGATCACCTGCGCCCAGTTCTGGTCGACGCCTTTCAGAATCAGAATCGTCTTCACGAGCGTGACCACGAATGCGGCCGCGATGGGGCCGATCAGGCCGCCGACGCCGCCGACGAGCAAGACACCGCCGAGCACCGCGGCAGCGACGGAGTTCAGTGTGTAGTACTGCCCGGCATTCGGATCGCCGATGCCGGACGTCGCGCTGAGCGACAGGCCGGCGAGCCCGCAGAACAGGCCGCCGAGCGCGTAGGCGAAGATCCGCGTGCGCGCGACTCCGACGCCGGAAAGGTATGCGGCGTTGCGGTTGCTTCCGATCGAGTACAGCGCGAGCCCGGGTCGCGCCCACCGGATCGGGAGCCAGAAGATCGCATAGGCGAGCAGCAGGATCACGAGCCCGGACGGGATCCACTGCGACCACCAGTGGCCGGTGCCGAGCTGAAGGAACTGCGCCGGCGCGCCGCCGCCCGGGATCTGGAGGACCTCCAGAGCCACCCCCGCCCAGACGAACAGCATCGCGAGCGTCACGACGATGTCGGGGACTCGCGTCAGCACGATCAGCGAGCCCGTGAACGCGCCCGCGGCCGCCGACCCAAGCAGGAGGAGCGCGCCGAAGAGCAGCGCGTTCCGGAAGCCCATGTCGATCATGTACTTGGCCGATACCACGTTGACGAGGCTGATCAGCGACCCGACCGAGAGGTCGATCCCACCGGAGATGATCACGACGGACTGGGCCATCGCGGCGAAGGCGAGGGGCAGCGCGTCGATCGCCAGTGACTGAACGTCGAACGAGCCCCAGTGCGCGGGAATCGTCTGCCAGTAGAGGATGAGTAGGAGCAGCAGGACGTAGACGCCGAACGTCCAGCCGTGCCGGCGCGCGAGTCGCCCTGCACTCGGGCCGCCGTGCGGCCGCGCTTCGACGGCAGCGGAGCTCGTCACGCCGTCACCTCTTCCACGAGCCCGTGCATCGCGCGTAGGAGCGAGGCCTCGTCGGCGCCCTCCCCCGCGAGCTCATCGGTGATGCGCCCGCCGAAGAGCGTCAGGACACGATCGCAGACGAGTGGAAACTCCGACAGCTCGCTCGAGAAGAACAGGATGGCGGCGCCGTCGTCAGCAAGCCGACGTAGCAGTGTGTAGATCTGCCGCTTCGTGCCGACGTCGATGCCGCGCGTCGGGTCGAAGCAGAGAAGCGTCTGGAAGCCCGACGCGAGCCAGCGGGCGATCGTCACCTTCTGCTGGTTCCCGCCGGAGAGCCGTCGCACCTGTCCTTGCGCACGAGTGTCGATCTGGAGGGCTTCGATCGCGGTCGAGACTCGACGACTTTCCTCACGCGGATTGATCGGCCCCCAGCGGCCGATGCGGTTGTAGCGCGGCGCCGCGATGTTCTCGCGAACCGACCGCTGCGGGAGTAGCGCGAGCAGCCGGTCGGCGGGCACGAGCACTAGCCCCATTCGGATCGCGTCGTACGGATGACGAGCCCGTAACGCCCTCCCGGCCACATTGATCGCCCCGCCCTCTGCCCGCCGCTCGCCCGCGAGGACGGCGAAGAGATCGTCCTGTCCCTGCCCCTCAAGCGCGGCGATGCCGAGAATCTCGCCCGCACACAGCGAGAACGACACGCCGGCAAGGCTTCCAACTCGGAGATCGGAGACCTCGACCGTGGTGGCACCTGCGTCCGGCGCTCCATCCGCTGCGACCGGAGCGGTCTCGTCGACCTCGGCTGCGCGCGCCTCGGCCGTCGCCGCCTCCGGTCCGAGCATGTGCTCCACGATCTGCCGCTCGCCTCCTTCCCGTGGAATGACGGTCCCGACATCGCGGCCGTCCCGAAGCACGGTCGCCCGATCGCACATGGCGATCACCTCGGCCAGCCGGTGCGTGATGAACAGCACCGACCGGCCGCGACGGCGCCAGTCCTCCATCACCGCGAACACGCGCTCGGCGAGATCGGACGGCAACGCCGCGGTTATCTCGTCGAGCAGCAAGAGCTGCGGATCGCGCGCCATCGCCCGGGCGAGATCGATCATCCGCAGGAGCGGCAGCGGAACATCTCCCGCCTGCTCGGTGAAGTCGATGTCGATATCCATCGAGCGCAGCCGTTGCCTGACCTCCTCGACCGCCAACCCGGTGAGGCGGATGTTCTGCGCAACCGTTAGATCGGGTACGAGCGCCGGATCCTGAAACACGGGCGCGAGCCCGATGCGGGCCGCTTGCGACGGCGACGAGACACGGACCGGCTCGCCGCGCAGCTCGACGCTGCCGCCGTCGCGTTGGATGACGCCGGTGAGGATCTTGACGAACGTGCTCTTGCCGGCGCCGTTCGCGCCGAGGAGCGCGTGCACCTCCCCCGCATCAACCGAGAGGTTCGCCGACTCGAGCGCTTGCCGACCTCACGTGCCTCGAGCAGGCTCACGCTTCACCCCCGGACAGTCGGAAGGGGCGCCGAAAGGACGCCCCTTCCGCTCGCTCTTGTTGCCTACGGCCCCTTGCAGCTGAAGAGCTGCTTCGTGCTGTAGGTCGTCCACGGCTTCACCTGCAGCCGTGCGCTGTACGTCGGCGGACGGCTCGGTGAATAGTTCGCCTTGATCTGCTTCATGCCGTTCGCCGTCTTGTTGTCCCATACCTGCGGCGTCAGCTTGACCCAGTTCGGCACGGACTGACCATCGAGCAGCTTGATCGCGATCGCGGCGCCGACGCCGCCGATCGTGGCCGGGTTCGTCACGGCAGCGCCGCGGAAGCCCTTGACCGTCATCAGCTGCTTGAGGAACTGGTTGTTGTCTGCACCCACGACCGGCACCAGCTTCTTGTGCGCGGTCCGGAACGCGTTGACGATCGTGTAGTCGATCCCGGACGTCCAGACGCCGTCGACCTTCACACCGGAGTTGAGAATGTCGAGGATCTGCTTGCCACCGGTCGCGAATTGCCAGCCGGTGAACGTCTGCTTCACGACCTTGATGCCCGGGTACTTCTTGAGCGCCTGCCGGAACCCGGTGTGGCGATCGGTGTCCGCCGGCACGCCGGCGATGCCCCGCATCTCGACCACGTTGCCCTTGCCGCCGAGTTGCTTGAACAGCCACGTTGCGCCGAGGCGGCCGTACGCGACCTGGTCGTTCGTCGCATTGTGGGCCTGTGGCGCCGTGACGCGCTGGTCGACGGACACGACCTTCACGCCGCGTGATGCGGCCTGGGCGATCACCGCGTTCAGCGCATTCGGACTGGACGGGTTGACCACGATCGCATTTGCGCCAGCTGAGATCAGGTTACGAAGATCTGCGTTCTGCTCGGCAGGACCGCCGTTCCGGTTCGCGACCTTGACCGAGCTGACCTTGCCGCTCGCGAGCGCCTGCGCCTTGACTGAGCAGATCATCTCCTCGCGCCAGCCGTTTCCAACGAGTGTGTTCGAGACGCCGATGACGTAGCTCGCCTGCTTCTTTGCCGGCGTCGCAGTGGCCGTCAGCGCAGCGACGACCGAAACGACGACGATGGCCGAGAGCAAGACGGCCCATCGTGCGCCGCGTGGACGGAACTTCATTCGGTTTCCTCCTCAGTAGTGACTGCCCGGCGTTGCCCCGCTCAACCCTAAGTCACCGAGGGCGATTCTCCTAGCCCGGCAATTGTGCTATTCGCGCCGAAGTGAGCGTCCCACCCGGCGCGCATGCTCCGCATAAGCCGCATCGAAGAGCTCCGCCGAGCGCTCTGGGCCTACGAGAGCCGCACTCGTGATGACAGGCGGGAGCAGCCCTTGCTTCGCGAGCGCCGCAGCGGTGCGCGCCTTGATCTCGTTCGCGATGGCCACCGCAGCCACACTGGAGCCGGGCGCTACCGGGGTGTCCACGCCGTCGAGCTGGATGAGCGCGTCCCCCGGCGGTGTACAGAGGTCGACGACGACGTCCGCGTGGTCGATGAGCCGCGTACCGGACGAATGCGAGGGTGTCCCCCCGGATGCGTGAGCCACCGAGGTGACGGCCACCACGGGCAGCCCTCGCTCCCGCGCCCCCATCGCCATCTCGATCGGCACGGCAGTCAAACCGCCTGCACTGAACACGAGCATCGCGTCGGGCGGGCCGAGGTCGTAGCTTGCGAAGATCTGCTCAGCGAGGCCCTCCACGCGCTCGATGAACATCGCCTGGCGCTGACCGTTCGCGCCGACGACCTGCGTGTGGAAGGTCATCGAAAGCTCGACGATCGGGTTGAACCCGGGGAATGAGCCGTAGCGCGGAAACAGCTCCTCGACCGGAATCCGGGAATGTCCCGTGCCGAAGGCGTGCGCCAGCCCGCCCGCCGCGATCGCGTCGGTGCAGATCCGGCTCGCCCGATCGAGCGCGTCGTCCTGCGTCTCCGCAATTTGCGCGAGCAGCTCGCGAGCAGCGTCGATGAAGCCACCTTTGGCCGTGCCCTGCACTCCGAGTAGTCTCGCATCCGTGCCCGACCACCGAGTCACGATGCTGGGAACGGGTCTGATCGGGCTGTTCTATACGGCGACGCTCCACGGCCAGCGGAACCGCGACCGCGTCGAGGTCGTCTACTCGCGCTCGCAAGAGCGCGCTGACGCCTTCGCCGTCGAGTACGGAATCCCGCGGCGCTCCACCGACCTCGAAGAGGCGATTGCGCATCCCGAGACGGACACGGTCGTGATCGGCCTGCCGAACGATCTTCACGAACAGGCGGTCGAGCTCGCGGCGGGGCACGGCAAGGCGATCCTCTGCACGAAACCGCTGGCGCGGAACGCGGACGAGGCCAAGCGGATGCTCGACATCGTCGAGAGCGCAGGCGTCTTCGGGGGCTACCTCGAAGACCTCTGCTACACGCCGAAGACGCTGAAGGCGCTCCGCATGATTCAGTCGGGCCAGCTCGGTGACATCACCTGGGCGCGGTCGCGCGAGACGCATCCCGGACCGCACAGCGCGTGGTTCTGGGACGGCAACCAGGCCGGCGGCGGCGCGATCGTCGACCTCGGCTGCCACTGCATCGAGATCGTCCGGAACTTCGTCGGCAAGGACAACCGGCCGCTCGAGGTCATGTGCTGGACGGACACGCTCGTCCACCCGATCGAGGCCGAGGACAACGGGATTGCGTTGATCAGGTTCGAGAGCGGCGCAATCGGTCAGTTCGAGGTCAGCTGGACCTTCCGCGGCGGCATGGACCTGCGCGACGAGGTCGCCGGCACCGAGGGCACGCTCTGGCTCAACCACTTCCTCCGGACCGGCTTCGAGGCCTTCACGTCTGGCGCGGGTGGCGACTACGTCGCCGAGAAGGCGGAGACCGCCAGCGGCTGGCTCTTCCCGGTTGGCGACGAGGTCTCAGAGCTCGGCTACGTCGACATGTTCACCGACATGTTCGAGGCGATGGACGAGGGCCGGCAGCCGATGGAGACGTTCTACGACGGCTACATCGTCAACGCGATCATCGACGCCTGCTACCGCTCGGCGGAGAGCCGTAGCTGGGAGCCGGTTCGCCTCGATGACTGGCGCGGAAGGGGCGCGCCACGGATTGCGCGCAGCGCGCGCACGCACGACGGCAAGACCGTGATCAAGGAGGAGACGATGCCGGACGGCCGCCGCAAGCTGATCCTCAAGGACGAACAGAGCGGCGAGTTCACCGATGTCGTCGCTTAGCGGCGCTCCCGGTCAGACGATGTACGGACGCAGAGCGTTCCTCGCGAGCAGGAAGCCGCGCTTGACGAGCTCCAGGTCTCCTTCGAACGCCCGGTCCTCGTGCTCGATCGAGACGAACGAGTCGTAGCCGATCGCATAGAGCGCCGCGAGGAACCTATCCCACCTCACCTCGCCGAGGCCGGGCAGCCGCGGCGTCTGCCAGCCCATCCCGAGCGAGGTCACGCCGTAGCGGTAGAGCCCGTCGCGCCGGATCTCCAGATCCTTCGCGTGCACGTGGAAGATCCGGTCGGCGTAGTCGTAGACGACGCGCTCGTAGTCGATCATCTGCCAGATGAGATGAGACGGGTCGAGGTTTAGACCGAAGCTCGCACTCGGAATCGCCTCGAACATGTCGTCCCAGGCAGCGGGCGTGGCGGCGAGGTTGTTGCCGCCCGGCCACTCGTCCCAGCTGAAGATCATCGGGCAGTTCTCGATCGCGATCCGCACGCCGCGCTCTTCCGCATGCGCGACGAGCGGCGGCCAGATCTGCTTGAACCGCTCCAGGTTCTCCGGGTAGGGGCGATCCTTGTCGTTCCCGACGAACGTGCCGACCGTCCGCACGCCGAGCGCCTGCGCAGCGTCGACCACCCTGAGCAGGTGGGCGTTCGCGGCTTGCCGCTCGTCGTCGTCGGCGTGCAGGTTGTTCGGGTAGTAGGCAAGGGACGAGATTTCGAGGCCGTGCTTTCCGAGGAGTTCGCGCACGGCGCCAGCGTCGAACGACTCGACGTCGATGTGCGAGACCCCCGCGTAGCGCCGCCGCTCGCCTCCCGCTGCGGGCCAGCACGCGATCTCGAGTGTCTCGAAGCCTTCCGACGCCGCCCAGGCGGCGACCTCCTCGAGCGAAAGATCCGGGAACGCCGCGGTGAGGAAGCCGAGCTTCACGCCGGCACCTCGACCCACCGCTGCTCGCGCGCGCTCAACGCGGCGACGTCGCCCAGAACGTTCGCGCGGTGGCCGTCGGCGAACGTCGGGAAGTCCGGGTCGTCGGGCATCTTCTCCGCGGCAACCGCTGTGTACACCGCACGGTAAAGCTCCTTGAACGTGTCGGCGAAGCCCTCGGCGTGCCCTGCGGGAAGGCTCGTGCGCTTGGCGGCGTCCGGCTCGAGGAGCGACGGGTCGCGCGTGAGCGTCTCGTTCGGTCGGTCGCGGTGGCCGAGCCAGAGCTCCTCGTGCCGCTCCGCATCCCAGAAGATGGAACCGGCCGAGCCGTCGACTTCGAAGCGCAGCGAGTTCCGCCGTCCGGCGCTCACCTGCGAGATCACGGCCGAGCCTCGCGCCCCGCCTTCGAAGCGGACGAGTAGGTGGGCGAGGTCTTCGGTCGTCATCTGTGCGTCGACGCGGTCGACGTCGCCGGCGGCCGCAAAGGTCTCGACCTCTCCGACGGGGCGGCGCCTGACGGGAAGAGTAGTGGCGAGGTCGGCGAAAAGTTCCGTCACCCAGCGGCCGGTCACGAACTGGACGAGGTCGAGCCAGTGCGCCCCGATGTCGGCGACCGCGCGAAGCGGCCCGCCCTTGTCGGGCTCGAGCCGCCAGTTCCAGTCCGTGGGCAGCAGCAGCCAGTCCTGGAGATAGCCGCCGTGAACGTTCCAGACGTCGCCGATACGACGGCCCGTGACGAGAGCGCGGGCCTCCTGGCACTGGGGGTAGAAGCGGATGTTGAAGTTGGTGCAGTGGACGAGGCCGCTTCGCTGCGCGAGCTCGACAAGCTCCGACGACTGCTCCGAGTCGATCGCGAGCGGCTTCTCGCAGACGACGTGCTTGCCCGCTTTCAGCGCCGCCCGCGCCTGTGTGAAGTGGAGCTGATTCGGCGTCGTCAGATGAACGACGTCGATGCGATCGTCGGCGAGCATCTCCTCGAAGTTGTCGTACGGCTCGGGAAGCGGGACCGGCCCGCTCTTGGCGCGCGCCCGCTCGGGTGAGGAGCCGACGACCCCGAGGACCTGTACGCCGAGTCGGCGCAGCGCGTCGACGTGCACGACGCCGATGAAGCCGGTGCCCACCACCGCCGCCCGCAGGTCCGTCAGGTCACGCATCGAATGCCGATCGTACGAGGTCGCGCGCCACAGCTGTGATGTCGGATGCACCGACGAGCGCCGAGCCGACTCCGACCGCCGTCGCGCCGGCGCGAAGGAATGCGGGCGTGTTCGATGCGTCGACGCCGCCTGTGGCGAGAAGTGGAATGTCGCCGAGCGGCCCACGGAGATCGCGGACGAACTGCGGCCCGAGCCGCGCAGCGGGGAACAACTTCACCAGCTCGGCTCCCAGCCGCCACGCCGTCTCGACCTCGGTCGGCGTCATCGCGCCCGGGATCGCCGGCAGCCCTGCCTGGCGGCACGCAGCGAATACCTCCGGCACAAGCCCAGGACCGACGCATGCCTGCGCACCGGCCGCGACGGCGGCGCGCACGTCGCCGGCGGTGCGCACGGTCCCCGCGAGGACAACGAGCTTCGGATCGTCGCGGAAGATCGCGATCGTCTCGAGCGCGTCCGGCGAGTCGAGCGTGATCTCGACGATGCCGATCCCACCTTCGCGGAGCGCACGGACGACTCCCGCCGGGTCCGCAACGCGCCGCAGGATCGCGACCACGCGTTGGCTTCGGATCGCCTCGATCGCCGCGCTCACGGTGTGAGACTCTACGGCGATGGGGCCCGTGCTCGAGGGCAAGGCTGCGCTCGTGACGGGTGCAGCGGGTGGGATCGGAGGCGCCGTCGCGGGCGTCTTCGCCGATGCGCGAGGGCGTGTCTTCTGCGTCGACCGCGTCGAGCGCGATGGCGTCGACTTCGTCGGCGACCTCTCCCGTGCGGACGACGCCGAGCGCGCTGTGGCCACCGCGGAGAAGCGTCTCGGGCGGCTGGACATCGTCTTCAACGGCGCCGGCATCAGCGGCCGTACGCTCGGCGACGGCCCCGTCGACGTCTGCACGGAGGAAGCGTGGGACGCCGTGCTGGATGCGAACCTGAAGAGCGTCTTCCTCTGCTCGAGATACGCGATCCCTGCTCTTCGTCGCAGCGGAGGAGGTGCGATCGTCAACCTGAGCTCCGTCCTCGGCCTCGTCGGCTCGGACCTCTTCCCCACGCACGCCTACGCCGCGAGCAAGGGCGCGATCGTGGCGCTGACACGCGCGATGGCGGTTGCGTATGCCCCTGATGGGATCCGCGTGAACGCGATCTGTCCGGGCTTGATCGACACGCCGATGAGCGAGCGGGCGAGAGGCGACGCCGAGACGATGGCGCGACTTCGCGAGCTACAGCCCCTGACGGGCGAGCCCGGCCGGCCAGGGGATGTCGCCGGGGCGGCGGTCTATCTCGCGAGCGCGTCGTTCGTTACGGGCACCGTGCTCACGGTCGACGGTGGCTGGACCGCATCGTGACGGACCGCGGACGTCTAACCGACGGCGGTCGGTTCGAGCGCTGCCTTGCGGGCCTTGAAGTCCTCGAGCATCGCCTCCGTCGCCGTCGCGCCAATCCGCGTGACCCCGACGGCCATCACCTCGAGCAGGGCGTCGAGCGTGCGGATGCCACCCGCGGCCTTGACCTGGACGTGCGGACCGACGCAGCTGCGCATCAGCTTCAGGTCGGCGATCGTCGCGCCGCTGGGTGCGAACCCCGTCGACGTCTTGACAAATGCCGCGCCCGCCTCTTCGGAGAGCCGGCACGCGAGCTCCTTCTGCGCGTCGTCGAGGTACGCATTCTCGAAGATCACCTTGACGATCGCGCCTTTCGCCCGAGCTACGGCGACGACCGCGGCGATGTCGTCGCGAACCTCCTCCGCCCGGCCGGAGCGCAGCCGGCCGATGTTCAGCACCATGTCGACCTCACGGGCTCCGAGCTCAACGGCGCGCTCCGCCTCGAAGGCCTTCGTCTCGGTCGCAGAGCTCCCGTGCGGGAACCCGACCACGGTCGACACGAAGACGTCCGACCCCTCCAGGAGGCCGACGGCGAAAGCGACGTCTGCGGGCCGCACGGTCGCGGACGCGACGCCGTACCGGCGCGCGAGCTCGACACCGTCGCGGACGAAGTCGAGGTCGAGCTCCGGTCGCAGGAGCGAGTGGTCGATCGTCTTCGCGACCTGCTCGTACGTCAGGTTCGCCACCGTCGGCTCGGGCACGGCGCGAGAATAGCCGCATGAACGAGCGCCCGCTCCGCACGACCGTCGTCGGCAGCTACCCGCTGCCGGGTTGGCTCGAGCACGCGAGCTCCCACCTCAACGACTTCGGCCCCGACGACCTCGCCGAGCTCGTCGACGACGCGGTTCTCGTCGCGATCCACGACCAGGTCGAGGCTGGACTCGACGTGATCACCGACGGCGAGCAGACGCGCCTCGACTTCAACCTCTCGTTCTACGGTTATCTCGAGGGGATCGAGTGCGGGTCGGCGGCCTCCCGACGGCTCGGACCGCCGGCGCACGATCAGCGAGGGCGCCACGCGATCGTCGGCGAGCTCGCCGCTCCCGGAGGGCTGGGCGTCGTCGGAGAATGGGAGCGCCTTCGCCTGCTGGCGCCCGCCGGGCCGGTGCTGAAGGCGAGCGTGCCCGGCCCGTACACTCTGAGCGGCCGCCTCGTACCGAACGACAGCTACCTCGACCGCAACGCGGTCGCGGACGCGTTGCAGCCGATCGTCACAGCCGAGCTCAACGCGCTTGCAGCGGCAGGGTGTCAGGAGATCACCGTCGACGAACCGTCGATGAGCTGTTACGCGCACCGCGTGGACACATCGCACCTGGTTGACCTCTTCAACCGAACGGTGGCGCCGGTTCGTGGCCGCGTGCGGTTGTCGACGCACCTCTGCTTCGGGAACTACAAGGGGCGTGCGGTCGGGCCGCGGCAGTACGCGCCGATGTTTCCCGCTTTCCTCGAGCTCGGCGTCGACGAGATCCACGTCGAGATGGCGAGCCGCGAGCTCGCGGAGAGCGAGCTTGTCGGAACGATCGCCCAGCGCCTCGACGTCGCGGTCGGAATCGTCGACGTGAAGAGCTACTGGATCGAGCCTCCGAAGGAGATTGCGCGCCGCGTGCGCCACTTCCTCCGCTTCGCGCCGGCGGAGCGGCTTTCGTTCGCACCGGACTGCGGGTTGAGCCAAACGGCGCGCTGGGCGGCACGCCAGAAGCTCGCGAACCTCGTCCGCGGGGTCGCGATCGTCCGCGAGGAGGTCGGCGTCTGATCGAGCCGGCGCTCATGGACGACGCGTTCCTCCGCGACGTCGAAGGCGCACCTGCCGGTGCCCTGCACCTCTGGTGGCTCGGTCAAAGCGGCTTCCTCGTGAAGCTCGACGACCAGTACCTCTTGCTCGACCCTTATCTATCGGACTCGCTGACGGAGAAGTACGAAGGGACGCCGACCCCGCACGTCCGAATGACGCGACGCCTTGTCGACCCCGCGCGGCTCGGGTTCGTCGACGTCATCACCTCCAGCCACGGCCATACCGACCATCTCGATCCCGTGACGCTACAGGCACTCCGGCCCCGCGCGCTCGTTTGCCCGGCCGGATTGCGAGACCTCGCGTCGGAGCGCGCAGGAGTCGTCCCGCATATCGTCGACGTCGACGAGACCCTCGTGCTCGGCGGTTTCCGCTTGACGGCTGTGCGCGCCGACCATGACGCCCCCGGAGGCGCCGTCGGCTTCGTCGTCGAATGCGGCCGCTGGACGCTCTACCACTCCGGCGACACGACGGCGTACGCGGGTCTCGGTCAGCGGCTGCGCCCGTTTGCGCTCGACATCGCCCTCCTGCCGATCAACGGTCAGCTCGGGAACATGGACGGCGCTGAAGCGGCGCGCGTCGCGAAGGAGGCTGGAGCGCGGCTCGCGATTCCCTGCCACTTCGACATGTTCGAGTTCAACACGGCAGCTCCCGACGACTTCGTCGAGACGTGTGCGAACCTCGGACAGCCGTGCCGGGTCCTCCGAGCAGGCGAGCGGCTCACAGTCCCGGCCGAAGCACCCACCCTCCTTTAAAAGTCGCACCCCCACACAAACGGATCAAGCCGCAGCGACCGTTACGCGAGCGCGGGCGGTGTGCACTGCGTCCGTGAGCGTCCCGATGTCATAGGCGCCGTAGTGGCGGCGGCCGTTGACAAAGAAGGTGGGCGTCCCTGAGACGCCGCTCAGGTCAGCGCTGTCGACGTCGTCGGCGACCCGGGTAGCACCGGCGCGGTCCTGCAGCTGGTTGGTGAACCGTTCGACGTCGAGCCCGAGCTGCTCGGCGTAGCCGACGAGGTCGCTGAACCCCAGCCGGTCCTGGTGGTCGAGGAGGAGATCGTGCATCTCCCAGAACGCTCCCTGGTCGGCTGCGGCCTCGGCGGCTTCCGCGGCCATCCGGGCGCGGGGGTGGACGTCGGTCAGCGGCAGGTGCCGCCAGACGTAGCGGACGTCGCCGAAATCGCGAAGGAGCTCGCGAACCACGGGTTCCGCCTGCCCGCAGTAGGGACACTCGAAATCGCCGTACTCAACAAGAGTGACCGGAGCCGCGAGCGGCCCGCGAACGTGGTCCCGCTGCGGATCGACATCGATGTAGAGGTCGGTGAGCGGCTCCCCGGTGCCGAGCAGGGCGCGGATCCGCAGCCGCCGGGGCAGCAGCGCCGTGGCGCGGAACAGCAGCCACGTGATGAGCGCCGCTGCAAGGGCTGCGCTGAGGATGCCGACTTTCGCCTCCGCGAGCTGGCGTCCGTCGAAAGCGAGCGTCGCGACCAGCAGCGAGACGGTGAAGCCGATCCCCGCGATCGTGCCGCCGCCGGCAACGGCCGCCCAGCCTACGGGTGGTTGTAGTCGGCCACGGCTCAACCGCGCCGCAAGCCACGAGCAGCCGACGATGCCGACGGGCTTGCCGACGACGTAGCCGAATAGGATCCCGAGCGTGATCGGCGAGCTGAAGGCTTGCGCCAGGAAGGCACCGTCGAGCGCGATCCCGGCGTTCGCGAGCGCGAACAGTGGCACGATCAGGTAGCTGGTCCAGGGGTGAAAGAGCTGCTGCAACCGTTCGTTCGGCGAGGTGGCCGACCTGATCTCCACTCCGGCGACGCGTGCCAGGTCCGCCGTGGGCTGCTCGCGGAACTCGCGGAAGCGCTCCGTCGCGCGTTCGAGAGTGGAACGCGGGGGCGGGCGGGCGTAGACCAGGAGACCCATCACGAGGCCGACGACGATCGGTTCCACTCCCGACTTGAGCAGGCCGACCCACGCGCCGGCAGCAAGGACGAAGTAGACGAGCCCGACGCGCACCGGCACGCTACGCACGACGAGGACGGCTGCGAAAAAGCCGAACGCGACCAAGAGTGGCACGAACTGGAGCGTCTCCGTATAGACAGTCGCGATAACGAGAAGCGCGACGATGTCGTCGACGACGACGACCGTCAGGATGAACGCCCGCAGACGGTCGGGAAAGCGCGGCCCGACGAGCGCGAGCAGGCCGAGCGCGAAGGCGGTGTCGGTCGACATCGCTATTCCCCAGCCGTGCGCAGATGGGCGGCCGGCGTTGAAGGCGAGGTAAATGCCAATCGCCCCTGCCATGCCGCCGATGCCGGCAAGCAACGGCAAGGCGACACGCCGGCGCTCACGCAGCTCGCCTAGGTCGATCTCTCGGCGGGCCTCGAGCCCGACGACGAAGAAGAAGAACGTCATCAGCCCGCTGTTCACCCACTGGCGAAGATCCAGCGAGACCCCTGCGTCGGCGACGTCGATCGACAGCTTCGTGCTCCAGAGTGAGTCGTACGACGACGCGTCGACGTTCACCCAGACAAGCGCCGCGACGGCTGCCGCCAACAAAACGGCCGCGCCGCCGGTCTCGGTACGCAAGAACTCCCGTAGCGGCGTCTCGACGCTGCGCGCCCAGGCCGTTCGTCCTGAGAAGAATGCAGCAGAACTGGTCGGATCGCTGCTAGTGCTCATAGGGCTCCGGCAGATCGAGGAGTTGCGTCCGAAGGCCTACCGTGGGGCGAACGCGAACGCAACTTCGTCGATGTAGCACCAGCTCCAGTCCTCGCCGGGCTCGGCGGAGCGAATGATCGGATGGCCGCTCGCACGTCCATGTGCGGTCGCGTGCTTGTTCGGCGATGAATCGCAGCAGCCGATCTTGCCGCACGTCATGCACATGCGGAGATGTACCCACCCACTCCCGATCTTCAGGCACTCCTCACAGCCCTCGATCTTGTCCGGTAGCGCCGTTACCTCGATCTGGTCGAGGTGGCTGCAGATCGAGCCTTCTGCAGACATGCTGCCTCCTCTCGCTTGGCGTGAACTTAACTTGCGGCGGCCGCGTACGGAAGCACGAGCGCAACCGCGAAGTCGCCCGCACGGTCGGTCCACCACGACTCGACCCGGAGCCCGGCCTGACTCGCCTCGAGCTCGAACTGCTCGCGGCGGAACTTCGCGCTGATCTCGATTCGGAGCGGCTCGCCCGCCTCGAACGCGACGTCGAGCTCGAGCTCGTGGACCCTGACGGTGTGCGCCTCCCGCGCGCGAAGGCCGATATCCATCCACTCGTGCTCCGGATCCCAGTGCGCGTCGTAGACGAACCGCCGCTGCTCGAACGTGGCTTCCAGCTCACCGTTGACGGCGGCGAGGGCGTTGCGGACGAACGCCTCGGTCACTCCTCCGCTGTCGTTGTATGCGGACTCCAGTCGCGCGACATTCTTGACGAGGTCGATGCCGAGCACGAGAGCGTCGTCCCGGGCGAGTCCGGTCGTGAGCGTTG
>Ga0307323_10000301_pt1 | contig 15272 bp, 22 predicted proteins | sample ER_DNA_381_FD_194496 | JGI IMG/M metagenome (GOLD analysis project Ga0307323, IMG submission 194496) | Bulk soil microbial communities from the East River watershed near Crested Butte, Colorado, United States - ER_DNA_381 | ecosystem: Environmental > Terrestrial > Soil > Floodplain | place...
GACGATGACCGTGCTCTTGGGAACGAAGCTGTAGGCGGTGTTGAGGTGACCCGGAACCCCGAGCGTGACCGGGCCGCTGATCGCACCGTTGTTGCCGTTTCCGCTGCTGTCGAAAGCGGTCTTGCCGCTCGTCTCGTCTAGGTGCCACAAGCCGACCACAGAAGAGGAGCTGGCAGTGGTGTTCAGGGCGACCCTTCCGGCGTAGCTGTCGCTCGCGATCGTGCGGGCCGCATTCAACGTCATCCAGCCGCTCGTCCCCGACTGGAAGCTGCCGTTCGAGATCAGGTTGCTCGAGGCGGCCCGTGCCAGGGGCGAGAGTGGGAGCAAGAGCAAGACAAACAGCGCGGATGCACCCGTTGGTCCCGCGGCCAGCCGGGACCGCTTGCGCGTCGACCCTTGCTTCATCGTCTCCTCCCCCGGAGGCCACGCGATATTCGCCTACGTGCCCGTGGTGGCCTGATAGTACGCGCGTTTACCTCTATTAACACCTCAAGCAAGAGGTACAGATCTGGGCGAGGAAGCTACGCTCCAATATCAAGCGGCGGCGGTGGCTTCAATCGCTAGACTTAACTGGCGCCTCTGGTCAGAGTTGGGCTGATACCGACCAGAAGGGCGGGATCATCTTCGGTCCTCGGCCCGGAGCGCGACATCCAGCGCCCCAAACCGTGTGTCAAGAGGCGATCGACATATGTCAGGTTCGTGCTTGATACGAGTACTGGTGGCCTGCGAGACACGCCGTAACCCGCCGACAAAACATTGGAGAGGTATTGCGTCGCGGGTACCGGTCTTGCATCTGAGAAGACGGATAGAGGCGAGCGCGCCGGACTAGCCGTGACACAGGTTATTCACCCGGTTCGTCTCGATCCTGCACTTGAGGGGTTAGGCCATAGGCAGCTCAGGAATCGGAGATCGTGTCCCGACGGGTTATTCGAGCGGCAGGAACCGGTCTTGCATTTGAGGAGAAGACAGATACGGGGCGAGACCGCCGGACTAGCCGTGACACATGCTTGACCCCGAGCCGCGTCGAGATCAGCTGGTGGAGCTGAGCGCCTCGTCGATGATGTCGCGCAGGCGCTCGAGCCGCTGCCGCTCGATGTCGACCGAGGTGCCTCGATTGCCGAGTCTGATCGTCAACACGTAGCCCCTATGGGTTCGCCGCGCGCCGATCGCCCACGCCGCTTCGCCGCCGCGCCCGCCGCGAATCTCCCTCGATCGCGCCATCATGTGGCGATTCTAACGGGGTGGCTGCGCGGGGGACAGTGAGCCGTTCGGCCCGTAGATGGTAGTCAGCATCTTCTTGACGTCTTGATCGAGGGCGAGCCTCTATTTCGCGCAGGACGTACAGCTTCCGGGCTCGCAGGGCGGATCGCCCGGTGTGCTTCGCCGATCAGGGCTCTCGATCCCGGTCAGGTTGGACGGCGTGGCCTAGGCTCGCTAACCCGATGCCCTGGCTTAGGCTGGGAGCCTCGCTGTATGCGAAGGGAGCGGATTGTGTCCACGTTCCTCGACTTCCAGAAAGCGACCGATCGCTACGAGGAAGGCGTCAACGCCGCGCTCGACTCGATTGATGTTTGGGACGACGACGAACAGCACACGGCTGGTCAGCTGATTGCCGATCTGATCGGCCTTCTGATGAAGGTCAACGAGCGGATCTGGCCGAGTCCGTAGTGGGGGGACGCGGGGCTGTCATAGGCGCGCGCTAACTCGCTCCCTAACGAACCCCCGTTCAAGACGGACCATCGTGAGCCGAAGGATGGATATGGAGTCCGGTGAAGAACGCGTCAAGGCGGTCCTCAACGAGATCAACGGCCGGAACCTCGAACGCTCCGTCGGAGCATGGCTGTGCTCGCAGCTCAAACGCCGTGCGTGGGGCCGCTGGCGAGCCGCCGAGGCCCTCGGTGTTCGTCTGCCGAAACTGAGCGCCTGGCTCGACGGCAGCGCCGTCCCGACCGAGAGGGAACGAGAGCGGATCACGAGCGTGTTCGGACCAGGCCTCCCCTAGGGCAGGCCGAGGGACATGCTGCACGTCGCCGCTGACTGCTCCTGGGTCGCGAAGAGACAGGGACTTCAACTCGGCAACGCTCCAGACCTCGGGGAGGCTGTAGGGTCATCGACGCCTCGCTAGCCGGTGTCGATGTACCCTGGCATCCACGGGTCATGGCGATGCGCATAGATCGGTTCACCTTCGGCTCGGTCCGCATCGACGGCGTGGTCTACGAGAACGACGTCGTGATCGCTCGCGGGCGGGTCCGCAAACGTAAGAAGAAGTCGTCAAAGCCCTTCCGTGATGTCTTCGGCCACACTCCCGTGTCTATCGAGGAGAACATCCCCTGGGACTGCCGGCGCCTCGTGGTCGGGACCGGGGTTAACGGTGCCCTTCCAGTGATGGACGAGGTGAAGCAAGAGGCCGCTCGTCGTGGGGTGGAATTGATGACTGTCCCAACAGGTGAGGCCATCCGGGCCTTGCAGGCCGAGCCGAAGGGCACGAATGCGATCTTGCACGTGACCTGCTGATCCGCAGATCCGGCCGGTAAACTATGGCCTGAGACCAGACATCGCCGACGTCGAGGTCCCCGTGCCAGCGGCGCCATGCTGCTGGCAGACCTACGGATCAGCCGTCTTGAGGGCGGGCCTGCGAATCGGGATCGTGAACCCTTCAGCCTGCGAGAGCATGAGCCTCCTAGGCACCGTCAGGTCGTATCACTGGCCGGTGATATCGTCAGGTTGCAGGCGCTCGACTTCCTCGTCGATCACCCGGAGATCGTTTCAGTAAGCGAGAGCCTCAAGGCGGACAGGTCCACCGAGGCGGTCTCCGAACCTTCCGAGCAGAACCGAGCGGAGCAAGCATGAAGGAGATCACCAACTACATGGTCCCCGTCGTCGTGGAGCAGACCGCCCGCGGCGAGCGCTCATTCGACATCTACTCCCGTCTGCTGAAGGAGCGGATCGTCTTCCTGGGCACGCCCATCGACGACGCGGTGGGCAATCTGATCATGGCCCAGCTCCTGCACCTCGAGAGCGAGGACCCGGAGAAGGACATCAATCTCTATATCAACTCGCCGGGCGGCAGCATGACGACGCTATTCGCGATCTACGACACCATGCGGTACATCAAGTCAGACGTGTCGACCATCGTGATTGGGCAAGCCGCCTCGGCCGCGGCCGTGCTTTCGTTGGCCGGCGCGAAGGGCAAGCGCTACGCGCTCCCGCAGGCGTGGATCCTCCTGCACCAGCCCCACGGTGCCGCCGAGGGCCAAGCCGTCGACATCGAGATCCAGGCAAAGGAGTTCGTTCGCAACCGGGAGCTGATGAACGGGATCATCGCCGAGCACACGGGCCAGCCCATCGAGCGCGTGTCCAGGGACACCGACCGCGACTTCATCCTGACCGCCGAGCAAGCCGTGGAGTACGGAGCCGTCGACGAGGTCATCACGAGCCGGAAGATCCGGCCGCTGCTTTCCGCGGCACCCGCAGAAGGCTCGTAACCGAACCTCCCAGTGCGCGTAGGAGCCTCAGCGGCGCCCGCAACTTAGAGCAGAACTAGTAGGCGCTCGCTGGCCCGTCAAGAACGACCGAGCGATAGCGTCTCGGTGACGAGGTGCGCTTGAGTTCCCGTCCCGTAGACGTTGTGGGTGTGCTGCCGGTACGGGCTGGGGGTCCCGTTCGCGAGTTGCACCACGTCGAGCGGTCCGTAGACCTCGGTGAGGTCGGACCCATCGGTCGTCGTCGTGTAGACGTACTGGGTGTGACATACCTGCGAGCGCGGTCACGGCGAGCACGGCGGCACGCATCGCCGCTGAGAGCGTCCGGTGGATGGTGCCGCCGTCGTTGTACTCCGTCGTGGACGGCCCGCATCGACGGCCGAGAACGCCCACGCACCAGGCCTCATACTTCCGGCCGGGTTGCCACCACCGCGGGGTTAGGGTTGCACCCGTGATCACCCGCGAGGATCTCGAGACCATGACCTCCCGCGACCTGCACGACCGAGCCATCGGCACGGCCAAGGCGGAAGGCGACCTCGATTGGCTATGGCACCTCCTGCGGTCGATCCCTGCGGCCGAGGGCGAGGTCGGCGACCTCGACGACTCGGGCATGGACATGGTCAGCACGGTCTCTGCCATCAACGGCTACACCCGGGCCGACCGCGACCTCCCCGGCACCCTTCGACCGCAGTACGTCGACTACCTGCTGGAGCACCTGTAGCGACGCGCTACACACCCTCGGTCTTCCGACGGGGGTCAAGGAATGAGACCCAGGGGGAGCTCCCGGGTCGATCACATCCTTGGCCAACAGGTCGCGCTTCGGAGCAAGAGCAAGCCTGGGCGTTTGGTGCTAGAGCTGGGGGACCCTGAAGGCCAAAGCCCCACCTGCGAACGAACCCACCGCTCAGACCGAGCGGACGTTGCGCGTCGTTCACCCGGGCTTGAAGCTGAGGAGCCCGTCCTCGGGCTCGGACACCAGCACCGGCTTGACGCCGAGCATCCCCGCGAGGATCGCCGAGACCCAGCCCTGACTCCCCTGTGTGATTTACATCCTTGGAGGAGTCCTCTGAGCAAGAGGCCCTCGGAAGACAAGAATGCTCGCGCCCTCTATGGCTGCTGAGGAGGCGGGCAAGGGTTACAGGTGCAACACCGGACAGGTCAAGGTTCGGGTGACGCCCACCACGGCCTGCACCTTGGCGACGATGAGCTTGCCGAGCCCGTCGATCTCCGCGGCCTCGGCCCGGACGACGACGTCGTAGGGACCGGTCACCACGTCGGCGAAGCGGACCCCTGGGATCTTGCGCACCGCGTCTGCAACCTCCGCGGACCTCCCGACTTCGGCCTGGATGAGCACGTAGGCCTCAACCATCGCCATTCATCTCTCGCGGCCACATCACCTCCATCATCGACCGCGACCTGAGAGAGCACAACGTGGGTCCGCCTCCACACGGGGACGACGCGGACCCAGCGAGGAGAGCGCTACCGACGGCTACGCGACCGACGAATCGTGGATCATGAATCACGCCAAACGCGCTGCTCATAGACGTGGACCGATTGGGTGCACCCATCGGCGCGCTCTATCGGCCTGATTGGCCTATGGCCTCCCGATCCGAGCCCTGCGGCGTACCTGGCCCGTTCTGGACTCGAATGAACCGAACGGTCCCTATTGGGAGATCAAGTTGTGGAACGAACCCTGTTAGCTCAGGCCAGCGCAGACCTCGCAAAGCGGCTTGCCGCCAGTTCCGCCCTGCCTGTGCTCGGGAAAGATCTCCTTCCCCTCATAACAGGCGTCGTTGTCGTGGTAGACCTCGCGATGCGCCATTGGGTATTCCTCCGAATCTGTGTGGAACGGCGATACCTTGGCCATCGCGGCTCCCCTCTGGTTACGCACATACCAATCCTCGTACTCCGGCTCGGGCCTCCGGTCAAACCGGTTGCCAGCGCTGGGTGGCCCACTTGCCACGACCACCGCGAGGTCGACGACGGCGCCCTTTTGGCGAACCTCAAGGTGACGGTGTGTTCGAGGACCTCGCTCTCTCCTCGCTCCTCAAGTCCCTCGACCCGAAAGCCCGCGACAAGCTCCGCCGGTTGCTAGTCCGCGACCTCATCGACTTCCTCGTGCTCCACAAGGAGGAACGGCGGAAGGCGCTGCAGCTGCTCGGCGAGATCGAGGCTGCCAAGCGACGTTAGTGGGGGCGGGCCAGGCGGGCGAACGGAGAGGGACTCGCCCGTCGTTCGCGTCACTGGGGAACGCTTAGGCCCACCCTCGAATCCCAGGGTACGGCTGCCGCTCGTGATCGGGGCGGCCTGGCGCTAACGTCCGAGTGAGGGACGCGCTTCGTCCCAGTGCTCATCGCAAAGATCTACGAAGAACATCGTGCTCGTCTGCGGATCATCGGGCCCTTCCAGCTTCACGAAGCGCGAATGCGCCAGCTTGCCGCACTTCCCTTGTGAGTCCTCGTCGATGACCCATGTGCAGGTTCTTTCCATCTCCGCCATCCCGCTCATCTTGAGCATCACGACGGTCGATGGTCAACCCGACCCCCCACGTCGCTCCTAGCAGCTCCTCAACCCCGTGTGACCCAGGTCCCAAAGGCTGGCGACCGATGCACGCCTCGGAGTTGTGCCGCCATGGTTCTTTACCGTTTAGCACCTTGCGGGACGTGCAAATCAAGGACTAGCTTGGGGAGCGGGAGAACCATGGCTGTTGCAACGACGCACCAGAGCGCCCTCCGAGGGGTGCTGGCTGGGCAACTGCAGCCCCCAAGCCCAACCTATCCTCCCGGCCGTCTCTGTCGGGCCAAGGGATGCCGCACGAGGCTCTCCGTCTACAACCCGACGGATACATGCGCGATCCACGAGGAACGGCGGCCGTTCCACCAATACGCCAGTTCGGGACGCCCGCCGCAGGACGCACCGAGGCGTCCGATGGAGGAGCGGGACGTGCTCCTGGCGTGGATCCGCGGCCTCGAGTGAACCATCAGCAGCCGTTAGCCGGACTTGGCCACTCACGACCGGATCTGCAAGCTGTACGGGTGGCCGCAGACGTTCGTCGCCCGATGAGGAGGTGAAGCATGCCGACCGACAAGACCGAGGAGCCGACGCTGGAGGAGAAGTACGGGCCGGTCGCCCTGCGCTATCTAGGCGACGAAACAGGCACCGAGACCGTGGGTGGCGTCGCCGGTCTCGATGTAGCGATCGAACGCCTCTGCAACGAACTGAGCGAGAACGATGGTCCCCTGGAACAGTTGCGGCTCCTCCAGGAAGCCGAAGATGAGTGGGCCGCATTACGAGGATTGCTGCCGGAGAAGGGGCCGACGGCACCGGCTTGGGAGGACAAACCCCTCCTCGCGCGTATGGAAGGGATACGCATGCATATTGCGACTCTTCGTCCCGGCATCAGAGACCTGCGCGACGACGAGTCAACTGTTGGGGCGAAGCTTCGTATCTTGGGCCGGCTGCTGGAGGAGAAGGGGAAGCGTGGCGCGAGGCCAGGTAATCAGCCTCGCATCGTCAATCGTGGCTGACGATCAAGTTCGCTCGCTCCTCGAGACCCTCGACCCTCACGCCCGCGGCACGCTCCGTCGCGCCCTGATCCACGACCAGGCCGACCGTGACGCGGTCGCCTCTCAGCTGCTCCGCTACCGCGACGCCAATGGCCAGGACTGGGCCGACATCATCGACATGCTGACGATGGATCCGGACGCTCGTAGGCAGGTCGTGCGAGCCTTGGCAGAGATTGAGGCCGCCAGGCAACGTTAGGGAGGGCAGGCCAGGCGGGCGAACGGAGAGGGAAGTAGTCGCCCGTGGTTCGCGTCCCCCCGTGACACTAGGCCCGCCCTCGTACCTCAGGCTACGGCCGGCACGTACGCATTCCTACCCCGTTTGACGTACTGGCCTTCGGGTTCGAGGACGCCGTTACTAGCGTCCCGACGAGGCGAGCGGATGATCACTTCAGCCTGTCGGTCGAATGGGGGATTCCAATAAGGGGCTGAACTAGCTACGACCCTGAAGGAGTTCCCCAAGAGTCGGCGGCCGGGTCAGAAGGAGGTGATCACCAGCTCCCGGTAGAGCATCGGTTATCGGTTGCCGGCATGGTTCATTCGTCGGAGCAAGAGGGGGAAGACATGCGAGCAATCAGACTACTCTTCTTGGTGGCGTTGATCATTGGGCTTGTCGCGGGATCGGCGAGCGCGGCTCCCGGGCAGACGACCCATTTCCGCTTCCATGGCACATTCGCGGACGCTGAGTGGTTCATAAGCTCGGACACATCGTTTACCGATGGATTCGTCAGTGTCTCGCGGACGCGGCAAGGCCAAGAGATGTTCGTGGAGTTGTTCACCGAGAACTTCGACAGCAACGGCAACTTCACAGGCGCTATCGACACCTTCGCAGATGTGACGAGCGGCTTCTCCTTCACGATCGACGCGCGCAAGCTCGACAGCGCGAGCACGAGCGGATCAGGTTTGCCCGCCACGACGTGCACATATGACGCCAACTTCGATCTCATCGGCTGCACCGATACCAGCATCAACGTGAGCGCGTCATGGACAGGTCAAGGGCCGATCGCACGCGAAACTTCCAACGACCACTTCCAGTTCGATCGCTTCAAGGTGAGCAGCCACTTCAACGGCACCGATCGAAATGCCACTGCCAGCGGGAGCATCGGGGGCGTCACGTTCGCGCCGGCCGACCTTGAGTTCGCAGATCTGGGCCGCGCCAATTCCGGCGAGACCGACATCTGCATCGGGAACAGCTGTTAGGCACCCTTCGAGTTGCGAGGGGGGCGCTCCGAGGCCCCCCTCGCGAATCTTCATGCTCCACGATCTCGTCGCCGTCGTCGGGCCGAGAGTCGATCCGAGGACTGCAGCCGGAGGCGCGGCGGAAAGTGGTTCGGCTGCTCCGCGAGATCGAGAGTTGAGCAACGTTAGGAGGGACGGGCCGGGCGGGCCACTGAATACGCGCTCGTACCTCGAATGCGCAAGAAAGACGGACGCGCGGCGCTGCTACCAAGACCCGCACAAGAACCGGATCGGCATAGGACGCCGAGGATGGAACAGGTTGCCAACCCTCTGTTACGCCAGTTGGACGACCGGTTCTGAAGACCGTGGTCAGATTCGCCTGAGCCTGACCGTCTCGACCGTGACCGACGATGCCGGACCGCGCGTGGCTTCCCGCGTACGCTCGTCCCGTTAGCGTTCGAGGATCGCCGTCGGCACAGCGCTCAGCCTCGGCTGGTATGCAAGCCGGGATCGGCGCTCGAGTCCGCTCGTCTCCACCGAAGATCCGGCCGCGCCTTGATGGCCCCTCCGATCTGGATGCGTCAGGTCCTCCGGAAGCTCTCTCGCAGCTTCGCTGGCGGTCTGTTCCTCGCGCGCACCGAGGCCCAGATCGCGGCGTTGAGGATCTCTTCGTTCGCGCCGTCGGGGACCGAGAAGTCCTGGGCCGCAGACGCGCGGGCGAGCGGTGCGTCGCGGCTGTTCCGGGGGTAGCCCGGATCGCCGAACGGAATCACGGTCGGCTCGATCGCACGGTACGGACGCATGTTCGCGGTCCGGCGGAAGGCGTTCCACATCGGCGTGGCCCGCTCATCGAATGCGCTCATCGGCGGCAGCCCGAGCAAACGCTCCATCGTGCCGAGCATCGACACCGTGTCGTAGTGGGTGGAGTCCACGGTCGCGTGCTGCGTGTACGGCGAGATCACCAAGCCCACCGATCGATGCGGGTCCACGTGGTCGGGGCCGTCCTGCGCGTCGTCCTCAAGTACGAAGATCGCCGTGCTCTTCCAGTAGGGGCTGTGCGAGACCGCCTGCACCAGCCGACCGAGGGCGAGGTCGTTGTCGGCGAAGTACGACTCTGCGGTGGCCGTGTGGGGCACGCTCCCCTCGGTGTGATCGTTCGGGAGGTACACGATCTCGAGACCGGGGAGGCGCCCGTTCCTGACGTACCGATGGAACTCGCGCTCCCATTCCGGCTCTCGAACGAGGTGGTCGGGGCACAGCATGTTCCATCCGATGTACCGGCGGTCGACGTGGTTGCCGAACCGCGATTGGAGGTGCGTCAGGCTGGAGCGCACGTTCCGGTCGTGGCACGAGCCGGCCGTCGCGGTCGACTCGCCATAGTTCCGGAAGGAGACTCCGTGTGCGTACGCGTCGTCCCAGATGTAGCCGGCGGTGGCGGCCGCGGCCGGACGCGGGATCGACGGATCCGACGCGAGCGGCTCCGTCGCGAACTGCTGACGGATCGGGACGAACTCGCTGTCATAGCTCCGGAAGTAGGCCCACGCGTAGTCGAAGGGCCACACCTTGCGCACGTAGTCGGTCGCCACCCCTTGCGTCGACCACGGATGCCCATCCTGCGACACCTGTGCGTCCACGTAGAAGTTGTCGAACAGCACGAACCGCTTCGCGAGCGCGCGATGGTTCGGGGCCGAGGGGTCACCGAAGAGCACGAGCCGAGGATCGCCGTTCCCCTTCGATAGGTCCCCGAAGACCTCGTCGTAGGTCCGGTTCTCCTTGATCACGTAGATCACGTGCTTGATCTTGTCGAGCCACGCCGGCCGGGGTGAGCGACGCTCGTCAACGCGGTTGTTCTGCCGGACCTGATCCGTCCAGCGACCGAGCTTGTGCCGGAGACGCCAGGGCGACGCGGGGAGCCTGACGACCTGGACGACCCCTTTGATCATCGTCCCGACGTACTGCGTCTCGGGCAGTGGCGGTCTGTACCACGTCCCGGGGTAGTAGTGCGGTCGGTGATCGGGACAGCGCAGAGGCCCGAGCGGCGTGAACGGGCCGCACGGGTTCGGTCGCGCGCCGAACCCGTACGTGTCGGCCACGACGAGGTGACGTCCGTCCGGCGTGATCTGGACGTCGGCCGGATACCAGGCCGTCGGGATGAACCCTAGGATCGCCCGCCTCGCGATGTCGACGACCGCGACGGCGTTCTCGCCCGCGTCGGCCACGAACAGGAGCCTGCCGTCCGGACTCACCGTTACTGCGACAGGCGTGGACCCCGTCGCGCCGCGCGGGTCGAGCCCGACCGCGATGGTCGCCGCGAGCCGGTCGTGACGCGAATCGATCACCGAAACGGTGTCGCTGTTGGCGTTGGCGACGTAGACCTCGTCCCTCGTGGGGCTCACGGCGATGCCGGTCGGGTGGTCGGCGACCATCGGGTCGTCGGGGGGCGACAGGACGACGTCGATGATCTTCCTCTGGGTCCGTGTATCGATCACCGAGACGGAGCGCCCGACCCAGTTCGTGACGTAGGCCTTCGTGCCCTCGTGGTTGAACGCGACGTCGATCGGGTCGAGGGCGGGTCCGAGGTCGATCGCCGCGGTCCGACGGTTCGTGGCCGGGTCGATAACGGTCACCGTGTGGCCGGGTGGATCCTCGTACGTGACGTCGGGGTTCGCCGGGCCGCCGAGGTTGTTCGCCACGTAGAGCCGATCGCCGCGCGGCGTGTGCCCGTAGGCGATCCCGGCGGGGAAGAAGCCCGCGGGGATCTCCCGTGTGGCGACGAGCCGGCCATCGGTCGTCACACGGTACGCGTGCACCACGCCTTGGCCTCCGCCGGACGCCCACGCACGGCGTCCGTCTGGTGAGAACGTCACGCCGTAGAAGACCGACGCGCCGGTCCGTCCGTTGTAGATCTTGAGGGACGTCCGTCGGCCTGTCGCGAGGTCGAAAACCTCCGTCGTCTCGTTCTGGACCGCCGCTCCACTCGACGTCACGAGCGCCCTCCGGCCGTCGGGGGAGAGCGCGACTCCCCAGGGCCCGCTGAGCCCGGGGCCGTTCCTCGGCACCGTGATCAACCGGCCGGCCGGTGTGAGGCGCCACCCGCTCGGGACGTGCACGGCACGGGAGCGGCGAGATGCGTCCATGGGCCCGCCGGACGCGGTGCTCGGATGTTGCAGAACGACGGCGCCGAAGAGCAACGCGACCGCGAACGCACCCCTGGCGATCCGGACCATCCTCTCCCTCCCAGGTTGACGATACCGGCGTCCGCAGCGTCCCGTAAAGCGAGTGAGGTGAGACCCGCGAGCGCGATACATGCCAGATGTATCGATGCAAGCGTTGAGGCGCTCGATTCCGCGCCCGTTCGGCGTTCGGACAGAGACTCGAAGTTGCTCCGAACGGGCAACCGTGCGAGGTCAACGCACTAGCGCCCGCCTACGGCTCAATCCGACGAGGCACGACCAAGAGATCTTGCCGAGAGTCCGGGAAATGTCAACCAAACGGCTTGCGAGACTGACAGATCTGAGCGAACACCAATGTTGGAGAGTCAAGAACGGGACTAGGAGGCTCCATCCCAGGTTCTGGGACATCGTGCTGAGTGCACCAGATGCTCCTACGTCAGGCCCTCGATGACACTGCCCGGCGATACGCACGGAACGGCGAACGTACCGGCCACGCTCTCCTCTTGCCTGATTACTGCTGATAGTGCGGGAGGATCGTGCCGTCCTTGACGTAAGTCAGCGCCGCGGACACGTCGTAGGCGTGGATGGCCGAAGTGAGCGGAGCCAGCGTGTTCGACAGGCTTTCGATCTCGCGGCCGTGGAGGAAGCCCGCCCGCTCCTGCGCGTCCGTGAAACCCAAGATCACCGATGCGTGGAACCGCTGGTCGGCCGGGTTGTCGTGCGCGACGTTCGGGGTGTCCCAGAGCTTCTCGTTCCAGGGCAGGAAGGTCTGGGTTCGCAGTTCCCTCAGCACGCCAGTACCTGCGAGGGCGGGCACGAGCTCCTTGTTGATGAGCTTCCGGAAGTCGCCGGCACCGACGCCATCCTTCCGCCTAAGGTAGATCAGGGAGCGGGCGCCCGTCTTGTCGCCAGGCTCTGCCACCTCGTACCAGCGGGACGAGTTCGGCAGACCGGCGTAGAGCAGGGTGCGCCGGAAGACGTTGATCTCGTCCTTGTACGCGAGCCGGGTCTGCTTGCGGCCCAGCAGCGGGGACAGGGGCGACTGGAAGGTGACCTCCGCGACGCCGTCGATCTTGCGTTCGATCGGGATGTCCGTCTCGACGTCGGGGGTCACCGGCCACAGCCCCGGGTTCACCTCGGCGAGGTGGATCTGCCGGTACTCCTGCAGACCCGGTGTGGCCGAGATGATCTTCGAGTGCGGTCCCTTCCAGTGGTCCATCCCCGTCTGACGGGGCTGGTCGGTGCGCATCCACAGCAGGATGGAGGAGGAGAGGTGCTTCCTCACCGTCACCTGCGCATTGGACGGTGACTTGCTCATTTCACTCCCGCCTTCCCTTGGTCATTCACGGTGGTCATAGGCCGAGGAACTCGACGGCAATCGGGGCGAACTTGTCGTGGAACTGGAAGATGCCGCCGTGCCCGGAGTCGGGGTAGATGATCAGCTCGGAGCCCTCGATGCGCCGATGCAGGTCCTCGGAGAGAGTCGAGGGCACCATCCGGTCGTTGTCGCCGTTGACGACGAGGGTGGGCTGGGTGATCTTCGACAGATCGTCCGGCGTGCCGCGTCCCCACTTCTTGATCGCCTTCAACTGCGTCTGGAGCGCCTTCACCCTGATCGGGGCGTCACGGTCGACGGTGCGCTCCTTGAGGCGGTTGACGAACGCGCGCGCGGCGGGCTTGCCGGTGGAGTTGCGGTTGAAGAACAGGAACTCCTTCGGGTCTGACCGGGTCAGGGCCGCCCGCAGCATGTCGAAGTAGGTGGTGCCGGCAACCTTATCGATGTCCTTACCGCCCTTCGGGCCCGTGCCCAGTGAGGACAAGGTCCTTACCGCCCTTCGGGCCCGTGCCAGTGAGGACAAGTTTGCGGACAAGGTCGGGGTGCTTGACGACGAGTGCCTGGGCGACGAAGCCGCCGAGGGAGAAGGAGAAGATGTCGATCTTGCTGAACCCCAGGGCCTTGATGAACGTGTAGGCGTCGTCGGCCATGGCCTCGACGGTGTCGGGCACCTGGCCGGTGGAGGCGCCGATGCCGCGGTTGTAAAAGGCGATGACGCGATGGGGTCGGTGACGCTCGGATCCCAGTTGTCCAGCGTCCCGGCCAGGTGGACGAAGAAGAACACCGGGATGCCGCCCTTCGGGCCGAGTTCACCGACCGCCCGTAAAGGCCAGGATGGAACGCCATAGCCGTGGCCCAACTTCCCCGTAAAGCTCGTCGAACCCGGTAGCGCCGTCCACATCCACGCGCACACCTTTACAGAGCATCGGCCTGCCCTCTTCGTTAACCCCCGCAGCGGATCTGGGTCGAGTGACGCCCGGCGGTCGCGCGTCAACGTCGTACGTGGTGGTCGTCCCGCCGCGCTCGATGCGTTGGGGTGAGGGTATCGAGCGATGTCGTGATCGTCGGCCTTGCCTTGCCGGCGTCGGAGACGCAAGATGCAACCATGCGAAGCATGTCTGGACTGCCGGGGAACGCGTGGAGGGCACTTTATCCGGCGGATCCTGAGACCCGGTCGAGCCGGACCTTGCTGATGGTTGTGGCGGGGGTGGCCGTGTTCGCCGGGCTCATCTTGGCTGTGTTCCTCGTCACCCGGTAGCTGGCGTTCACGCCGTGAGTGAGCATCAGCGCCTGTGTCCGGCCTCCACCACCTACGTGGCCGCGAGCATCGGGTGGGCGGGCCCCTCGGGTGCGATCACGAAGCGGAGGAGGACAGCGCTCAGCACTTCTCGTCTCAGCCCGTAGCCTCGATCTCCCTGAGCAATCTCGCTACTCGCCGCCGCTCCTCCGGATGCATCGTCAGCGTGTCGATGATGTCGGCCCAATCGTCGCTTCGCTCGTCGCGGTGGCGCATGAGGCGGGAGGAGATCGCGTCGCGGTCGGCCTGTTCCCGGCTGAGGACGTTGCGAAGATGTCCACGAGCCGACGGATCCAGGGTGTGGAGTAGATCGCGGAGGGCGGCATTGCCCTTCGAGAGTATCCGCTTGGCGTCAGAGCCGGCGTTCGAAGATGACGGACACGCGCTCGTATCCGATCGACTCGTAGAACGGCACGCTCTCGGGGCTTCGAAGGAAGGTGTCGAGGATCACGACACTCGCGCCGCGTCCGCGCAGCCACTCCTCCGCGGCCTCCATCAGAGCCTTTCCGATCCCGCGGCGACGGTGGTTCGAGAGGACGCCGAGCGAGTTCACCTCTCCCCGAATATCTCCCAGTTCGGCAATCGTCTGGAACCGAGCTGATTCGAACGGCGGATGGAGCTTCGCTTCGACCTGGCCGACGATCCGGCCGTCCTCAACGGCGAGGAAGCAGTTCCAGTCCGTGCCGACGGTCGCGAGATCGGCGTCGATCCACTCGGGCATGCCGTTTGACTCAGGAAGCTTGAACCGGTTCGGATCCAGGACATGGAGCGACGACGCCGTGTCGAGGTGGAGGTCGGCGATACCCCTGCCGTCGCCCGACCGCGCCTGCCGGATCACCACCTCCCCCACGGGCCGCGATGATAGGTCGTCTCACGACCGCCTCCCGTGGCTTCCGGTCCCACGGCTCGATTGGCCTTACGGCGGAGGCTCGCGGGATGAGCGTTGTTCGATCTGTTCTGCTGCGGCTAGAGGTACGTCAGGCGGGGCGGGCATCGAAATGCGCTCGCAACAAGAACCACGCTATCGCCAAAGGCCAACCGCGCTTCGTGGTGAAGAACCACGGCCCGGCGCAAGGTGAGAAGGGGTACTGCAAGCGGTGCGCGAAGCTCATGATAAGCCGAGCGCACGACGCCCTCGACGGGCTCGAAGCTGATCTCTCCTGACCAGCTCATCACCAGACCGAGCGGCATCCGTCGCTAGCGCGGTCGACGACCGACACCGATACTGAGGGGGGAGGGCTG
>Ga0307323_10000306_pt1 | contig 15167 bp, 15 predicted proteins | sample ER_DNA_381_FD_194496 | JGI IMG/M metagenome (GOLD analysis project Ga0307323, IMG submission 194496) | Bulk soil microbial communities from the East River watershed near Crested Butte, Colorado, United States - ER_DNA_381 | ecosystem: Environmental > Terrestrial > Soil > Floodplain | place...
CTCGCCGACCCAGCGCGTCGGCGCCCCGCTCTCGGAGCGCTTCCAGAAGGTGCAGCACGTCACGCCGATGGGCTCGCTCGAGAAGGTGACCGACGGCGAGGGCCTGCTGAAGTGGGCGGAGGACGTGCGCAAGCGGCTCGACTCCGACGAGCCCGTCGCGTACGTGATCGAGCCGAAGATCGACGGCCTCGCGGTCAACCTCACCTATGAAGACGGCCGGCTCGTCCGCGGCGCAACGCGGGGCGACGGAGTGCAGGGGGAGGACGTGACCGTCAACCTGCGCACGATTCCCTCGGTGCCGCTGAAGATGCTGGGCGACGGCGTTCCGGGGCTGGTCGAGGTGCGTGGCGAGGTCTACATGCCGCTGTCAGGCTTCCGCGAGCTGAATGCCCGTGTTGCCGAGCTCGGCCAGAAGCTCGCCCCGAACCCGCGTAACGCTGCGGCGGGCTCGCTTCGGCAGAAGGACTCGTCGATCACCGCGTCGCGCCCGCTCGCGGTCTGGGTGTACGGCCTCGGCGCCGCGGACGGCCTCCAGCCCAGCTCGCACTGGGAGACGCTGCAGCTGCTGCGGGAGCACGGCTTCCGAACGAACCCGTTCGCCGAGCGGCTGGAGACGATCGAAGAGGTCGAGCAGGCCTGCCGCGACTGGGAGACGCGCCGAACCGAGTTGGACTACGAGATCGACGGGATCGTGATCAAGGTGGACTCGCTCGAGCAGCAGGCGATCCTGGGCGCGCTCCACCAGCGGCCGCGCTGGTCGCGCGCGTTCAAGTGGGCGCCGATGACCGCGCAGACGAGGCTGAACAAGATCGCGATCCGGGTGGGCCGCACCGGAGCGCTCAACCCGTGGGCGATGCTCGAGCCGGTCGAGGTGGGGGGCGTCACCGTCTCGCGCGCGACGCTGCACAACGAGGAGGACATCAACCGCAAGGACATCCGCGAGGGCGACGACGTGATCATCCAGCGGGCGGGTGACGTGATCCCGCAGATCGTCGGTCCCGCCGGTCCCCACGTGAAGGGCACGAAGCCGTTCAAGATGCCGAAGAAGTGCCCGCTTTGCGGGGCAAACGTGGTCAAGCCGGAGGGTCAGGCCATGCACCGCTGCCCCAACCGCGCTTGTCCATCGCGGGGCCTCGAGACGCTCAACAACTGGGTCATGGCGGCGGCCGACATCGAGGGCGTGGGGGAGCAGTTCGTGCGCCGGCTCTGGGAGCTCGGGCTCGTCCGGTCGCTCCCCGGCCTTTACCGCCTGACGAAGGATCAGCTCCTCGAGCTCGACGGCTTCCAGGAGAAGAGCGCCTCCAACGTGATCGCTGCGATCGGGGCCTCCAAGGCCGTGCCGTTCAGCCGTGTCCTGTTCGGGCTCAACATTCCCGACGTGGGCTGGGTCACCGCCCAGAGCCTGGCGCGCCATTTCGGCAGCGTCGGGAAGCTCTCGGGGGCGACCCAGGAAGAGGTCGAGGAGGTCGACGGCATCGGGCCGGAGCGCGCCGAGGCGATCGTCGAGTGGTTCGCAGACGCCGACAACCGGGCGCTCGTCGAGGAGCTCCAGCAGCTCGGGCTGCGGTTCGAGGCCGGCCCCGAGGAGCGGCCTGTCGAGGGGCCGCTGACCGGCAGCACGTACGTCGTCACCGGCACCCTCGAGGGCTTCAGTCGCGACGAGGCGCGCAAGGCGCTTGAGGAGAAGGGCGCCAAGGTCGCGGACTCGGTCTCGAAGAAGACCACCGGCGTGATCGCGGGCGAGAGCCCGGGCTCAAAGCTGGCGAAGGCCGAGCAGCTCGCCGTGCCCGTGCTCGACGAGGCCGCGCTGAAGAAGCTACTGCGCGGCTAGCGCGGTCGCGAAGCGGTCCTGGGCCCGCCGGGCCCAGAACGACGAGACCGGGTTTCCGTTCTGGAGCACCGAGAACACATAGCGGCGTTTGACGTAGCCCGAGAGGGCAGACGCCTGGAAGGTGGTTCCCGTCTTCGCGAGCACGTTTCCCCGAGCCGGAGGACCGCGCATGCGGTCGGCGAGCGTGCCGCTGATCCCAGCCACGGGCAGCGCCGCCATGAACGCCGGCTGCACCTCGAGGTCGGCCCAGGCCGAGCGCAGGATCGACGCGAGCGCGCGAACAGTGAGGCGGTCGAGCAGCGAGAGCCCGGAGCCGTCGGCGAGCCGCACGCCCGCGAGCGGTACTCCAGCCTCGGCGAGCAGGCGCCGGGCATAGGCGGCTCCCGCGGCGCTGGTGCCGACCTCGTTCTCGATCGCCCCCAGCTGCTTGAGCACGAGCTCGGCCGTGAAGTTGTCGCTGTGGCGGTCCATGTACCGTACGATCTCCGAGAGCGGGGGCGAGTCGACAGCTGCGAGCGGCACCTCGTCGCCGTGGGCTTCGCCGAGCCCGGCCCCTCCGACTGCGACACCGGCCCGTCGGAGAGCGTCGCGGAGGAGCAGCGCGGCCGCCAGCGCCGGGTTGCGCGAGATGCGGCCGCGGTAGCCGGCGCGGTCCACGGTCAGCGCCGAGAGCGGCGCCGACTCGTTCACGTAGTACCAAGACTTCCAGCCCGGGGCCGTTCGACGTGTGTCGAAGAACGTCTCGTCGCCGAAAACCGCACCGGTCACGCGCGTGATCCCGGCGGCGCGCACCTGCGCCGCGAGCTGGGCGAGGTCAGCGCTCGAGAGCGTTGGGTCGCCGTGGCCGACCAGGAGCAGGTGCCCATGCCAGACGGTGCCGTTCTGCTGCCCTCGGCCGAGGACGTCGGTCTCGATCTTGTAGCCGGTGCCGAGGCCCACGAGGGCGGCGTAGGTGACGACCAGCTTCTCGTTCGAGGCGGGCGCCAGCGAGAGGGCCCCGTGGTCGGCGAACAGGGTCTCTCCGGTCTCCAGGTCGAAGGCGATCGCGGCCGTCCTGGCTTGGGAGACGTGCGGCACCGCGAGGGCCTTCGCGAGTCGCTTCGCCAGTGGCGAGCCTCCCGCGCCCGCCGGACCGGCCAGAAGCAGCGCGAGGATGATGACGACCGGCAGGCGGCGGCGGGTCATCTCGCGATTGTTCGTGGCATGAACACGGTCGTCAAGCGTAGGCCGCACCCGCGACCGAGATAGGCCGCGCGGCCCTTGTCGGTCGCGGAGTCGCCCCCCGATAATTGACGAGAGGCGAACTGTGGCACCCGAGGCTATCCCCGCATTTCTCGAGCAGATCGACGAGCTGCTCGCCGAGCCCGATTCGGAAGGGGCGCCGGCGACGCTTGCCCGCCTCGAGCGCACGCTGACCGACGGCTACGCCTACGCCCTGGCGCTCGAGTCCGAGCGCTGGCGGCTCGAGCAGCGCCTGTCGGAGCTCGCAGGAGAGCTGCACGAGGGCGACCAGGACGAGAAATCCCAGGAGCTCGCGCAGATCTCGCGTCGCCTCACCTCGAACCGGGCCGCCTTGGAGAGCCTGCGCTCGACGCTGGCGCGGCTACGCAACCACGCCACAGCAGTGCGCGGCGCAGCAGTCGGCTAGACGATCCCGCTGCGCACCGCGTAGACCGCGGCCTGGATGCGGTTCTCGATCTGAAGCTTCATCAGGATGTTCGAGATGTGGTTCTTGACCGTTTTCGGGCTGATGTGGAGCTGAGCCGCGATCATCGCGTTGTCGTTGCCGGCGGCGATCAGCTTGAGCACGTCGAGCTCGCGGTCGGAGAGCTCGGTGCGGATCGAGTCGGCGGCGTCCGTCGAGATCGCCGTGGCGCGCACCTGTTGCAGCACCTTGCCCGCGATCGCCGGTGAGACGAGCGACTCGCCGACGGCGGCGGAGCCGATGCCGCGAATCAGCTCGTCGACCGACGCGTCCTTGAGCAGGTAGCCGCAGGCTCCGGCGAGGATCGCGTCGAGGACGTCGTCGTCCTGGTCGGAGATCGTCAGCACGAGAATGCGGGTGAGCGGCGCGAAGCTGATGATCTGTCGGATTGCCTCGATCCCGCTCATGCCGGGCATGTGCAGATCCATCACGACCACCTCGGGCGCGAGCTCGCGCACCAGTCGGACCGCGTCCGCTCCCGCCCCGGCCTCACCGGCGACCTGTACGCCCCGCTCCTCGAGCAGGTTCCGTAGCCCGGTGCGGAACAGATCGTGGTCGTCTACCAGCAGGACGCGGACGTTGGCGGCAGGTTCCTCGCCGTGCATCTTGACGGAGTCGCTCAGAGGCCCCCTTTCGCGGCGGAGCCGAAAAGTCTAGTCAGTGAAGCGTGATCGTGAGCGTTCGGCGGCCACAAGCACGAGCCTGGGCGAGCGACGGGAACCAGAGGTCGATCGTCGCGCCGCGCACCGCGGCGCCCGTGTCGGCGGCAACGCCGGAGCCGTAGCCGGGAATCGTCATCCGCGTTCCGAGCGGAATCACGCTCGGGTCGACGGCCACGATCCCCCAGCCCGTCGGCGCGCCGGTGGCAGTGCGCCCTTTGATCGCATAGCCGGTTGCCGTCACCGTGAGCGTGCGGCCTCCGAGACCGGGGTCGATCGTCAGTGCGGGCCGCCCGGAGGCGACGGCCGTGAGCTGGCGGGACCTTGTCTCGACAGCGAGAGCCTGCTGCTGGAGTGACGAGATCGCAGCCGCGTTCAGCCGACGCTGGCTTGCCAGGCTCGCAAGGTAGGACGACCGCTCGGCGCGCGCCTGTTCCAGCTGTAGCGTGGACTGCGCAGCCTGGTCGGTCAGCCCCTGCAGTTCGAGCTGGCGCTTGGCGAGCGCGCGCGTGATGCGCGTGAGCTGCTGCTTGGCCTTTCGCGTCTGCTCGATCACGAGGCGGTCCTGGTCGGCCAGCCGGTCGAGCGAGTCGAGGCTGCTGAGCGCCTCGTCGACCGTGGAGGCTCCGAGGACGACTGCAAGCGGATCGGAGTCGCCCTGTTCATAGAGAAGCTGGAGGCGACGAGCCAGCGCGACCTGCGCAACTCTCAGCGAGTGGCGGGCGACCGTTAGGCGCTGCTGGGCGGCGGCACGCTCCGCGTGGATCTCGGCCGTCCGGATCCGAAGAGCGACCAGCCGGGCCTGTTCGCGGGCGAGCTTGGAGTCGAGCGCGTACAAACCGAGCAACGCGCTGCGCGACCTCCCCGCCAGGTCGGCGTTCTGCTTTGACAGCTGCGATGCCCGCTCTTTGGTGCTGGAGGCGGAATCCGCGGCGACCGTGCCTGGAACGAGACTACTGAGCGCCACCAGCGTTCCGAGGACGATCGGCCAGGCTCGCAGCTTGCGCGTCTCCCCCGGCACGACGCGGCACCGTACCACAGAGCTTGTGCGGTCCGGGTCTGGGAGACCGTTCTAGCCCGTTTGCGTCAATGGCGCCGTTTGCGGTCGTCCGAGACCCTTGTTAGGGTGCCGTGCTTGTGACGTACCGGCCCCTCGCAGGAGGGCGCCTGTCGAGCATCCAGCCCCCCTCCCGCTCGACGAGACGAATGGCGCCGGCAACGGTCATCGCACTGGTTTCGGCCTTTGCGTTGGCTGCTGTACCCGCATTTGCGGATCCCACAGTCGCGTCCAAACGCGCTGAGGCCCAGAGCGTCCTCGGCCAGATCCAGCAACTCGACTCGAGCCTGGAGCGGGCGATCGAGGCGTACAACCTGGCCAACGTCCAGCTGACACGAATCAAGCACGATCTTTCCTCCAACACGGACGCCCTCGTCGTCGCCAAGAAGAGCCTGAAGCGGGCGCAGAGGCAGCTGTCGTCGCGGCTGGTCGATCTCTACACCTCCGAAGGCCAGGATTCCGGCCTCGCGGTGCTGCTCGGCTCCGCGAGCCTCGACGACATGCTCAGCCGTATGGACGCGGTCGACCGTGTCGGGCAGCAGGACTCGCTCGTCCTGCGCCAGGTCGCGCACTTCCGCCGGGAGGTGCAACAGCGGCAGCGGCGCCTCCAGCATGCGCAGAGCGAGCAGGCGCAGGTCGTCTCGGAGCGCGACGCCGCTCGCTCCTCGATCCAGAGCCAGCTCGGGCAGCGCCAGGCGCTGCTCGGCTCGATCAAGGGCGAGATCGAGCATCTTCAGGCGCAGGAGCGCCAGCGGCAGGCCGAGCTTCAGCGCCAGCTAGAACAGCAGCTTTCGGCGCAGCAGGCTGCTGCGGGCCAGTCCGCGCTCTCGCAGACAGTGACTGCCACGCCTTCGCCCACGATCGCGCCTCCGCCGGCCCGCTACGGCGGCGTCGTCGGGATCGCGATGCGCTATCTCGGCACGCCCTATGTGTGGGGCGGAGCCTCGCCCGGCGGGTTCGATTGCTCCGGTCTCGTGATGTACGTCTTCAGCCAGATCGGCGTGAGCCTGCCGCACAATGCGGCGGCGCAGTACGGCTACGGCAGCCCGGTCTCGCAAGGCTCGCTCCAGCCCGGCGACCTCGTCTTCTTCGACGGCCTCGGCCACGTCGGCATCTACGTCGGCGGCGGCAGCTTCATCCACGCTCCGCACACCGGCGACGTGGTCAAGATCTCGAGCATGACCGGCTGGTACGCGTCGTCGTACGTCGGCGCTCGCCGGCTTTAGGCCGAGTAGAGCGCTTCGATCTCGTCAGCGAAATGCTCCGCGACGATGCGCCGCTTCAGCTTCAGGGTCGGCGTGACCTCGTCCTCGTCCGCGCTGAAGTCGCGTGGGAGGATCGTGAAGCGCTTGATCTGCTCGAAGCGCGACAGGTCGGCGTTCACCTCGTCCACGATCGCCTGGATGCGCTCGGTCAGCTCCTCGGGCCCCAGGTCTTGCGATTGCTCGGGATCGACCGTGATCAGCGCCGCGACGTAGGGCCGCTGGTCGCCGACGACGAGGGCCTGCGAGACGAGCGGCGCGGTCTTGAGCGCGTTCTCGAGGTTCTGCGGGGCTACGTTCTTGCCGCCGGCCGTGACGAGGATGTCCTTCTTGCGGTCGGTGATGTGTATGAAGCCGTCCTCGTCGATCGAGCCCACGTCGCCGGAGCGCAGCCAGCCGTCGTCGTCGAGCACCTCCCGGGTGGCCTCCTCGTCCTTGTAGTAGCCGGCGAAGACGGTCTCGCTGCGGATCAGGAGCTCACCGTCCTCGGTCGCGCGCACCTCGAAGTTGGGCAGCGCCGGGCCGACGCTGCCGAAGCGGAAGCGGTTCGGCCGGTTGACCGAGGCCGCCGTGGTGCACTCGGTGAGGCCCCAGCCCTCGATGATCAGGATGTCGAGTGCGTGGAAGAGCTCGCCGATCTCCTTCGCGAGCGGCGCGCCGCCCGAGACGCCGAGGCGCAGCCTTCCGCCGAGCCGGTTCTTTACCTTGCGGTAGACCAGCCGGTCGGCGAGCCGGTGGCGGAGCGCGAGCCCGGGGCGCAACGGGCGGCCCTGCTGGCGGACCTCGCTCGCTTGCCGCCCGGCTCGCAGTGCGAAGTCGAGCAGCCGGCGCTTGACGCCGTGGGTGAGGTCGAACTGCGCCTGGAGCGCCGTGTGCACCTTCTCGTACAGCCGCGGCACGCTAGGCAGGATCGTCGGTCGCACGACCGGGAGGACCTCGGCGATGCGGAGCGGGTCGGGGCAGAACGCGATCGTGTAGCCGACGTGCGCGCCGAGGAGGTGCATCAGCCGGCCGAAGTTGTGGGCCAGCGGCAGGTACAGCAGCATCGTGTCGTCCGAGAACGCGAACGAGTCGACGTGGTCGACGCAGCCCGCCATCTCGTAGTAGTTGCGGTGGCGGATCATGCAGCCCTTCGGCGGGCCGGTCGTCCCCGAGGTGTAGATGAACGTGAAGAGGTCTTCCTCGCCGACGGCGGCCTCGGCTTCGGCGAGGGCGTTCGGCTGCTTCGCTGCGAGCTCCCGACCGCGCTCGCGCAATCCGGCGAGGTCGGCGAAGGTCAGGACGTGTGGGATCTGCGCGCCGGCGATCTTGGCGCGCTGCTCCTCGTTCTCGACGAGCACGGCAACCGCGTCCGAGTGCTCGAGCACGTAGCGCGCGTCCTTGGGCGAGCTGTTCGCGTAGACCGCCGCGCCGACGGCTCCGATCAGCCCTAGCGCGAAGTCGAAGAGCGCCCATTCGAGGCTGGTCTGGGCGAGGATCCCGACCGCGTCGCCCTTGCGCACGCCTAGCGCGAGCAGCCCGTTCGCGAGCTCGTCGACCGTTCGCGCGGCCTCGTCCCAGGAGATCTCGGTCCAGCCGTCCGTGCCTTCGACCAGATAGGCGGCATTGGTGCGTCCGGCCGCCACGCCGTCGCGCCACAGACGCCCGATCGTCCGCCCTTCGCCGGCCCGTGCGCTGGGCTGCGGCGGCGCCTTTGCCATCGTCTCGCTCAGGACCTCAGCTTACGCTGACGCAAGGGTGGGGAGGGAAGCCTACGGCCGCGGCGAAACAGCCCGGTCCCACTAGAATTCCGAAGGCGGACTCATGCGAACTACCTGGAACGGATCCCTTAGTTTTGGCCTGGTCACCATCCCGGTCGGGCTCGCGCCTGCGACGGCGCCGAAGGCCCGCGCCTCGGATGTCTCGTTCCGCACGCTGCACCGGGAGTGCAAGACCCCGATCAAGCAGAAGCGGTGGTGCCCGGTGCACGAGCGCGAGGTCACGGCAGACGAGCTCGTCAAGGGCTGGGAGGTCTCGAAGGGCCAGTTCGTGATCGTCGAGGACGCCGACCTCGAGGCAATCGAGCAGCGCGACACTTCGCGCGCGATCGAGATCTCGCGGTTCGTCCCGCTCGAGCAGGTCGACCCGGTCTACTTCGACCGAACCTACTTCCTCGCGCCCTCCACCGCGGAGGCGCAGCGGAGGCCGTACGTGCTGCTCCTCGACGCGATGAAGGAGACGGGGATGGCAGCGATCGGCCGGATGGTGATCCGGGGCAACGAGAACTTCTGCCTGATTCGCCCCAAGGGCGACGCACTCGTGCTCGAGACGCTCTTCCTCGCCGAGGACGTCAAGTCTCAGGCGGAGATCGAGGAGGCGGTCGAGGAGATCAAGGTCAAGGAGCCGGAGCTCCAGCTCGCGCGCCAGCTGATCGACGGGCTAGTCGGCGAGTTCGACCCGAACGAGTTCCAGAGTGAGTACCGGCACAACCTGCGGAAGCTGCTCGAGGCCAAGCTGGCCGGCGAGGAGATCGCGATGCCGGAGCCGGTGGCCGACGCGCCGGTGATCGACCTGATGGAAGCGCTGAAGCAGAGCGTGGCCGCGACGAAGGGCGGTCGCACCGCCAACGGCGAGAAGCCGGCCGCACGGAAGAAGTCAGCGCCGAAGAAGCGCGCCGCAGCGAAGTAGTACTGCGCTAGTGGGGTTGGGCGGTGGCGCCGACCGCTTCGAGCTGCGCCTGGAAGAGCGTCTTGTCGATCTTGCCCTGGTAGATCGGGACCCCCTCCTCGAGACAGAGGCGGATCACTTCCAGCCGCTCGATCCCGAGCTCCTTGGACAGCTCTTCCGGCGTCAGGTGGTTTGGCATCTAGTCCTCGCTCCTTCTCTGGGCACTAAAAAGCCCGCTTGCGCAACTGCGCTTGCGGGCTAGCCGAGTGCTCCTCGTAGGTGTCGCGCAGGAATCACGGATCCTGCCTCCCCAAACTGTTCATCGGTCGAAGAATAATCGCCCTTGGTGACGGACGCAAAGGTCGACCTGCCCGGATTCGAGGAGCGCTTTGCCGAGGTGCGCGGCTCGAGGCTTCGGTACCTGGTCTGCGGGGAGGGCGAGCCGCTCGTGCTCGTGCACGGGCTCGGCGGGGCCGCCGCGAACTGGCTGGCCCTGGCGCCGTTGCTGTTGCGGGGGCGGCGCCTGCTCGTTCCCGAGTTGCCCGGGCACGGTGGCTCGGAGCCGCTGCCGGCAGCGGCGAACCTGAACGCCTACGCCGACTCGCTCGCAGAAGTCGCCGAGCGCGAGGGCCTTTCCCCCGCTGGGGTCGTCGGGCACTCGCTCGGCGGCGCGATCGCGCTCCGGCTGGCGATCCGCCGGCCGGACGGCGTCAGCCGTCTCGTACTCGCTGCCGCGGCCGGGATCTCGTCCGGGACCCGCAGCGCGCGCTACGCGCTCACGATCACCGGGATCCTGAAGCCCGGCCGGCGGATTGCGCCCCATCGGCGGCTGGTCGCCCGCTCGCCGGTGCTGAAGAGCCTCGTCTTCGGGCGCTGGGGCGCGGCCGATCCCCGGGCGCTGCCGGCCGAGGTGGTTGAGGCCTTCCTCTCCGGGCCTGCACGCCACACCGACACAGTCAGCGCTGCAAAGGCGCTCATGAAGGACGACCCTCGCGCTGACCTCGACCGCGTCCGCTGCCCATCGCTCGTGCTCTGGGGCGCTCGCGACAACCAGCTGCCGATCGGCGATGCGTTCGACTACGCGCGCAGGTTGCGCGGGCGGCTACGGGTGATCGCGGATTGCGGCCACCTGCTGATCGGCGAGCGGCCCGACGCCTGCGCCGACGCGATCGAGTCGTTCCTCGCGGCGAGTAGCTAACCTGTGCTCGCTCGGGGTGTGGCGCAGCCTGGTAGCGCGCTCCGTTCGGGTCGGAGAGGTCCCCAGTTCAAATCTGGGCACCCCGATTGAGCAGGCGCTTGAGCCGCTCTCTCAGTGATGTGCGCGGGCGTCGCTTGAGGGCGGCCTCCCGCTTTTGCTCCTGTTTCACCCAGGCTCGATGGCGGGAGCTTCTCGTGCCGTACTTCGGCTTCCAGTAGACCGGCATCAGTCGATCTCCCGGATCTGACGGGACAGCAGCCCGAACGCGACGAGCGACAGCGAGATGCAGGCTCCGAAGGCGATGATCGTTCCCGGGCTCGCGAGGCTCGATGCAGCGCCCGCCGCGATCAGGCCGAAGGGCGTGAGACCGAGCGCGCCGAACCAGTCGAGGCTGACCACGCGCGAGAGCATGTGTTGCGGGACGAGCTCCATCAGCATCGTCTCCCAGACTGCCACGCCGAAGCCGATGCACGCGCCGCGCAGGAACGCGGCCAGGACGGCGAGCCAGTACCACGGCGAAAGCGCGAAGACCACGATCAGCAAGCTGTTCAGCATCCAGATCAGGTACGAGATGAGCCCCCTCCTGCGGCGCAGGTTCAGCTGGGCGAACGTGACGGCGCCGATGATCATCCCGGCCCCGAGCGCCGAGAAGATGAAGCCGTACGCGCGGACGCTCAGGTGGAAATGATCGCGGACGAGCTTCGGGGTGAGCACCTGGATCGGCGCCCACTGGAACATGAGCACGAACGCGAAGAGCGTGATCGTCACCCAGAGCCAGGGGACGCCCGCTACGTAGCGGATCCCGGTCCAGATCTCGCGGCGCATGCCCTGCGCGGCCGCAGGCTCGGCCGGGCGGGGCCGGGTCGCCCAGATGAGCCCGAACGAAACGAGGTACGAGGCCGAGTTGAAGCCGAAGACGACGGTGGAGCCCGCGAGGCCGTACATGAGCGCCGCCACGGAAGGGCCGATCAGCAGGCTGCCCTGGCGCGCCATGCCGATCAAAGCGTTGGCCGAGCCGAGCACCGGCCCTTCGACGACGAGCGGGATGAGACCGCCGAGCGCGGGCGCGAAGAAGCCGGTCGCGAGGCCCTCGACGAATGCGACCGTCGCGAGGAGTTCGATGCTGATGTGGCCCGTTGCGTCGAGCACCGCCAGCACGGCGATGATCCCGCAGCGCGCCGCGTCGGAGATCAGCATCAGCTTGCGCCGGTCGTAGCGGTCGGCGAGGGCGCCCCCGACGAGCACCGTCGAGAGCAGCCCGACACCCTGGAAGGTGAGCACGATCCCGATCGACTTCGCGTTGCCGGTAAGAGTGAAGGTGCGCCAGTTCAGGGCGATCAAAAAGGCCGAGTCGCCGAGTAGCGACACTGCCTGACCGCTCCACAGCAGGCGGAAGTTGCGGCTCTGAAACGCCTGCAGCACGCGCGCACGACTGGGAAGGCTGCTGATCGCCGCCATGGTCGAAAGCTATCCTGCTCGCGTGTCCGACCTGCTTCGCGTCGCCTGCGTCCAGCTCACGAGCGGGCCGAACAAGGCGGCGAATCTCGAGAAGGCCGAGCGACTAGTTGCGCGTGCCGCCGCGACCGGGGCCGACGTGGTCGCGCTGCCCGAGAAGTGGAACGCGATCGGGAGTCCGGAAGTGCTGCACGCCGCAGCCGAGCCGCTCGAGGGCGGCGAGTCGGTCGCGGCGATGGCCGAGTGGGCGAAGCGGCACGGGATCACGCTCGTGGGGGGCTCGATCTCCGAGAAGCGTGAGGGTCGCGAGAAGCTCTCGAACACGAGCCTCGCGTTCGGCCCCGACGGGGAGCTGCTCGGGCTCTACCGCAAGATCCACCTCTTCGACGTTGAGGTCGGGGGCCACGTGTACCGCGAGTCCGAGGCGGAGGAACCGGGCGAGGAACCGGTCGTCGTGCGGGGCGAAGGTTGGCCGATCGGGCTGACCGTGTGTTACGACGTTCGCTTCCCCGAGCTGTACCGGATCCTCGCGCTGGAGGGCGCTGAGCTCGTGACGGTCCCGGCGCACTTCACGACGCCGACCGGCAAGGACCACTGGCACGTCCTCCTGCGCGCGCGGGCGATCGAGAACCAGTACTACGTGGCCGCCCCGGCGCAGGTCGGAGAGACGCTGCCGGGCAAGCCGGCGTACGGGCGGTCGCTGATCGTCGACCCGTGGGGGATCGTGCTGGCGCAGGCGCCCGACGAGGAGGCGGTGATCTCCGCCGAGCTCGACCGGGCGCGCTTGCGCTCGGTGCGCGAGAAGCTCCCGTCGCTCAAGAACCGGCAGGCGGACGCCTACCGCTGGCCGACCCCCGCCTGATCGAGCGCTGGGGTCTCACCCTGGGCGAGCCGTTCGCGGGCAGTGTTGCGTCGGTCGTTACTCCGGCCGTCACGGCTGCCGGCGACGAGGTCGTGCTCAAGATCCAGACGCCGCACCGGGAGAGCGAGCACGAGGTCGCGGCGCTCGAGCTCTGGGACGGCAACGGGGCGGTCCGGCTGCTCGCCCACGATCCAGAGCAGCACGCGCTGCTGCTCGAGCGCTGCGTGCCGGGGAAGCCGCTTGCAGCCGCGGGCCAGGAGCAGGCGCTGGACGTGCTCGTCGCGCTACTCCCGCGGCTCTGGAAGCCTGCTGCGGCGCCGTTCCGGCCGCTCGCCGAGGAGGCTGCCTGGTGGCTCGAGCAGCTGCCGGCTGCCTGGGAGCAGGCGGGGAAGCAATTCGACCGGCACCTGCTCGAGAACGCGCTCGACGCGCTGAGCCAGCTCGCGCCGACGCAGGGCGAGCAGGTGCTGCTGCACCAGGACCTGCACGGCGAGAACGTGCTCGCGGCGACGCGGGAGCCGTGGCTCGTGATTGACCCGAAGCCACTCGTGGGCGAGCGCGAGTTCGGGCTCGCGCCGATCGTGCGCTCGGTCGAGCTCGGCCACAGCCGTCGACACGTCCTCCACCGCCTTGACCGGCTGACCTACGAGCTCGGCCTCGACCGCGAGCGGGCGCGCGGCTGGACGATCGGCCAGACGATCGCCTGGTCGGTCGGGAGCGAGTACCACCAGACCCACGTCGAGACCGCGCGCTGGCTGGTAGAAGCAAGCTGATGCTCCGGGCTGTGCTCTTCGACGTCGACTTCACGATCGCCCGGCCAGGGCCTGAGCTCGGGCCGGAGGGCTACCAACGGCTCGGGGCGCGTTTCGGCCTCGAGCTCGACCCGTCTCGCTACCCGCAGGCACGCGAGCAGGCGGTCGACGGGATCAAGCGCCATCCCGAGCTCGAGCACGACGAGGAGATCTGGGTTGCCTTCACTGAGCGGATCATCCGCGGCATGGGCGGCGACGCCGACTCGGCGTACGACTGCGCGCTCGAGATGACGCGCGCCTGGGAGCACGCCGAGCACTTCGAGCTCTTCGAGGACGCGCTGCCTGTGCTCGACGAGCTGCGTGCTCAGGGCCTGAAGCTCGGGCTCGTCTCGAACACGGGACGGAACCTCGACGAGTTCATCGCGCACCACAAGCTCGACGTCGACGCGGCGCTCGGCTCGGGCGCCTTCGGTCGCACGAAGCCTCACCCGACCATCTTCCGGGCCGTGCTGGAGCGGCTGGAGGTGGAGCCGAAGGACGCTGCGATGGTGGGCGATTCGCTCGAGGACGACGTCGAGGGCGCCCGCGCCGCCGGGATTCGGCAGGCGTTCCTGCTCGATCGGGAAAACCGCCACCCCGAGGTCGAGAACCGACTGCCGGACCTCTTCGCGCTCCCGGCAGCGCTCGGGATTCGGCTCAGCTAACCGGTTCCACTAGACTCCGCCGGGTTTGCCTGACCGGTCGAATGCGCAGGAAGAGAAGCGCCGACTGCTCCTCGATGCAGCGGTGAGGGTCTTCGCGCGCAAGGGCTACCACTCCAGCCGGGTCGGCGACATCGCCGAGGAGGCAGGCGTCGCCTACGGGCTGCTCTATCACTACTTCGAGTCGAAGGAGGACGTTCTTCGCAGCGTCTTCCGCGAGACCTGGCGCGCGCTGATCGAGACGATCAAGAGCGTCGAGCAGGCGGGCGACCCGCCGAGGGAGCAGCTGCGGAAGGTGGCCGAGATCTTGCTGCGCTCCTGGCGACGCGACCCGGACCTCGTGCGCGTGCTCGTGCTCGAGGTGACTCGGAGCCAGTACCTGCCCGGCGAGATGGACGAGATCGCGGCGTCGTTCGCGGCGATCCAGGAGATCGTGGAGCGGGGCCAGGCGGACGGCACGATCCGCGGCGATCTCGACGCTCGGCTCGCGAGCTACATCTTCTACGGCGCTGTGGAGGAGCTCCTGACCGGCTGGGTGCTCGGACGCCTGCCGGACTCTGAGGAGGACGTCGCCCGCGCAGAGCACACGCTGGTCGAGATCGTCAGCGGCGGGCTCGCCCCCGACCTCGCGACGACTCGAGTCTAGGTGGAGACGACACCCGCGTCACAGGCCCTGGCCACCGTTCCCCCGGTCCAGCGGCGGCTGCTCTGGAAGCTCGGGCTCGGCGCGTTCGGGCTCGCATTCTCGATCACCACCACTGCGGCGTACCTGCCGCCGTTGCTCCACCGGTTCACTGACTCCGGCGGTCTGATCGGGGTGATTCTGGGCGCCGAGGGCATCTTCGCGCTCACGATCTCGCCCATCGTCGGGCCCTGGAGCGACTCCTTTCACACACCGCTGGGGCGGCGCCGGCCGTTCATGCTCGTCGCGCTCTTCCCGATGGGGTTCTGCTTGCTGCTGATGCCGTTCATGCCGAACCTCTGGACGACGGTCGTGATCGTGATGTCGTTCTTCTTCGCGTATTACCTCTTCGAGACG
>Ga0307323_10000314_pt1 | contig 15091 bp, 14 predicted proteins | sample ER_DNA_381_FD_194496 | JGI IMG/M metagenome (GOLD analysis project Ga0307323, IMG submission 194496) | Bulk soil microbial communities from the East River watershed near Crested Butte, Colorado, United States - ER_DNA_381 | ecosystem: Environmental > Terrestrial > Soil > Floodplain | place...
ACGATCGCGTCCTCGATGGGCTCGGCCTCGGCCGACCCGTACCCGGCGGTGAGGATCGAGAACGCCAAGGTCGCGCCGGCGGCGCTTCGGACGTAGCCCGAAAGCGCCGACGCCGGCCGGATGAAGAGCGTCCCGGTCTTCGCGCGGAGCCGCAGCCCGGCGAGCCGGCCCGCGAGGGTGCCCTCGCCCGGGCTGGGGAGCGAACGCACGAACGCTCCGCCCCAGGACGCACGGCGCGCGGCGAGGAGCAGCGTCACCATGGCGAGCGGGCTCGTCCGATCTTGATCGGACAAGCCCGAACCGTCCCGGACGCTCGCGCGCACGTGCCATCCGCGCGCCCACGCGCGGATGGCACGTGCCCCCGCCGCGGTGGAGCCCGTCCCTTCGACCCGCGCTCCCAACGCCTTCGTCAGCATCTCGGCGATGAAGTTCACCGAGTCGTGGTTCTGGCTGCGCACCAGCGACGCGAGCGTTGCCGAGCGGATCCCGCTCAGGCGCCTCAGGTGCGCGGGTGCGCGGCCGACGGCCGCGCCCCCGCCGACCTCGACCCCGAGTCCCCGCAGCGCGGCCCGGAGCGCCGAGGCCGCGCGCAGCTCGGGTGAGCCGGCGCCGCGGTTGCCGTCGAACGCGAGGGCCGTGGGGCGAGTCACGTAGCTGCGCGAGATCCCCGGCAGCCAGCCCGGCGCCCACCAGCCGCGATCGAACGCCGACGTGTCCCCAACGATCGAGCCGGTGATGCGCCGGATGCCGAGGGCGTGGAGCCGTGCGGCGAGCGTGGCGAGCCGGACGACGGTGATCCCGGGATCACCGCCGCCGATCAACCAGAGATCGCCCTCGAGCCGGCCGCCGCGGACGTGTGCGTCCGCGGCGGCCACCGTCGGGAACCGGTGGCGTGGGCCGAACACGTCGAGGGCGGCCATCGAGGTGATGATCTTCTCGTTCGATGCCAGGACGCGAGGTTCGCGCCCACGATGGAGGTACACGATCCGGTTCCCGAGCCCCACGGCCACGGCGACATCCCTGCCCGCGACGAGTGCACCGATCGCGTCGGTCCAGTCCGCCTCGACCGGTCGGACGCGGGGTCCTCCCGGCTCGACGGGCACGGGCGACCCGGAGATCGCCGACCTGGAGGAAGAGAGGGGTGGAGGGGTCGGACGCCCGGATGCCACCGGGTGGGAGAGGGCCGTGCAGGCCACGAGCACGACGGCCGCGCTGCTTCGCCACGCACGGATACGACGCATCGCAAGGGTCGACGCTACGCTCCCGCCATGATCGCTGCCCAGTGGTTCTTCATCGTCTTCCGGATCGTGCACATCGGCGCGGGGATCGCGTGGGTGGGCTCGGTCTTCTTCCTGGTCGTGTTCGTGCAACCGAGCGCGGCCACGATCGCCCCGGCGGGCGCGCCCTTCATGTCCGAGCTGCTCGGCGCGCGGCGGCTGGTGGACCGGATCCTCGTGATCGCGAGCATCACGATCGCGGCGGGATTGATCCTGTATCTGCGGGACATGAACGATGCGGGCGGGTTCGGCGACCTGCTCGGAACGAGCTACGGCGTCGCGCTGACGGTCGGCGGCGTGGCCTCGATCGCCGCCTACCTGGTCGGGTTGTTCGGCACACGTCCCAACGTGCAACGGTTGCTGGCGCTCGGACGGGAGATCGCGTCCTCGGAGGGGCCGCCCGCGCCTGATCTGACCGCCAAGGTCCCACCGCTCCAGGATCTGATCAAGACGCTCGCGAGGACGAGTCTGGGGCTCCTCGGCGTCACGGTCGTCGCCATGGCGACGGCGCGTTACTGGTAGCGGTGCGCTCGGCTCAGAGCCTGAACGAGAGCGTGCGCTTGCTGGGCGCGTAGGTCGTGTTGCCCGCATACCGCGCGATGAAGCGGTACGTTCCGGCAGCCGGCCGGTTGAACGATGCCAGGTAGCCCGCGTCGAGGATGCCGTCGTGGTTGCGGTCGAGGAGGCCCTTGGCGCCGACGGTCTTGGTGGACAGGACCACGTACTTCCGTCCGACCTTGCGCAGGAGGCTGACCTTAACTCGCATCCCGCTCACGGCGGCCTCGATCGTGCCCTTGGCCTTGATCGCGGTCTTCCCCTTCGCCAGCTTCAGCGTGAGCACCGTCAGGATCTTGTCGTCGTTGATGATCGTTCCGGTCGCGGAACCAACCACGATCTTCGCCCCGACGGGATTCGACAGGGTGAGCCCGATCGTCTCGTTCAGCTCCCAGGTGGCGTCTCCGTTCACGTTGACCGTGATGGTGCCGGTCAGCTGACCCGCGGGGATCGTGAGGGTTCCCGACGTGGCCGCGTAGTCGGTCCCGGCGGTCGCCGTCCCGTCCGCGGTCGCGTAGCCGACCGTGATGTCGCTCAGGGAGATCGGGGTCGTGGCAACGGTGAAGGTCATGGCCGTCGCTCCGGTCTTGCCCTCGATCGCGACCGCGTCGGTCACAGCGAGCTTGGGGCCAGCGTCATCGTTCGTGATCGTGCCGGTCGCGCTCGCGGTGCCCAGGTCGGCGTTGAACGGCGCGGACAGGGTCACCGTCAGCGTCTCGTTGCCTTCATCCTGGAAGTCTCCGGAGACGGTGACGTGGATCTCCTTCGTCGTCTCGCCGGCAGCGAACACCAGCGTCCCGCTCGTGGCCGTGTAATCGCTCCCTGCCGTCGCGGTCGCATCGGAGGTCGCGTAGTCCACGTCGATCTCGTGCCCGCTCGGGCCGGAGAGCGTGACGGGCAGGGTCAAGGTGGTCGTGCCGAGGTCGCCCTCGATCACCGATGCGGCTGCGACCGACACGGTCGGGTCGGCGTCGTCGTTCTGGATCGTCGCGGTCCCGGTCGGATCGGCGATCGCGATGCCGCCGGTCGCGTTCGAGAGGTTCAGCGTGAAGGTCTCGTCGTCTTCGGCCAGCGCGTTGTCGGTGATCGTCACGGGAACCGACTTCGAGGTCTGTCCGGGGTTGAACGTGAGCGGACCCGAGGTCGCCGCGTAATCGGACCCCGCGATCGCGGTGCCGTCGGCCGTCGCGTAGTTGATGCTCACGGCCGATCCGTTCGCGTTCGTGAGGAACACGCTGAACGAGAGGGTCCCGCTCGCCTCCGGCCCCGCGACGTCGGTGACGACGAACGAAGGGGGTCCCTCGTTGTCGTAGATCGTGCCGATCCCCTGGGCGTCGCCGATCGTAGCGTTGACCGGGCTCGACAGGTTGATCGCGAAGGTCTCCGTTCCCTCGGTCATCGTGTCGCCGAGGATCGGGACGCTGATGCTCGCGCACCTGCAGGAACCGTTCGAGAGGGAAGCGATGCCGGACGAAGCGGTGTAATCCGCTCCCGCGGTCGCGGACCCGTCCGCTGTCGTGTAGTGAACGGTTGGTGCGGCGCCGCCCTTCGAGCCGGTCCACGAGACGGTGAACGTCATGGTCTTCTGGCCCGCGTCGCCCTCGACGACCGACGCGTCATTGATCCGGATGGTCTTCTGCCGGGCCGCGAGGGCCGGCGTCGCGGTTACCAGCGGGATCAGGCCGACCACGACCAGGATCGCTGCTCCGCGTGCGATGTGCCTCCCGATGTTCTTCATACCGTTGGTGTCGGCAGGTTGGGGGATATCCCTCCATACCTGGGGGGATGGAAACCCCCTACCCGAACGCCGGTAGGCACCGTCGGATACCGTTAGCGCCCCCATGCAGATCCTGATCACGGTCGCCGTGCTCGCCCTGGTCGTCGGCGTGCTCTTCCTGCTCGGCTCACGCCAACGGGGGGACAGCACGAACGCCCGCGGCGTGGGGGGGGGGGGGGCGGGCCGCGCCCCCCCGCCGCAAGCCGGTGAAGAAGAAGTCCTCTTCGTTCCAACAGGCCCCGGCCTGGCTCAGGCGTCTGCCGATCCTGTTGCTGATCGGCGCGGTCGTCGCGCTCGGGGTCGCGCTCGCACAGTTCCGCGTGTCGAGGACCGCGAAGCCGCCCACCGTGGCGCTCGTCCTCGATGTCTCGCAGTCGATGAACGCCACCGATGTGACCCCGAGCCGGCTGGCGGCCGCCCAGCAGGCGGCCGAGACGCTGGTCGAACAGCTCCCCGAATCGTTCCTGGTCGGCCTGGTGACCTTCGCCGACAAGGCGACGGTCCTCGTCCCTCCGACGGTGGATCACGCCAAGGTCGGAGCCGCGCTCGACCATCCGCAGCAAGGCCGCGGCACCGTGATCGGGGACGGCCTGTCGGCCACGCTCGACATGATCCAGAAGCATTGGACCGACGAGGGCACGAGCCCGGCGGTGGCGGTGCTGCTGTCGGACGGCAAGGACACGGGGAGCGAGGTTTCGCCGACGGATGCGGCCGCCAACGCTGCCTCCATCGGCGTACCCGTGTACACGGTGGTGCTGGGGAAGACCTCGGGGCCGGGCGCCGCCGACGCCGGCCTGCTGTCCCAGATCGCGAGCGCCACCGGCGCTACCACCTCGACGGCCGGGTCCGCCGAGGCCCTGACGACGATCTATCAGGACCTGGGGTCGGAGCTGTCCACGCAGCTGCAGATCAGCAGCTCCGCGCAACTCTTCGTGATCATCGCGGTGTTGCTGGCGATGGCCGCAGCGGTGGTCGTGATCATCCTGTCGCAGCGGCGGCCGTACTGAGGCTCACGCGTCGTCGGGCTTCGTGACGTCGACCACGCTCGCTCCGAGCGTCCGGATCAGATCTTCGGAGGCGACGTGGAGATTGGCCCCGTGGGCGCCGGCCCCGATCGCGACCCGGTCGACGGAACGGATCCCCGCGTCCGCGACCACCGGCCAGGCAGTGCCCGAACCGAACGGGGTGATCGTTCCCCGTTCGTACCCCGTGGCCTCGCGAGCCTCGTCCCGATCCGGCAACGAGATGCGTCGCGTTGCGAGGTGCGCTCGGAGCTTGGGCCAGTCGATCTGGCGGCCGCCGGGCACCAGCACGAACACGTAGTCGCCTTTGCTGCGACGCACGACGATCGTTCGGAGGAGCTGCTCGAGGCGGATCCCCTGAAGCCGCGCGCTCTCCTCCGCGCTCGACGGTCGTTCGGTCCGAACCAGGTCGAAGTCGAGGCCCGCGACGGTCGCCGCGCGGGCGCCGGAGGGAAGATCCGCTTCCATGCACGTGAACCGTACCGGGTAGGCTGCCGGTCGATACCCGTCGCCAGGAAGGTGACCATGACATCCACATCAACTGGCACATCGACCGGCCCGCGGGAGGTTCGCGCCCCGCGCGGATCGACGATCACGTGCAAGGGCTGGCAGCAAGAAGCCGCGATGCGGATGCTGATGAACAACCTCGATCCCGACGTCGCGGAGCGTCCCGAAGACCTGGTCGTCTATGGCGGCACGGGAAAGGCCGCTCGCTCGTGGCCCGCCTTCGACGCGATCGTCCGCGAACTGCAGCGCCTCGAGGGCGACGAGACGCTCCTGGTCCAGTCCGGAAAGCCCGTCGGGGTCGTCACGACGCACCAGTGGGCTCCCCGCGTGTTGATCGCGAACGCGAACCTCGTCCCCGAATGGGCGACCTGGGAGGAGTTCCGCCGGCTGGAGGCGCTGGGGCTCACGATGTACGGCCAGATGACGGCGGGCTCGTGGATCTACATCGGGACGCAGGGGATCCTCCAGGGCACGTTCGAGACGTTCGCGGCGATCGCCGAGAAGCGGTTCGGCGGGTCGCTCGCCGGGACGATCACGCTGACGGCCGGCCTGGGAGGCATGGGCGGCGCGCAGCCGCTCGCGGTGACCATGAACGACGGCGTCGTGTTGTGCATCGAGGTCGACCCAGCTCGGATCGAGCGGCGGATCAAGACCCGCTACCTCGACGTCATGGTCGACGACGTCGAGGAGGCCCTGCGCCTCGCCACCGATGCCCGCGACCGCCGGGAGGCTCTGTCGATCGGCCTCCTCGGCAACGCGGCCGACATCGTGCCCGCGCTCGCCGCGATGGACGCCCCCATCGACATCGTGACCGACCAGACGAGCGCCCACGACCCCCTGGCGTACGTCCCGCAGGAGCTCTCCCTGGCCGATGCGGATCTCCTGCGCGAGCGCGATCCCGAGGGATACACGCGCCGAGCGCGCGCATCGATGGCCGCCCACGTGGCCGGGATGATCGCGTTCCTCGACGGCGGAGCGGAGGTCTTCGATTACGGCAACAACCTCCGGGCCGAGGCCAAGCTCGGCGGAACCGAGCGCGCGTTCGACTATCCGGGTTTCATCCCCGCCTACATCCGGCCGCTGTTCTGCGAGGGCAAAGGGCCGTTCCGCTGGGCGGCGTTGTCCGGCGACCCGGCCGACATCGCCGCGACCGACCGGGCCGTGCTGGAGGAGTTCCCCGGGAACGAGCCGCTCGCCCGGTGGATCCGGATGGCCGGCGAGCGCGTCGCCTACCAGGGCCTGCCCGCGCGGATCTGTTGGCTCGGGTACGGCGAGCGGCACCGGCTGGGGATGCGGTTCAACGACATGGTCGCCCGCGGCGAGCTGTCGGCGCCCATCGTGATCGGCCGCGATCACTTGGACTGCGGCTCCGTCGCGTCGCCGTACCGCGAGACTGAGGCGATGCTCGACGGCTCGGACGCGATCGCCGATTGGCCGCTGCTGAACGCGCTCGTCAACACCGCGAGCGGCGCCTCGTGGGTCAGCATCCATCACGGCGGGGGCGTCGGCATCGGACGTTCGATCCATGCCGGCCAGGTCGTCGTGGTCGACGGGACCGAGCTGGCCGGGCGGAAGGCCGAGCGCGTGCTCACGAACGATCCCGTGATGGGCATCTTCCGTCACGTCGACGCGGGCTACGATGCGGCCGAGCAGGTCGCGGCCGAGCGTGACGTCCGGATCCCGATGACCGAGGCGTGACCCGTGCTCGTCGAGGGGATCGGCGAGCTCGTCACGAACGACCCGTCCCACGGCCCGGGCCTCGGGATCGTCCACGATGCGGCGGTCGCGATCGACGGCGACCGGGTCGTCTGGGCCGGGCCGCGAGCGGCGGCGCCCGAAGGCATCCCGGGCCCGACCCTCGATCTCGGCGGACGAGCGGCGCTGCCCGGCTTCGTCGATGCCCATACGCACCTGGTCTTCGCGGGCGATCGAACCGAGGAGTTCGATGCCCGGATGCGGGGCCGGCCGTACGACGCCGGCGGGATCCGTTCGACCGTCCAGGCGACCCGGGCCGAGGCCGATGGAGCGTTGGCCGCCGGGGCACGCCGGCTCGCCGATGAGGCGCTCCGGTCGGGAACCACGACGCTCGAGGTGAAATCGGGGTACGGCCTCACCGTCGAGGACGAGGCCCGGCTGCTCATGATCGCCGGGACGGTCGCCGACGAGGTGACGTTCCTCGGCGCCCACGTCGTCCCGCCCGAGTGCGCCGACGACCCCGACGGGTACGTCGACCTCGTGTGCGGTGCGATGCTTGATGCGTGCGCGCCGCTCGCGGGATGGTGCGACGTCTTCTGCGATCGCGGCGCGTTCGACGGGTCGCAAGCCCGCCGCGTGCTGCAGGCCGGGCGTGACCGGGGGATGGGGCTCCGTGTCCACGCGAACCAGCTGGAGCACGGCCCCGGCGCACAGCTCGCGGCCGAGCTCGGCGCTGCGAGCGCCGACCATCTCAACCACCTCCGATCCGAGGACCGGGAGGCGCTCGCCGCGGCGGGCGTCGTCGCGACCCTGCTCCCGGTGGCCGATCTCTCGACCCGCTCGCCGTGGCCGGATGCGCGCGCGCTGCTCGACGTGGGCGTGACCGTGGCGCTCGCGACCGACTGCAACCCCGGGACGTCGTTCACGACGAGCATGCCCATCGTCGTGGCGCTCGCCGTCACGGCGATGGGGATGACACCGCACGAGGCCGTGTGGTCGGCGACCGCCGGCGGTGCGACGGCTCTGCGTCGCACCGACGTGGGGAACCTCGCCGTGGGCGCGCGGGCCGACCTGGTCGCGATCGACGGCCCGTCCTGCGTGCACCTGGCGTACCGGCCGGGCGTCCAGCTGGTCAGCACCGTGATCCGCGCCGGTGAGGTCGTGGTGGGGTGAGCCGGCCGCCAGGCCGGGACGTCGGCTTGTTCGTCGCCGGCGCGGCGCTCTTCGTGGGGAGCCTGGTGCTCGCGCGGCGTCCGGGCATCGACCCCGTCGAGGAGGAGATCTTCCGAGCCGCCAACGACGCGCCCGACGCGATCACGATCCCCGTCCGCTCGGTGATGCAGATGGGAACGTTCGGGACGGTCCCGGTCGTCTCGGCCGTCGCCCTCCTCGCCCGGAAGCCCCGCTTGGCCGCGGCGCTCGGGATCGGTGGCACCGCGGCGTGGGTGCTCGCGAAGCAGGCGAAGCGGCTCGGGGCCCGTCCCCGGCCCGAGGGCGTGCTCACGGACGTTCGAACCCGCGAGAAGATCGAGGGCGACCTGGGCTGGGTATCGGGTCACACCGCCGTCGCGACGTCGATCGCGGCCACCGCGTGGATCACCACCCCGCGATCGTCGCGTCCGTTCCTCGCGGCCGGCACGTTGACCACCGCGTTCGGCCGGATGTTCGTGGGCGCGCACCTCCCCCTGGATCTGGTCGGCGGCGCCGGCCTCGGCATGATGGTCTCGGCCCTCGCGCGCCGGTTCCTGCCCGACTGACGCGGTCTCTCCGCCTTTCCTCGGCTCAACAGAGTGTCGCGGTCAGCTCAACGGAAGTCCGCTCGCACCACGTCAGCGATCATGCTTACGCTTCCGTATCGCTCACGTTGCGAGGGGGTCGACGATGGAGCTGAAGGGGACGCGCAAGGCGTTCGCACTGGGCAGTGTCCTGGCGATGCTGCTGGTTTGGCTGGCGGTGGAGGTCGCGACAACCGGAGCCGGACAGGCAGGAGCGGCGGGCACGTCTGGCACAGAGGTTCGGCGCGCGACGCGCTATTACGGCGTTGGACCGTCGGCTGTGTACGACTTCGATTCAGGGACGATAGGAGTCGTCGGGCCGCTCCGTCTCTCCTTCGCCTCCGGAACGACCTTCGATGTTGTGATCACGATCGCGATGAACTACCGGACATCCGCGGACGATCGATTCGTTGTATCACCGTTGGTGCGGCGTGATGGGCGTTACGGGCCCATCGTTGACGTACGTCCCCAGGCGCGTGCGGTGGCCGCGTCCACGAAGCCGACGGGCGGCACCACAGCGTTCTTGATCAACGGTCTCCGGGGGGGTCACACGTACTGGTTCTTCCCCACCGTCAACGTGTCGCGTCGAGTCGGAGACCACTCATCGATCACGAGTCGCCACGTTGTGTTCATCGTGGATGCGACACGCGTGTGAGGTAGGACCCGAGGCGTCGGCGGCACGCCCGGGCCTCTGACCGAGACGTCAGTCGGATACGGCGGCGCCGAGCGCGCGGATCGACCCCTCGGTGATCGGATCGCACACCAAGATCACCTCGTCGGCGCCGGCTTCGGCGAACGAGTCGAGCGCGCCCCTGAGCTCCGAGGGATCGACGGGCTCGATACCCGGCTCGTCGGGCCGTTCGCCCGCACCGCCGGGGAACCGAACGAGCACGCACGCGCTCCGCTCGAGGGTCGCGGGGTCGCGCCCCGCGCGCTCGCAGGCGTCGTCGATCGTTCGGCGCTCCCGCGCGAACCCTTCGGGTGTGTTCGCGAACAGGTCGTACCACGTGTTCCACACGTCGACGTGGGGGAGCGTCGCGGCGAGGACGCGCGGACCCGTGGAGCCCACCATCAGCGTCGGTCGCCCGACGGGCTCGGGCAGCAGGATCGCGTCGCTCGTCGAATGCCACCGACCCGCGAACGTGACGCGTTCGCCGTCCAGCAGCCGTCGGACGATCTCGAAGGATTCCTCGAACCGCGACGCTCGATGGTCGTACGGGATGCCGAAGGCATCGAACTCGGTTCGGTTCCATCCCGCCCCCATCCCCAGGATCAGCCGGCCCCCGCTCACCTCGTCGACCGTCGCTGCGATCTTGGCGAGCACCGCCGGGGGATGGAAGTTGAGACACGCGACGAGGGGGCCCAACCGCACGCGTTGGGTGACGGTGGCGAGCGCCGCGAGGAGCGTCCACGCTTCCCACGGCCCCCGCTCCGGACGGCCGTCTCCTCGGTAGAGGTAGTGATCGCCGACCCAGATCGAGTCGAACCCCGCGTCCTCGGCGGCGAGCGCCATGGCCGCGTACTCGGGCCAGCGAACCTCCCGTTCCACCTCGGGGAGCTGGACGCCGAGTCGAGGTCGCGCTGGCACCGCCGCAGTCTAGGACCGGCGGCCGGTTGCCCGTTCAACCACCCCACCATGGGCGTCGATAGCACCTGCATGACCGGGGATGGGTCTCGCGTGCGCGCGTGCGCACTGCTCGTGGTGATGACGCTGCTCGTCGGCGCGGTGCCGGCGAGCGGCGCCTCGACCGACGCGAAGCTGCATCGCGCTCAAGGGGAGCTCGGCGATCTGGTATCCCAGATCGCCGAGCAGGCGGCGGCCATCGACGACCTCCGCGGCCGCGTCGCGGCCGCGGACCACCGGATCGACGTCGCGGAGCGTGCCCTGGGTCTCGTCCTCGCTTCACGGATCGCGGTTCGCGACGAGCTCGAGGCGGCACAGGCCGCCTACGCCGATGCCGAATCGCGGTTGCACGACACCGTCGTGGACGCCTTCATGAACTCGCCGGGCGGACTGGCCGAGGCCGACGTTCTCGGCGCCGTCCTCCAGGCGAGCTCGATGGGGGACCTCCAGGACCGGCTCGCGCTCGGCGACGCGATCGTCGCCGATCGCGAGCGGGCCGTTTCGGGACTCGCCACCGCGAAGGCCAGGCTGGATGTGCGCGCGAGGGAGCTCGACGGCGCCCTCGCCGCGCAGCAGGCGACCGTCCAGGAGTTGCGAGTCGCCCAGGAGGAACAGGCGAACGCGCTCGCGAGCGAGCAAGCGGCGCTCGCACAGCTGAGCGAGACCCGCGATCGCATCGTGTCGTTGATCGCCCGGCTCAAGCAGCGTCTGCACGCCGAAGATGTGGCCGCCGTCGCCCGCGCGTTCCAGGGGGCCGACCACGTTTCCTACGGGCAGTGGGCCGACATGCTGTTGCACATCTTCGACGCGCCGACGTGTCGTGAGAACCAGGTCGTCGTGGTCGCGTGGCAGGTCCAGGAGTTCACGCAGGCCGCCTGGAATCCGCTCGCGACGACGCACCGGATGCCGGGCTCGACGGACTTCAATGGGGTCGGGGTGCAGAACTTCGTCTCCCTGGAACAGGGCCTCGAGGCCACCAAGGAGACGATCCAGAACGGTTGGGACATCTACGGGTACGGCGCGATCGTCGGGTCGCTCCGTCGATGCGACGACGCGTTGACCAGCGCGTCGAGGATCGCGGCATCCAGCTGGTGCCCCGGGTGCCTGGACGGGAACTATGTCGTAGGGGTCGTGCCGAAGGTCGAAGCCGACTTCGAGACCTACGCCTCGCTGTGAGCCGCGTGGTGGCTCGGCGGGACGAAACCACGATCTTCGATCTCGAGGCTGAGGGCGCGAAGCAGGACGTTCAATCGACGCTGGTCGGTCGCGCTCAGGACCGCCAGCAGCGATGACTCCTCCTTCGCCTGGCGCTCCACGGCCTGACCCACGATCTCCTCGCCGCGCGGCGTGATGGAAACGAGGACGCTGCGCCGGTCCTCGGTGTCCCGCGCGCGGCTCACCAGACCGTCTTCCTCCAGGCGGTCGAGCCGGTTGGTCATGGCGCTGGGGGAGAGGTCGAGCATGTCGGCGAGCGCGCCGGCGGTCAGCGTCTCATCGTTCGCCTCCCGCAGCCTCAGGAGGACCTTGAACTCTCCGACGTTCAGCCCGAAGACCTTCACGTTCCCCTCCGTCGCCCGGTCGATGTACTTCATGATCTTGCTCATCCGATCGACGGCCGCCTCGACCTCTGGGTCGAGGGTCGGGAAGATCGCTACGACCCCCGCGACGAACCGGTCGATCCCGTCCTGCCGTTCGGTGCCCATCGCGCGCTTCCTTTCGACATAGAAATCCTTGACATCAAAGTTCTAGGTGAAGTATCTTCACGTCGAAGGATACGACATCGAAAGGGAGGTGAGCAAGGGTGCATCTCAACCCATTGATCGTGAGCGATCTCCAGCAAGAGCGGAGCTCGAAGGAGCACGATCTACGGCGTGCCGCCGAGCACGCCCGGCTCGTGGGTTACCTCCGTCGCCCGCTTCGGCGTCGGCGCCGCACGGACTGAGCGGCCGAGCTCAGCGCCGCAGGGCGAGGACCGACCGGTACAGGGGATCCTTGGTGAGCGTCGCGGTCGGCTGGTATCGCGGGTTGGCCGGGACGCTCACCTCGTCGAGGAACGGCGTGAGCGCGACGGCCGCGTCGAGCTCGTGCAGCAGCTCCTTCGCCTCCGGATCCTGTCGCGACGCCGAGCGCAGCCGCGTCCGAACGTCTTCGACCACGGCACGCACCATCCGGTTCTCGTAGATGTCGGCCGTGAGCAGCCGGCGCTCGTCCAACGTGTAGACCGGGCGGCCCTCCGTGTCGAGGTTGCCCGGCTTGCGCATCGACCGGATCAACTCGCGTGGTTCGGGGTGCCGGACGAGCTCCTCCTTGGACCAGTGCGGCTCCCGGCGGAGCTCGCGACGGTGTCCCTCTTGGAGCTTCGGCAGGATCGCGGCGAGTCCCGGTCTCTTGCCGTCGCCACGGACCGCCACGCGGAGGGAAGCGAGCTCGTCCGGTGACGGAGCCTCAGAAGTAGGCGACGAAGCCATGCTCGTCGAGGTCCCGGCGCATCGCGCGCATCTTCGCTGCCGAGAGCGGGTAGTTTCCCGACGCGAGGTTGAGGAAGGCGTCGATCGCCTCGCGGGCGGATTCGTCGCCCCGCACGCGCGGCAGGACCTTCTGCATCAGCTGTTCGTCCAGCGCCGTACGCCAATCGGTGCCGACCTCCTCGGCGGCCGTGACGTAGGCGTCGATCTCGTCCAGGACGCGGAACCCGAACGGCGAGACGTCGTGGAAGATGTCCCACACGCCGAGGACGACATCGGCGTACGGGCGTCCATGCATGTGGTCGATGACGTGCTCGCGCGACAATGGAAGCTCGATCACCTGCGCGCGGTCGTAGACCTTGTCCGCGAACCCGTGCGTCGTCTCGTCGACGTTGACCGTCCCGGAGAACTTGAGGTTAGGCGTGAGCTCGACCGTGTGCCCGGGCGCCAGGTCGAGCCGCGCGACGCCCTCGCGGGTGCGGATCTCCATGGCCGAGAGGAAGCGGCTGAAGTAGTGCTCGACGCGTGCGAGGTTCATCTCGTCCAGGATCACGTGGAACTCGCGCACCGTTCTTCCCGCGCCGTTCGCGGAGTTCCATTCCCGCGCTGCGTCCGCCACGAACTCGCTGAACGGCGTGTGGTGGTAGAAGCCGTCGAGCGGCGAGAGGTAGCCCAGGAGGTCCTCGTTCGAGGACCAGCTCGGGTCGACGGCGACCAGCTTGATCCGGGCGCCGACGACCTCGGCGTAGGCCTGTGCCAGCCACGTCTTGCCGGTTCCGCTCGGCCCGCAGAGGATCACGAACCCGCGGGTGGACGAGGCCAGGTGGTAGCGGCGGATCAGGTCGTCGCCGATCCGGAACGTCGGGTAGTTCGCATGGAAGCGTCTGACGAGTTCCACGAACGCACTGTCGATCGTGGACACGCTCGACGCGCGGACATCGTCGCTCGTGGTTGCCACCTTCGTCCCTCCGATCGGAACGGGCGGGGGTCCGCTCCGGTATCGGCCCAGGGTACAAGGCCGACCGGGGTGATGCTATCGGGCCTTCGGTCGGGGACGTTCGGCCGTGGGTCGTTCAGCCGGTACCGGTGGTGGCCTGGGCCGCGAGGAGCCGCTGGACGGGGCCTTTGAGGCCGAGATCGGTCGCGACCTCCTTCAGCGCCGCCTCGTCCCGGTCGCCCGCCCAGAGCGAAAGGGGTGCCTCGGCGTTGACCGGGACGAGCCGGCGCATCGCGTCGAGATACGGGCCCGCCTCCAGGAGGCGCGACCGGACCCCCGGCTTGATCCGGAGATCGCCGGCCGCAGCGGCCTCGAGCAGCGCGTCGATCGACGGGAAGCCGAGCACCAGGTCGCGTGCCGTCTTCGCGCCGACCCCTCTGACCCCCGGGAGGCCGTCGGAGGGATCCCCGCGGAGGATCGCGAACTCCCCGTAGCGGCTCGCCGGAACCTCGTACTTCGCCAGGACCCCCGCCTCGTCCAATTCCGGGAGGTCCGAGACCCCGCGCACGGTGAAGAGGAGCTTCACGACCGGATCGCGGACGAGCTGGATCAGGTCGCGATCCCCGGACACGATCTCGATCCGGTCGTCCTCGCGAGCGTCCACGCAGAACGCCCCGATCGCGTCTTCCGCTTCCCACCCCTCGGTCTGCGCCTGGAGCATCCCGGTGGGGTCGAGCACCTGGCGGAGGAGGACGAACTGCTCCGGGAGACCCTCGGGATCGGGCAGCCGGTTGCCCTTGTACGCCGGATAGATGTCCGTCCGCGCCACCGGGCGCCAGTCATGGTCGTAGACGTGGACGATCTCATCCGGCTTCCGGTCGACCATCAGCTTCGTGACCATGTCGAGGTAGCCGTGGACGGCGGCGATCGGGCGGCCGTCGGGTGTGAAGACCCCAGGGTCGCGAAGCGCGAAGAAGGCGCGGTACATCATGCTCGAGACGTCGAGGAGCAGACGGTGCGTCATCCGACGACGTGGTCGACGGGACAGCCGTGCGTGAGGGTCCGGGAGACCGTGCAGAGATCCTCGGCCGTCTTCGAGCGGGCCCGCTCGAACTTGCGCGCGTCGATCTCCTCCGCGACGTGATACGTCACCCGCAACCACTGCATCCGCTGGTCGTCCTTGAGGCCCTCGACGTCGGCGGCGAGCGGCGTCACCGGGTCACGTTGCTTCCGCATCAGCTCGACGATGTCGACGGCGCTGCAGCTGCCGAGCGCGGCGAGCAGCATCTCGAGGGGCGTCAGGCCGCGCTTGCCGTGCAGGTCGACCGTGATCTGCGTGCCGTGACGGTTCGTGACCACGACGGTTCCGTCCTCGTTCGCGGTGAGGCTCAACCTTCGGTTCGCGTCCATGCTCCGGAGGCTACAGACCCCTGGGCGCGGGCGGCCGATATCCTGCG
>Ga0307323_10000320_pt1 | contig 15020 bp, 16 predicted proteins | sample ER_DNA_381_FD_194496 | JGI IMG/M metagenome (GOLD analysis project Ga0307323, IMG submission 194496) | Bulk soil microbial communities from the East River watershed near Crested Butte, Colorado, United States - ER_DNA_381 | ecosystem: Environmental > Terrestrial > Soil > Floodplain | place...
GGCTCGACGCGGGCCCAGCAACGCGGATGCCGGAGCTGTGGACGATCGACAGCCTGCTCGCCCGCAGCCTGGAGCAGCTGGGCCCGGAGGCTGACCGGATCGACGTGCAGGTCGCCGCGGACCTGCGGCCGGTTCGTGTGGACGCCGCCCACATCGAGCGGGTGCTCGTCAACTTGCTCGAGAACGCATTGAAGTTCTCGTCGCCTGCCGACCGGGTCGAGGCGTCAGCCACGGCTGAAGCGGGAGACATCCTCGTGCGCGTTCGCGATCGTGGCCCCGGTGTGGCCGAGGGCGACCGCGAGCGGATCTTCGAGCCGTTCGAACGGGGCAGCGCCGTCGGTCCCGGCAGCGGCCTCGGCCTGGCGATCGCCGAGGGGTTCGCCGAGGCGAACGGCGGCCGGGTCTGGCTCGAGCCGTCGGCCCCGGACCGCGGTGGGTCGACGTTCGTGCTCGAGCTGCCGGCATTCGCCGAGCGCGGCGCGCTGGCGCGATGAGCGAGGCACGGATCCTCGTCGTCGACGACGAGGCGCAGATCGTGCGAGCGCTGCAAACGAGCCTGCAGGGCGCGGGCTACGAGGTGGACGTCGCCACCACGGCCGCGGAAGCGCTGGCCAGGGCAGCTGCTCATCCACCCGCCGGCGTGATTCTCGATCTCGTCCTTCCGGACGGGAGCGGCATCGACGTCTGCCGCGAGCTGCGCCGCTGGACCAACGCGCCTGTGCTCGTGCTCTCGGCGCTGGGCGACGAGCAGGAGAAGATCGCCGCCCTCGACGCGGGCGCCGACGACTACGTGACCAAGCCGTTCGGGATCGAAGAGCTGCTCGCCCGTCTGCGCGCCGCGCTCAGGAGGGTCGATGCGCCCACGGATCCGGTGGTCGAGCTCGGCGAGCTGGTGGTCGATCTGGAACGGCGGCTGGTCACCCTGCGAGGCGAGCCCGTGCCGCTTACGCCGACCGAGTTCGAGCTCCTGCGGCTGTTCGTTCGGAACGAGGGCAAGCTGCTCACCCACCCGACGATCCTGCGTGAGGTCTGGGGGCCGGCCTACGGAACGGAGTCCCACTACCTGCACGTCTACGTGTCTCAGCTTCGACAGAAGATCGAGCAGGACCCCGCCCGCCCGCGCATCCTGCTGACCGAGCCGGGGGCCGGCTACCGCCTCGTGCGCCCGTCTTGAGGAGATCTTGAGGCGCCGGCGGGCGATTCTTAGACGTCCCTGACCGGGCGCGGCCTACGGTGGCGAGATGGCTGGCTTGCACCGGCACAGGACGGTGGTCGTACCGCTGCTCGATCCCGACCAGGCTCAGGCGCTCGACCTCGCCTGCCGGCTGGCCGCCGACGGATCCCGGTTGCTCTTGCTGGCGCCGCTCTTCGTCGAGTGGGAGTTGCCACTCGACGCGCACTTCAAGGCCGAAGAGGCCGCGCTCGGCGCCGAGCTCGACGCGAAGCGTGCCCTTGCCGAGAGCTACGGGGTTCGCGCGAACGGGAGGATCGTGCGGGCGCGGCACGGCCAGGTCGGGCGGGCCGTCGCGGAGGTTGCCCGGGAGGTCGGCGCGTCGCAGGTGGTGCTGGGCACCGCCGTCGAATCGACGGGCGACTTTCGCCGGCCCTTCTCGCGCGACGTCTGCGCGATCATCCAGGACGCGCCCTGTCCGGTGCTGATCGCAACGGGGCCCCGCCAGAGCGGCGTGCGGGCGGTGGCATGAGCGAAAGGGCCGTCGCTACCCGGCCGGAACGGCCGCTCAAGCGCGCGCTCGTCGGTCGGCCGAGGGCGACCGACGAGCTCGAGGAGACGCTGCTGCCGAAGACGCTGGCGCTGCCGATCTTCGCGTCCGACCCGCTGTCCTCGGTCGCCTACGCAACGGAGTCGGCGCTCGTCGTCCTGATCGCGGCCTCGGCCGCGGCCGCCTATCTCGTCTTCCCGATCTCGCTCGGCATTGCGGCGCTGCTGGCAATCGTCGTCGTCTCCTACCGGCAGACCGTACGCGCCTACGAGACGAGCGGCGGCGCCTACATCGTCGCCAAGGACAATCTCGGCACGCTTCCGAGCCTCGTGGGGGCCGCGGCGCTGCTCACCGACTACGTGCTCACGGTCGCCGTCTCGATCGCCGCAGGCATCTTCGCGGTGACCTCCTTCGCGCCGTCCCTCGAGGCACACAAGGTCGTGCTCTCGCTGGGCTGCCTCGCCGTGATCGTGTTCGTCAACCTGCGTGGCGTGCGCGAGTCGGGGCTTGCCTTCGCGCTGCCCACCTACGCGTTCGTCGCGGCGATGTTCCTGCTGGTCGGAGTCGGGCTTGCCGAGACCTTCTTCGGGGAGACGCCCCATGCCGTGGTCCCGGATCCGGTCGCGGCAGGCGCGGGCGGCGTGACGCTCTTCGTCCTGCTCCGCGCGTTCTCCTCCGGCTCGACCGCGCTGACCGGGGTGGAGGCAATCGCGAACGGCGTCAATGCCTTTCGCCACCCGCACGGCAAGAACGCATCGACCACGCTCGCCGTCCTCGGCGGCATTGCGATCACGCTCTTCCTCGGCGTCTCCTACCTGGCGGTTCAGGAGCACGCCCGGCCGAGCGGCACCGCCTCGGTCGTCTCCCAGATCGCGCGCGCCACCTTCCCCGCCGGCTCGGCCGGCGGCTTCATGTACTACGCCGTCCAGGGGCTGACGCTCGGCGTGCTCGTCCTGGCTGCGAACACCTCGTTCCAGGGCTTTCCCCGCCTCGCTGCCCTGATGGCCCGCGACGGCTTCGCGCCCCGCCAGTTCATGAACCTCGGCGACCGGCTCGTGTTCTCGAACGGGATGCTGGTGCTCGCTGTGTTGGCGGGACTGCTGCTCTGGGTCTACAGCGCCGACGTCAACTCCCTGATCCATCTCTACGTGATCGGCGTCTTCACGGCGTTCACGCTCTCGCAAGCCGGGATGGTCCGCTACTGGAAGCGGATGCGCGGGCCGCGCTGGCGTTACCGCGCGCTCGTCAACGGCGTCGGCGCCACCGCGACCGGTGTCGTCGCGGCCGTGGTGATCGTGACGAAGTTCGCTGCAGGTGCCTGGATCGTGATGGTGGCGATCCCGGTCCTGGTTCTCATCTCGTACGGGATCCGCCGCCACTACCGGGGGATCGCGCGGCGGCTCCAGGCAGGCGCGGCCGCGGTGGTCGCGGCCCCGCCACCGAGCAACACGACCCTGTTGCTGGTCGAGGCGATCGACGAGGCGACCAGCGATGCCCTCTGGTTCGCCGAGACCACGAGCGGGGAGAGGTATCGCGCCGTCCACGTCCCGACCCGCGGAACGGATCCCGGGATCAAGCCCCGCTGGTTCCGGTTCTCCGACGAGGGCTCCCATCTCGACGTGCTCGACCGCTCACTCGGCGTGACGGGGGCCGTGCTCGAGCAGGTGTGGCGCTCGCCGCGCGGCGAGTCGAGCTTCGTGACCGTCGTCATCCCCGAGCTCTTTCGCCGCGCCTCGTTGGTCGAGGCGATCAAGAGACCGCGCTTGCTGCTGCTCAAGTTGCGGCTCCTGGCCGAGCCGGGGGTCGTGGTCGCAGACGTGCCGGCGCTCGCGGGCTCGAGTGAGGCCGTGCCCGAGCGGGCGGTCGTCCGCGTCCTCGTCTCAGGCGTGAACGCAGCTTCGATGCGTGCCGTCAACTACGCGCGCACGCTCGGGGTCAAGGACACGCTTGCGGTCAACTTCGCCTTCAGCGCCGAGGACGGCGATTCGATTCGGCGCGACTGGAGCGCGCACGGCGCACGGATTCCGTTGCAGGTCGACGACGCTCCCTATCGAGACATCGGTACGCCTCTGCTCGCGTATCTGCGCGGGCTGACCGAGGACGGGGCTACCGAGGCGATCGTCGTGATGCCCGAGCTGGTCGTCAGCGGCCCTCGTCGGCTCCTGCACAACCAGCGGGCGCTCTACCTCAAGCGCCTACTGCTCTTCGAGCCGGGCGTGATCCTCGTTTCCGTGCCCTATCAGCTGTTGCGCTAGGCGTTTCCGCGCTAGGCCGGCGCGTACGTGGCGAAGATGGCGCCGCTCGGAGTCGTCTCGGTGTCGACGAGCCGCAGCGGCCTCAGCACGCCGTCGTCCTGCCAGATGCGCTTGCCCCCGCCGAGGACGACCGGGTCGATCATCAGCCGGAGCTCGTCGACGAGGCCGTGCTCGATCAGCGCCTGCACCAGCTCGGTGCTGCCGATCACGTGCAGGTCGCCGTCCTCCTGCTTCAGCGCGGCCACGGCGTCCGCGAGCTCGCCCTGGAGCGCGGTCGAGTTCTGCCACTGCAGCTCGGTCAGCGTCCTCGACGCCACGTACTTCGGCTTCGTGTTCAACGGCTCGGCGATGACCTGCTCCTCCTCCGACGCGTTCGGCCAGTACGCCGCAAAGATCTCGTAGGTGCGGCGACCGAGCAGGAAGCCGCCGGCATCGAGGATGCCCTCGAGCACCCGCTTCATCGCGGTCTCGTCCTCCATGTAGCGCATGTGCCAGCCGCCGTGTGCGAAGCCGCCGCTCGTGTCCTCCTCCTCGCCGCCCGGCGCCTGCGCGACCCCGTCGAGACTTATGAACTCGTTGACGATCACCCTGCCCATCTCGGTCTCCCTTCCGTCGCTCGATCTCTGTGAGAGTCAGACCGGACGGCGCGTCCGAACTCATCGGTCGGTTCGGCGGTGGCTCAGGCGGCCTGGATGTCGCAGCCGAGGTACATCAGGGCCTCGACCGCTTCCGTGACGAAGGCGGTCGCCTCGCGCGCGTCCGCGAAGGTGTACGGGCCCGGCCGGGCGGCCTGGTTGCTTCCGGCCGCGTAGACCTCGGCCTCGACCACGCAGGAGTCGCCGTGGTCGATTGCCCGCATGACGGCGATCGAGCGGCCGTCGCGGCGGGCGTGGCGCACGAACAGCTCGCGGCCGGCCTGCGGGGCCTTCTCGGCGCTCACCGTGTGAGGGTCGCCGCGTTGGCCGCCGCCTGCGCGACGGTGTCGCGGTCGGCGAAGCCGTTGAACCGGACGAAGAGGCTGTTGGGGCGCACGAAGACGAGCACCGCGGGCCCGTCGAGGACCCGGTCGGCGGCCGTCGAGGCGCCGGTCAGCAGCGAGCTGAGCGGCCTGACGGTCTTCTCGTCGGCGACGCTGAGGGCGACGAACCCGGCTCGTGCGAGAGCGGCTCCGTGCCGCGCCTCGTCGGTCGCCAGCCGGTCGACGCTCGCGCCTGGGGTGTAGAGCGAGACGACCACGACCGAGTGTGAGCGAAGCGCCAGGGCGAGCGAGCCGGGCATCCCGTTGATCACGGCCGCCGGCCTCACGACCTTGACCGCGAGCCGCTTCTTAGCGGTCGTCTTCGGGGTGGTCTTCGCCGGAGTCGTCGCCTTGACGTGCTTCTTGACCGGGTGCAGCGGCTTGATCTGCTTGACCGCAGCGCTCGAGGAGCTTCCGCCGCCGAGCAGCAGGAAGCCGGCGGCGAGCGCCAGCATGGCCAGCACACCAGCCGCAGCGAGAATCCGGACGCGAGGACTCAGGCTCACGAGGTTTCTATCGGCAATCGACGGCCGGCGCTTGACGGGCAAAACAAAGGGCGCGGTCTCCCGCGCCCTTTGTCCAGAACGGTGCTGCGCTTGCTAGCAGCTGCCGGCCTTGATGTCCGCGCCGGGGCCGGACTTGTGGTACTGAACCGTGCCCGGGATCGTGTTGACGATGCAGTAGGTCGTCGAGTTCGCGACCGAGATCTTGATGTTCTTGATCCCTGCGTCGTATGAGCCCTGGAGCTTCGTCAGGGTGACGCCCGTGTAGCCGGTCGAGTGGTCGGCGTTGAACGCCTCCATGCCCGGGACTGCCGCGCGGACGTTGGCCTGCGCCGCGGACTTGTTGGCCCGCGTGCGGAAGCTCAGGTACGAGGGGATCGCGATCGCAAGCAGGATCCCGAGGATGATGATCACGACGAGGAGCTCGATCAGCGTGAAACCGCGATCGTCTCTCGTCAGACGCTGCCGCAACGTGTGCATTCTTCGCTCCTTCGGCTTGGGAACTGCGGTGGCCGGGTTAGATCGGCGTCCGTTGGTCACCGGTAGACCCCCGAATGGGTGACAGCCCGCAGCGCGCAGCAGGCTCAGCAGGCGCCGGACTTGATGTCGCCCGAGGGCCCGGACTTGTGGTAGGTGACCGTGCCCGGGACGGTGTTCTCGAGGCAGTAGCCGCCCCGGCTCGCGGCCCGGATCGTCACGTTCTTGATCCCGGCGTCGTAGGAGCCCTGGAGCTTGGCGAGGTTGACCCCGACGTAGCCGGTCGAGTGGTCGGCGTTGAACGCCTCCATGCCCGGGACTGCCGCGCGGACGTTGGCCTGCGCAGCGGAGCGGTTGGCCCGCGTGCGGAAGCTCAGGTACGAGGGGATCGCGATCGCCAGCAGGACGCCGAGGATGATGATCACGACGAGGAGCTCGATCAGGGTGAAGCCGCGCTCCTCACGTCCGTGCCGCAGTACGCCGTTCATCGTTGAGCTTGTATCGGCCGCAGGGTGCGAGGGCCTTAGAGCAAAAGAAAGGGCGCGGTCTCCCGCGCCCTTTCAATCCGTTCAGACCGCCTCTAGCAGTGGCCGGCCTTGATGTCGGCTCCCGGGCCGGACTTGTGGTAGAAGACCGTGCCGGGGACGGTGTTCACGACGCAGTAGGTCGTCGAGTTGGCGACCGAGATCTTGATGTTCTTGATCCCGGCGTCGTACGAGCCCTGAAGCTTCGTCAGCGTCACGCCCGTGTAGCCCGTGGCGTGGTCGGCGTTGAACGCCTCCATGCCCGGGACGGAGGCACGAACGTTGGCCTGCGCCGCGGACTTGTTGGCCCGCGTGCGGAAGCTCAGGTACGAGGGGATCGCGATCGCAAGCAGGATCCCGAGGATGATGATGACGACCAGAAGCTCGATGAGGGTGAAGCCCTCGTCGCGCCGCACCTGGCCGAGTCGGTGCGTAAGCCTTGACATGCAGGTTCCTTCCTTGAGGGGTGCGCAGATGGCCTGCACCTCTATCGGCGCAGTGGGCGAGCGACCCAAGCCCCCCGAACGGGGGAAACTAAGGAGCCGCAAATCGCCGCCGTCATGACCCTCAAGTCAGGGAAAGGCGCTGCCGATAGGTCGCGCAGCGGCCATGGCGGACACTCTGTATTCGATTGACGATCTGCTCGAGCAGATGGTGACGCGAAATGCGTCCGATCTGCACATCACCGTGGGCGCGCACCCGGTCGTGCGCGTGCGCGGGAAGCTCGAGCCCCTGCAGGAGATCGCGCCGCTGACCCCCGAGGTGACGCAGCAGCTCCTCTACCGGATCCTCTCGACCGAGCAGCAGAAGCACCTCGAGCTGAACCGCCAGATCGACCTCGCCCACTCGATCCCCGGGCTCGCGCGCTTCCGTGTCAACGTCTACTGGCAGCGCGAGGCGCTCGGCGCGGCCTTCCGCCTGATCCCGACAGAGATCAAGACGCTCGAGGAGCTCGGCATCCCGTCGGCGCTCCACGAGCTCACCGACCGGCCACGCGGGCTCGTGCTCGTGACCGGCCCGACCGGCTCCGGTAAGTCGACGACCCTCGCGGCGCTGATCGACGAGATCAACCGCAAGCGCGCCGAGCACATCCTCACGATCGAGGACCCGATCGAGTTCGTGCACCGGCACAAGCGCTGCGTCGTCAACCAGCGCGAGATCGGCGTCGACGCCACCAGCTTCGCCGAGGCACTCCGTGCCGCGCTCCGCCAGGACCCCGACGTGATCCTCCTCGGCGAGATGCGCGACCTCGAGACGATCTCGACCGCGCTGACCGCGGCCGAGACCGGCCACCTCGTCTTTGCCACCCTGCACACCCAGAGCGCGCCCGGCACGATCGACCGCGTCATCGACGCCTTCCCGGCGGCGCAGCAGGACCAGATTCGCATCCAGCTTGCCGCCACACTCGAGGGCGTCGTCACCCAGGCGCTGCTCCCGACCGCCGACGGCATCGGCCGTGTGGCCGCCCTCGAGATTCTCTTTCCTGACGACGCAGTGCGGAACCTGATCCGCCAGGCCAAGGTCGAGCAGGTCTACTCGGTGATGCAGACCGGGACCGCGCGCGGGATGCAGACGATGGAGCAGTCCCTCGCCGACCTCACCCTGCGCGGGGTGATCTCGTTCGAGATGGCGCTCTCGCGCTCCAGCCGGCCGGAGCAGCTCGAAGGGCTGCTCGAGCGCGCCGGCTTCCAGATTCCGGGCGAGGCCGACGCGCCCGCCGCCAACCTCCGAGTGGCCCAGGGCTAGCGATGGTCGACTGGAACAACGGCGACGATTCGTCCGACCTGCGGCCCGAGCAGCCCGAGCACGAGGCGCCCGCCGAGGACGAGACCCCGGTGGAGCAGCCGACGGAGGAGCTCGAGCCGGTCGTCGAGGAGCCCACGCCCGAGACCGAGCCCGAGCCCGCCGCCTATGAGCCGGAGCCCGAGCCGGAGCTCGAGCCCGAGCTCGACGCCGAGCCGACCTCGCTACTGAAGAAGGAGATCTCGTTCCGGCGCAAGCCGAAGGCCCCGAAAGAGCCCAAGGAGAAGAAGGCCAAGGCCCCGAAGGAGCCGAAGGAGAAGCGCTCCGGGCTCAAGAAGGAGATCTCGTTCCGGCGCAAGCCGAAGGACGACGCGGGCGAGCCGGTCGTGAAGGAGCCGAAGGCCGCGAAGGAGCCGCGCAAGTCTCGCCAGCGCTCCACCGGCCCGAAGCGCGTCAAGCGGCTCGTCGGCCTGAAGATCGGCGCCTCCCAGCTTGCGGCCGCGCGTGTCGTGAACAACGGCTCGCCCGAGCTCGTCCAGGTCGCGCGCGAGGATCTCGAGCACGGGATCGTCGTCGGCGGCGAGCTGCGCGAGCCGGAGCTCCTGGCCGAAGCGCTGCGCGCCTTCTTCCGCAAGCACAAGCTTCCGAAGCAGGGCGTCCGCCTCGGGATCGCCAACAACCGCATCGGCGTTCGCATCTTCGAGATCGCCGGCATCGCCGACCCGAAGCAGCTCGAGAACGCGATTCGCTTCCGCGCCCAGGAGGCGCTCCCGATCCCGATCGAGGAAGCCGTGCTCGACTACCACGTCCTCGGCGAGCGAATCGATGACGAAGGCGCGAAGGTGCGCCGGATCCTGCTCGTCGTCGCGTACCGCGAGCTGATCGACCGCTACGTCGCCGCGTGCAGGAAGGCCGGGATCCGCCTCGCGGGAATCGACCTCGAGGCGTTCGCGCTCCTGCGCGCACTCGGCGAGCCTCACTCGGACGAGGACGGGCCCTCGGATGCGGCGCTCGTCGTCGTCTCGATCGGTCACGACCGCTCGACCTTCGCCGTCTCGGACGGCCGCGCGTGCGAGTTCACGCGCGTGCTGGACTGGGGCGGGGCGACCCTCGACATCGGGATCGCGCGCGAGCTCGACTGCGCGCCGTCGGAGGCCGAGCCGCTCAAGCGTGAGCTCTCGCTCGCGTCGGCCTCGGTTCCCGAGGGGTACACCCAGGAGCAGCTCGACCGCGCTCGCGAAGCCGTTCAGCGCCAGCTCCAGACCTTTGCGCGCGAGCTCGTCTCCTCGCTCCAGTTCTACCAGAACCAGCCGGGCTCTCTGGGCATCGGCGAGATCGTCATCACCGGCGGCACCGCGCACCTCGGCGGGGTTGCCGACGAGCTCCAGCGGCTGATCGGCGTCCGTGTTGCGGTCGGCGACCCCCTCATGCGCGTGAAGCTCGGGAAGAAGGTTCGCGAGGCCGGGCAGCTCGGCTCGCTCGCCGTCGCGATCGGCCTGGGGATCGAGGACTGACGTGCGGGCGATCAACCTCCTCCCGAAGGACGACGCGCGGCGCGGTGGGCCGCAGAAGACCCAGTGGATCGTCATCGCCCCGACCGTCGCTGCGGTGCTCCTGGCCGCGCTGCTCTCGGCCACGTTCCTGTCGGCCAGCGGCAAGGTGAAGGACCGCCAGGCCGAGCTCGCATCCCTCGAGGAAGTCCTGCACGCGATCCCGACTCCGAACGCCTCGAAGGTGCAGAGCCAGACCGCCCTCGCGGCGGACAAGCAGGCCCGCGTCACCGCGCTCAGCGCCGCGCTCTCGCGCCGCGTCTCGTGGGACCGCGTGCTCCGTGAGCTCTCGCTCGTCCTGCCCGACGACGTCTGGCTCGCGACGCTGACCGCCAAGGCGCCGGTGCCCTCGTCGAGCCCCGTCGCCCCGGTCGCGCCCGCCCCGGGAGCGACTGTCGCTGCGACGCAGTTCACGCTCGACGGCTTCACCTACTCGCACGCCGCGGTCGCCCGCCTGCTGAGCCGGCTCGCGGTCGTGCCCGATCTCGTCAACGTCCAGCTCCAGCAGAGCACCCTGACGAAGCTCGGGACGGCGAACGCCGTGCACTTCATCATCGCGGCCGACGTCCGCCGGGCCGGAGGCTCGTAGTGAAGCCCCGCTTTCCGCAGCCCGCCCTGATCGCGCTGATCGCCGTCGGCTTCGTGCTCGCGGCGCTCGGCGGCTGGTTCCTGCTCATCAACCCGCAGCGCTCGCACGCGTCCGACATCGAGACCCAGATCGCGGATACCAACGACGCAATCGCCGCTGCTCGTGCGCTCACCCTCGAGGCGAAGAAGGGCGCGAAGATCCGCGTCGCCGACCTCTACCGGCTGACCAAGGCGATGCCGGACCAGGTCGACATGGCTGGGATCGTGCTCGAGCTGAACCAGGTCGCCGAGGACAGCGGCATCACCTTCGAGCAGATCACGCCTTCGACGACCGCGACTGCCATCTCCGGCTACGTCGCGGTGCCGATCACGGTCGAGTTCGAGGGCAACTACTACGACCTCTCCGACTTCCTCTACCGGCTGCGCAACCTCGTCGACGTGCGTCGCGGAACGCTTGACGCGACCGGCCGCCTGTACGCGATCGACGAGGTCTCGTTCGCCGAGGCCCCGCCGCCGCCCGGCTTCCCGCAGATCCGCGCGCACCTCGTGATCGACGCGTTCGTCTTCGGGACCGGCTCGGTGCCGACCGTCCCCGCGCCCGACACGGGCGCCACCGGCGCGACCGGAGCCACGGGCGCGACCGGCACGACCCCGACTACCCCGGCAGACCCCGCGCCCACCGGCGCGACGGCCGCGCCCGCGGGCACCTAGGCGATGGCCAAGAAGATCGACCCCAAGGCCAAGGCGAAGCGGCAGAAGATCATCGCCGCCGTCGGCGGCGTGCTGCTGCTCGGCCTGCTCGCGTTCCAGGTCCCGCGCACCCTGAAGATGATGCACCCGCCCGATCAGAGCTCTTCCAGCTCGACGCCCGCGGCCACCACGCCGAGCACCGGCACCCCGATCGCGGCGCCTTCGCTGAGCGGCGGCAACTCGGTCGCGGCCGTGGCGCCCGGCGGCGATGGCCTCAGCGACCCGGATGCGCTGCCGGCGGCCCAGTCGGGCCAGCTGCTCGCGTTCGGGCTCTTCCGCACCAAGGATCCGTTCGCCCAGCAGCTGAAGGCCGGTACCACCGGCCCCGGTGGGCGTGCGCCCGCGAGCTCCGGCCCGACGGGCAGCGCCGGCCCGAAGGCGCCGACCAGTCCTTCCGGTGGTTCCTCCTCGCCGACGCTCGCCGTCGCGCCGACTTCCGCGGTGATCTCCGTCAACGGCGTCTCACAGAGCGTCAACGTGGGCGATCAGTTCCCCTCCTCGGACCCGACCTTCACCCTGATCTCGCTGACGGCGAAGACCGCCAGGGTCGGGATCGCCGGCGGCTCGCTCGAGAACGGCCACCCGAACGTGACGCTGAGGCGCAACAAGCCGGTCACGCTGCTGAACACCTCCGACGGCACGCGCTACGTCCTGCGGCTGATCTCGGTCGGCTAGCGAACTCGCCTACTCTTAAGGCATGAAAGAGATCTGGGCGGGCCGGGTGGCTCAGGCAGCCGGGAAGTACGGCGAGAGCGCACCCACTGCCGCCGTCTGCTGTAACGCCTGCCGAACCTGCCTCACGACGAACCTGATCGGGCTCGCAACGGCGGGCTTCATGGCTGCCGGTTACGGCGTAGCCCGTTACGTGCGCCAGCTCGCGAAGTCCGGTTGACGGGCGTTCCGGCTAGAGCCCGGTCGACTGGTCGAACGTCGACGAGATGCGCGCGAACGGCCGGGCCGAGAGGGCGTTCGCGTTCCGGACGACCACCGTCACGACCTTGATCGCGCGGCCGCCGGTCAGCGTGCTCGTCGTGATGTAGCTGTCGATCCGGTAGCTCTTGCGGTCGGCGCCGGTGACGACGCGGCTCGGGTTGCACTCGTTCGGCACGCCCGTGCAGGTCGCAGTTACCTCGCCCGAGGTCGAGTTCGGGCATGAGGCGCCGAGGGCCGCGTCGCACTTATACGTGTTGTCGACGCTCGAGAGCGACGTCGAGTTGAGCCCGATCGCCGTGTAGGTGATGGCGCGGTAGAGCTCGAGCTGCGCGTCGGCCAGTGCCGACGCGGTCGAGATCTGGCTCGCCCGATTCAGGGAGAGCATGCTCGAGTTGAAGGCGGCCACGACCGCGAGGATGCCGATGTTCAGCATCACCATCGCCATCAGGAGTTCGATCAGGCCAAAGCCTTCCTCTGAGCGGAGCCGCACGCGCACGTGACTTCTATCGGCAACCCCCGTCCGTCCCTCAAGCGGGGGTATCCCCCTGCCGATACGCCATTCGTATGGCGGCATACACCTACAGCGCGATCAACGCTGAGGGCCTCCAGTCGGCAGGCGAGGTGCACGCACCCGACGTCGACGCGGCCCGCGAGCAGCTCCGCGTCCGCGGCCTGCTGGCCGAGTTCCTCCAGGAGCTCCCGGCGAGCGGGGAAGAGGGCGTCCGCACCGCCTTCAAGAAGATCAAGCCGAAGACGCTGCAGATCTTCTCGCGCCAGTTCGCGACGATGATCGAGGCCGGCCTGAACGTGGTCAGCTCGCTGGTCATCCTCGAGAACCAGACCGACGACCCGTACTTCGCGATCGTGATCCGCGAGATCCGCGCCGACGTCGAGGGCGGCCTGCTGCTGTCCCAGGCGCTCGGGCGCCACCCGAAGATCTTCAACCGGCTCTACGTCTCGATGGTCGAGGCGGGGGAGGCGGCCGGAATCCTCGACCAGGTGCTCGACCGCGTCGCTCTGCAGATCGAGAAGGAGACGCAGATCAAGCGCCGCGTCAAGAGCGCCATGATGTACCCGACGATGGTGCTGATCTTCGCCACCCTCGTCCTGATCGGCCTGCTGATGTTCCTCGTGCCGGTCTTCGTGAACATCTTCGCCCAGCTGAACGGCCAGCTGCCGACCCTCACCCAGTGGGTGGTCGCAGCGTCGGATCAGCTGCGGCACCACTGGTTCATCATCTTCCCGGCGATGGGCCTGAGCGTCTGGGGCATCCGTCGCTTCAAGAAGACCGAGCCCGGCCGCCAGCTGTGGGACCGGATCAAGTTGAAGATCCCGATGAAGATCGGCGACGTCGTCCTCAAGGTGACGATGGCGCGCTTCTCGCGAACCCTCTCGACGCTCGTCGCTGCCGGCGTGGACATCATCAAGGCGCTCGAGATCACGGGCCAGACGGCCGGCAACTGGGTCGTCGAGGAGGCGCTCGCCGGCGTGCGGCAGAAGGTGCACCAGGGCGTGCCGATCGCCCAGCCGCTGATCGAGAACCCGGTCTTCCCCCCGATGGTCAGCCAGATGGTCAAGATCGGCGAAGAGACGGGAGAGCTCGAGAAGATGCTCGGGAAGATCGCCGACTTCTACGAGGACGAGGTCGATACCGCGATCTCCTCGCTGACCGCGATCATCGAGCCGCTGATGATGATCGGCGTCGGAATGATGGTCGGCGTGATCATCATTTCCATGTACCTGCCGATGTTCAAGCTGCTGACGCTGGTGAAGTAGCGACCGAATGGTTGAGTCTGTGATTGCATGAACGACGAAGAGCAGGTCACTCTCGTCGGGGCCCAGTCGCGGGAGGATGTTCTCGGCGGGCGCCAGCGAGGCGCCTAGCTGGCGGGGTCTACCGTTCGCCGCTACTGCTCGACGTTGAAGCTGAACATCATCCCGCTTTCGTGGTGCTCGGCGATGTGGCAGTGGGCCATCCAGCGGCCGGGGTTGGTGACGTCGAGCAGGATGTCGACCGTTTCCCCAGTGCGAACCAGCACCGTGTCCTTCCAGACCAGGTTCGGCTCCACGACGTCGTTGCGCGCGAGGATCAAGAATCGGCCGGCCCCGTGAACGTGGAACGGGTGCGGCATCGGGTGATCTGAGTCCATCTCGTTCACTAGGCGCAGCTTCACCTGGTCGCCGACGTGGAACGTCCAATCGATCTGCGCGTTCTCGGCGCCGGTGTCGCGGTCGACGAGCTTCCAGCGCATGTTCGCCGGCGTTGTCTTCCGGTTGACCTCGACCATGTCGTCTTCCCACTCGATCCCCTGCGCCGTGTCGTGGCCGTGCTCGTGCCCGCCGTGCTCGTGCCCGTGGCCGACGTCGTGCCCGAGTTCGTGCTCGTCGTGGTGCCCGTGGTCGTGGTGCGCGTGGCCGTGGTCCCCATGCTCGCGGTGACCCTCTCCGGCGTGCTGCTCCTGCTCGGCTTCGGCCTCATGCCCGTGGTGGCCATGCCCGTGGTGGTGCTCGGGACCGTGTGCTGCGCCAGCCGCGACCACGCTCTCCGGCAGAAGCTTCATCCCGCACTTTGGACAGCGGTCGGGCTTCTCGCTTGTCACCTCCGGGTGCATCGGGCAGACGTAGGTCGTCTCTTCCGCCGCCTGCGCCAGCAGCTTCATCCCGCACTTCGGGCAGCTGCCCGGCTCGTCGCTCACGACGTCGGGGTGCATCGGGCAGACGTAAACGACGGGCACGCCCTCCGGCACGCCCATGTCCATCTCCGCGGTGAACGAGAGCGATTTGTCGGGTGGCGCCTTGAAGAACGGCTCGACGTGCTCGCGTAGCTCGGCCATGTCGTGGTTGGTGCGCAGGCTCGAGAAATCGTCGGCGAACGACTGCTCCGGCTGTTCGTCGACAACGGCGATCGACGCGAGCCGGTAAGTGTGCTCGGGCGTCTTGTGCTGGAGCTCGAGCTCG
>Ga0307323_10000322_pt1 | contig 14903 bp, 11 predicted proteins | sample ER_DNA_381_FD_194496 | JGI IMG/M metagenome (GOLD analysis project Ga0307323, IMG submission 194496) | Bulk soil microbial communities from the East River watershed near Crested Butte, Colorado, United States - ER_DNA_381 | ecosystem: Environmental > Terrestrial > Soil > Floodplain | place...
TGAGAAACAGCCCCCCGAGCCGTCGGAGAGCGAGCAGGAGCTCGTCGAGCAGCTGCAGGCCGAGCTAAGCCGGCTCAAGGTCTCCGACCTACTGCTGCAGACCGTCTACACGATCTCCTCGCTGGGCTACCACCGCCTGAGCGGCGAGAACAAAGACCTCGAGCAGGCGCGCCTGGCGATCGAGGCCCTGAAGGCGCTGCTCCCGGTGCTGGAAGGGGCGGTTCCGGCCGAGGCCGTCCGCGACTTCAACCAGGTGCTCGCGAACATGCAGCTCGCCTACGCGGCCGCCGCGGCAGAAGAGCCCGAGGGGACGGACTAGGAAGACTGGGCGCTCGCCGCCTGACCTGCTAGAAGCTACTGCAGAGATGAAGCGGCCATCTCGAGCAGCTAGAGGGTGTTTGCTAGTTGCGCTCGCCGGGGCGTTGTTTGTAGGTCCGGCGCCGAGCACGGCCGCGGCCCAACCGCGAGGGATGCTCCCGATCCAGCCTCTTGGTGGGGTTGTTCCGGTCCCGATTCCGCAGCCGTTCGCCAATAGGGCTCACGCGCACCTGACGTATTACGGCGGCCCGATCATGGCGTTCACCGAGAACGCGATCGTGCTCTGGGGGACAACCGGCCACTCGAGCACCCTGACGAGCGGCCTGCCCGACTTCTTCGGCTCATTCGCGAACGCCGGCAACGCCAACACGTATGACACGGCGCTCGAGTACGGGACCCAAGGGCTTGCCGGGAATCAGCCGCTCACGCTGGCGAGTCGTTATCTCGGCTCGTTCACGATTGCTCCGAGCACGTCGTCGACCGACCTGACCGACGCACAAGTCGCGGCGGAGTTGACCGCGCAAATCGGAAGTGGAGCCTTGCCTCCGCCTCGGGTCGCTTTCAACGGCCCGGTCACTGAGTACTACGTCATGTTTCCCCCGACCTACAGGATCTGCCTCGGCACGGACTGCTCGAACACGCAATTTTGCGCCTACCACTCGAACGCGGCCTACCTTGGCACGCCGTTCACCTACACCGTGCTGCCCGAGAGCACTCCGACAAACTCGGGCTGCGGCGCGAGTAGCGCCGGGGGCGGGTTCGGCAACCTCACCTCGATGACGAGCCACGAGCTGGTCGAGTCGGTGACCGATCCTGAAGTCGGCTCGGCAAGTGCCTTTGTCCCGCCGCTCGCCTGGTACGACCAGTCCAACGGCGAGGTTGCCGACATTTGCAACGGACAGCAGGGGACGCTGACCCTCGACACGAGCACCTGGACGGTGCAGAAACAGTGGAGCAACGCCGAAGCCGCCTGTATCGTCTCGCACGCCTCGAGCGGCCTGAAGGGGGTTAATGCCGACTTCACCGCCTCAACGGCTGCCGGCGGCCCGACGGGCTTCGACGCCGGCGCGACGAATTCGCCGAACGGAACCGGGGCGATCGCGAACTACGCCTGGGATTGGGGTGACGGGACCTCGAGTACTGGCTCTGCCCCAACGGTCGCCCACGCCTACGCGATGCCAGGCACGCGGGCGGTGACGTTGATCGCCACCGACGCCGCCGGAGCGAGCGGCGCGAAGTTCCTCAACGTGACGACGCAGAACTTCAGCGTGAGCAGCGCGGGGAACGGACAGATAACAAGCGTCCCAGCGGGTCTAGTCTGCGGGGGCTCCTGCTCCGCCAACTTCCTGGACGAAGCCACGGTTTCGCTGACAGCGACGGCTAACCCAGGAGCAGCTTTCGCGAGCTGGATGGGCGACTGCGCCGGCCAACCGGCCACCTGCGTCGTGACGATGGCCGCGGCCCGAACTGCAACTGCGACCTTCACCAGCGCCAGCCCGCCGGCTCCACCACCGACGCCTCCTCCGCCACCGCCTTCCCTGGCGCTATCGCCTGTCGTCTGCCTCGTCCCGGCGATCAAGGGTCGTCCTCTGCCCGCCGCCCGGACAACTCTGCAGGAAGCGCACTGCTCCGCCGGCGCGATCACGAGGCGCTTTTCGAGGGTCGCGAGGGGTCGTGTGATCTCTCAGGCCATGGCTCCGGGCAAGCAACTAGCGAACGGGGCCTCGGTCAATCTCGTCGTCAGCAAGGGGCGGGCGCCGTTCAGGCTGACGCTCTGCTACCGCCACCGCACGGTTCACGTGACGAGAGCGGTCGCGATCAAGCTCCGCAGGTTGGGCGCGAAGCTCGGCGCCTGCGGCCGGCGCTGACCTCCCTCGGCGCGCCCGCGCCGCGTTTGATAGAAACTGCGCCGCGCCGGGGCATCCCGGCGCTGACTTTGTGAGGGAGGCGGATTGAGCGGGTTTTTCCACCACCACACCGTGCTGTTTGCGCTCGTCTGCGCGGGCGTGGCGATCGGATTCGGAATCGGGTTGACCGTCTGGGTGCTCGGCCGGCCCGCCGGCAACGAGCGGATGCGGGAGATCAGCCAGGCGGTGCAGGAAGGCGCGGCTGCCTACCTCCGGCGCCAGTACATGACGATCGGGTTGGTCGCGATCGCGCCCTTCCTCCTGCTCGGCTTCTACGACAAGCTCGGCTGGGGAACCGCCGTCGGCTTCCTGATCGGCGCCGGGCTGTCGGCCGCGGCCGGCTTCATCGGGATGAACGTCGCGGTGCGCGCGAACGTCCGCACCGCCGAAGCGGCCCGCCACGGCCTCAAGCCCGCCCTGAACGTCGCCTTCCGTGCCGGCTCGGTGACGGGACTGTTCGTCGTGGGGCTCGGCCTGTTCGGGGTCGCCGGCTACTACGGAATCCTGACGAACTGGTTCAACAAGTCCCAGGACGCGGCGATCCGCGACCTGATCGGCCTCGCCTTCGGCGGCTCGCTGATCTCGGTCTTCGCCCGCCTCGGCGGCGGCATCTACACGAAGGCCGCTGACGTCGGCGCCGATCTCGTCGGCAAGATCGAAGCCGGGATCCCGGAGGACGATCCTCGAAACCCCGCCGTGATCGCCGACAATGTCGGCGACAACGTCGGCGACTGCGCCGGGATGGCGGCCGACCTGTTCGAGACGTACGCGGTCACAGCCGTCGCCGTCATGCTGCTTGGCCTCAGCTTCCCGTTCCACGGGCGCCTGCCGCTCTATCCGCTCGCGCTCGGCGGCGTCTCTATCCTCGCCTCGATCGTCGGCGTCTTCTTCGCTCGGGTGGGGCGCCGCGGTTCGATCATGAACGCGCTCTACAAGGCGGTCTTCGTCGCGACCTTCCTCTCCGCCCTCGGGTTCATCCCGGTCACGCTCGCCTTCGACGACAACTCGAAGTACACGTTCTCCGACCTCTACATCGCGGCGCTGGTGGGTCTCGTCGTCACCTTCCTGCTGGTCGCGATCACCGAGTTCTATACCGGGACACGGTGGCGGCCCGTGAAGTCGATCGCGCGTTCCTCTCAGACCGGGCACGCGACAAACATCATCGAAGGCCTGGCCGTCGGGATGCAGGCCACGGCCCTGCCGGTGATCGTGATCGCGGCCGGGATCCTGATTGCGCACCACTTCGCCGGGCTCTACGGAATCGGCGTAGCAGTAATGGCGCAGCTGTCGATGACCGGCCTGATCGTCGCTCTCGACGCGTACGGGCCGGTCACCGACAACGCCGGCGGGATCGCCGAGATGGCGGATCTGCCGGAATCGGTGCGCGCAATCACCGACCCGCTCGACGCGGTCGGGAACACGACCAAGGCGGTAACGAAGGGCTACGCGATCGGCTCGGCCGCGCTGGCCGCGCTCGTGCTGTTCGACAGCTACCACAGCGAGCTCGATCGCCAGGGCTTGAATGGCATCACCTTCGCGCTCGACGACGCCTGGGTCATCGCCGGCCTCTTCATCGGCGGCCTGATGCCGTTCCTGTTCGCCTCGCTCGCGATGGAGGCGGTAGGCCGCGTCGGCGGCCAGGTCGTGACCGAGGTGCGCCGCCAGTTCCGCGAGATCCCCGGGATCATGGAGGGCACCGCCCGGCCGGAGTACGGGCGCGCGATCGACATCGTCACCGGCTCGGCGATCAAGAGCATGCTGCTGCCGGCGCTGATCCCGATCGCCTTCCCGATCATCATCGGTCTGATCAACGCCCGCATGCTCGGCGGCCTGCTGATCGGGACGATCGTCACCGGGCTCTTCCTGGCGATCGCGATGACCTCCGGCGGCGGCGCCTGGGACAACGCGAAGAAGCTGATCGAGGACGGCGCCTACGGCGGCAAGGGCTCAGAGGCCCACGCAGCCGCGGTCACCGGCGACACGGTCGGCGATCCCTACAAGGACACCGCCGGCCCCGCGATCAACCCGATGATCAAGATCACGAACATCGTCGCGATCCTGATCATTCCGCTGCTCGTTTCAATTCACGGATAGCGAACGACGGCGGCCGAAGCCGGGCTTGACCCGGCGGGAGGCCAAACCCCGGTTGCGATGCCCAGCCAAGAAGAAGGGGGCTCACGGGGGAAACATGGTTTCCCCCGTGCTCACTAGCGCAGCAGCTGGTACGGGACGGAGGCGAGGATCACGTGGGGCTCGAACAGCAGTAGACGCTTGAGGTAGAGCGCTTTCTGGTTGTGGAGCGCGCGGCTCAGCCCGCGAACGACGAGTTCCGGCATCACCAGTACCACCTCCGTTCGTCCGTCCTCGGTCAGGCGACGGAGGTACGCGCGCAGTGGGGTGCCGATGTCGCGGTAGGGGGCGTCGTCGAGCTCGAGCGGGATCCGGGGTCCGTGGGCGGCCCACTCACGGCGCAGCTTCGCCCCCTCTACCTCGTCGATGGCAAAGTTGACGGCACGCGTGTCTTTGATTCCCAGGGTTCGCGCATAGTTGACGGCGCGCATCGACGACGCGTTCACGCCGGAGACGAGAACACGCACGACGGTCCGCTCCGGCGGCGCCTCGTCGGCGCCGGCCAGCACGGGTACGTCGGCGACGACGACTCCCGGCTCGGCCAGGAGCCGGAGCTTCAGTAGCAACGCGCGCGGATGGCTGAACACCTCGAACAGCGACGGGCGCCGAAAGAGCTCCGGGATGACGACGGTTACGAAGCTCGACTCGCCCCGCGGCAAGCGCCAGACCTGTTCGAGCACGGCCTCCGTGACGCCGAGTGAACCGTCGAGCACCTCCAGGCGCGAGCGCTCGTCCGAAAACCGGAACCACCGCGGCTTGATGCCCGGGTCGGTGCCTCGCGCCGGTACGTGGATCGCGCGAAATCCGTTGCCTGTCTGTTCCGTGAACCGGAGTGCGTCGGCCGTCGCCTCGTCGATCGACTCGACCAGCAGCAGAGTCGAGTTTCGCGGCGGCGGCGCTGCGACGACTGCCTCCGCGCCGGCTTGCAACCGCCGCGCAATTCCACGGTAGTGGCGACGGATTCCGTAGAAGGCGAGCACGAGTAGGGGGATGGCGACGGTGACGAGCCAGGCCCCCGCCGCGAACTTGGTGACGATCACGATCGCCGCGACGATCCCGGTCGCCGAGGCGCCGACGCCGTTGACGAGGGCGCGGTAGCGCCAGCCGGGTTCGCGGACGCGCTTCCAGTAGCGGACCATCCCGGCCTGCGACAGCGTGAAGGCGGTGAAGACGCCGATCACGTACAGATGGATCAGCGAGTTGACATTCGCGCCGTAGATCCAGATCAGCAACCCCGCGAGAGTCGCAAGCACGAGCATCCCGTTCGAGAACACGAGGCGGTCGCCGAGGTTCGTAAATTGCCTCGGAGCGAAGTTGTCCCGTGCCAGGAGCGCTGCGAGTCGAGGAAAACCCTGGAACGACGTGTTCGCCGCGAGAACGAGAATCAGCAGCGTCGTCACCTGCACTGCGTAGTAGAGGAAGCCGGCAGCCGATCCCGCGGGGAAGGTGGCGCGGGCGAGCTGTGAGACGACCGAGGCCGTCTGGCTCGGCCGGGCGTGCTCTTGGACGGCGAGATACGAGACGCCGACGAAGAGCGTGATTGCGATCGCGCCGAGGATGGCGAGCGTCGTCGCGGCATTCCTGCCGTGCGGACGCCTGAACGCATTCACCCCGTTGGCGATCGCCTCGACGCCGGTCAAGGCCGTCGAGCCCGAGGAGAAAGCGCGCAGCAACACGAACAGGGTCACGGCGCCGGCGCCGCTAGCGACCGGGTGAGGAACGACCGCATGCGGGGTTTGGCCGAGCAGGCTCTTCACGAGACCGACACCGACGAGCGCGAACATCGCAACGACGAAGGCGTACGTCGGCAGCGCGAATGCAAGCCCCGACTCGCGGATGCCGCGGAGGTTGACGAGGACGATGACTCCCAGGCACCCAAGCGAGAGCAAGACCTTGTGGGCTTCGAGCGACGGCGCGAGCGACGTGATCGCAAAGATGCCGGCGGCGATCGAGACCGCAACCGTGAGCACGTAGTCGGTGAGCAGCGCGGCAGCACCGAGCAGACTCGGAAACGTCCCGAGGTTGTCCTTGGCGACGATGTAGGCTCCGCCACTGGTCTCGTACGCCTGGACGGTCTGGCGATACGAAGCGACCACGATCGCGAGCAGCGCCGCGATCGCGATCGAGATGGGGAAGACGAGGTGCGCGGCTCCCGCAGAGGCCGCAACCAAGACTACTAGCGCCGACTCGGTCGCATACGCCACCGACGAGAGCGGGTCCGAGGCAAAGATCGGCAGCGCCAGCGTCTTCGGGAGCAGCGTTTCCTCGAGCTCGCCGCTCGCCATCGGCCGTCCGACGATCGCTCGCTTCAGAGGGCGGCCCCGTGGCGTTTCGAGCGTCGTTTGGCTCACGCGACGGCCCGCTTGGCTCTCGGTGGTTCACCTGTCGCGATCAGCACCGGGCAGGGGGCGTCATTCAGCACCGACCACACGTCGCGCGAGAACGGCCGGCGGAATCCTCGCTGCGAATCGACAGGTGCCCCGACCACGATCAGCGACGCCCGCACCTCCAGGGCCGCCTCCGCGACACCGTGCCCGAGCTCCCCAGGCCGCGCGCGGACGATCTGAGCGTGGGCGCCGACGCCGTAGCTCTCGGCAAGCGCACGCTCGCGGCCGAGCTCGATCTTGAGGGCCGCTTCCTCCCGCTTGAAGTGCGCGTCTAGCGGTAGCTCCCAGTCGACATACAGCGGCGCCAGCAGGAGCACGCGCGAGCCGCGGTCGGAGGCGAGGCGGCAGGCCAGGTCGAGCGCGTGGCGTGTGTGCTCGGCGTCGAGTAGCGGGACGACGACCATCCGCTGGAGTCCGACGAGGCGACGGGTTGTTCGACGGAGCCGGCGACGCCCGCTATCGAGCGCTTGAAGGGAGAGGAAACGCCGGAACGATGCCACCGAACCAACGTAGGCCGGGCCGGGTCAGAGCCGCCTCAGGATTGCGCCGCCTCGGCTCAAGATTTGCTCAAGGCGGCCCCTTTCTCGGTTGCGGGGAGCTCGAGGACGAAGGTCGAACCGCCGGTCGACTCCGCCTCGGGTTCCACCCAAACTCGACCGCCGTTGGCTTCGGCGAATCCTCTCGCAATCGCAAGCCCGAGGCCGCTCCCGGGGCCGGCGGTACTTCCACGCTCGAAGGCGTCGAAGATCCTTTCGCGGTCCGACTCCGGGATACCGGGACCTCGATCCCGGACGCGGACGCGGACGCGCCCACCGCCGCCTTCGACGGTGACGTCGATCGGGTCGCTCGGCGATGAGAACTTCAAGGCGTTCTCGATCAGGTTCACCAGCACACGATGGACTTGCGGACCGTCGACGCGAACGAGCCCGACATCAACGGGGATGTCTGCCTCGACCCGGTCGGCTTCGCGGCCGAGCTGCTCGAGCGCGGAAGCAAGCAGCGCGTCGACCGTCCACAACTCAGGTATCCGTCTCGACGGCCCGGCTTCGAGTCGCGACAGATCGAGCAGATTCTCGACGAGCCGCTCGAGGCGGCGCACCTCGATCCTGATCGTCTCGAAGAGCTCTTCGCGCTCTCGCGCGTCCAACTGAATGGCAGGATTGTCCAGACCTTCGCTCGCAGCCCGGATCGCGGTCAGGGGCGAGCGCAGATCGTGGCTGACGGCGTGGAGGACAGCGGTCTTGACCGCGTCGGCCTGTCGAAGCGTCTCTGCTTCGACAGCCTCGCGCGCCAGCCGGCGCGAGCGCGTCGCGAGCTCACCGACGACGACGCCTACTGTCAGGTAGACGGCCAGCGCGACCCAATTCTCGGATTCGCGGAGGGCGAACGTGTGCACGGGCGGCAGAAAGAGGAAGTTGAACGCCAGCATCGAGCCGACAGAGACCGGAATCGCGTAGGCGAGACCGAAGACGACCGCGACCGCCACGACGGCGAGCACGTAGAGGACACCCAGGCTGACAACCGGAGCGATCGGGCGCAGCGCATAGACGGCGCCCGTTACGACAGCGACACCGCCGACGCTGAACGCGACCCCTGCACTGCGCCTCCGCCATTTGCTTTCCAAGACTCAGACCTCGCGCTTGAGGGGGTCCACGAGCCGGTAGCCGGCGCCCGGCTCGGTGAGCAGGTAGCGGGGCCGAGCGGGGTCGGGCTCGAGCTTCTGCCGCAGCTGCGAGACGTAGACGTGCAGGTAGTGCGACTCGGCGTCGTAGGCAGGTCCCCAGACCTCGCGCAGGATGGCTGGATGCGTCAGCAGCTTGCCCTCGTTTCGCGCGAACAGACGCAGGAGATCGAACTCGTTCGGCGTCAGCGCGACAGGCTCGCCGGCGAACGTGACCGACCGCTTGTCGAGGTCGACGACGAGCTCGCCGATCTCGAAGATCGGCCCGGTCTCGGGCGCCGTCCTGCGGAGGGCGGCCCTCAGCCGCGCCAGCAGCTCGTCCGTGCCGAACGGCTTCGTCACGTAATCGTCGGCGCCCGCGTCGAGCGCGGCGACCTTCTCGCCCTCGTCGCCGACGGCAGAGAGGACGAGGATGGGAACCTCCGTCCACGCGCGCAGCTCGCGGCAGACCTCCAAACCGTGCCGGTCCGGGAGAACCAGGTCGAGAATGACGGCCTTCGGAGGGCGAACCGCGGCGCTCCGGAGCGCCTCCTCGCCCGTGGCGGCAGCGACGACGTCGTAGCCCGCGCCGCGCAACGTGGCCTGTAGCGCGCGCAGGATGTGCGGCTCGTCGTCGACGACGAGAATACGGCCCTCGCCGGGCTGGGGCGTTGTTGTCTTCACCGAAACAGGATAAGTCCCGCGAGATAGGTCACCGCGCCGCGAAGTAGCATCCGCGCGTGCCGCGGCGGCGTCGCCAACAACGTCTGGAGCGCGTCCTCGGCACGCCTGCGCTCTTCGCGACGGCTTACGGAAACGTCGGCTCGTCGATCTACTACGCGCTCGGGCTGGTCGCGGGGATCGCGCTCGGGCTGACGCCGCTCGTCTTCGTGATCAGCGGGGTGATCTTCGCAGCAACGGCCGCGACCTACGCGGAAGGGACGGTTCGCTTTCCCGAGGCCGGCGGGTCCTCGAGCTTCGCCCGCAACGGCTTCGACGAACTCGTCTCGTTCATCGCCGCCTGGGCGCAGATGCTCAATTACGTGATCACGATCGCCATCTCGGCGTTCTTCGTGCCTCACTACCTCTCGATCTTCTGGGAACCGCTTAGGACAAATCCGTGGGACATCGTCGGCGGGGCGATCGTGATCACGCTACTCGTGTTGCTGAATATCGTCGGCATTCGGGAGGCGGCGAACCTGAACATCTTCCTCGCGGTCGTCGACTTTGCAACGCAGCTTCTGCTCGTGCTGGTCGGGTTCGCGCTGGTCTTCAGCCCCCACACGGTCTTTTCGGCGAATCTCCATTGGGGGGTCGCGCCGACGTGGTCGAGCTTCTTCCTGGCGATCCCGATCGCGATGATCGCCTACACCGGGATCGAGACGGTCTCGAACCTCGCCGAGGAGGCACGTGACCCGCCGCGCGACATCCCGCGCTCGATCTCGTGGGTCGCGGGGGCCGTCTTCGCGATCTACTTCACCCTGCCGCTGATCGCGCTCTCGGCGCTGCCGGTGCACCGCGTGGACGGTGGGTACGCAACGCTGCTCGGGGAGCAGCCGAAGTCGGGCGGGGGAGGCGGGTTCGCCAACGACCCCGTGCTCGGAGTCGTCGAGCACCTCGGTCTGCACGGAACGGTGTTGAGCGTCGCGAAGGTGTACGTCGGCATTCTCGCCGCGACGATCCTCTTCATCGCGACGAACGCCGGGGTGATCGGGGCCTCTCGGATCACCTACGCGATGGCGGGTTACCGGCAGATCCCGGAGATCTTCCGGCGGTTGCATCCGAGGTTCAAGACGCCGTGGTTGTCGCTACTCGTCTTCGGCGGGATCATCTCAATCGCCGTCTTGCTGCCCGGCAGGACGACGTTCCTTGGGAACATGTACGCGTTCGGGGCGATGCTCTCGTTCACGATCGCGCACGCATCGATCATCGCGCTGCGAGTGAAGCGCCGCGACCGCGAGATGCGCTTTCGCGCCCGCCCGAACCTGCGCCTCGGCGGTGTCGACTGGCCCCTGTTCGCGATCTTCGGCGGGCTCGGGACGGCGGCCGCCTGGCTCGTGGTCGTCGTCCAGAAGGCGGACGCCCGCTGGGTCGGTTTGGGCTGGCTGACCCTGGGGCTGATCCTGTACGCGAGTTACCGGCGCTACGTCGTGCATGCAGGGTTGCGCGAAACGGTGCGGGCGCCCATCTTGATCGGCCCCGCAATCGCGCTGGAGTACCGCAGCATCCTGGTTCCGGTGAAGCCGGGACGCGAGTCGGAGGAAGCGATCGACTTCGCCTGCCGGCTCGCGGCCGAACGCCGTTCTTCGATCGCGGCCGTCAGCGTCGTCGTGGTGCCGCTAGAGCTGCCTCTCGACGCCGACCTGCCTGAGGCCGAAGCCGCAGCGAACGAGGCCCTAGACTCGGCAGTCGCGATCGGTGAGCTCTACGGCGTCGACGTGGTCGGACGGCTGCTGCGTGCCCGGAGGCCGGGACGCGCGATCGTCCGCGAGGCAGAGCGGCGCCAGACCGAGATCATCGTCATCGGCGCGCCGCGGGCGGAACGGCCGCAGCGGGCGATCTTCAGCGAGACCGTCGACTTCATCCTCAAGAACGCGCCCTCCCGCGTGATGGTCGTGGCGGGGAAGAAGGCAGTCGCCGCATGAACTTTTATCGAGCGGCGACCGCGCTGTTCGGGGTCGCGTTTCTCGGGATCGGGATCGCGCTGGTCATCGTCACCGCGGCGCGGGGCGGCGGTCTGGTCGGCTATCTGATCGGCGTGCTGTTCGCCGCGCTCGGTGTCGGCCGGCTCTACTTGCTGCGGATGCGCATGCCCCCTCGCTAGAGCAAGCGGCGGGCATAAGCTGAGCCCGTGGCGCGCAAGCTCCCACGGCTGCAGCGAGTTCTCGACGCGCCGGCGTTGTTCTCGATCGCGTACGGCGAGATTGCCTCCTCGATCTACTTCGCGCTCGGGATCATCGCCTTCCACGCGCTCGGCTTCACGCCGGCCGTTCTGCTCCTCACCGGCGCGCTCTTCCTCGTCGTCTCCCTCTCGTACGCCGAGGGCACCGCCGCGATCCGCGAGACCGGTGGCGCGGCGACGTTTGTGCGGATCGCCTTCAACGACTTCTGGGGCTTTGTCACCGGCTGGGCGCTCTTCCTCGACTACTTGATCGTGATCGCGCTGGCCGCCCTCTACGTTCCCCACTACGCCGCTGCGGCGCTCTTCACCAACATCAACAAACCATGGGACGTCGTCGCCGGCTGCGCCGCGATCGCGGCCATCGCCGCCTTCCGCCTGCTCCGAAACCGGCGCATCTTCCGCTTCGCGCTCGTGATCGCGCTCGTCGACCTGGCGACCCAGCTGCTGCTCGTCATCCTCGGGCTAGCTTTGCTCTTCTCGCCCCACGCACTCAGCCAAGGGACGTCGCTCGGCAGCAATCCGACCTGGCACTCGATTGCGTTCGCGCTGCCGCTGGCGATGCTCGCGTACACAGGCCTCGAGACCGTCGCGAACCTCTCCGAGGAGGTGCGGCGCCCTGGCCGCGATCTTCCGCGGAGCCTCTTCGGGGCGATCGGGCTCGTCGTCGTCCTCTATGCGGCAATCGCGGTCGTCGGGCTCTCGGCGTTTCCTGCCGAGCCCGGTACGCAGCTCGGCAGCACCTGGGCGAAAGCGCCGCTGATGGGGATCGTCGCCAGCCTCCGCGACCACCTGCCGGACGTGCTTGGCGCGCCGCTGCAGGTTTTCGTCGGCACGACAGGGGCGCTGATCCTGGTGACCGCGGTGGCGACCTCGATGGCGGGTTTCGGCCGCCTTGCTTACTCGCTTGGCGAGCACGGCCAGCTCCCACGCGTCTTCGGTCGCCTCAGCCGCCGCTCAGTCATCGCCCCGCAGTCGATTATCGCCGCGGCGCTCATCTCGATAGCGCTGCTGATCACGACTTCGGCGGTGCTTAGCCACCCGGTGTTCTTCCTCGCCGGCCTCTACAGCTTCGGTGTCCTGCTCGCCTTCACGGCGGCCCAACTGGCGGTGATCAAGCTGCGCTTCAGCCATCCGGAGAAGCGGCGGCCGTACCGGGTGCCGCTGAACCTGGGCCGGGTCCCGGTGCCGGCGGTCGTCGGCACGTTCCTGACCACGTTCGTCTGGATCCTCGCGCTCGCGACCCACAAAGGCGCCCGCTACGGGGGGCCGGCGTGGCTCGCGGCCGGCCTGCTGATGTACGTGGTCCTCCGACGCTCGCGTGGCGAACGGCTGACCCAGCGCGTCGTCTCGGCCGACGAGCACCTCGACCTCACCGAGGCGCAGTACTCGAGCATCCTCGTGCCCCTGAAGCTCGGCCCAATCGGCGAGGAGATGGTTGCGACCGCGGTGAAGCTCGCACAGGAATCGGGAGCCTCGGTCTGGGCGCTGCACGTCGTCCGGGTGCCGATGGACCGGCCCCTGGACGAGGAGCTCCCCGAAGAGGAAGAGGGTGCCACCGCCGCGCTGGCCGAAGCCCAGCTGCTGGGTTCCGATCACGGCGTCGAGGTCAAGGGGAGGACGGTTCGCGCCCGTTCGATCGGCGACGCGATTGTCAGCCAGGCCAAGGAGCTCGGCGTCGATCTGATCGTGCTCGGCTCGGCCCCCAAGTGGCGGCGCCAGTCGCGTTTCTTCTCGCCGACGGTCGAGTACGTGCTGAAGAAGGCGCCCTGCGAGGTGCTCGTGGTCGCGTTCCCGCAGGGGGTTCTGGAGGCGGACGAAGAAGAGCCTGCATATGCCACAACGTGAGCTATGGTGAGCCCGTGAAGGCACTGGTGATCGGCTGCGGCCGTGTCGGGTCGAATGTGGCGCTTCAGCTCGCCGGGGAAGGCTGGGAGGTGACCGCGGTCGACGAGAAAGAGGAGGCGCTCACGCGCCTCGGCGAGAACTGGCGCGGCGGCTTCGTACTCGGCCACGGCATGGACGTCGACGTCTTGCGCGAGGCGGGCATCGAGGACGCCGACGCCGTCGTCGTCGCCACGAACGGCGACAACACGAACCTCGTGGTCGCGCAGGTGGCAATGAAGCGCTTCGACAACCAGTGCGTCGTCGTCCGCATCCTCGACCCGGCGCGGGCCGACTTCTACCGGACGCTGGGGCTGCGCACCGTCTGCCCGACGAAGGCGGCCATCAGCGAGCTGATGGATGCCGCGCGCGCCTGCGAGATCCCACCGCGCGAGCCGGTCCCCACGACTTAGGCGCGTGTACGTCCTCATTGCAGGCGGCGGCAAGATCGGCGCGAATCTGGCCCGGAACTTGCTGCGCGACGGCCACGGCCACGAGGTGACGCTGATCGAACAGCGGCGAGACCGCTACGAACGGCTCGAGCACGAGTTCGAGCACCAGGTGCAGTTGGGTGACGCGACCGAGATTCACGTGCTCGATCGGGCCGGGATCGCACGGCCGCCCGACGTCGTCGTCGCGGTCACCGGGGACGACGAGGACAATCTGATCATCTGCCAGCTCGCGCGCGAGAAATACGGCGTCGGCAAGGTCGTCGCGCGGGTGAACGATCCCCGTAACCAGGCGCACTTCGACCTGCTCGGGATCTCCGCCACGGTTTCGGCGACAGCGAGCATCATGGCCCTGATCGAGCACGAGGTTCCCGAGCACGACCTGATCCACCTGCTCGAGCTCCGTAAGGAGAACCTCGAGATCGTCGAGGTTCAGATCGACAAGAATGCTCCCGCGGCCGGCAAGCGCGTCGAGAAGCTGAAGCTGCCCGAAGGCTCGCGGCTGATCTCGATCACTCGCAACGGCAGGTCGGAGATCGCGATCGGCTCGACCGAGCTGCAGCCGGGCGACCAGGTGCTGGCGATCCTCCAGCCCGGCAAGGAGGACGAGCTCCGCCGGGTCTTGCTCAAGAACTAGCAGCAAATTCCGTGACCCTGTAGTGGGTCACTACTATCGAGCGAGGTGAGCCCCGTACGTCCAACGGTAAAGGTCGTGGGTCGGCGGATGGACGCCGAGCACTACCGCGTTCGCGACTTCCTGACGCGGACGGCACAGCCGTACGAATGGCACGAGGCGGGGTCGGCCGAGGCCGACGCCCTGCTCCAGAGTCTCGGGCTGGTCGATCCGACCCTGCCGGTCTTCGTCGACGTCGAGGGAACGTTGACCGGTGCGACCGTCGAGAAGATCATGGTGGCCTGGGACGGGCGGCATCCGCCGAAGCAGGCCCATTACGATTTCATCGTCATCGGCGCCGGGCCGGCGGGTCTCGCTGCCGCCGTCTACGCCGCCTCCGACGGCCTGTCGACGCTCGTCTGCGACCGGGATGTACCTAGGGGCCAGGCCTCGTACGCGACGAGGATCGAGAACTTTTTCGGCTTCCCTGGGGGGATCGGCGGCGCCGAGCTGGCGCGGCTGGCCGGTCGGCAGGCGGAAGGGTTCGGCGCCGAGCTCCAGCTGATGCGCGGGATCAAGGGCAGCAGGCTCAAAGCACATGACGAGCCGGTCGAGCTGATCCTGGACGACAACTCCGAAGTGACCGCGTCGGTCGT